>Ga0307379_10007166_pt1 | contig 15209 bp, 16 predicted proteins | sample UN2MG_FD_202237 | JGI IMG/M metagenome (GOLD analysis project Ga0307379, IMG submission 202237) | Soil microbial communities from Risofladan, Vaasa, Finland - UN-2 | ecosystem: Environmental > Terrestrial > Soil > Coastal area > Acid sulfate soil | place: Finland: Risofladan, Vaasa | collected... | reverse complement strand
TCCAAATTAGTATTACCATTTAGGAATATGCACCATTTTGGGCAAATAGTCAAGCTTTTTTATATTTTATCTCTGCCATTCCGGATTCTATGACTGGTACAATCCGTAGCTTTACCGTCTCCCTTATTTCTTTAAATTGCTAATTGCAAGTTGATTTGATAGAATTTAGCTCAAATGAATAATAAAAATGCTTGATACACCCGGAGAAGTAATTAATACCTTAAAAACTTTAAATGATTATTACTGCCTTAAGTCTAATTTTATAATTTATCCTAAATCTAATAAAACAGATATCAGAAATAGAGAACCATTCCGTCCGGGTTTTTTAAGTGGCATTGAGAGAAGGATTGAACTATTAAAAAGACTAAATAAATTAAACAAAAACGAAAAAAATATTCTACTCTTATTTTATACTTTCTGTAAATCAATCACCTACATTGAGCATGCACTTTGTTTAAGCTGCAGACACTGCTATAGAGTAAAGAAAAAAGCTCTCCAGAATATAATAAGTATGGGAGAAGAAAGTTAAAAGTGATACTTTTATTTAAAAAACATTTTATTTTTATTGAAGATGTCAGCAATAATGCTAAAATTATTCACAATAGAAAAACTGTGTCCAAATATTTTGTTTTTGTATTAGGTACCTAAGTAATTGGGCTTTTATAATTATACTCCCAAATGTACTTAATCTAAAAAATAATTGTATAAGGATAAAGATACCTTATTGTATTTTTAGATAAAAGTTTTTTATATTATTTAATTTTAAAGGGGAAGTTTCAATGGATGAAGAGAAAAAGAATATAAAAGAAGATGAAATAGACCTAAGAGAAATTTTTAGAATTCTTATAAAAAGAAAATGGTGGTTTGTAGGCACTTTTATAGTAGTTCTAGTAGCTGGCCTGCTTTTTACTTTCTTAAAAACTCCAGAATACACCTCAACTTCTATACTGAAGGTAAAAGAGGATTACTACCTGGATTCTGTTAGTACGTATTTTCCAGAAGAAGCATCAGAACTTAAGATTGGAAGTTTAAATGATGTAGCTATTGAACTGAAGTTAAACAAAACTTTAAATGAGGTAGCTGACAGATTGGATTACAATATAGATGAAGATGATTTAGATAAGGCTATTAACGTATCTATAGATAAAGATAAGGAAATTTTAATGATAACCACTGTTTATAATGATGCAGAAGCGACATACGAAATAAATAAAACTTTACTCGATGTATATAAAAGAGAGAAAAATTCAGAATTTAATGAAGCCTATGATAGACTTTTGCAAAAAATAGAAGCAGGTCTTATAGACACACAGAAGGAGATAGAAGAACTTTCGGGCAGAGCTGAGGAATATATAATAGGTTTTAATGTAAAACTTCTAAATGAGATAGAAAAATCAGGCTCTGATATTCCATTCTCAGGAACTAATTATACCTCACCTGAAATAGCTGGAAAGTTAAACCATAATTTAACAGTTTACAATGATTTAAATGAAATAAACTATATTATTACAGAGAATAAGGAGTTATTTGTAAATAAGATAGAAGTAATTGAAAATCCAGAGATTTCAGATGTAGTAGTTGAGACTAATTATATAAGGAATGTTTTGATCACCATATTTTTAGCTGTAATTGTGGGGTTAATGATGGTATTTGTTGCAAATTATTTCGCTTCTCCTAAAAATAAAAATGCGTAAGAGAGTGTTGATAAAATGATTAACCTTAAGTATAAAAAAATAATTGTTACTGGCGGTGCAGGTTTTTTAGGTAATTATGTAGTAAAAAAATTAAAGGAAAGAAATTGTAAGAAAATTTTTGTTCCAATATAGATGAATATGATTTAAGAGATCTAAATACAGTTAAAAGAATGTATCATGATGCAAAAGCTGATGTAGTCATACATTTAGCAGCGGTTGTAGGTGGCATTGGTGCAAACAGAGAAAATCCTGCCAGCTTCTTCTATAATAATTTAATTATGGGTATACAGTTAATGGAAGAAGCAAGGAAAAACAATATTGAAAAGTTTGTTTCTATTGGGACTATATGCTCATATACGAAATTTACTCCTGTTTCTTTTAAAGAAGAAGATTTATGGAATGGTTATCCTGAAGAGACAAATGCACCTTACAGTCTTGCAAAGAAAATGTTGCTTGCCCAATCCCAAGCCTACAGACAGCAGTATGGGTTTAAATCAATATTCTTAATGCCCGTAAATCTTTATGGACCCGATGATAAATTTGATACAAAATCCTCCCATGTAATTCCAGCACTAATTAAAAAGTTTTATGAAGCCAATGCTAAGAATGAGTCAGAAATTGTTGTGTGGGGAACAGGTAATACTACAAGAGAATTCTTGTATGTAGAAGATTGTGCAGAGGCAATTGTATTGGCAGCAGAGAAATATGATAAACCTGTTCCTGCAAATATTTGTGCTGTTTTGAAATATCAATAAAGGATTTAGCTGGAAAAATAAAAGAGATAATTGGATTTAAAGGTAAAATAGTTTGGGACACAACATACATCACAGTTATTAAATGTATCTTTTAAATAAATATAAAAAACTTTCACAACTTAGAAAAAATGTATTTTCAGGCTCACTTTTAGCAGGAATACATATTATATTGTTATTAGTCGCTTATCCAATATACATTAGGTATCTAGGTGTAGAGAGATATGGATTGTGGGCGTTAATTTCGGTAGTCCTTTCTTTTAGCCAACTGGGCGATTTAGGAATTAATGAAGCTGTAATAAAGTATACTGCAGAGGAGTACGGGAAAAAAAATTTTAAAGAGATTGAATCATATATTGTTTGTGCCGGCTTATTATTAATTATACCTTCATTAATTAGCATAGCTGCATTAACGATTTTCAATGAAAACATATTAGATTTATTAAAACTAACTGCTACTCTCCGCCAGGAGGTTAAATATTTAATTCCACTGTTTGGCATTTTAACATCTTTAATATTTTATTCTAATATTTTATGGGGTGCATTAAAAGGAGTTGGCAGAGTTGATTTAGCTAATTATATTTTTGCAATTTGTAATTTGTTACAAGTAATAATTTCTGTTACTTTAATAGTCTTGGGTTTAGGGGTATGGGGATTGTACTTGGGAAATTTAGTTTTGTATATTTTTTTATTTACTTTGTGTTTTTTAAAATTAAAGAAAGAATTTAAATTAAGATTATTTAAAATAGATTATTTTGATATTGGTAAAATAAAAAAATTAACCAAATTTGGTGGTACAATATTTGGAAGCAGAGCGGTTGCGATGTTCTTAGACCCTTTTAACAGAATTATTGTTTCAAGGTTTATAGGTTTATCAGCAGTGGCATATTATGATATTGCACTAAAAGCTGTTTTAAGCCTAAGGAGTCTTTTTGAAATGGGATTAACTGCAACTATGCCAAGAGTAAGCGAGTTGAATTCAGGGAGCGTAAATCCAAAGTTAGAAATTTCTAACATACATAGAAAAGGAATAAAATTCATATTGGTTTTTGCTTTGCCACTTTTTGTGCTGATGTTTTTATTTGGAAAACCAGTTCTAAATTTATGGCTAGGTACTAGCTATAATTTTGATATATTAATTTCTTTAAGAGTTTTTTTAGCTGCATATTTTGTTAATTTAATATGTATACCAGCATATTATATATTTATGGGACTGGGCAAAGTTAGAATATGCTTTTACAACATATTGATTCAATCTTTAATTAATATAGCATTCATTGTATTTTTAGTTGTGTTTCTAAAAAAAATAAACCTCTTAGAAGTTGTGCTGGTTTGCAGTGCTGGTATTATAATATCAGCACTATTTGTTTTAATAAAATTCAAAATATTTGAAAAAAATTTACTCAGGGTAAAATAATATTTATTTTATTGAGTTAATAATTTTAACGAATAAATTTTATTAAGGAGTAGGCTAAGTGAATATCGAAACAGAATATGTGAACTGTGATGCTTGTGGAGGGGATAAGAATAAAATTGTATTTAGAGTTAGAGATTACCTATTTGGTATAACAGAAATATTTAATGTCGTTAAATGTGACGGATGCGAACTATTTTATTTAAATCCTCGTCCAACTGCAGAGTCTATAATAAAACTGTATGAGGAAAATTATACACATGCTGATAAGCCCTATATATTATCCAAAATAGAAACCTTTAAATTAAAGATTATTTTAAAGAGACTCTGGCACCAATATATTAGAGGGTATCACGATAATTTAATAAAAAGTGTGCAGGGCAAAATATTGGATATTGGTTGTGGAAACGGTAATTTTTTATTGCAAGTCAAACAAAAAGGTGAGGAAGTTTACGGCATAGAAATTAATCCTATAGATGCAAGATATTGCAATGAAATAGGTTTGAAAGTATTTTGTGGAATATTAGAAGAAGCAAATTTTAATGATAATTTTTTTAATACAGTCATGTTATCTCACGTTTTAGAGCATTTGCCATCTCCTAAAAAAACTTTAAAGGAGATATATAGAATTTTAAAACCTAGCGGAAAACTCTATATTTTTTGCCCAAATTCTAAAGGCTATATGTCCAAGCTTTTTGGAAGATACTGGCATGGATGGCATATACCTTTTCATTTCTATAATTTTACGGTAAAAACCATTAGAAATCTTACTGATGAGGTTGGTTTTAAAATAAAAAAAGTAAACACTATAACTACACCTGCTTCTTTTACCCTATCATTAAATTCTTATATTTGGGGGAGGCATATTGGTATTAAATCCATCGAAAGAGGTAAAATTTTTGATAGCTTATTTTTCAAAGCTTTTATTTCTATCTTTTTAAGGCTATTAGATTTTGTCTTAAAGGGAAAAGGAGACTGTTTAGAAGTGGAGCTTTTAAAAGAGAAATAATACTATGTTTTTGTTTTAATAAGAGGATCAGTTATTTTTAAAAAATTAATTTCATTGAATTATTAGGTGACCATGAGAATTGGAATAGATGCAAGGTCCTTACAGACTGGACATAAATATAGAGGTATTGGAAGAGATATTTATCAGAAGTTAAAGGCATTAAGAAAAATTGACAAGGATAACCAATATTTTCTCTTTATAGATAAAAAATTACCGGGAACAGCTCAGATAAAAGAAGAATTTGAAGGTGAAGGTTTTAGGCTAATAGAATTGGGTTTTTTCTTTCCAGCTTTTATAGACAAGATATTTTTAAGTATACCTACAATGCAGTTTGTCATTCCTATAGAAATAAGAAGAAAGAAATTAGATATTTTTTATTCTTTTGATTACTTTATTCCTTTATTTCCAGGGGCAAAATTTGTTAATACTATTTATGGACTAAATCCTTTTATTATCAACAGCAGAAAAAGGACGGAAATGGAAAAAAAATTTAAACCTGTTAATAGTATATTGGATTGGGTAAAGGTTTTATTTAAAAAATTCCAAAGTTTTTTACTTCTGAAAATTATTTTTGGAAGAGTTAGAGCTGGTTCTTTTATTATTACTATATCCGAAAATTCAAAAAAAGATATTATGGCTTATTTCAATCTTCCGAGCGATAAAATCTATGTGATACCCGAAGGTGTTGATACACTTTTCTTTAAACCGGCTGGGAATGCAGAAATAAAAGTTATTAAAGAAAAATATGCCATAAAAGATTCATATTTTCTTTTTGTAAGTGCTGTTGAATGGTTAAAAAATGTTCAAAATGCTATTAAGGGTTATATTTTGGCAAAAGAAAAGTTCCTTTTTCCACATCAACTAGTAATAGTTGGTATACATGGTATTGGGTTTGATATCCTTAAGGAGATGGTAAGAGAGAATAATTTAGAGGAAGAAATTATTTTTACAGGGTATATTCCTGATAAAGATATTGTTTCTTTATATAGTGGTGCAGAAGCACATATTCTACCTTCTTTTTATGAGGGTTTTGGAATAACAGTTCTTGAAGCAATGGCTTGTGGCTGCCCCGTACTAGCTTCAAAAACATCCTGCATGCCAGAGGTCATAGGTAACTCAGGTTTATATTTTGACCCTGAAAAAGCGGAGGAAATATCACAATCATTATTAAAAATAGAAAGAGATAAAATATTAAGAGGAAGGTTAATAGAAAAAGGATTTAGCCGTGTAAAGAAATTTACTTGGGAAAATTCTGCCCAGAAGCTTGTTAGAGTTTTTGAGGAAGTTTTTAATAAATAAACATGAGACGAAAAAGCTAGGCTTCGGGAACACCTAGTTGTTAGGCGAAATGATAAAAGACAATTTAGAGAGATAGTATTATGAAATTAGAATATCTAACTAAGTGTAATTTATGCAAAGGCGAAGATATATCCATGATAGATAAGGATTGCAATATTTTCAAATGCAATTATTGCGGATATATATTTGATAATCCTAGACCTACTTTTGATGAAATTAAAAATTTTTATTCCAAAGAAGATCAATATGATTCGTGGGTTAAGGAAGAAAAAGGTAGAGATATTCTTTGGCAAAGACGTTTAAGAATGGTAAAGAAATATAAAACCACAGGGACTCTTTTGGATATCGGGGCAGGGATAGGTCAATTTTTAAATTTTGCTAAAAATGATTTTAAGGTGGAAGGAATAGAAATATCAGTAAGTGCAATAAAATTAGCAAAAGAAAAATATGATTTAAATTTGAAAAAAGGTCAAGTAGAGGATATTAATTTTAGCGGTCAAAAATTTGATTTAATAACCCTTTTTCATGTATTAGAGCATGTAACTAATCCATCTCGGTTAATTGAAAGATGTTATAACTTACTAAACAAACAAGGAGTTTTTATTATTGCTGTTCCTAATGATATCAATTCATTTAAAAGAATTCTAATAAAATTTTTATCAATTTTACAAATCGGAAAATTTAGAAAATATGGAAAATTTGGGTTATCAAAGTTAGAATTGGATAGCACCTTAAGTGAAATACACTTATCACATTTTACTGTTTCAAGTTTAAAGAAATTACTCACTGAGAATAATTTTATCATAATAGAAGATGCATTGGACCCATATTATATTGCAATAGGAATTAAAAAAATTATTCAGGACTTGATATACCTATTTTTTTTAATTATCATTAAAAGGATATTTAATTGTAATTTATATAATACTATTTGGATTGTTGCAAAACGTGAGTAATTTGACGAGAAGTTTATCAAAATAGCATAAATTCTATAATATTAGAAAAATAGTTTTAAACAAGAAAATGAAAATTGGAATAAATGCTAGATATATACAAAGAAAAACAATTACTGGTATTGAAAATTATATTTTAAACTTAATCTTAAATCTAAAAAAAATAGATAAAAATAATAATTACTATTTATTTTTTGAAAAAGATCGGCAGATTCCAATCGATTTTATTTGTGATAAAAATTTTAAAGCAGTAATACCAAAATTTCCTACAAAAAATCAAATTGAAAGGATAGTCCTGAATCAGATTTTATTGAATTCATGTATAAGAAAATCAAGGCTAGACCTTTTCCATGAACCTTTTTTTACATCACCATTTTTTAAAACTTGTCCCACAATTATAACAGTTTATGATATAGGTTGTTATATTCACCCTGAATTTTTTGATTTAAAAACAAAATTGTATTTTAATATTTTAGTCCAAAGAAGTATAAAGAACGCTGATTGCATTATTACAATTTCTGATAGTGCTAAAAAAGATATGGTAAATTATCTAAAAATTGAACCAGATAAAATTGAAATAATATATGCGGGTTTAGATAATAATTTTATCAAAATTAATTCTGAGAGCAAACTAAAGAATGTAAAAATAAAATATAATATTTCTAAAGATTATATTTTACATGTTTCATTTATTTCTCCAAGAAAAAATTTGATAAATTTAATAAAAGCCTTTGATATTTTTAAAAAAAATACTAAAGAAGGTATCCAACTTGTTATAGCTGGAGGAAAAGTATGGAATAGCAAAAAAGTTTTTGAATTAGTTAAATCATTAAAATTAGAAAAAGATATAATTTTTACTGACCATGTTCCAAAAGAGGATTTAATAATTTTATACAGTTATGCTATTTTATTTATTTATCCGTCAATATATGAAGGTTTTGGGCTACCAACCTTAGAAGCAATGTCTTGCGGTTGTCCTGTAATAACTTCAAAATTATCATCACTACCCGAGGTATGTGGAGATGCTGCTTTATATATAAATCCCTATGATGTAGAAGGTATGGCAGCGGCTATTCTTAATTTAACGATTGATGATAGTCTAAAGAAATTATTAATAATTAAGGGATTTAAAAATATCAAAAGGTTTGATTGGGTAAAAACAGCAATCAAAACTTTAAAAATCTATGAAAGGTTTAATAAGGGTCCCTTTTTAGCTTAACGCTTGTGGCAATTCAACTTCTTTGGTAAATATTTTATGTTAATTTTAACAATGAAATGTCGGGCATGGTCCTAGTTAAGGGGAAAAAAATATTTAAAATATATAGAATTTTTAAATATAAAATTTTTAAGTCATTTAAAATATTTAAATTCGAAAAATAATTGTCAAAAAATGAATTTATTTTTAAAAAAACCTTATAGATTTAGTGTATTAAAACAGTGGCTATTCAGAAATAAAAAAAATGTATCATTTTTAGAATTATTGGCTTATTTATTTAATTTTACTTCTAATATAAAAGCTAGATTAAAAATAAAAAAAATAAAAATTAAAGATGGCTATCTTGTAATTTATTTTAAGAAGTTAGATACCCCTTTATATTATCCCAAGGATTGTAATAGCAGGGGTTTATTTCAAATAATTTCTGAACAATTCTATCCTAATGATTGGCATTATTATGAAACTGATAAAACTAAAATTAATAAAAATGATATAGTTGTTGACTGCGGTGCCGCAGAAGGTTTATTTAGTTTATTAATCTCTCAAAGATGTAAAAAAGTTTATGCTGTTGAACCTTTACCTACTTTTATTGCTTCAATGAAATTATCTTTTTCTAAAATAAATAATATAGAAATCATTCCTTTTGCTGCAATAGACAAAACAAAAAATATATTTTTATTAGCTGATGGTATTTACTCATCAATAAGTTCTACTAATAAAAAAGGAATTTTGATAAACAGCACAACCCTAGATCATTTGTTTTTTGAAAAAGGAATTAAAATTACATTTATAAAAGCAGACCTAGAAGGTAGTGAATTATTAATGCTTAATGGAGCTAAAAATTTGATAAGGGAGTATAAACCAAAAATGGCAATTACAACATATCATAATAAAGACCATTATATTTCGATTTCTGATTTTTTAAAAAATATTAATCCAAATTATAAAATTAAGCTTAAAGGTATAGAAGGCAATTACGGGTCTCCTGTTATCTTACATGCATGGATTGATTAAAAATTCAAAATGAAAAAATAGAATATTTTAATAATAGCTAATTTGATGAAGTTTTAATTAAAAATGTTTATAAGTGAAAAAAAAATAAAAGTAGAACTAGATTACCTTATATTATGTTTTATACTGCTATTATCATTAGTTTTTATTAATAACAATCTAGCAATTGGACTTATTTTAGCAATAAGCTTTCTTTTTATCTGCTTTTTATATAAGAAAAGTTTAATAATCTATGCTATTGTTATAGCTTTATTCTTTGAGGGTTATGAATTTTCATTTTATTTTTTTAGTGCCAGGATAAGATTGGTACAAGTTATTGAAGTTCTTGGGATAATTGTATTTTTAATATTAATTTTTATAAATAAGGTAAAATTAAAAAAAACACCCCTGGGTTTTCCTTTATTTGCTTATGTACTTGTTAACTTTATTGCCATAATTAATGCACCCTCGATAGCTCATAGCTTAAAAATATCTATTTTATTACTTAGTTTAGTATTATTGTATTATTTAGTTTTTAATTTATTAACCCAAAAAATAATTTTTGAAAAGGGGTTTAACCTATTACTCTATGTAGGACTAGCTGTAGCATCTTTTGGAATATATCAAGTTATAGCAGGTGCTTTAAACTATTATATAAATACTAATTTGCCAATTGGACATTTAGGTATTATTCAAGTAGAGTTTTTGGGTTCTCCATGGGGAAGACCTTATAGTACTTTTGTTGAACCCGATTGGTATGGTGCTGTATCTATGTTCTATTCAATTCTATTTATATCTTTATATTTTTCTAAATTCGATGAAAGAAAAAAATTTTATCTTTTTGGTGCAATAATCAGTGTTATAGGTATGCTGTTAAGTTTTGTCAGAGCAAGCTGGATTGGTTTTATAGCAGGTATAGTATTTTTAAGTATTATTGGGAAAAAATTAAAAGCTTCCAAATTCAAATTAAAGACTTTAATTTTAATTTTATCATCTTTAGTTTTGCTAGCACTTTTTATGACATTATTTTCCCCAGCATTTGGAGAAATTATTGAAAAAAGGTTTACTAAAGAAGGTGCAGCAGGTATATCTATTGAAAATGCACGTTTTAAACAAATGCGACAATCAGTCAGAATATTTTTAGAGCACCCGATTATAGGAAGTGGTCCAGGAAGTTTTGCTTTAAAGGGAATTTGGGGAGATTCTGAGAGCTATTATAATCAACTTGTGCAAGAAGGAAAACTTAGCATTTATCAGCGATACGATCCTAGCATTATAACTACAATTCTTGCAGACACAGGGATAATCGGGGCTTTATTTTTTTTATTATTTTTATTTATATTTGTAAGACATAGTATAAAAGTGTTGACTAAAATTAATAACTATTATCAAGCAGTAAGCTTAGGTTTATTTGCAGGTATTATTGGGCTTTTTTCTTCATATATATTTTCCAATGGTTTTTGGATACCCTTTACATGGGTCTTTCTTGGATTTAACATAGCTGCTTTGAATTTAGGGGTTTTAGAAAAGAAGGAGATATACATTGAAAGTACTAATGCAAAGTAGAACTAGCCTATTTAATGTTTCAGGCGGAGATACAATTCAAATATTAAAGACAAGGGACTGTCTAAATAAAATAGGAATCGAAGTTAATATCTCAACAGAGTTGGAGCCAAACCTAGATGGATACGATCTAGTACATTTATTTAATTTAATACGTCCGCAAGAAGTATATCTGCAGGCAAGAAATGCAAAGAAGCATAATAAAAAAGTTGTGCTTTCCCCAATTTATGTTGACTATACCGAATATGATAAAAAGGAGAGATATGGATTTACCCGGTTAATTTTTAAAAATCTTTCTAAAGGACAAATAGAATATTTAAAAGTATTGGCTCGTGCCATTAAAAATAAAGAGTTACACAAAGGTACCATTACATTACTGTTAAATGGATATTTAAAACTCCAAAAAAAAATTTTATACATGACAGACATACTGCTTCCTAATTCACATTCTGAAATAGAAAGAATTGAAAAGAATTTTAATTTAAAATCTATTAATTATAGTGTTATACGTAATGCTATTGATGTTAGTAAATTTGATTTTGGAAAAACTAATGTAGACAAAGAAATAAAAAAATTTTCAGGTTGTGTACTTTGTGTTTCAAGAATTGAGGGCATAAAATCACAATTAAATCTTGTAAAAGCTATTAGAGGGCTACCCCTGAAGCTAATCTTAATAGGAAAGCCAGCACCGAATCATTTAAAATATTATCAAAAGGTTAAAAAAGAAGCTGATAATAATGTTATATTTTTAGATTACATCTCCCATGAAAAATTGCCACAATATTATAAAATAGCAAAAGTCCATGCTTTGCCAAGTTGGTTCGAAACCACGGGTCTTTCATCTTTGGAAGCAGGAGCTATGGGATGCAATTTAGTAATATCTGATAAAGGTGATACTAGGGAATATTTTAAAGATTTTGCATATTATTGTGATCCAGAATCAGTGGAATCAATTAGAAAAGCTGTTATACAAGCATATGAAAATCCTATAAATCCTAAGTTAAAAGAGCATATAATGAAAAATTTTAATTGGGAAAAAACAGCAGAAAAAACATTAGATGCTTACCAGAAGGTATTAAATTGAAAATTATTATAATGAAAAATATTTTAAAAAAAATTTGACAGCCTTAGGAATAGGTAACGATAAGGGAAGAATTGAATTTAAGAAAATTTTTCCTGAAATAAATTTAATAATTGGAAATGGTTTAAATATTCCTTTTAAGGATAATTATTTTGATATTGCTTTTTCAAATGCTGTTTTAGAGCACATTGACACTAGGGAAAATCAAAAAAAATTTATTTCTGAAATTATTAGAGTTAGTAAAAAATGTTTTATTACCACTCCCAACAAGTGGTTCCCACTTGAGTTACATACTATGTTACCAATAGTTCATTGGTTGCTGGATAAACTTAAATATCTTATATATAAAAATACAGGAAATGAATTTTGGGCAGATATAAAAAATTTAAATTTATTATCAAAAAAAGAATTAATCAGATTATTCCCAAAAAATGGAGGTTTTTATTTAGTAAAAAAAGGAATATTTTTTTTAAAACATAATCTTTTAGCAGTTTATTACAAGAACTGATTATTGTATAATTACAATATTTAACTGCAGACTTTTAAAATAAAATACTTTAGAAACTTATAAAAATTATGCAAAAAAATGTGTTTATAATAGGCTCAAAAGGTATACCTGCCAGATATGGTGGTTTTGAAACTTTTGTGGAAAAATTAACAAAATACTGGAAAAGAGATGATACAAAATTTCATATTGCATGTCCAAAAATTAATTTTGAATGTGATTACGAGTTTAATAACGCAAGGTGTTTTATCGTAAATATTGCTAAATTAGGTGGTTTTAGATCAATATTATATGATTTAATTTCATTAAAAGAGTGCTTAAATTATATTATAAGAAATAACCTAGAGGGATCTATAATCTATATGTTAACTTATAGGATAGGTCCATTTTTATTTTTTTTTAAAAAAAATATTAAAAAATATAAGGTAAGATTATACTTAAATCCTGATGGATTGGAATGTAATAGAAAAAAATGGAATAGATTAGTCAAGTTTTATTGGAAAATATCAAGAATATTGACTTTTAAGTTTGTTGATTTAATAATTTGTGATTCCAGAGAAATACAAAAAAAATCATTAAGTAATTTTAATAAAACTTACGAGAAGGCTATTTATATATCTTATGGAGCTGAATTAAAAAACTCAGACATGTTAGAGGAAAAACAGGAAATAATTAATTGGTTTAAAAACAATAATGTAATAAAAAACAATTATTATCTATATGTAGGCAGATTTGTACCTGAAAATAACGGTGAATTTATTATTAATGAATATATTGATTCCGAGAGTAAAAAAGACTTAGTTCTAATTACAAATACTAAATATGAATATGACTATTATAATAATTTAAATAAAAAATTCAATTTAGATAAAAACAAAAAAATATTATTTTCTGGTACTGTCTATGATGAAGACTTATTGAAAATAATTAGAGAAAATGCTTTTGCTTATATACACGGGCATGAAGTCGGGGGTACCAATCCCTCTTTATTAGAAGCATTAGCTTTAACTAAAATAAATTTAGTGCTTAGAGTAGTATTTAATGTAGAAGTTTGTGAAGATAGCGTTTTATACTTTGAAAAATCATCAGGGTCATTAAAAAATCTTATTATAAAAATTGAGAAAAGCGATTTACATAGTTTTGAGGATTTATCCCAAAAAGCTAAAAGCAGAATAAGTCTATATTATTCATGGGGTAAAATAGTAAAAGAATATGAAAAAATTTTTTAAAATTTTATTATTTATAAAGGTATATTCAAACATTATGGATTAATTCAATAGAATTAATTTTAATGCTTGAATGATAGTAAAACGCACTGAAAAAAATAATTAAGACAGATAAAAATACAATAATAAAAAGCATTCAAGAACTTATTGATAATAAAAAACTATATGAGGATATGTTTCCAAAGATAAATCCATATGGAGATGGGAAAGCTTCTGAGAGAATAGTAAGTTTTATCTTAGGCAAAAATTATGAAGAGTTTAATAATTGAGGTAATTGAAATTGAAGGTAATTGCCCAGTATATAAAGTAGGGGATAAAATTATTTTAAATAAAGGATACAAGATTAATTTATCCAAAACTAATGTGATATGTATGCATTCACTCGCTTCTATAATGCCTTACTATGTAGCTTTAAGTAATGGAGTAAACCCTAAAAATTTGGGGCTTGCAAAATTGGAAAGTAGTGGTAAATCCGCCTTTGTACAGTGTTTGGACCCATGCAAATATACAGGTGGTGGCACAGTATATTTTGAAATAATAAGTATATAATATATTTTATTTTAATAATTGGTTTTAAAAAAGTTAAAAATACCTTTTGGAAAGTAATAAATGAAATTAAAATTTATTAAACTTCTTCCTAGAAGAAAGAAGAAGGAATTATATAAATAATTTTTATGAAGTGCTATAATACTTTTTTTAAAAGGTATACCTCTAAAGAAGAGAATAATTACTATATTTTTTAATGAAACTGGCTATTGCACACGATTATCTAAATCAATACGGGGGAGCAGAAAGGGTTATAGAAACCCTTCATGAGCTATACACTGATGCCCCTATCTATACATCCATATACACCCCCAATACCATGCCCTCTTCCTTTAAGGGTATGGATATAAGAATCTCTTTTATGCAAAAGCTTCCAATGCTGGAAAAGTATTTTAAGTATTACTTACTTTTTTATTCTAAAGCTATAGAAAGCTTTAATTTGAAAAGCTATGACATAATAATAAGCAGCAGCAGCGCATTTGCAAAAGGTGCTATAAAGAGCAGTGATGTATTGCATCTTTGTTATTGCTATACGCCGATGAGTTTTGCATGGGATTATGAAAATTATATAAAAAAAGAATGCTTAAATATTATTATAAAAAAAATTCTACCCTTAGCTATAAGATATTTAAAAAAATGGGATCTGAAGACAATTAACAGGGTAGATTATTATGTAGGCATATCTAAGAATATAAGTGAAAGGCTAAAAAGAATATATAATATAGATGCTGAATACTTATATCCGCCTGTAAAGACTTCAGAGTTTAAAATATCAGACAAAACGGAAGATTTCTTTTTAATTGTTTCAAGATTGTCTGCATATAAAAACATAGATCTTGCTATTCGTGTTTTTAATAAAATCGGGCTGCCCTTAAAGATTATTGGAAACGGCAGTTCAAGAAAATATCTAGAAAAATTAGCAACAAGTAAATTAATTGAGTTTATAGGCCGAGTATCTGAG
>Ga0307379_10007165_pt1 | contig 15209 bp, 10 predicted proteins | sample UN2MG_FD_202237 | JGI IMG/M metagenome (GOLD analysis project Ga0307379, IMG submission 202237) | Soil microbial communities from Risofladan, Vaasa, Finland - UN-2 | ecosystem: Environmental > Terrestrial > Soil > Coastal area > Acid sulfate soil | place: Finland: Risofladan, Vaasa | collected... | reverse complement strand
AATATTCCGCCTTACACCGCTCCTCCGTTTCCTGCCGTATTACCTAATTTCCAACTCTGTCCCATACCTGATCACGCATCAGGTTTTGCCCAGGAACTATGGATACGTAATACGCCATAAAGTCAAAAGCTGCGAAAACTTCCTCATGCTGCTTATCTATTTATACCAGACGCCCCATATGCACGTCAAGGAATATTTTTAAAAAATCCCTGCTAAATCTAAAAATACGTAGTTACCACAATAAAAATGTGCCTTGAAGGCCGTTTTTAAGCGGATTTAGAGGGGCAAGATTTTTATTTATTTGGAGGCTTTGGCGTCATAAACCTTGAAAACAAGCCTTAGATTCTTGCAATCCGGCCAGGATTTTGATAGGATAGTATTGTTTAATGGCGGCCGAGTTTTCAGGAGCATTCAATAGGAGTTTGTGTGAAATACTTACGCCGCTTGGGAAAGGCTTGCTTCACTTAAATCGGTAGTCAATAGCAAGTGGCAGTAGCTAAAGGAGAAGAGCGATGAGAATTATGATGCACGTTTTTTACCCTGTCTTGTTCACAGTTTTCGTACTGGCCGGCCCGTGTGCGGCTCTGGAAATCGAGTGGGCTCCAATAGCTGCCGATCCGGGCTACCTGCTGGCACCTCCGAACACCTACAACGAAGGTGGGATCGAACATAGCTGGGCGAATGCTCCTTTCAAAGACCCGGGACAGCGGGATCTGGCTTCCTTCAGAGAGGAGATGGAACAACTGGGCCGGTATGCAGGCGGCATTGGCTGGGACTCATTGCCTGTCGGGACAGAAGTAGCTAACAGCCAGGGGATCGACCTGGACATCGTCGGCTTACCGTTTGAGGTCAATGTCCTGAGCACAACCAATTTGAACTCCATCAAGGTTATCTCATGGGAGCAGCCGCCGCCCGATCCGACTTCCGCAGGCTCGACATCCGGCACCCGGCTGATCGCTCATTTGGATCGAAGCGGACCCAGCGAATGGATATTGGAGTTTCAGACGCCGGAAGATTACTGGCTTCAGGGCTTCGGCATAGTGCTGGCCAATTCGGGATGGAACTCCGGCGGAGCCTCTATTTCATTCTACGACCCTGATGGCAACAGCACTGAGTTCGACTTTGCGGACGGCGTGCGTTTCCCCGACCATTCAACCGATGACAACTTCATCGGCTTCTGGAGCGACACGCCCATTACCAGGGTCAGGATTTCAGCAGACCAGACAACATTCATAGGACGCTTTGACGATGTAGCTCTGGTATTTGTCCCCGAGCCTACTACAATTATCCTGTTAGGCCTGGGCGGCATGGTACTGCTAAGACATCGCCGGCGACAAAAGAGGATTTAGCAGTTTAACTTTGCAACTGCTGCTCTACACGTTGGCTTTGTCGGCTACCGTTTCCTGCCAGTTGTGGATTTTCTTTGTCAGCCGGGCGATGACATCTTTGTGCCGGCCGGAGTCGAAAAGATTCGTGGTCTCGCCAGGGTCCTCGTTAAGGTTGAAGAGCTGGCATTTGTCCACGTCACTGAGGCATAGTTTCCAGCCGTCCGGCGATATCACGGCCCGGCTGCTTTCGTTTTCCACGCGCTTGAGTTCTTCTTTGCCGGCCAGTTTCGTGCCGCCTTTTTTGACCGAGATGGCGCCGCTGTTGGCATTCCACTGGATATAAACATGGTCCCGGTCGGGCAGGCCGGTTTTGATCAGCGGCACAAGGCTGCGCCCGGGAAGGCGTTCATCCCGACCGCGGCCCAGCAGCTCCAGCAAGGTCGGCACCATGTCGATCTGGCTGACCGGATTAGCAATCACGCGCTGCCTCGTGCCCAACTGCGGGATGCGCATCAGCCAGGGGATTCTGACCGCCTCCTCGTACATCACGCTTTTTGTCACCAGGTTGTGCGAGCCCATCATGTCACCGTGGTCGCTGGTATAGACCACAATCGTGCTGTCGGCCAGCCCGAGATTTTCCAGCGTATCCAGAACCGCGCCGACACTGCGGTCCACCTGCGTGACCAGCCCCCAGTATTTGGCAATCAGACTTCTGATAGCCTTTTCATTCTTGCCGTATTGCTCCCGGCAGCTTTCGCGCTTAACGCGATAGCGCAGCGGCTCGTTCTCTTCCAGGGGATCGCGAAAATTCGCGGGCAGATCAACCTGCTCCGGATTGTGCTCGTTATCAAGCGGGCCGAAGAAGGGCATGTGCGGTTCGAGGAAATTGATATAAAGCATGAACGGCTCATCGCGATGCCGGCGCAGAAAATCACAGGCCTTTAGCTCCAGGAACTTCGGCTTGCAATGTTCGATGGGACATCGCGCGGCGAATGCCCTGCTGAACTTGCCGCTCTTGTCCGGCTGATAGCCGTGCTCGATTAGAAAATGATGATAATCGCTTCGTTTTTTTCGGTCGCGGCCGGCGCTAAAATGCGAACTGTAGCCGTCCTCCATGGAGACCCATTCATGGAAACCGTGCTGGGCGAAGATTTCATCGCCCAGGTGCCACTTGCCCATATAGGCCGTGCGGTAATCGAGATCGTTCAGCATCTCCGGCAGGCACGGAACCTCGGCCGGCAGCGGAATGTTGTTGCGGGTGCAGCCGGACGTGTGAGGCCACAGCCCAGTCATCACCGCCGAGCGGTTCGGCGTGCAAACCGGCTGGGTGACATAAGCCCTCTCGAAAACCACGCTTTCGGCCGCCAGTTTGTTCAGATTCGGGGCGTGGATTTTCGTATTGCCATAGACGGCCATTGTGTCGGCCCGTTGCTCATCGGTCCAGATGAACAGCAGGTTAGGCTTGCGCCTGTCTGCACGTGCCGGTTCTTTCGATGCGTGCAGACATCCAGGCGCGGCCATTGCCGCCGCTCCAAGTCCGATTGCTTTCAAAAAATGCCGTCGTGTGCGATTGACTCTGCTCATTTTTTCTCCTGCTTCTCGTTTGGCTATGATCGGATCGGCCAGTTCGGCGATTCGGTACGAGCGGTTTTAAGATATGTTTCTATCCGGCCAATCACATCCGGATTCTCTTCGGCGATGTCGTTCTTTTCCGCGATGTCACGACTCAGATCGTAAAGCTCCAGCGGTTTATCCGGGGCAGACCGAATGGCCTTATAGTTTCGCCAGCGGACAGCCTGCTGAAACTTACCTGCGGGGAATTCCCAGTACAAAAATCTGTCGTCCGTTCTCTGCCGCCTGCCAAGCAGCGTAGGCACGACGCTGATGCCATCGATGTTAGCAGGTGGTGTCACGCCGGTCAGTTCGGCGAATGTAGGCATTACGTCGGCGAAGTACCAGGGCGCATCGCTGGTCTTTCCCGCCGGAACCTTATCCGGCCAGCGGACGATCATCGGCGTTCGGATACCGCCCTCATACAGGTTGGTCTTCTGTCCCCGAAGCGAGCCCGAACTGTCGAAAATCCCATCCCAGCGTTTGGCCGCTCCATTGTCCGAACAGAAAAAGACCAGAGTGTTCTCGTCAATGGCCAGTATCCTCAGCAGCGTCATAATGCGCCCGACATCGGCGTCCATTCGCGTAATCATCGCCGCGTGAACCTTGGCGTCATCGGGCCAGGATTTATCCGTGTAAGGTTCGGTGCTCGGTATCTCGTACTTGGCGTGCGGAATGGTGTAGGGCAGATAGAGAAAGAATGGCCCTGCTTTATGCCGGCGGACGAAATCCAGAGCGAACTCGGTGAACATGTCGTGGGAGTATTGCCCCCGCCTGCCGTCGGCGTTTGCTTCCAGCATCATTTTTTCTTCGTTGCGCCACAGATACGGCGGATAGTATGTGTGCGCGCGTCTCTGGTTCAGGTATCCGAACCATTCGTCGAAGCCCTGCCGGGTCGGCACACCGTCCGTGTTCGGCTCGGCCAGACCCCACTTGCCGGTAATGCCGGTGACATAACCGGCCTGCCTGAGCACTTCGGCAACCGTGACATCTTCGGCTTCAAGCGGGACACGCCGCTCGGGCGAGCCGTTATCCTCAACGAGCGTACCTCCGGCCTTAGCCATATTATTGCGCACGCGCGTATGGCCCGTATGCCGGCCGGTCATCAGGACGCTTCGCGAAGGCGCGCAAACGGTCGATCCGGCGTAACAATCAGTAAAACGCATGCCCTCGGCGGCAAACTTGTCGATGTTCGGTGTAAGTATTTCCTTCTGCCCGTAGCAGCCCAAGTCGCCATAGCCCAGATCGTCGGCCATAATAAAAATAATATTCGGCTGTTTCGCAGAACTCGCATTTCCAGCCAATCCCCTTTCACACCCGGCCAACGGCAGCATCGCCGCGACTGCTCCACCGGCAGCCAGCGACAAAAAGTCACGTCGATTGATATTCTTCATAATCTTGTCCTATTTTCTTTTTGTTACGTACCTTTGGCCTCCCGAGCCAGGTCGTTACAGCGTTTTCGCAGGGACTCTAAGGTTTTTTTGTATTTTTCATCTTTTGCCAGATTGATCGTTTCGCCCGGGTCGAGCTTCAGGTCGTACAGTTCCTCGTAATCATAATCGACGTAGCGGGCGTACTTGTAGTCCTGCGTGCGGAGGGCCACGGTTTTGGCGATTGTTTTGTGCTCGAACGGATGCTCGTAGAAGAATTCAGTTCGCCATTTGGGCTTTTTGCCTTTTAGCAGCGGCATGAGGCTGCGGCCCTGCATTTGTTCGGGCGGTTTTACGCCGGCCAGTTCCAGAATCGTCGGCGCGATATCGACGTTGAGCGCCACCTGCTCGACGGTCCGGCCGCGGAGCTTATTGCCTGCCCTTGGATCGAAGACCAACAGCGGCACGTGGATCGATTCTTCGTGCGGGAACCATTTGCCCGCCAGGCCGTACTCGCCGAGATAGAAACCGTTGTCACCGATCATTATTAAAACCGTATTGTCGTCAAAATCGAGCTGCTTCAACTGCTCTCGGATCTTGCCGATGACGACATCGACGCCGAAGATCAGGCGGTAATAGCTCTTGACGGATTCCTGAAACTTTTCCGGCGTGGAAAAACGGATGTCCCACCGCCTGCGGGCTTCGGAAGTTCGCAGGAATTCCGGCAGGGCTTCGAAGTAATGCGGATCGGCTTTTTCAGGAACCGGAATAATCGTATCCTTATACAGGTCTTTGTAAGCAGGGTCGTAAATGAATTGGCGCGGATCGCCATCCTGAACGTGAGGTGCTTTTAAACTTACCGATAGGCAGAAGGGCCGGTCCTTAGAGCAGCCCTGCAAAAACTCCATCGCCTGCTCGCCCATGATCTGCGTGAGGTGTTTATAGTTGCCGTCCTTGTCCTTGTTTTCGTATCGGCCCTGGCCGGGAAAGCCCTTCCAGTAATCGTATTGATTGACCGGCAGAGTCTTTTTGGCCCCGACGCCGTACTTGCCGATAAAACCGGTTCGATAGCCGGCAGTGCGGAGCTGCATCGGGTACGTCTGCGTGAGTGCCTCGGGCGAAAAATGCGTCCCAAAGCCAGTGATGCCGTGCCGGCTTGTCCACTGGCCGGAGAAGATGCTCGCCCGGCTGCATGCACAGATCGAGGTAGTAACGAAGGCGTTCGTGAACCGCACGCCGTCCTTAGCCATCGCATCCATATTCGGCGTTTGAATAATCGGGTTGCCCGCACAGCCTATAGTGTCCCACCGTTGGTCGTCTGTCAGCAGAAAAATAATGTTCGGCCGTTTCTTCGCCGCGGCACCGCCTCCGGCAAAACCACTCTTGCAACCAGCCAGAGACAATCCCGCCGCCACAGAACCGCCAGCCACCAGAGATAGAAATTCACGTCGCCTTAATCGTTTCATTTTCGGTCTCCATATTGCCTTACGTATAAGATATCGACTTTATGACATCCAGTAATTTTACTATACATATAAGAGCAAAGAGACGAGATATCAAGAAAGAAAGCCCGGCAGGAAAATCGGCCGCGCGCAAAATATCCCCAATCTCTTTTTCTATCAAGAGATTATGGCGTTCAGCGATTTTACCGTCGTCTTTTGGCGCGGCACTACTGTTTGCCGGAGACGGAATTATGCTTCAATTCAGCTTTCCTGTTTTTCTCCGGGATGCTTTGTATCGCTCTGCAGGGAGCATCGTTCGCCGAGTCTTTGTCGTTTGGCGTCTGAACACTCAATCGCTCCTCTGCTGCGCGGAGAATTTCTCCCAACATCTGCGAATAGGACAGTCCGGCGAGTTTTGACATTTTTGCCAGATGCCCGTCCCAGCACCAGCCCGGATTCGGATTGACCTCAAGGATTTTAGGATTGCCCTGGGCGTCAATTCGCCAGTCGAACCGGCTGTAGTCCCTGCATTCGAGCCGCTCGAAGAGCTTCAGGCAGCACTCGACGACGAACTTCTCGACGTCGTCCGGCAGATCGGCCGGTACCGACTTGATCTTCCAGTAAGGCGAATCTGGCATCCACTTTGCTTCGTAGCCGCACAGTTTAGGCAGCTCGGGCGGCAGCGCCGAATAGTCTTCCTGAATGATGGGCAGCACCGTATAAGATTCGGGCGGGTTGCCGATGATGCCAACGGTGAAGTCTACGCCGGTTAGAAATTCTTCGACCAAAACCGGCTTTTCATATCCGAACTTTTCCCTGATTTCGGAGATCGCGTTGACAAGCTGCTCGATGGAGTAGGCGACGCTTCGCTGGGTGATCCCGAAGCTCGAATCGCCGAAGTTGGGCTTGACGATAACCGGGAATCCGATCGGCAGGTCGAACGTGCTGTCCTCGGGCTTGATGAAGAAGGCCTCGGGGACCGGGATTGCCATCTCACTGGCGATTCCGCGAACGAGCGATTTGTCGTAGCAGAAGGCAAGGCACTGGGGGCCGCCGCCGGTATAGGGTATGTTGAGTATTTCCAGCATAGACGGGACATGCAGCTCCTTGCGGGGGTCGTTGTTGTAGCCCTCATCGCACAGGTTCATGACGAAATCCGTTTTAGCGCCGAGCCTGACCAGGTCGTTGTAGAGCGTGTCGTGATTGTTCAGATAGGAATACCGATAGCCGTCCAGCTCGCGCAGCGCATCTTTGAGCTGATCGATAGTATAAAAGTCATCATCGTCGAAGACGCACAGCGGCTTTAAGACATCCGGCTTGCGCGGATCGCCGAACAGGACTGTTACGTTCTTGGATTCCTTTCTGCGCTTTCTCGGCATCCAGTCTTTCCGCACAACGCTGGTAACGATGATTCGTCGTTCCATCATTCCCAGGTCCTGATTGCGCGCCGAGTCGCTGGATATCTGCCCGTGCATGGTGACGTCGGCAAAGCCGGCCTTTTCAAGCAGCTCGGCGATGCTCTTTTTTGTATACAGCCGCTCGGCGTAGAACTGGTCGGCTACGACGCCCTTTTCCACGTGCGTGACAACTTCCCGGGAAATCAATCGCTGCTTGTCCAGAGACAAAGACCTTTCCCGGCAGACGAAGAACTTCTTGTCTATCCATTCCCATGACCGGGGCTGGAACTTTCTCCTGAGGTATTCCCCGTCTGTGACATCAATGAGCACTTTTCCCCAGGGCTTGAGCACCCGGAATACCTCCCTGATGACTCGCATATCGTCCTCGACCGTCTCGAAATAGCCGAAACTGTTGCCGAGAATCATGACCACGTCGAAAGTGTCGGTCGCATAGCGAAGCTTCCTGGCATCGCCTTCTCTGAACTTTATGCTGAGCCCTTCCTTCTTCGCCTGGGTTTTGCCCCTTTGGATCAGGTAGTGTGACCGGTCGACTCCTTCAACGTTGCTGAATCCCCGCCTGGCCAGCTCAAGGGATACCCGCCCCTGTCCGCAGCACAGATCCAGAATCTTGTCTGCCGGGGCCATATTGAGGATCCCGCAAAAGACATCCACTTCCTTGCTGGTCAGATGCGGATCATCGACAACGTCGCCGTCGGTTTTCAAATACGTGGCATTGAAAATCTGCCGCCACCACTCGGGATCTACGTGCTCTTCAAGGTCGGGGACCGGTCCGAGGGACTTTGTCCCCTCTACTGTTGTTTTTGCCTTCTGTCCCGGTTTGACGGGCAGCGTTTGCTCTTTTTCTTTCATTTATCAATTCTCCCTTTTTCGATCTCTTTCAATAGATCTGGCCGCCATTTTTTCGTTCGTTCGAGGGCATGTCGGCGTCTCCACTCGGCGATTTTGGCATGGTCGCCACTTAAAAGAATTTCAGGAACTTTCATCCCGCGAAAGACTTCCGGCCTCGTATAGTGCGGGTATTCCAAAAGGCCTTCGCTGAATGAATCGTCTTTTGCCGAATCCTCGTCGCCGAGCGCCCCGTCCAGCAGTCTGACCACCGCGTCGATGATGACCATCGCAGCCAATTCTCCGCCGCTTAGGACGTAGTCGCCGATGGAGATTTGCTCGGCGCCCAGGCCGGTGCGAATCCGCTCGTCGAATCCTTCATACTTGCCGGCTATAAAAATCAGGCGTTTTTCGGCGCTTAGTTGTCGGGCTTTTTCCTGGTCGAATTTCTGCCCCTGCGGAGTGAGCAGTAAGACGCGTCCTTTTTCGTCTGATAGCTTTCGGACGTGCTCGAAGCAGTCGAAAACGGGGCCGGGCATCATTACCATCCCCGGCCCGCCACCGTACGGCTTATCATCGACCTTCCGATAGTTGTCTGTGGAAAAATCCCTTATATCGGTTAGTGCGATTTCGATAAGGCCGCTGTCCTGAGCCCTCTTGATGATCGAGCTGCTCAAAGGCGATTCGAACATATCCGGAAAAAGCGTAAGAATATCTACGCGCATCGCTCTTGCCTGTCTATCAGCCCTAAGCCGACTCCTCTTTGGGTTTGTCCTCGGCCTTCTCTTCGGCAGCATCAGCCTCAGGTTCAACCTCGGCTTTCGCTTCCGGCTCGGCCTCAGCTTTCTTTTCAGCTTCCGGCTCGGCCTTTTCAGGCTCAGGCTCGGCCTCGACCTCGGGTTTTTCTTCTACTGCTTCAGCTTCAGGTTTTTCTTCCGCCGGTGCGGCCTTCTCTTCTACCGCTTCGGCCTCGACCTCGGCTTTTTCTTCTACTGCTTCGGCTTCAGGTTTTTCTTCCGCCGGCTCGGCTTTAGCTTCGGTTTGCTCATCAGCGGCATCAGCTTTGGCTTCTGCTTCCGCCTTGGCTTCTATCTCGGGTTCGGCTTTTTCAGGCTCAGGTTCAGCCTCCGGTTTTTCTTCTGCTTCTGCTTTGGCTTTTGCCTCTGCTGTGGCTTCTGCTTCTGCCTTGGCTTTGGCTTTGGCTTCTGCTTTGGCCTTGGCGTCGGCATCCGCTCTTGCTATCGCTTCGGCGTCGGCTTTGGCTTCGGCCACGGCTTTTTCCTCGGCAGCTTTTTTAGCATCTGCCCTGGCCTTTTCCTCGGCAGCCTTCGTATCGACTTCGGCCTTGGCTTTTTCTTCTACCGCTTCGGCGGCTTTTTTAGCGGCTATTCTCTCGGTACTGTTGAACAGCTTGCCCTTGGCCCTGGCGATGGCCTTGGCTTTTGTCTGACGAGCTTCCTTTTGTTCTGCATATTTATGTTTGATCCCATGGCGGAGCAGGATTTGCGAGACGGCGTCGCTTGGTATCGCCCCTTTATCCAGCCAAAACTCCACCCGCTCGCGTTTTAAGACAACCTGCTTGGCAGGGTCCTTTTCAATCGGGTCGTAATGGCCCAGCTTTTCAAGTATTCTGCCGTCACGAGGCGTGCGGGATTCGACTGCATTGATTCTAAAGAACGGTCGATGCCGCCTGCCCAACCTTGTCATTCTCAATTTTACTGACATAATTTTTCCCTTTCTTTAATATATAATCAATTTCCGTGACGACTACAACACAGGTCACGGAACACGTTTGTGGTATTTATTCTGTTATAATGTCCTGCTCGATTTCGTTGTACGTCGCATCAATCTTCTTTTGCGTTGCCATAGTTTCTTTCAAAGCAGTTGCCATTCTACAGTAATGTTTAATGTCCTCCAAATCGAGACATTTTCCTTTTCTGCCTTTTAGCCATTTCTCCATTACCTGATAACCGCCGATCTGATACTGCCAGATTTTATCGGAAAGCGGGCCAAAATACTGTTCAGGATTGATTTTTACAAGCTTTTTCTTCTCGTTGCACTCGATTTTCTCTACCCGCCTGTCGCCCCGGCCATGGAATTTTATTGCTGATTTTTCAAGTTTTTTTGATTTGAGCAGGTGCAATTCGATTAAATTCCCGCCGTAACGTGCCATTTTCGAGAACAATCCCGGATCCGCAGTAAACGGGATGCGCGGAAAATCGGATTTGAGGAACTCTGCGTATCTGTTTCGATAGATATTGCAGTAGAGTATCGCGTATATATAGCAGAGTACTTTTTCAGGAGATGATTTGCGGCCGTATGCCTTGCTTAATTTAACCAAAAGTGCATTATCTATGTTGACGTCCCGCTGATATCTTTCGCCGCCGTTGTAGAGGTCTTCGGCAGGGTAAAGATATAAGGGGAAGTTTACATTTCCGCCCCGGTAGAAGAGATTAAGATCGGTGATGGTCTCCGTACAAAATACAACATTCCAGGGTTGTTCTAATCCGACGACCTGACCAGCTCTCCCAATACATAATGAGGTGTTTTCGTGCATCATATTGTGCATTATTTCTTTTCTGGTCCTTTCGATTACTGCATCGTGGTAGAATATCCATTGTGTGTCAAAGGGTCGGTAGAGGATTGACAGGACGGATTTTTCCCAACCCTCTTCATTTCTTATTCTCTTTCGAGCTTCTTTGACTTTCCAATTTGCTTTGTCTTTAAGATCGAAGGCCTTTTTGATCATTTCATCGGAGAGGTTATCATCACGGAACATCCTAATTCGTCTTTTGAGTTCCTCTTTATCTGCGTCGATAGCAAATTTGTCTCTACTGGTAACAATCCCGACGCTGTTGACAGGGAAAATTTCGGTTAACTTAGGAAGCTGTCCGTATCTGGAAAGCTGCCTCTCGTCCCGATGGACGAAGAAATAGAATTCTGATTTTGGAGATATTCTTTTCCACGTGGTATTGTCAATGTCGTGTGTTTTTAACCATGTGTATTTGTCCTCTCGCAGTCCCCAAAGGTCGGCGTGAGAGATTTTCTTTTCGAGGCCGGGCTTTTTTACGGCGATAATGATTGCCACGCCCTGTTGAATGTCGAAGACGTTCTGGTCCTTAGAACCGTCGGGGCATTTTTCCTTCTTCTTGCTGTTGCCGTGAAGGTCAAGAATATAGATATGGTCAAAACTGTTCATAAGGGACTGTCTCATCCCTCTGAAGGTCGGATTATCGAGATAGCTGTGATTTGTAATAAAACCGAGCACGCCTTCGCCTGCCGAGTCTATTTTCCACTGGGCAAAGCGAATAAACTTAACGTAATCGTCCTGTAGCCACTTTGGATTTTTCTCGCCGAGGTCTTTTCCGTCAACCTTGTAATATTCGCGAATTTCTTTGCTTATCCATTTACCCTTGTTCACCGAGCGCCCGGAATAAGGTGGATTTCCGAGTACTACAAGTATAGGTTGTTCTTTTTTTATTTTTCCCGCCGAATGCGATTCTTCCGACAGCGAACTCATGCCAGGCAGACTGCTCTGGGCCAGGTCCTCGAGTTCGAGTGTATTAGTGAGGTATAGCTTGAAACGGTCGTCTTTGTGGAGTTTGTATCCAAGCTCTTCCAGGAGGAATCCCATCTTCAGATGGCCGACGGCATACGGCGCCATCATAAGCTCAAAGGCGTAGAAGTTTTTCAGGATATGATTTTTTATGAGCTGGTCCTTGCCGCCGCTGCCGTAGTTTACAGAAAATTCATTGACAGCGGTTTTTGCCGTCTCGGCAAGAAAGGTCAATGTGCCCGCAGCCGGGTCAAGGACGGTTACGTTCTCACAGGCAAAACCGTCCGCTTTCTCGAAGTATTTTTTCAGGATAATATTAAGCGAACGGACAATGTAACTGACTACGTCTTCAGGCGTATAATAGACGCCTCTTTGTTCGCGTTCATTGGGGTCGTATTGTGTAAGAAATGTTTCGTAGAAGTGCACTACGGGATCGGAGCCTCGACCTTCGACAAAGTAACGATGGAGAATCTTTTTGACATTGGCGACACCCAGGACGGCGGAGATATCGTCAATGATCCAGCTTAATTGTTCGCTCGGCTCTTCCAATGAAATGAATCTGAATACATCACGTAGTATTCCGATTGTGGCCGGAATGTTATCAAAAGCAGCTTTTCTGGTGAATTTTCCGTTGTGCCGCGTGCTGGCGGCAAAAAGGCCATAAGTTACGGTCTGGGCATACATGTCGGCAAAATCTTCTTTTGTCAGGCCCGCTATAAGGAACTGCTGAAAAGCCTGATAGAATCCGGTCAGTCTGTTATTATTGTTCTTTAGTTCTAATAACACTTGATCCTTTAGGTAATGCGTTCGGCAGGCAAGTGCTTCTGCCAATGTTCTTGGAGAATAATCCCGAGCGATAGAGAACGAGAGGAAATCTTTCAGCAGGTTATAGAACTTTTTTTCGTTCTCAACCGGTGGAACAACCTTCAACTGTGTCGCTATGAAAGGTCGGGCGACCTGAATTTTGTCGATCAATTGAGCGCTGCGGTATAAACGGAATTCGAAAAAGTTTGTCAGAATTACGTTTGGGAAGGCCGTAAGGTAACGTTGTAATTGATTGGATTCTTCTATCCGGTCAAGATTAGACTCTTCAGGTCGTTTCGCTTCAATATACCCGACTATTGATTGCCTGCCGTCCCATATACGAAAATCCGGATTTCCTGCTTCAGTTCTTTGTGGCGAGATTGTGGCGGTAATGCCGGACTTACGGATCGAGTTTGCATAGCTTTCGATAAGCGTCGCCAGGGGCTTATAATAACTTTCTTCTCTGGCATCACCTGTCCTGGTGGTTTTGTATATTTCTTTAAGGTATGTTTTTAGCATTCTGCTTCAGTAAAATCACGAAACACGTTTACAATGCAGGGCGTAACCATTCAGAAAGATTGCCAAATTGGCCGGATCTACCTGGGCGTCAGCGGCAAGTTTTTCGGTCTGCTCGTCGTCCAGCGTATCAGCGTTCTCTTTTTCCGTCGGCGTCATTATCGCCACTGCCTTTTTTAACTGCTCCAGTTCTTCTGCAGTCGGCGAGACTAACATGGCCAGCTCGCTGGCGCCCTGTAAATCATCGAACTGCTCCCTTATCATCTTACCGTAATCGCTGCCGGTGAACCGGGCGACCTTTTCAAGATATTGTTCGATCGAAATTTTATTCATAATTGCTATTCTACTGTTCCCTGGGAAATTCGGGGGATTAAATATTTACAAGATTAACTTTTTTCTTTCCTTAACGGCATTGGCGTTACGACCCAGCCGGCCGGCCGCTGGCGTCCCTTATAGTTGACGTCGCCGAGGTCTTCGCGTGCTTTTTCGGCTAATCCGAGAAGGCGCTCGACTACATCGGGATGCCGGTCGGCAACATCGTTCTCTTCGCTAATATCGTTCTTGAGATCGTATAGTTTCATCGGCGTATTCGGCGTGCCTTTGCCCCAGTTTCGCCTTTTTACCTTAAGGGGCAGATGCAGCTTCCACCTGCCGGAGCGAACCGCCTGTAACTGGTCCATCTGATAATAATAAAACGCCTCATGCGGAGATTTTACACCTTCCTGGCCGGACATCAAGGGCCAAATATCCTCACCGTCGATGATACGGTCGTCGGGAGCTTTTGTTCCCGCCAATCGGGCTAAAGTCGGCAGTAAGTCCAGCGTCGAAGCTAATTCGTCGCAAGTCTGGCCTGCCGGAATCCTGCCTGGCCAGCGTATCACGGCCGGCTCGCGCATCCCGCCCTCCATCGTGCTGCCCTTCCAGCCGGAAAGCGGCAGATTGCTGCCGCCCCAGCGCTGAGCGGCGCCGTTGTCCGAGGTGAATACGACCAGCGTGCGTTCGTCGATACCCAGCTTCCCGAGCGCCGCGAGGATTTCGCCGGTGGACCAATCGATTTCCTCGACCGCGTCGCCATAGCCGTTATTGGCGCTTTTACCGCGGAAGTTTTCGCTGGAATTCACCGGGTTGTGCGGCATCGTGTGCGGCAGATAAACGAAGAACGGCCGGTCCTTGTTTGCGGTGATGAACTTTATAACCTGCTCCGTGTAACGCCTGGTCAGCGTGTTCTGGTCAGCGGGCGCTTCGATGACTTTTGTATTTTGCAGCAGCGGCAGCGGCGGATTCTGGCTCCGCTGATTGGTGCCCATATCATTGCTGTAGGGGATGCCGTAGTAGTAATCGAAACCCTGGCTCGTCGGCAGAAACTCGGGCTGGTCGCCCAGATGCCACTTTCCGACGCACGCCGTGGCGTAATCCTGCGCTTTGAGCACCTCGGCGATGGTAATTTCGTTCGGATTTAGTCCTTTGCCGGACACAGGGAACAGAACACACCGCCCATCGCTGTCTTCATGCATATCGACCCGGCGCGGATAGCAGCCGGTCATCAGGCTCGACCGGGACGGTGTGCAGACGCCGCTGGTAACATAAAAGCTCGTGAATCGCATGCCCTCGGCCGCCATCCGGTCGATGTTCGGCGTGCGGTGCTTTTTCGAGCCGAAGCAGCCGACATCGCCGTAACCCAGATCGTCGCAGAAAATAATAACGAAGTTCGGCTTAACGACGGTACGGCTTTGAACCTGTGCAAACGTCGAGCGAATGGCTCCCGTGAAACCGGACAGCATCGTCCCGGCCGCTGTGGCACCGGCAAACTTCAGGAATTTCCGACGGTTTATGTCTTTATTTATAATGGCGTCTTTTTTCACGAGCTATTTATACAATTGATTTTTTATAAACCCCCAAATAAATTTGGGGGCTAAATGTTTGGGAAGAGAATTCCGATTTTATCGTCGTTTGATTTTACCTCTCCGCTTTACGACTTTTTTTCGTTTCGAGCGCTGCTTGATTTTTTTGCCGCTGGACATCATCTGGCTCAGCGATCCCATATTAAATCCACCCGAGAGCAGGCTCTTAAGCCCGCCGAAGCTTCCGCCGCTGAGTGCTTTGAGCATATCTCTGCTGCGTTTGAATGTCTTGACCAGGCCGGAAACATCCTGGACCTGAACGCCGGCCCCGGCGGCAATCCGCCTTCGTCTCGACGATTCGATGAGTTCCGGGTCGCGCCTTTCCTTCAGCGTCATCGAATGCACCATCGCTTCCATCTGCGTCAGTTCGGCGCCGTCGAGGTCCATGTCTTTGAGCTGGCCTCCCATTCCCGGCATCATTTTGAGCATATCTTTCAT
>Ga0307379_10007163_pt1 | contig 15212 bp, 10 predicted proteins | sample UN2MG_FD_202237 | JGI IMG/M metagenome (GOLD analysis project Ga0307379, IMG submission 202237) | Soil microbial communities from Risofladan, Vaasa, Finland - UN-2 | ecosystem: Environmental > Terrestrial > Soil > Coastal area > Acid sulfate soil | place: Finland: Risofladan, Vaasa | collected... | reverse complement strand
GAACAGCGTCTGCGGGCTGGTTTCAGATTTCAGGTAGACGAGGAAGAAGGCCACCAGGATCACATGGGTGAGAGGGTTCTCCAGCCCCGACGTGGCATAGTCCACGAAGGCTTTCGACGCGGCGAGGACCGCGACCCCCAGCCAGGCAGCGGCCGGCGAAGCGGCCACCCGCGTGGCCAGCACGGCCACGGCCAGCAGCGAGATGGCGATGGAGAGTATCTGGCTGGAGAAGAAGGCCTCCCGCGTGAGCACGTATACGGCCGACAACAACATCATCCACAACGGGTGCGTATAGACCTGCACCCGCTCGTCCACGTTCCAGGTCAGCCCGTAGCCGTTGACGAAATTGTCCACGGTCCTGAACGTGATGTAAGCATCGTCGCACAGCCAGGCGTGGCGGACCACGGCTGCGCCGAAAACGATCAGGAAGAACAGGATTAGGAGCCTGGGGCCCCAGGTTCGCGTCATAACGGGATCCTCTTCTGGCCGGATGGGCCAGGGTGCGGTATACTGGTCTCAGGCAAACGCAAGATTCAGGCCCGCCAACCCGCAAGGTTTGGGGCTATTTTACGTCATATAGGGTGGGAGAGCAACGTCACGTGACGAACGAACAGACTTTACTGGAACGAGCGCAAGCGTTCGACGAGGATGCGCTGGGGCAACTCTACGACGAGTACGCCTCGCCGATCTATGCGTACCTTTACAGGCGCGTTCAGGACGCCCAGTTGGCGGAAGATCTCACCAGCGAGGTGTTTGTGCGGATGTTACAGGCGATCCGGGCGAGGCGGTTGTGGAAAACCTCTTTCCAGGGGTGGCTCTATCGCATCGCGCACAACCTGGTGGTGGACCACTACCGCAAGCAACCGGCGGCGCCGCTGCTCGAACTGGACGAGCACCTGGTGGCGGACCAGAAGGACCTGGACTCTGCGGTCGCAGAACGGCTCTCCCGCCAGCGACTGCGGTCCGCCATCAGGCTGCTCACGCCGGAGCAACAGCAGGTGCTGGCGCTCCGGTTCGGCCAGCAACTCAGTGCGCCGGAGACCGGCGACGTCATAGGCAAGAGTGTCAGCGCGGTCGAGGCGCTCCAACACCGGGCGTTGGCCGCCCTGCGCCGTATCCTGGAGCGAGGATAGAACGATGAAAGTACAACCCTATGAACAACTGCTCGAGCGTTGCCTCCAGGAGGTCGCTCGCACGGGAGACGCCGAGGCCGTGCTGGCACACTACCCCCAACACGCCGATCGCCTGCGCCCGTTGCTCCAGGTCGCCCTGGCGACGAGCCAGATGTATGCCGATGTCCCAGCACCGCCACGCGGGCTGGCAGCAGGCCGCAGACGCTTGCTGGAAACCGCCGCCCAGCAGCGGGTACAGGCGCCGGCAACCAGAACGTTATCACACAACACAGAAAGGAAACCCAAGATGCAACTCTTGTTTGCCACCAAAATCGTCAGCGCCGTGCTGGCCGTCGTGGTCAGCCTATCGGCCGTCGGCGGAGGAGCCGCCGTGGCCGCCAGCGGCAGCATCCCTGGCGACGTCCTCTACCCGGTGAAACTGACCGGTGAGGACCTGCGCCTGTCGCTGGCCTCCACTCCAGAAGCCCAGGTGGCCCTGTCCTTGCAGTTCGCCGACCAACGAGTGGCAGAGATCAGGGCCATGGTTGGGCGAGAGCGGCAGGTGCCGGATACAGTTGTGACCCGCATGGAGCAGCACATCTTCCGGGCCATGAACCAGGCAGCCCGGGCCTCAGACGAAGAGATGCCCGGCTTGCTGGAACGGATCATGCAGCGCACCCAGGCGCAGGCGCAGGCGTTGGAACAACTGCGGGCGAGGGCCCAGGAGCAGAACCAGGCCCAACTGGAGGAAGCCGAGCGCATCTGTGAGCAGGCGCACGAGGAGGCCAGGGCCGGCCTGGACGACCCACAGACGTTCCGCGCGCGCTACCAGCACCGGGAGGGGATGCCCGAGGACGTGACGCCGCCGCAGCCCTCTACCCCCGGGCCGCAGGGTAACGGAGAAGGCCCCTCAGGACCTGGCGAGCCAGGCCAGAATGAGACGGGTCTGCCCCAAGGAGAGCAGCAACGGGACCGCGACCGGGAACAGGACTGCGACGGGGAGCAGGGTCAGGAGTGTGAGCCGCAGCAGGATCAGGATCAGGACCGCCAGCAAGACCAGGAACAGGATCGGGACCAGCAACAGGATCAGGACTGCGACGGAGAGCAGGGTCAGGAGTGTGATCCGCAGCAGGATCAGGATCAGGACCGGCAGCAGGACCAAGAACAGGATCGGGACCAGCAACAGGATCAGGACCGCCAGCAAGACCAGGAGCAGGATCGCGACCAGCAACAGGATCCGCAGCAGGGTCAGCCAGAGGGTCAGCAGCAGGAACAGCAGCAGACCCAGGAGCAGAATCAGGAGCAGACGCAACAAGGCCAGCCGGAGGGCCAGCCAGAGGGCCAGCAGCAGGAACAGCAGCAGACCCAGGAGCAGAATCAGGAGCAGACGCAACAGGGCCAGCCGGAGGGCCAGCAGTCCAGCCCACAGGGCGGTCGCTGAAGCAGGGGACTGCGGAATCGGTTTACACGACGAGCGCGGGGCACAGAAGCCCCGCGCTCAAACAAAAGAAACCAGGTTTCTCCGGTAAGCGAGACGGAGAAACCTGGTTTATTTCTGGTTCAGGCTGGGGGACGAGGATTCGAACCTCGACATACGGATTCAGAGTCCGCTGTCCTACCATTAGACGATCCCCCAGGGCAACCACCAGTCATGCAACCTGGTAGTTGTATTCTACCACGATTTTTCCAATTGACAACCTACGAGCCCTCCGCCCCTACTCCCTGGCACGCCTGCCACAAACGACACCCGATCGCCGTGTTGAGGTAACGACGGGCATGACCAGGGAGAAGGTGCTGCCCTGGCCCGGGCCCAGGCTGGCGACGTGCGTCCAGCCTCCGTGAGCCTCGGCCACGTAACGCACGAAGGCCCACCCGACGCCCAGCCCCTCCTGTCCACGCCGCAGGGCGTCGGCGTTCTGCTCGAACGGCTGCCCCAACAGCGCCATCCGCTCGGGGGTCAGGCCCACTCCGGTGTCCGCCACTTCGATGACGACCCTGCCATCCGATTCCAAGGCTCGCACCTGGACCTGCCCTCCGGGCAGGTTGAATTTGACCGCGTTGTGGGACATCTGGAAAACCGCTTCGCCCAACAGCTCCGGATCAGCGTAGACCCTGGCCAGGTAGGGAGGCACGTCAACCTGGAACTCGACGTCCCGCGCCTGGGCCAACGCCGCCGCCGGCTGTACTGCCCACGGGATGACCTGGCTGAGCGAGACAATTGCCCGCTGCGGCTGGCGGCGCTTGCCTACCAGTTCGGCAAACTTGACCACCCCGGTCACGAGCCGGCGCAGACCGGCGATCTCCATCACCAGACTGTCCAGCGCCTCCTGTTGGTCGGGCCGCAGATTCCCGGTCTCACGCTGCAGGACCTGCAACGCCAGACCAACACTGGCAAAGGGGGTCAAGAGTTCGTGCGTCACCACCCCAAGAAAGGCCGCCTTCAGTTGGTCTAGTTCATCATCACAGCGATGGACCATTTCTGGCGCTGGCCGCCCGTTTCGCTCTCGCTCCACCCAATCTCCCGCAACCATGGTCCCGGTTCCTATCCCTTCTCTGCCAGGCCCGCCGCTCGTGTCCGGCAATGTGCCGTCGGGACCCGCCCACTTCGTACGCTCAACCACAGTATAGGCTGGAATCGCTAATTCCAACGTTTCACTTACGTTACGGGAATGTTTCAGTAGAGCAGAACGACGAGGAGGGCAAGATGGCATCTCGCCCCGCGGTGAGCGCGTCTCCGCGCTACTCTTCCGCTTCCAGGATCGGCAGCGGCTCACCGAGGACAGGCACCGGCCGGCGCACGGTCACGTCCCACCAGGCCAGCGCCAGCGCCAGGTATTCGCGCGCCTCCCACACAACGCGCCGGTTGGTATAGTTCTGCCGGTCGGCGAGGATGGCTATGGCATCTACACCCAGCGCATTACAGAGGTAGAGTGCACGGGGAGCGTGAAAGCGCTGGGTGACGAGCACCGCCCGGTCTACGCCAAAGATCGCCCGGGCACGATAGCAGCTATCGTAGGTGCGCCGGCCGGCATAGTCGAGCACGATTGATTCCTGCGGCACACCCAGCCGGACGGCGTACTCGAGCATGGCCTGCGGCTCGTTGTAGTTTACGAAGCGGTTGTCGCCCGTGCACAGCAACTTACCCACGATCCCGGCATGGTAGAGGTCCGCGGCGGTCGCGACGCGATCGGCCAGGATGGGGGTGAGGGAACCATCGGGCCACAGGCCAGCGCCCAGGACGATGGCGACGGGGCGCGGGGGGACGTCCTCGACACGGGTGTAGATGCGATCGCGGGCCTTCTGTTCGATCCACAGCCGCCAGCCTCCCAGGAATACGACTGCAGCGATCCCCAGGCCAAGGACGGTGAACAGTATGCGTTTCAGCAACGTTTCACGTTTCACGTTTCAGCCCAGTTCAGGGCAATACCTCCACGACGTTGGCCAGCGCGTTGAGGCCGGGGGCGTGCACGACGGTCACGTAGCGCGCCACACGGTAGACGCACACGGCTCCTGCGCCGGTCTCCCACCACTGGCCGACGAGGTTCCGGGGCGGATCCAGGGGCCGGGCAGGAAAATAGCGTTGGGGAATCCACGAGACGAACGCCCGTTCAAACTCGGCCGCCTCGGCGGTAGAGTCCCAGATCGTGCGCCAGGCCGAGACCTGGCTGCCGTCGGCGTGCTCCCAGAGGACGAAGGTGTCACCGTCCCAACCGTCGGCCGCCTGCCGGGCCGCCTGCTCCGGCAGCAGCGTGCCGAGGTACAGGCCGGCGACGAATTCGCCCAACGTATCCTGGAGCCGCATCGTCCAGTCCTCCCCCAGCACGGCGCTGAGGTCAGGCACCACGACGGAGGTGGGACTGTCCTGCTCTTGCAGGTAGCGTGCGGGATGAAGGACCTGCTCGCTCGAACGGGGTGGATCGGTGTAGGCCCGGTTGATGGCCCCCCACCCATCCGCCTGGAAGAGCACCTCGGCGAACTGGCGGCCTTCCGCGTACGGGAAGCGTTGCAGGCGGGCCCAGGCCGGGCTGCGCTCCAGTTCATCCCCGTAGCCGGGTCTCTCCGCCTGCACGATCAACTCCACCAGGTGGTCCCAGTCAACCGCGGCCAGGTCTTCGTAGCGGTAGAGGGCGGTCAAGAGCATGGCATCCCCTTCTACCAACGCCTGGACGGCCAGGCGTGCGTCGGTAGTGTTGGCGCGCGCATCCGTCCCCCCCAGATCAAAGTGCTGGTCCTGCAGGGCGTGCACGTAGGTATGCGCCAATAGCGCCTGGTCGTCGGTACTGCCCTCCTGGCCGGTAGCGACGTAGAGCTGCTCCTGATCGGGCACGTAGACACCCGCCACCTGATGGGGACGGATGGAGATAGGCACAGCGGGCAGCAATCCCAGCGCGGTGTAAGGCGCCACCTGAGCCTGTGGATCGCCGCTGGTGTATAACTGGCGGAGGAGGGCCGCCATCTCGCCCTGGTCGAGGAAACTGAGCGGGACGCCGGTGCGGGGCGAGAGGCCGCGCAGGGTCTCCACCTGACGGGCGATCTGGTCGAACAGGCGGGCGGCCTGCACCTGGGACCAGATGCCCTCTTCGGACACCGGAGAGGGCACAGGCGATGGGGTGAAGTTCGGGGTAGGAGGCTGCGAAACGAAAGGCTGGGACACAGCAGGAGGTGTGCCCTCCAGGCTCCGCATGGAGGTCACGATCAGGCCGGCCAGCATGGCGAAAACGACGATGACCGCGATGACCATCAGGAGGACGGTGGCACGCTGCCGGGGCGTGAAACCAGGGGTCGGGTGGTCGGACATGGTGGACGAGATTATACCACGCGGGAATGAATGAGCAAGGAACTGGGACGGGCGGCCCACTCTGGAGGCCCTGCTTCAGCCGGGAGATCCCCGCTGAAGCAGGGCGTCCGCCATCGGCGGCTGGGGGCCCGGCTTCAGCCGGGAAATCCCCGCTGAAGCGGGGCGTCCATTGCGTTTCGCGCCACGCGCTATTCTCTTCGTCGCCTGGCCAGCAGCAGGCCGAGCGCCCCCAGCGGAAGTGCGACCGGGGCAAAGGGGCAGATGCCGCCCCCCGGCTTGTCCTCCTCACCAGGCTCCTCCGAAGCGACGGGCTCTGCTGTGGGTGGAGCAATGGGGACTGACGTTGGGGACGCAGCGGGGCCGGAAGAAGGCGGTTCCTCACCGGTGGCCAGGCCGACGTCGTCTACCCACACGCTGCCTTCCCTGCGCTCTTCGCCCGCGCCGAGGCTGAACGCGAAGCCGGTGATCTGGCCCGGGTCCAACTCGGCCAGCCCGCCCTCGTCTGCCCACTCCGCCCGCACAAAATCCGTCCACGGGAATATGAGCTGGGTCCAACCCTCTGTGCTCTCTGCCGTCGTCTCGAAAACCACCTCGAAGGGAGTTGGTGCGGCAGGGTCGCCCGCAAACAGCTCGAGCGTACCCCATTGCCCTTCCTCACCCGAGTGGAGCCACAGGGAAAGCCCATCGCCATCACGCCAGTCCTGGGCCGACTCGAAATACTGCCCGCAGGAGCCCCACCCATTGGGTACCAGGGTGTAGTCCATGCGCAGAGAGGTCGCCCCACCGTGGGCCATCTCCACGTCCGGCCCACACTCGAGGGTGGACCCCTCCTCGTCGGCGCTGGCCCCCCACAGACCTTCGCTGGCTTCAAAGTCGTCAAGCAGGCCGGCGGTGACCAGCGGCATAACAATGACCGGCGGCGAGGTCGGCTCGGCCGCAGGAGAGGTTGGTGCGGCAGGCTCAGGGCGGGCTCCTTCGGCACCGGCACTCTGGATGGCCTGGTCCACGAACGCCACAAAGAGAGGGCCGATGGTGCGGTTGGCCTCTTCGTTGGGGTGCCCGTCGTACTCGTCCACGCGGTATTCGGGGCGCAGGAAGTTGTCGCCGCCCGCCAGGTAGCCGAAGAAGTCGAAGACGAAGACGTTGGGGTGGCCTGCCAGGTACTCGCCCGACTGCAACCAGTCTGCGAAGGCGCGCGCCCGCGCCCCCTCCTCCGGGTCACTATTGGCAGGGACCTGCGGCGGCTGGGTGACAGCGATGAAGACCTTGTCCGGGTACTCGTCCATGCGCTCGCGGATAGAGAGATAGTAGGACTTGTAGTCGGCCAACTGCTCGTCGGAGCCAATGTTGCTGGTGGGGAAGCAGGACTTGAAGGCAATGACGTCGTACTGCATCAGGTGGCTGAAGGTGTTGTCAGGCGGGTCGTGGAACGGCTGGGCGAAGATGGCGGCCAGGCCGTCGGGGTCGGTGTTGTCGCCTGGCACATCAAAGTTCATACCGCTGTAGGAGCCGTCGGCCAGGCGCAATCCGTCCCCGTTGTAGCCGTGGTCGTAGAATTCGTAGCCCAGGGCGGTCAGCCCCTCACGCACGCCGCCCTGTTCGATCAGGTTCTGACCGCAGGAGTGATGCAAGAAGATGATGCGGATGGTCTGGGCCAGGGCGGTTGGGTGTACCCACCCGCGACCCGTTCCCAGAAGAAGCAGCAGGATGCAAGAGGCAAGCAGCAAGAACATACCGCTGCTACGGTGGCAACAAGGCCAGTGTTTCATGTTGTTCCTCCTTATCTTGTACCAAGAACGGTAAACAGGCTCAGATTCCCTGCGCGCCCACCGGCGCGGAAGGTCTCATGCAGGCGCAGGCCGCTGGCGGCGGCCAGCCGTTCCATCTCCCCTTCGTCCACCAGGTGGCAGTAGCGCAAGCCCCGGCCCCCGCGCTGCCAGTCGAGCAGGTAGTCCCCCGGCTCCAGCGTTTCTCGTGGGATGCCCACCTCCGCCCAGTCCACGATCTTGCGCCGCAGCCGTGCGCTCTCGAGAAACTGCCAGGTGGAGAGGAGCAGGCAGCCGCCGGGGGCCAGCAGGGACGCGGTGTCGTGCAACACGCGCGCGCGCAGGTCGAAGCCCGGGACGTGGTGGAGCACGGCCAGGGCTATGGCACAATCGAAGCCGGCGGGTAGCCCCTGGCTCCAGCCAGGCCGGGTGACGTCCGCGAGGCGGAACTCTGCCGCGACGGTTGCCAGCCGGGCGGCCTGGGCGCAGGCCACCTGGACCAGTTCCGGCACCGCATCCACACCCACGTAGGTGGCGCCGGGCCGTTCCCGGTCGAGCAACACGGCCAGCCGTCCGTTGCCGCAGCCCACGTCCAGTACCCTTGCGCGCTGGGGGATATAAGGTAGAATGCACGTGAGGGCCGGGTCGGACACCGACCGGCTGGCGGCAAAGGGCCGGGCGAAGGCGGCGTAGAACGCGCGGTTCAGCGCGAGCAATCTCTCGACGGTCTCTTTGTCCATCGTGTAGGCTACGGCGATGATTATAGCCGGGTAAGGCACAAGAGGCAACTGGGAGGCGCTAGCACCCACTACAAACCATCAAAGTCAGAGGGAGGATTCGTGCCGGTTTTTACCACTCGTCCGGTCATCATGGGCAGGCGCGGCGTCGTGACGTCGGGCCACTACCTCGCCAGCGCGGCGGGCTTTCGCATCATGGAACAGGGCGGCAACGCGGTGGACGCGGCAGCGGCGATGTGCTTCTGCCTCAATCTGCTGGAGCCACACCAAAACGGCACCGGCGGTGAGGTGCCGGTGCTGATCTATTCGGCGCAGGAAGGGAAAGCCTTCGCCGTCAGCGGCATGGGCTGGTCACCGCAAGCGTTCACCATCGAGTGGTGCCGGGAGCATTCCGGTGTACTCACCGGCATTGACCTGATCCCCGGCGACGGCTACCTGCCGGCGTGCGTCCCGGCGGTGGTGGACACGTGGGCGGTGGCCGTGGCGCGGTTCGGGACGATGTCGTTTGCACAAATCTTGCAGCCGGCGATCGAGTTGGCCGAGAACGGCTTCCCGGTCTACGAAGGGCTGCACGAGTTTCTCGCCGCGGCCGTGCGCCAGTTCACGGAACGCTATCCGACCACCGGCGCGGTGTATTGCCCGAACGGCCACGTGCCCGAAGTCGGAGAGGTGCTGCGCAATCCCGACTATGCCCACGTTCTCAGGTTGATGTGTCGCGCAGAAGAAGCGGCACGGCGCACAGGGCGCATCGCGGGGATCGAGGCGGCACGGGACGTTTTCTACAAGGGGGAAATCGCCGAACGCATCGTGGGTTTCATCGCCCGCCATCCGGTCGAAGACGCCAGCGGCGCCGCCCATACCGGGCTGCTCTCCTACGAGGACATGGCGGACTGGCACGCCGCGGTCGAGGAGCCGGTGACCTTCCATTATCACGGCCTGGACGTGCACAAGTGCTCCTCCTGGACGCAGGGGCCGGTCTTTCTCCAGCAACTGGCGCTCCTGGAAGGGTTCGACCTCAGAGGTATGGGGCACAATTCGGCGGACTATGTGCACACGCTGATCGAGTGCGCCAAGTTGGCCTTTGCCGACCGCGAGGCCTACTACGGCGACCCCCTGTTCGACGAGGTGCCGTTCGAGGTGCTGCTTTCGCAAGAGTACGCCGCCTGGCGACGCGGCCTCATCGGCGCTGAGGCGTCGCGGGAACTGCGCCCCGGCGACGTCGGGCGCGGGGTGCCGGACTATGTGACCTTCGATGTGGCAGCGGACAACCGCCGCGCATGGAACGCAGGGCGAACACATACCGGGGACACCACCCACCTCGACGCCGTGGACCGAGAAGGGAATATGGTCGCGGCCACGCCGAGTGGCGGGTGGATCCAGTCGTCGCCGGTCATCGAAGGGTTAGGCTTCCCGCTGGGCACGCGGGGGCAGATGTTCTACCTCAACCCGCAGCGACCCAACGCCTTGGCCCCGCACAAGCGCCCGCGCGCCACGTTGACCCCGTCGCTGGTCACACGGGATGGCGAACCGTTCATGGTATTCGGCACGCCGGGGGGGGACAGCCAGGACCAGTGGACGCTGCAGTTCTTCCTCAACTACGTGGACTTCCGCATGAACCTCCAGGAGGCGCTGGACGCGCCCACCGTGCACTCGGCGCATTTTCCTTCCTCCTTCTATCCGCGCGACGCCGACCCCGGATGGATCGTGGCCGAGGGGCGGATTCCTCGCGAGGTGATCGCCGAACTCGAACGGCGTGGGCACCAGGTCGTCATCACCGGCGATTGGGACAACGGCAAGACCATGGCCATCCGCTACGATAAGGAGCGCGGCGTCATCCTGGGAGGGGTGGCGCCCAAGGGGAACATTGGGTATGCGATGGGGTGGTGAGAGAAGACAAGGAGACAAGGAGACAAGGAGACAGGGAGCAGGGCTGGGGTAACTGGGGGAACCAGAGGGATTTGGGGAAAGTTGAAAGAGGTCAGGGGGATGGATCGGCAGGGAGATGCAGCGTGGCGGGCAGCGCACCAGGGGCCGTTTGACTTGGAGCAACACGGCGACTTGCTCGTCGCCATCCTGGGCGAGGTACAGGGGGCGGCGACGACGGCCGCTCCCGACAAGGAACTGGCCCGCATCCTGCGCCAGCATCCGCTGCCGGATGGGCACCTGCTGTCCAAAGATCAGGTCCTGAGAGGGTACACGCAACTGTGCGAACAGAGGGAGCAACTCCCCGACCCCGAACTGGTGCGGCGGCTGCAGGCGAAGCCCACGCGCACCATCTCCGGCGTGGCCCCGGTGACGGTGCTGACCAAGCCCTTCCCCTGCCCGGGTGAATGTGTGTTCTGCCCGACGGTCGAGCGCATGCCCAAGAGTTACCTGCCCGACGAGCCCGGCGCCCGGCGGGCGGCCGCCCACGACTTCGACCCCTACGCGCAGACCGCCAGCCGCGTGGCGGCGATGGCCGCGATCGGGCACCGGGTGGACAAGGTCGAATTGCTGATCCTGGGCGGGACCTGGTCGTGTTATCCGCCCGCTTACCAGGAATGGTTTGTGTGCCGTTGCCTGGACGCGCTGAACGGGGTCGAGGCCCCCACCCTGGCGGAAGCCCAGCGGTTCAACGAGAGCGCCCCTCATCGCAACGTCGGGCTGGTAGTGGAGACGCGTCCTGACCGCGTCACAGCCGAGGAGGTGGTGCGGCTGCGCACCCTGGGCGTGACGAAGGTGCAACTGGGGGTGCAGAGCCTGAACGACGAGATCCTGGCCCGCAACCGGCGCGGCCACAGCGTGGCCGACACGCGCCGCGCGATACGCTTGCTGCGGCTGGCCGGCTTCAAGATCGCCGTGCACTGGATGCCCAACCTGCTGGGGGCGACCCCCGAGAGCGACCTGGCAGATTTTCGCCATTTGTGGGACGATCCGGGGCTGCGGCCGGACGAATTAAAGATCTACCCCACCGTGCTGCTGAGAAACACGGGCCTGTACGAGCACTGGCGGCGGGGAGAATACCGGCCCTACGACGAGGGAACGCTGGTGGAGGTGTTGGCCCACTGCAAAGCCCTCATCCCCCCCTACAGCCGCGTCAACCGGCTCATGCGCGACATTCCGGCTCCCAACGTCGTGGCCGGCGTGAAGAAAACGAACCTGCGCCAGGACGTGCAGCGCTACATGGCACAGCACGGGCTGGCGTGCCGTTGCATCCGCTGCCGCGAGGTGCGCGGCCTGAGCGTAGACGCACACACCCTCCGCTTGGAGCGGCTGGATTACCAGGCTGACGGCACCTGCGAGTGTTTCCTGAGCGCGGTGACCCCCGCAGGCCGGTTGGCCGGATTCCTGCGTCTTTCGTTACCGCAGGCTGCGCCCCCCATCGCGGAGTTAGAGGGGTGCGCCGTCGTGCGCGAGGTGCACGTCTACGGCCCGGCGTTGGAACTGGGTGCCAGGCGGGAAGGGGCGGCGCAACACGCCGGGTTGGGCACGCGGTTGCTCGACGAGGCGCAGCGCATCGCGCGGCAGGAAGGCTTCCGCCGCCTGGCCGTCATCGCCGCAGTCGGCACACGGCCATACTACCGGGAACGGGGCTTTGATCAGGGAGAACTGTACGTGACTGGCGAGGTGTAACGGATGTACTCATCCGCCACGGCTGACGCTGACGTGGACCGTCTATTGGAGCGCATCCGCGCCCAACTCGACCTGGACGCCGAGAAGGAACAGGAACTGCTGGCGGAGATGCGGAGCCACCTGGAGGAGGCGCTGGTGGCCGCGCGAGCGCGCGGACTGGACGAGGAGGCGGCGCTGGCCGAGGTGGCCGCACACTTCGGCGTGGATGAGGTGGGGCGGGCACTGCAGGCCACCCACGTGGGCTGGGGGACGGCCGACGGCATCATCGCGGCGGCGTTGCCGGTGGTGTGTGCCCTGATCCTGCGCTGGCTGGTCTTTGCGCCTGGCGGCACCGCCGTTGGCTGGCGGGAGGTGCTGATCAAGCCGGCGTTCTGGGTGGTGGCATTGGCGGCCCTGCTGGTGCCCCTGCTGCGGTTCCCCCGTTGGCGCTATGCGTTGGTGTCGTGGGCGTTCTTTTGGGTGATGTCAGTGATTTTCTTCGCCCTGCCGGCGTTGCGGTGGTAGAGGAGATGTGGAGAAGACCTGACAGGTTGCGGGTGAGTACGGGTGAGTACACCCGTGCACCCGGGGAAAACGTGTAGGTCTACCTAAGAGGGGAGGCACGCGATGAGCGGAGGCACACACGCTGAGGGGCAGGTCGCCGTCGGGGATTACATCCTCCAGATTGGTTCTGAACACGGCGGCGTGGTCCATCTCGCCACGCCGGCGCAACAACCTCTCGTGCGGCCCCGGCCGGTACCCGTGTTCCTGCGGCCGCTTCATACGCCCGGCCTGTTGGACCGGGAAGCGGAGGTCCGCGTCGCCAGTGATGACCTCCAGCCGGGCGCGCCCGTAGATTTCTATGGCCAGGCCGGGGTGGGCAAGACCGCCCTGTTGAGCCACCTGGCCCATCACCCGGTTGCCGCTTCCTTCCCGGATGGGGTCATCTATCTCCCGGTGCGCCGCCAGCCGGTCGAGGATCTCGTGCAGGCCCTGTTCGACGCCTTTTGCGAAAGCGACATCTCCTTCAAGCCTACCGCTGAGCAGGCTCAGCAGGCCCTGCAAGACAAACGAGCGCTGATCCTGCTGGATGACGTGGGCCTGGCCCCCTCAGAGGTGCGTGCGTTGGTGGAGGCGGTACCGGCGAGCGGTTGCCTGCTGGCTTCGTCGGAGCAGTGCCTGCGGGGAATGGGGCAGGCGATTGAAGTGCACGGCCTACCCGTGGACAGCGCGCTGGGATTGTTGGAACAGGCACTGGGCCGTGCTCTGACCCCGGAGGAGCAACCGGCCGCGCAGGCTCTGTGCACCGCGCTCAAGGGCCATCCTCTGCACGTCATCCAGGCGGCAGCGCTGGTGCGGGAAGGGGGCCACTCGCTGGCGGAAGTAGGCCGCCAGGTGCAGACCCCCGCACGTGCAGAGACGCTGACGACGCAGAGCGTGGCGTCGCTCGCGGAACCCGAGAAGCGCATCCTGGCCGTGCTGGCCACCCTGGGCGACGTGCCCCTCCAGGCCGACCATCTACCCGCCCTGACAGGAATTCCCGACGTCGCCTCGGCACTGGAGACGCTCCAGAGGTATGGCCTGGTGGCCCGGTCAGAGACCGGCCACAGCCCTCGCTACAGCCTGGCGGGCGGAGTGGGCCAGACCCTCCAGCAAACGTGGAACCTGGCCCCGTGGAGAGAACGGGTGCTGGCCCACCTGGTCACCTGGGCGGAAGGGCAACGGCGCAACCCCGACCGGTTGCTGGAGGAGGCGGACGCCATCCTGCAGACGCTGGAATGGGCGGCCAGCCAGGGCCGCTGGATGGGCGTGCTGCGCCTGGGGCAAGCGGTGGAAGGGGCGCTGGCGCTGGGCAGGCGGTGGGCGGCGTGGCTGGGCGTGTTGCAGTGGGTGCTGCAGGCAGCGGAGAGGCTCGAGGAGCGGCCCGCCAGAGCCTGGGCACTGCACCAATTGGGCACGCGTGCCCTGTGCCTGGGAGATACGGCCACGGCCCGCACCTGGCTGGTGCAGGCCCTGCGCTTGCGGCAGACGTCGGGAGACCGGGCCGGGGCAGACGTGACCCGTCACAACCTGAACTTGCTCGTCGGCCCTCCCACGCCACCCGCGCGCCCATCCCGGTTCCCTGCGATGCCCCCACCTGCCGGGCCGGCGGCCTCACCGGCTGGGCCGGCAGCCGTGGGCATTCCGCCGTTGCTCTTGGGAGTGGTGGCCGTCCTGTGTGTCCTGCTGGCAGCGTTGGGAGCCTTCGGGGCCTGGTATTTCTGGCCTGAACCTACACCTCTACCTCCGCGACCGACGGCTACCCTGACCCACACACCGACGCCAACCGCCACGCCGACCTTTACACCGACGTCAACGGCCACGCCTACCCACACGCCCACGCGGACCGCCACCCCCACCCGCACCCCGACGCGCACCGCCACGCCGACGGCCACGCCAACCCACACGCCAACGCCGACCACCAGCCCCACGCCCAGCGTGACGCCTGACCGGGTGGGTCCGCCCGTGCCACAGCCGATTGCCCCTGAACAGCAAGCCCAGTTATTCTGTGCGCCCGGCGCAGTGGCGCTGTGGGTTCAACTGCAATGGGTCAACGTCTTCGACCCTTCCGGCATCCAGACCTACGAGGTCTACCTGGAGGCGATCGAGCGGAACCCGTACGTGTATGCTCCCCAGTTCTCCAGCACGTCTTTCTTGAACGCCTTCTTGCCGTGTGGCGAAGGTTACCGCTGGCGGGTACGGGCCGTGGATGGCGTCGGGAACCCTGGGGCATGGTCGGCGCTGCGCGCCTTTTCCGTGCCAGACACGACGCCCCCGCCCGCCCCCACCCTGGCGGAGCCTGAAGAGGGGGCGGAGATAGCCTGCCCGGCCGGCGCACCCATCACCGTCACGTTGCGCTGGGATCCCGTCACCGACCTGACCGGCATCAGCGAATATCAGGTGGAGGTAGTCCGGACTCCCACGGAACCTCCCACACCCACCACGTCTACCTTGCAGGTCACGGGCAACCAGTCTCAGACTGCCCTCAGGGGGGAATGTGGGAACCGTTACCAGTGGCGAGTGCGGGCCAAAGATGGGGCAGGGAACACGGGAGAATGGTCCTTGCCTGGGACCTTCCAGATCCTGAAGCCGCCAGAGACCCGCATGATCCGATTCTCCACGCGGAAACCGGCAATGAGTTCAGTGCGAACTACGGTCCGTCCCAGGG
>Ga0307379_10007162_pt1 | contig 15212 bp, 27 predicted proteins | sample UN2MG_FD_202237 | JGI IMG/M metagenome (GOLD analysis project Ga0307379, IMG submission 202237) | Soil microbial communities from Risofladan, Vaasa, Finland - UN-2 | ecosystem: Environmental > Terrestrial > Soil > Coastal area > Acid sulfate soil | place: Finland: Risofladan, Vaasa | collected... | reverse complement strand
GTGTCACAGGTCCACGCCCTTTTCGAGAAAGCGGCCGACTCGACCTGGACCATTTGCGACAATGGGTCGACCAACGGCACCTACCGCAACGGCGGCCGACTCACCTCTGGAGTCTGGTCTCCGCTCAGGACGTCTGACACGCTGAAGATCGGCCCGGGGCTAAGTGCTGTGTTCTTTGGACCTGCAGACTTCTACCAGTTCCTTCGGACGGCGGAGGCTAGGGCCGCGTTTCTGTAGTTCGCCTACGCAGTGGTTGGTGATGCAGCCCTTGTAGTAGACTATCCCCATGCCCCACAGGCTCTTGGACCCACTATCACGCGACCGCCACTTCAACCTCCTGGAGGAGCGGAGGACGGATCTGCGTCTCATTGAGGACGCGGCCGATTGGGTCTCAAGGGGCAGGAAAGCCGCCACTCAGGCCAGAGCCGTCTACGATCGGGGCAAGGGCGGCCTCGATAGGGCCAAGCAAGGCTTCGATCGGTTCAAGGAGAAGGGAGCCGAGTTCGCCAAGAGTGAGCGCGGACAGGCGATCATCAAAAAGGCCGGTGACTACGGCAACAAGTTGCGCGCAACGCAGGCAGGTCAGGCCCTTGAAAGGGGGGTTGTTAACTCCGCCGACAGGCTAAGCAAGACCAAGGTGGGTCGAGCCGTCGAAAAGCAGGTCGATAAGCACATTATCGACAAAATAGAACCCGATCCTGACCAGGACTGGAAGCAGCAAGACAAGCAGGACTGGCAGCGGGGTAAAGACCAGGAAGACTGGCAGACCCCCGCCCTTCCAGCAAAGGATGCTGGTCCGCAAGACCCTCCGGAGCGATCAGAGCTCAATCTTGCCCCATCGGCCACCCCATCAACTCAGCCGGATGCTCAGCCGCCAGAGCGATCAGAGCTCAATCTTGCTCCGTCAAAGCAACCGACCGGTGATGCTCCTCCGTCCAGAGAGAAGAAGGGCAAGCTCGACATCGTTCCCGACGCGCTGTCCTACAAGAAGGATGACGGCTGGCTGAAGACCGGTGCGAAGGCCGCTGTCCGGGCTCCCTTTGATGGGTTTGTCGCCGCCAAGGACATGATGCTTGGGGGCGAAGCTGAGAGTGGCCTCGGTAAGGTCCTCGGCTGGGACGACAAAACCTCATTTCTCAGCCGCGCCCAAGACGTCGTCGATGTTATCGGGATCATTGACCCGACCGGTATCGCCGACGGGGCTAACGCCCTGGCCTACGCGGCCCAGGGGAAATGGGGAGACGCGGCCACATCTGGTCTCGGAATGATTCCCTTCGCCGGAGACACCGCTAAGATCTTCAAGTACGGAGCGCGGGCCTCGAAGGCCGCCAAGGCCGGTGGTAAGGCCGTGAAGGTTGAGGGTCGCCTGGCAAAGGCTGCCGAGCTCATGAAGAAGGGTAAGGAGGTGGCTGGTCGGGTCGAGGATGCGGCCGAGAAGATCCAGGCCCGCAGGGACGCCAGGGAGCGCGCTGGTGAGGATCCGGAGTCAGAGGGTCAGCCAGAGGGTCAGCCCGAAGCCCAGCCAGAGGCTCAGCCAGAGGCTCAGCCAGAGGCTCAGCCAGAAGCCCAGCCAGAGGCTCAGCCAGAGGCTCAGCCAGAGGCTCAGCCAGAGGCTCAGCCCGAAGCCCAGCCAGAGGCTCAGCCGCCAGAGCGCTCCCCACTTGCGCTGCCTACGGGCAGTCCTACTGAGGCTCCGGTCGCCTCAGCCCCAGCCCGCACGCCTTTGGTGACTCCGACCCCCGAGCCTACCGAGGCACCGCAGGCACCGCAGGGCGGCGGAGGTGGAACCTCCAAGGGCGAGGGCGGGGCCACCTATGTCCCCGTTGACGCGGACTGTCCGGGAGACAACACCAAGACCACAACGTGGAAAGCGCCCGAGGGGATGAAGCGTTGCGCTAAGCAAACGCCCGGACGTGACCATGGCGATGATTGAGCGAACCCGGCTACTGCTGGTGGATCAGACCACATTCAGCAGCCTCGCTCCAAAGATGGGCGAGCGCTCTCCTTACATGGATCACCGACTGATCGAGTCGAAGCTACTTCGGCTTGATGAGATCGTAGGCAGCTTGATCAGAGGCGTGACCAAAGCCATACCCGGTGCTGTTAAGGCGGTTACCTCCTTTGGCAGGAAGGCGGCAGGAGTCGTTAAGCAGGGAATCACCAAGGGCAAGGCCCTCGGCGACAAGGCCAAGCAGGGATTCGACAAGGCCAAGCAGGGATTCGACAAGGCCAAGCAGGGATTCGACAAGGCCAAGGGTGCGCTGCCCGAGAAGGACACTCCTGCTGAGGGGGACGCCCTTAAGAGATCACCGGAGCCCTTTAAGACCCCCCGACCCGAGGGCGCCCCTCCGACAGCCAGGAAGCCGATCGACGCGCCCAAGCCTCAGGACGGGCAGGACTCCGAACCATCTAGCGATGAGGAGGAGCCGGCCCCGGAAGAGGAGACCCCTTCCAGCATTCCTAGTGATGGGCCTACGGACGACGATGCTGAGGAGACAGAGGCTGGGAGTAAGGACGGCACGCGAACCGGACCCCGTGGAGCTCGTCTCGTATCTCCCGACGGAAAATGCCCGACAGGAAGAACGAAGTCGTCCCTTGACGGGGCTGGAGACGACAAACGATGCAATATCCAGACTGCCGGACGTCCTCGTCACTAAGGAGTTCGTCGGTATAACCGTCTATGAGTCAACCTTCAAAAGAGTCAAGAGATAGGCTAGATAAAGCAGTTCTGCTGTGTGCGTCGATGTTCAGCGACTGCAGAGCACAAGTGAAGCGTCTTCACGTTTCCAGGCCTGATCCGTTCGCTCTCTTCGTCGCTCTCTACATCCCCAAGAACTGGCGGCTGCGGGAACACCTGATCGAAGAGGACTTCGAGGTTCACCCCCTGTCCAAGCGTGTAGCCCTAGTAAGGGGGTCATTTCGCCGGCTGACAAACAGACGGAAGGTAGCGAAGGTCGAAGAGCTCGTCCCCGTTCTATTAGGGCGCGGCACACCCAATAGGCGCGTGGAGCATCGCCCGATGCTGTGCTACTGGCCGACGACCGTGCTGGACGAGATCGCGAAGTGCTAGGCCCAGCCGAACGTCTGCTGTTCTGCCTTGGTGTGGGGCCGGCGTTTTAGGTCAACCATCTCAAGGGGAATCGGCTCTCCTTGTTGGTGGGAGACCACGTAGCTCTTCAGCTCCTTGAGCACCTCGACACTCTTCGCCTCGGCCTCAGGGTCTCGCTTCTTGGAGAGCTCGGCTGGGCTGGCGATGACGAAGAACTTGATGTCGCCCCACACCTCCTTCAACCTGATGGTCTTGCCGGACCACTTGTAGAACGAGTGCTCGTCGGCGACCTCGCGGGTCCACTTCAGGATCATCCACTTGAAGGCATTGTATCCACAGATCACGACGGCCGCCGGCTTCATCAGCTTGATCAGGGCTACTGTGTGCCCTTGGCATCGCTTGAACGCGGCGAACTCCCCGAACTTCGGTTCGCGGCCCGGATAGCACCGGATCAGGTAGGTGCGGAAGACCTTGTTGACGTCGAGCCCCGCCGACCGGAGCATCCGCTCCAGCTTCTGACCGGCTCTCCCCGAGAAGACCTCGTCGTCTGCGTCATCACGCTGACGGGGCTTGTCCCCGATGATCAGGATAGGGGATCGGTATTCGCCGTTGCCGGTGATCGGGCTGTCGCGTGTGCGGGAGTAGGGACACCGGGAGCAGGCCTGAACCTGGAGCCGGAGGTCTCGGAACCTCTCCTTCTTAGTCGGGGGTGCCATGCTCCTCCTTCTCTGCTTCGATCTCCTCTTCGGCTTGTTGGATCAGCTCTGCGAGTCGCTCGGCTACCTTCTTGTCGCGCACCCAGAGGAGCCGGCCCTTGTATCGACGCTGCAAGATGTTCATGAAGTAGCGCATGCGACCATCATCCTTGATCGAGCGAGTGGCCTCGTGAGCCAGTTGCTCCTCAAGGCACGAGGTGAGGAGGTATCCCACCTTGGTGGATCCGGTCCGCCTCTCCATCGCCTCAATAGCCGTATCGAATACGAGGTTCTGCTCGGCGACGAGGTAGATCTTCCGCACGTGGACGTAGGCGTCGCTGGAGATCGCTTCACCATCAGATGATGGCTTCAGCCGATCATCACCGATCGTCTTGAGGAGCTCCGCTGTGTCCTCGGGCTCAAAGACCTTCTTGTTGCCGAGCGTCTGCTTGACCTCCTTGCGGCGCCTGCGCACCGGCTTGTGGACCTTGACGTCCACTACGAGGTCGGCGTAGCTCATTGAGGCTGCCCTGTGCAGCCAGAGGTCCCTGTTGTCCCTCCTGATCACAGGCTCGATCGCCTTCAGCTTCTCGTAGCCAAGGACGAGCATTCGCTCGAAGGAAACACCGAGGTCTTTGCTGAATTTCTTGAAGACGCGACGAAAGCGCTTAGCGCGGCCCGGGTCGACACCCTTCGAGGCGGCATAGGCCTCGAAGGAGACCACGCCGTTATCCTTGTAGCTGCCAGTCTCGAAGGCGAGATAGAGCTCCCGTCCAAGGATGAGGTAGTCCCGGTCGACCGCACGACGGGCCTCGCGGATCCGGTCCTCATCGTTAGGAGGGCTGGTCTCTTGTGGGTCGTTGCTCAAGCGTATTCCCGTCCGTCTGTGATGTTGGAAGCGCGATCCCAGCGGTCTTGAGGCTGGTGAGTAATCTTCTGTAGGCGTTGTATACCCGGGTGAGCGACTTCTCTGAGACACAAAGAAGCGCCGCTTGCTCCGTGATCGGGTCCAGGCTCTTCACCAACGCGAAGTCGTGGAAGGAGTTGTAAGCGGCTCGCTTTACCGCGTCGCATACCGTATCGCGGCCCAAGGAGTAGCCGTTGGCTGATGGGCGTAAGGTGATCCCACCCTCTTTGAGGGCCCCACGTACGGAGGATCGGTCGGTCCTCATATCTTCTGCGATGTGCCCGACGGCCATGCCCCTGATCAGGTAATTCAGCATCACAATTTTGGTCACGGCGCCGCCTTCTTAGCTTTCCGCTTCTTGGCCTTCTTCTTGGCCTTCTCAGGCTCGACCTTGACTGGTCCCCCAGGCCACTCCACTCCCTCGGCTTCGACCATCAGGACGAGTATCCAAAGGGCGTCCGCCTCGTTGTCGTCGGCCGGAACGATCCCGAGCTTGGCACAGGCGCTGATCATCATGTCTTTCTTTGCTGCGCCGTTTCCAGTGGCTCGCTTCTTGATCGTTCCTACGGCGTAGCCTTCGTAGGGAACTTCCGGGTCCTGCGTATCGCAGAAGGCGGTTAGGTGGCTGAGGTAGCCGCCATAGCAGTGGGCCGCCGCAACCCCCCGGTGTCGCCTAACTTCCTCGAAGGATACGAGTCGCAGCCTGGGCAGCGAGCGAAGCCATCGGTCGAACCGCACGAACTTCATGCCGGGGCCCTCGAATCTCTTACCCCGTTGCTTTTTCACCAGATTGATGCTGCCGGAGGTAACCACCCCGTTGTCCCACATCGCCCACCCCGTTGTCCCACCGAGGTCGATGGCGAGGAGTCTTTGATGGTTAACGGAGTCGAGAAGGTCGTCTAGGCCTTTGTAGGTCACCATGCCGACATCCTACTGAGTCGAGGGTGACCTTTCGAGGCTTCTAGTCGGTGAACTTCGTCCGGATGACCTCAGTCGTCCGTCGGGTCTCGTCTTGGTCGTCTCGTGTCACTCCGCACCACGGGCAGAAGTTGAACGACAGCGCCGCTGCTACCGGCAGCTTGTTCGTCGACTCGTACCCGAAGTTGTGGTAATCAACCATGACCGAGTCTGGCAGTCCGCACTCTTCCTCCGAATAGATCTTGGTGATCCCGAGGGCCACCTTCCGGTGCATATCACAACAGGACTTCTTTTGATCACTAGACACGTATACGACCTCTTTCTTTTGGGGTGAGCCGTTTATACCTAGTCCAGACTAAAACACTCCCGAGCCATGGAGCACCGCTTCGCCATCTCGCACTTATCGTCGCTGCAGACGCGTGTGAACTCGGAGATCGTAGCTCGCGGAAGCTGCTTCCCCTGCTCCTTGAAGTCTTTGACGATCTCCATTGCGCGGTGGTGGTCGTGGATCCTGAGGACGATTCCGTCCCAGAGCTCCTGGTCAAATCGAACCAGGAACGGCTTTAGCTTCGCCTCGCCGGCGATGAATTGTCCATCACGGTCGACCTTCCACTCGCACTGCGAGCCCTTATTCTCGTAGAGGATGATCGCCTCTTCGAGGCCCAACGGCACCATGTAGGCGTGCGCCTGGACGACGTGATCTGCTTTTGGTGCCGGAACCGCTGCCTTAATGAAGTTGCGCTCGTACTCGGACACGCTAATCGTCTTGAACTCGAACAGTCGTTTCTTGGGACTGTGGTCCAGGATGCCATCGCAGTGTCCTACGTAGTCGAGCTCCTTGTGGACGACCGGTAGCTCCATGTAGGAGATAGAATCCTGCCACGGAGTGCCGCAGTCGCAGTCGAGAGGCATCAGGCCGTGGGTGACTTTGCGGCCCGTCCCCTGGCAGGCCTTGCAGGTCCGGAAGATTCTCTGCTTGTCCTCCCTAGAGAGAGGGGCCCTCGATCCCAGCTTGGTGATCAGCGGGCCGCACTTGACGCACTCGCACGCCATGCACTTCCAGTCACCTATAAGCTCCTGCCTCGGACCGAGGTATCGCTCCTGCCACCAGAAGTGGAGGGCATGGCCTACATCGAAGGTGAAGTAGTTCCCCGCCGTGTGGGGGTATCTGCGAGCCCCGTAGGCAGCGATCACCATGCTCCTGCGAGCGCAGATGGATCCCAGGCTTGAGGCGTGGAGACCAGGCTTGCGATCGTGGTGGACCGTCTTCTCGTAGTCCGAGACCAGCCACTCCTGGAAGTCGAGGAACCACTCCTGGGCAGGATTATCCTCCGGCTCGGGTTTTGGATCTTTGAATTGCGCGATCAGATCGCCGATGGACAGGCTCATGAACGCGCTCGCTCTTGTAGGTCGTCGAAGTATTCGGCTGGCACCATCACCCACTTTCTAGGGCATGGCGACTTCAACTTCGTGAATTCAAACTCAATCATTGGTTGTTTGCCCTGGGTGAGCGCCTCGTAGGCGATCTTGCGAAGCCAGCTGAGCTGGATCCTGGTGTCGGTCTTCGCGGTAGTCTTCAGCTCTCCCAGGTCTTCGTCGCCTGAGATGTCTCCAGGCTTGCCGGGCTGGTTCCCGCTTCCGGCGACCAGACGCTTTCCGGACCGGGCCGCAGAGGACCTCTCGTGCCTCTGGGACCGCGCAGTGGTCGTTTCTGGTCTGAGGTAATCGGGCTTAGGTGGGTCGCTCGGGCGATCCCCTAGATAGCGTGGTTCTGACACATCAACTCCCCTGAACCCCTTTTACCCGTGATCCGGTAGTGGTTTCCGGGGTGGACGTGAAGGTCAGCCTAACACCCTAGTCTGACAAGGTATGCCGAGTATCGGCTGCATCAGACAAAAGAAGGGTTGACTCTCGACTGATGGGCGTCTACTATCCCAAGCGCAAACGCTTGAGTTTGCACCGTACGGACCGAGTTCGAACAAACCAGGGGGCGAAATAGAATCGACGTGATCTGAGAAGCTTAAGTTGCGTGTCGAGGTTGGCCAGATGGCCTCGTAAAAAGCTGGCCAAAACGCTATTTGCCAACACAAACAGCACCGACGCACTCACCGACGCTGAGATCCACTCGTGGATCGATGCCGGTGAGCTCGTCACCGTCTAGGCCACAAACCTAGTCCTCCGCTTGATCCTCCGCCCATGAGGTGATTGATCGGAGCCATAAGATGGGCTAAGCCAAACGCCGGCTTCGGGCGGAAGGTCGACAACCTAAACAGGAGCTGGACCATGGGAACCCGGGCTGGTCGGGGAACCCAGTCGAGATATACAGGCCAGATACACACGTAGACGCTTGAGGGGAACGGGTCGCGGACCCCGGGGCAGTACCGGGCGTCTCCATCAAATGCACCCCGGCCTAGGTCGAGTAATTAAAGGATCGTGTGATGGCTAAGAAGCGCGCACCAAGGAAAGAGTCCTTCTCGGTAGCTAGCAAGATCAAGGAGTACGTTCGGGCGCAGGGTTACTGCGCCGGATCGAACCTCCCGGATGCTGTCTCTCAGAAGGTCGTAATCATGCTGGATGCCGCCATCCAGCGAACCGAGTCCAATGGACGTAAAACTGTCCGAGCGGAGGATCTGTAAGCATGGCTGAAGAAAATACCCTGAGCAGCTTGGCTGTGATTGACGCCGAGAAGGGTGAGGAAGACTTTGTCAAAGTCGACCCACTGAAGATCAGGCTGATCGACTGTCGATTGCTCTGCAAGGTGGTCGATTACGGCAACGTTACTGGCGGCGGCATCATCCTTCCCCGGGGAGCTGACGACAAGCGGGCCCTGACGATCATGAAGGTGATCTCCGTCGGCTGCGGGCGCACCACTGACCACGGCGTCAAGATCGAAGTCCGTGTCAAGCCCGGCGAATACGTGATCGTCGGCAAGTATGCCGGTCTCGAAGTCGGGACCTCCAAGGCCAAGTCCGAATACAAGATCCTCAACGAAGTCGAGATCCTCGGCATCCAAGATGTGGAGAGGTAGCCATGCCCTCAGGAATGCCCACGAACAGCGGCGCCGGGTTCTACAACCCCGGCGGCATCCAGACCGAATACGAGAAGGTCCACAACAAGCCGGAGCTTCCCGGCGTTGGCCTTCCCAACCCCAACGACACTGGTGCTGCGGCAGCGGCGGCAGCGGCAGTCATCATCCAGTCCGGCTACTACGACGACAAGGCGCCGGACGTGCTGAACCTGATTCAGGGCGGCAAGTTCGATCCTCCGTTTACCGTCACGCTCATGCGGCGTGAAGGGACGCAGATCTTCAAGTCGGACGCAGGCACTAAGCGGGAGGCGAACTACAAGCTCTGCAAGGAGACCATCCGCGATCCCTCGGATCTTCTTCGGCTCACCGCCGGTATGGTCGGTGAGATCTACAAGCCGCTGAACAGCATGTCGCTGGACTTCCAGCTCATGCTGTACCTCGCCCATCAGCACGGTGCCTTGAAGACGCCAGCCCCGGTTCAGGCCTCAGTGCCCTCTGGAGACTCCGACCCGACGGGGGCAGCCGACCTCCTGTAGGTCGACTGGCTAGCGTAGCTCAGTTGGTAGAGCTCCGGTTTTGTAAATCGAAGGTCGTGGGTTCGAGTCCCACCGCTAGCTTTTGGTAGCATCAATCCCAACGAGAGGTTGGAGACATGGCTACAGTAAATATGATCGTTGGCCAGAAGGTAATTCTGGCCCTTGTCCCTACGAAGAGCAGCCTGGCTGCCGACGTGGTTGGCACCCCACAGTGGAGCACCGCAAACGCCGCCATCACTGGGCTTCTTCCGGCTCCTGATGGTCGCACCTGTGTGGTGACCGCCATCACTACCGGCTCAGCGGTAGTGACTGCCAACGCTCAGGGGGCCGGTGCGCTGAGCGCCAATCACACGATCCTAGTTACCGCGAACAACCTCGCCACTGCGCTTGCGGTGACTGTTCAGTCACCGCCGCAGCCGATCCAGTAATAGGAGGCCAACGTGGCTCGTCTCGTCGTGAAGTGTCCCCAGTGTGAGCACCAAGAGTCGGTGGTATCGAGTCGACCAGGCGCGGAGCTGCCCCCGTGCCCGCGCTGTGGGGACTTCATCCGAATGACTGACGTCACGCCGGCGGCTGGTCAGACGACGGTAATCAGCACGGCTGGGTCACAGAGCACGGAGCCGGCGCCCTATGTCGCGCTCCCGAAGCCGGTGATCACGCCGAAGCGTCGCGACTCTCGCGACTTCGGACCCGAGCCGAGGAACTAGTCGTCCGCGAGCATCTTTGCGTCCGCGAGCATCCCCTCAACATCATCCATGTCCCTGCGGACTGGGCGGATCACCATTGAGTCGATCTTTCGTAGGTCGACCGTGATGTCGAGGCGGACCGTGCTCTCGCCAATGATCGGTACCTCGATCGTCTTGATCGAGGGAGTCTGATCGCTGCCCCAACGCTTGCTTGTGATTTCCACCTCAACCGAGCGGTACTCGGTCGTTTTGGCGTCTGTCTCAGGGGTGTCTCGCACTCTGAACCCTCTTCCATCAAAGGAGATACGTCGCCTACTTGGCGTTGTAATCTCTTCGTTTTACCTCGATCGCTCTGTCGATCTGGGCAATGATTTCACTCCTAGCACTATCCGCTAGAGATGTCGTAGTGATGTCGTTCCAGGTCCCGGGAATAGTCAATCCCCACGGCCCGTGCCAGCCTCCGTTTCCTGTCAGGGTGAACCCCCGTGCCTTCAGTGACTGCTGGTATATGTTCGGCGCCATCTAGTCAATGCGCCTGCCATCGGGCGGCAAGTTCTGCTGATGTGGCGGGTAGACCGGAGTCGGTGGAGACGTCCCCGGGTCCGGGATGTGGACGTAGGGGGAGAACGTCGGCGAGTAGCGGTCGGTCGGTTCGACCAACGGCCCTCGATTGATTCCCCGCTTCGCTCGAAGCTGCTCATCGACTTGACCGATGACGGACGCTCTCGCGAACTGATTGCCGACATCACGTTCTGGACCGCGCACCTCAGTCTGGCCGTTCAGGAATCCAGTCGCCTGGATATTGAATGGCCCGACCCAACGATCACACGAGGCGTGATACGTAAATCCGCGCTGTTGGAGTGCTTGGGCGTAGGCCGCTGGGGTCATGTCGTCATCGTAGCAGAGCAATGGGTGTGAAGAGAATGATCTTCTTGCAGGCCAACAGGGGCGGGTGCATCAGTCACTCTGCGCGTGGTAGGATCGGCCCATACCAGTATTGCCTGCGGAGAGGTTATCTTGAGATTCCGAACTCTGCTATTCGCGGTCCCACTCCTTGCCTTCGGTGGCATTGCTTGCGCGCAGGGAGTGCCCTCGGTGACACCGACAGTGCCGGGCGATACCGTTCCGACTTGGGTGTTCTACTGGGTCCTTGGGCTTACGGCCCTCTTCGCTGCTGTCCTCCTGACGATTATCAAGATCCTCTGGGCTGAGACGCGCAAGAAGAGCGGACTGTCTGAGGGTGAGCGCAACAAGCTCAACCAGCTGTATGACTGGCACGACAAGAGGGACGACGATCAGGTTCCCCTTTGGTACACCCCACGGTCAATGGTATCCCTCATCAAGGGCCTGCAAGGTGACCATGCAGCTGTGAAGGGGCTTCTCACGAGGATCGTTGAGCAGTCGGACGGCATTACCGCAGATCTGCGCGAACAGTTGCGCGAGCGCCTTGAGTCCCACGATCGGCAGCAGTCGAAGATGCTGAAGCTGGCGGTCCGAGTTCAACAGGCGATTGAGGCGCTGGCGGGTCTTGCACCGCCGTCTATTGAGCCGCTTCTAGACGATGATGGGGATGATCCAGCATGACGCCTATGTTTCCGCCGAAGCGGTCCAGCGCCGAAGCGCCTAGTATCCTAGACGACGTGATCCAGAAGATCGACGAATCACTGCCCATGATTCATCAAATGTGCAGGATCAAGCAAAAGAGAACGCGCCCAACGGACAGGGTTAGGGCGCGGTTCAAGGAGCTTGTTGAAGATCCCATCCTCAATGAGGACGGTACTGACATCCGGGAAGTCCCGCCGACCAAGATCAACGGGTTCCACAAGAAGTCTGAGGCTGGTTAGGCCCCGACGATCAGGATCCAGACGACGCCTGCTGTGGCGCCGTTGCCATCAAGCGTGACCGTAGCCACGTCAGCCATCCCGGCGCGAGTGTAGATCCCACCAGCCAAAAGGGTCCCAGACGGCTCCGCGTTGAGCGTCAGGGTGACGTCTGCGGTGGTCTTCAGATAGAAGAGCCTCTGACCGGCCATGGTGGGCAGCGTGTGAACGATCGGCGCACCGGTCGCTACGGGGACGCAGATCTCCTGGCTATAGGTCTTCTCCGCCCCGTTTAGGGCGTAGGAGAAGCTCGCAGGCCCGACGTTTCCGCCGACCGTAGAGAGGCCTTGTACATTTCCGGTCAGTGTGACGTCGGCGGGCATCTAAGTCCTCCAGGCAACTGATGTGCTGTTCCAAGCAGGATAGCATCACTCCGCATTCAGCGGCCAGTTGAGTCCTATCCTAGGTCACTGCCAGGACTGAGAACTAGTACGGGCTTCCCAGACTTACGGGCGAGCGTCACCGAGTGGCGCGTACCGGGCGAAATTTCGTCCCAGAACGCCACGAGCCGGTCGCACATTTCGACGATCTTCGTATTCCGGATCATTCCGGCCCGCTTGCCGTGCGTATTCCAGTCGGGCATGAAGATGATGGTCTCTAGGCCCCGTTCCTCGGCGTAGATCTGGGCAGTCTGATCGACCCCGCAAGCACCCCCGCTGACGACGACATCGTCGTCGTTCAACGAGTTGACGTAGTCTCGAATCATCTCGTGATCCGGCCAGTTCCTGGATCCTACGATGGCAACCTTCTCGCCCACGGCTACGGCCTCCACCCTAGGGCCCACCTTCCACCGAAGTAGACGATGAAGAAGGGGGCCATGACTAGGCCGACTATGATGCAAGCTGCGTTAAGGAGGAAGCGGGGAACCGCCGGGAGTTTCGAGATCTCCTGCTCGTAGACGTCCTCGGCTGTGGGCCCGGAGCAGTCGCACGTGGGAATCGGATCTGGCCCGCAGACCGGAAAGAGGGAGTAGCGCGTGCCCGCGTCCATCATCTGCTTGGTCAATGCGCTTTGGTGGTCGTCGCACGAGAGCACGGTGAGCGGCCCGCCGTCCGCGTCTCGTTTCTCTACACTCGAAGACACCCCCCATTTTGGGGCTGAAGCGCATCCGGAGTAGTAGCAGGCCGTCTGAGATGTCATGCTGTGTGGCGGAGGCTGGGCTCCTTTGTTTTCCATCGTATACGCCCCAGTCTTGCTTAGTTAGGCCCTTTACCACGCGAGGTGTAACGTGGAAGGCGACATTGTTCTAGTACCCATCACATTCACTGGCTGTCAGGTTGGTCTTTCAAAGATCGGACCCAAGACCATTGGACACCCGACAGTAGGAGGTAGCTGTCTCCTATGTCAAGAACCCTACGAGGTGAATGACTACACCACCCTTCTACCTCTCGGCCCAGGCGCAGATGTCGAGTCTCGGACTCTGTGTCGAGCCGGTGAGCCTTATGAGGGGATCGCGGTCGAGGTGCACTGGACTTGCGCCACCGGTGTTCCAGACGTCGAGCTGATTCAGCCCTAAGCGGGTAAAAGTCGAGGGATCATCAAGCTGTAGGAGGGCCTGTGGGCCAGTTCGACGATTACGAGAAGCTCGCCGAGGAGATTCGCGGCTGCACCATGTGCGGGCTGTGCACCACACGGAACACCGTAGTCGTCGACAGAGGTGATCCGACGGCCAAGCTGATGTTCATTGGAGAGGCTCCAGGGGGGAGTGACGACGTTACTGGGCAGGCCCTGGTGGGCCGCCCTGGTGCGGAGCTCGACCAGCTTCTCGAAGAGGCTGGGGTTGAGAAGTTCATCATCGTGAACATTCTGAAATGCCGCCCGCCAAGGAACAAGTTTCCAGGGGACTCCGAGTCCTACCACGGGGCTGAGGTGGTTGACATCTGCACCCCGTGGCTCGACAAGCAGCTTGCGCTGGTCAAGCCGAAGGTGATCGTTCTGGTGGGAGGCAAGGCGGCGGCCCACACGATCTATCGTGGACGCGAGGCCCCTCCGGTCAAGAACATGGTCGGAAAGCGAATGAGGTCCCCCGACTATCCAGGGGTCGACATCTTCGGCATCTACCACCCCTCTTACATGCTTCGGCTTAAGAGGATGAACCAGGCCGACTACGACCAGATCCGAGAGGACACTATCGGGCTCCTGCGGAACGCCCAGTCAGTCGTGAACGACGAGCCGATCGACCTGGCCCCGGTCCACGTGTCTCGTAAATCCGACAAAGGCGAGCAGTTGAATTTCTTCTGAGGTCAGATCCCTGGGCCTCACTCCGCGCATCACCTAGGATGGTGCTCGGAGGGAGGGCGTCGTGGAAGATCAACGCTCCAACTGCTACCTGGTCTTGAGCCTCGACGGGGGAGGCTCTAGTGGGGCACTGCAGGCGCGAATCCTCGAACGTCTCGAAGAACTGATCCCCTTCCTCGGTAAGGTCAAGTTGATCGCCGGGTCGAGTATTGGAGGCGTCAATGGCCTCGCGCTCGCAGCGGGCAGAACGCCGGCCGAGCTCGTAAAGATGTATGTCGACGAGACTGAGAACATCTTCCAAATCCGTGGCTGGTGGGACCGCGTAGCCGGCCCTGCAGACGAGGCCTTCCGGGCGGACTACGACAATGATGGTCTTCAGGAGGTCGTCACGGACTACCTCGGTGGGAGGCGACTGCGTGATCTCTCCAAGAAGGTTCTGATCACCGCGTTCGACCTCGACAACCAGGACGAATGGAGCACGAAAAGCACCGGGGTTGTCCCCCCGCGTCGTCGTTGGAAGTCGAAGTTCTTCCACAACTTCGAGTTGCCTGGGAACGACGGGCACGAGCTCGCGGTCGACATTGCGCTCCGGACATCGGCGGCGCCTACCGTCTTCCCCAGCTACCAGGGTTTCGTTGACGGCGGGGTTGTCGCCAACAATCCGTCAATGTGCGCTGTTGGACAGGCCGTAGAGGCGGGGATCCCCTTGGAGCGAATCGTCGTCGTCTCGATCGGCACTGGGGCCTCCTTAACCCACGTCGAAGGGGACAGGCTGGACTGGGGATTCAAGCAGTGGCTCCCACTGGCGTTGCCCTTGGTCATGGACGGGATGGTGGGGATTCCTGACTACATCTGCAAGCAGCTGCTGCCCAACAGATACGTCAGGCTGCAGCCGTTTCTCCCAGAGGATGTCGCCCTGGACGACGCCGGCAAGGTCGGTAAGCTCCTGGCGTGGGCCAACGACGTGGACCTGTCGAAGGCCGTGGATCTCCTAGCGAGTTTGCCTGAGTAGGATAGTCCGCTGACCCGGTAGCATCAGTTAATTGAGCTACACACCTCTGATTGATGAAGAGTTTGACGAGCTTGTCTTAGGCTCAGAGCTCACAGTGATCGTCTACGTTACGTTAGACCACTGCCGTATCTCAGCCCGCGCTCGTGCTGAGTTCACGGCTATTGAGGGCCGCTTTCGGGACCACGTTACCGTCTATGATGTAGACGCAGATGTCGAGAAAGCACTAGTTTTTCGCCTAAACATCAAAGCAGTACCGACCCTCT
>Ga0307379_10007161_pt1 | contig 15213 bp, 18 predicted proteins | sample UN2MG_FD_202237 | JGI IMG/M metagenome (GOLD analysis project Ga0307379, IMG submission 202237) | Soil microbial communities from Risofladan, Vaasa, Finland - UN-2 | ecosystem: Environmental > Terrestrial > Soil > Coastal area > Acid sulfate soil | place: Finland: Risofladan, Vaasa | collected... | reverse complement strand
GCGCGTCGAACCCGGAGAAATGTTATTTGTTACCGGTCACTCTGGCGCGGGAAAAAGCACGCTTCTGAAGCTCATCGGCGGCATCGAACGCCCGACCGGTGGCAGTGTGGTCATCAACGGCAAGAATATCACCACGATGGGGGCATCCTCTCTGCCGTTTCTGCGCAGGAATTTCGGCTTTATCTTCCAGGACCACAAACTCCTGTTCGATCGCAGTGTTTACGATAACGCAGCATTGCCCCTTGTTATCTCCGGATTCCCCAGGCGGGAAATTTCACGGCGGGTGCGCGCGGCGCTTGACAAGGTCGGACTTCTGGATCGGGAGAGAGTGCGCCCGGTAACGCTCTCAGGAGGCGAACAACAACGCCTTTGCATCGCGCGCGCAATCGTCAACCGCCCGGCAATTCTGCTCGCCGACGAACCAACCGGCAATCTGGATGCAGCCTATGGCGAGGAGATTATTGCCATGTTCAAGGCGTTCAACCAGGTTGGTGTGACGGTCGTCATCGCCACACACGATCTTGATCTGATTCAGGGTTTGGGGGCGCGCACAGTTCGCCTTGATCATGGAGCACTTGCGGCGTGAATTGGCTGTTTGCCCACCTGGACGCTTTTCGGGACAGTGCGCGCCGGCTGCTGGGACAGCCTTTGGCCACGCTGCTCAACGTCTTGGTGTTCGGGATCGCATTGGCGCTGCCCAGCGGCTTCTACGTCGGGCTGGACAATGTCGCACGTTTTTCCCGCCAACTGACCAGCGAGCCGCAACTGAGCCTGTTCTTGACGGTGAATGCGAGCGGCAACGATGTCAACGCAATCAAAGACCGGCTACGCCGCCACGATTTTGTCGGCGATTTCCGCTTTGTCGATCGCAGTATCGCACTGGATGAGCTTACGCGCGCCTCCGGAATGTCGGACGTGTTGTCCGAACTCGATGAGAATCCATTACCGCACGCATTTATCGTTTCAGGAAAAACAGCTGACCCTGACCTGCTTGAAGCGTTGCGCAATGAGGCATTGACCTGGCCCCAGGTGGAGCATGTCCAGCTCGACTCCGCGTGGGCGCGCAAACTTGACGCAGCGCTGCGGATCGGAAGGTTATTGGTCATCTTGCTTGGGGTGCTGCTATCAATTGCGCTGGTTGCCGTCACTTTTAATACGATTCGACTCCAAATTCTTACACGGCGCGACGAGATCGAGGTTTCCAAGCTGATCGGCGCCACCAATCTGTTTATCCGGCGGCCATTTCTTTACCTCGGCGGCCTGCAAGGTTTGCTGGGTGGCGGGGCAGCGTGGTTGATCGTCGCAATCGCCGTGCGCCTGCTGAATCGTGAATTGGCGGCATTCGGTGACTTGTTCGGCCTGAGTCCGCGTCTGGGCCTGATGTCGCTCCAACAGACTACGGTATTGCTGGCACTCGCGGGCCTGCTCGGCTGGTTGGGCGCCTGGATGTCAGTAAGTCGCCACTTATGGAAAATGGACCCAAAATAGAGGGTTTATCGGTCTCGCGGGAACTCGTAGCGGATCTTGGCACTCTTATAGCTTGAGTGCTAAAATTGGCTTGATAAGGAGGTTCAAACACATGACGCATGCACTAGCAACATTGGCATTGCCGTCGGTCGCCAGTCTGGACAACTACATTCAGGCCGTGAACCGGATTCCGCTGTTATCCCAGGCGGAAGAACAGTCCTATGCGACCCGCTTTCAGCAGGACCAGGATCTCGATGGGGCCCGCGCCCTGATTTTGTCGCATTTACGGCTTGTGGTCGCGATTGCTCGCGGTTACCGCGGCTACGGGTTGCCCTACTCGGATCTGATTCAGGAGGGCAATGTTGGCTTGATGAAAGCTGTCAAGCGTTTTGATCCGACCAGGGGCGTGCGCCTGGTCTCGTTCGCGGTTCACTGGATCCGCGCCGAGATACATGAATTCGTACTGCGTAACTGGCGCATCGTCAAAGTCGCCACAACCAAAGCGCAGCGAAAGCTCTTCTTCAACCTGCGTAGCATGAAGTCCGGGTTTGGCGCGCTCGGGGGCGAAGAAGCGGCAGCCATCGCGAAGGAACTGAACGTTCGCCCTGAAGATGTCGTTGAAATGGAAACGCGGATGGGTGGGCACGACATTGCGCTGGATCCACCGGGAGAGGACGATGAGGATCATTTCGCTCCCGTCTCCTATTTGACGGATATCGAAGACGATCCGGGTCGCATTCTGGAACACGAGGAAGGTACCCGTAATCGATCGGAAGGTCTGGCACAGGCCCTTTCCACGCTTGATGCGCGCAGCCGCAGAATTATCGAGGCACGCTGGCTGCGTGAAGAGAACCCGGTCACATTGCATAAGTTGGCCGACGAGTTCGGCATTTCGGCAGAACGCGTACGGCAGGTTGAAGCCCAGGCAATGAAAAAAATGCGGCTGCTGATGGCGCCGGCTACCGACTGACTATCCTGACGACTGCCACCCTGGTCCAAGAAACCCGCCTGATGGCGGGTTTTTTTGTCGACGGACTCGCTCAGCCAGCGCCAAGCAGTCGCTCGATATCCTGCGCCAATGACTCGTGCCCCTGACCATACCTCGCATACAAGCGCAGCCGACCCTGGGTGTCAAAAATATAGGTTCCAGCCGAGTGATCGACCGAATAATTACCCGGGCGCGAACCTTCCACTTTCTTGTAGATAATCCTGAATTCCTGGGCAACATCGGCGATCTGCTCCGGTGTGCCAGTCAAACCAAGAAAGCCGGGATTGAATGCGGTGACATACGAGCTGAGCACTTCCGGCGTGTCGCGTTCCGGATCGACGGTTACGAACAATACCTGTACACGTTGCGCTGCCTCGTCGCCAATCTGACCAAGGACGGCATTGAATTCAGCCAGCGTCGTCGGACATACATCCGGACAATGGGTAAAACCGAAAAACAGCACGACGACTTTTCCGCGAAAGTCGTCCAGTTGGCGCGCCTCACCACGGTGATCGACGAGATCGAACCGGTTACCAAATTCGGCCCCCGTGATATCTGTCGAATTAAACGCAGCCGAGTCGCCCTGCTGGTTGCAGCCGGCAAGCCAGGCAACACTCAAGGCCGCACCGACCAGCAAAAGACGTCGCAAAGACCTCACAGCCGGCAGGAAAAACACTCGCAAGCCATCACGTATGGCCAACCAGCAGATAATGATCGAGCAGCAGAATCGCGAATAACAGCGCGAGATAGATGATCGAATATCGAAAGGTCTGCCGTGCAAGCGCGTCGCTGTAAGCAAGCCATATTCGAAAAGCGTAATAGAGAAATACTCCACCCAGTATGACTGCGCCAACTGCATACAGCCAACCACTCATGCGGACTGCGAACGGCAGCAGTGACACGGCAAAAAGGATCATGGTGTAGAGCAGCACATGCAGACGGGTGAACTTGTCCCCGTGCGTAACCGGCAGCATCGGAACATCCGCTTTCGCATACTCGTGCTTGCGGTAAAGCGCCAGCGCCCAGAAATGGGGTGGTGTCCAGGCAAATATAATCAGAAACAGCAGCCAGGCCTCATGCGAAATCCCACCGGTTACGGCCGCCCATCCCAATACCGGGGGCATCGCGCCGGAAGCACCGCCAATCACAATATTCTGTGGTGTCAGCGGTTTGAGTATGACGGTGTAGATGATCGCGTAGCCAACGAAGGTCGCAAGCGTTAACCACATGGTCAAAGGGTTCACCAACACGTAAAGCGTCGCGAGACCCGCACCTCCGACCACGCCAGAAAAAATCAGTGTCTCGGGTGTTGAAACCGAACCCAGCGGCAAGGGCCGCCCGCGGGTGCGCGCCATCAGGGCATCGATCTTTTGCTCAACCAGACAGTTCACCGCCGCTGCCGCACCTGCAACCAGCCAGATCCCGAGCGAGCCGAACAGCAGAATTGGCAGCGGCACAGGCCCATCGGTCGAGAGCAACATGCCGATAATCGCCGTGAAGACAATCAAGGCAACAACCCGCGGCTTGGTCAGCTGCAAATAATGCTCAAGGCGCGAGGCTAGTTGCGAGGGGTAGGTGGATACCGACATTTACCGGGGAGACTCCTGACGGAGTGCAAAGTTTAGCACCACGACCGTGATCAGCAACAGCGCCGCCCCGGCATTGTGGGCTACGGCAAGCGGCAGCGGTAACATCGCCAGCACATTCGATATGCCAAGACCGATTTGCAGCACCAATGCCGCACCCAACGCCCATGCATAGCGGCGCAACCCCGTCATTGCAGCCGCTGCGTAAGCCATTATCCCCAGATAAACCGTGAGCACGAGCGCGCCGACCCGGTGCGCCCAATGGATCGCGTTCAACGATGCATTCGACAATGGTTCGCCTTGAGCCGTCATGCCCAACTCACGCCGCAGCTGGAAGCCGTGACCAAAATCCATATCCGGCAACCATTCACCATGGCACGTTGGAAAATCGATGCACGCCAGCGCAGCGTAATTGGTGCTAACCCAACCACCGAGTGCGATCTGCCCAAAGACGATAAAAATAGCCAGGATTGCCCATGGCCGTAACCGGCGAGCCTCGGCCGGCCGGCGCGCGCCGGCGAGTCGAAGCTGGCGGGCACTTAGCCAGGCAAGCATGGCGAGTATGACCATTCCACCCAGCAAGTGCAGAGTGACGATGGCAGGTTTAAGAAGCAGAGTGACAGTCCATTTCCCGAACAAGCCCTGCAATATGACGAATCCGAGCAGCAGCAACGGCAGCCCAATTGCCTTCCCCGGATCAGAGGAATCAGACTGAGATCGCCTGCGCTTAAGAAACACTTGCACAACGATCGCAACAATCATCGCCCCAACCAGAGAAGCGAGGTAGCGGTGCAACATCTCGTTCCACGCTTTGGTTGCGGACACCGGACCAGCGGGCGACAGCTGCTGTGCGTCATCAATTTCCGTTTCCGCATGGAAAGGCGATAACTTGCCGTAACACCCCGGCCAGTCAGGACAGCCGAGCCCGGCATCGGTCAAACGCACATAAGCGCCCAAGGCCACCAGAACGAAAGTCAACAAAGTTGTCGCATAGACCAGCTTGCTGAAGCCAACGGCACGGACACACACAATCAGCGAGATAAACAGAGTCCCGCCCCAGATCAGCGCGTGAACCGTTTGCAACGAAAACTGCCAGATCGGATCAGACATCAGGCGTGCTCTTTCAGCGCTCGATCTGGCGCCAGCCGCTGGACACGCGCAACAGCTTGGCGATGTCCTTCTTTATCCGGCTCGGATCAGCATCGGGAGGGAAGCGCATCATCAGGTTACCGACCGGATCGATCAGATATATGTACTCCGTACGCTGACCGTCGGCTGGAAACAGTTCCAGCCCGCTGCCGCTTGACAGCCCAATAGCGCGCGTGCCCTGGTACTCGGCCAGCGTTTGCGGAGCCGGCTGCTGGCCATCAGGGATCAACCACACGCGTTCAACACGGTCAGAGTACTTACCTTGGGTCAACCGGAGTTGCCGCATCAGGTAAAGTTTTTTCGCGCAATAGTCGTCGCAAACACCATCATCGATCGACACGAAACTCCAGCGGCCGCTCAGCTCGCTGAAACTGAACTGACCACCTTGTTTCTGCAAAAACACCACATCGGCAAGCGGCACCGGATCGAGCAACTCGCCATGATTCACAAAGCGTGTCGGTTTCCACATGAAATACAGAACCGATGACGCAACAATCGGCAGCACGCATACGAAGAGTATCAACCATAAGGTCAGGTTACTCTGTACTGCTGGTTTTTTTTCTGAAGAGTCCATAGTAGCAATAGAAGAAAATAATCAACGTGGCGAACAACAACCATTGGACGGCGTAAGACTGGTGCGTGCGGATTCCGAAACCGGGAGCAGGCCAATTCCGGTTAATACCATCCTCGTGATCCGACTCCTCCTGAATAACGAAATCCAGTATGTTCAGCTGTTGCCGCTCCCGGTAGCGCGACAGGTTCAGATTCTGCCAGACACGGCCTTCGATGATTTCATCGGACAACTCCAGCGCCCCCCGGCCCGGAACGATTGCCGTACCGACGATCGTCACCGCGTTCTCGGGCACATCGATAACAGGCAAATCAGACCGGTCACGCCCGCGCTGCACCCATCCGCGGTTGATCAAGACGTGCCGATCACTACCGGACAACTGCAGTGGAACAACGATCTCGTAACCTGCAGCGCCGGCGCGCAGCTTATTGTCGAGCAGGATCGCTTTTCCCGGAACAAACGTCCCGGTTGCACGCATTTTCCGAAATGCAGCGTCCTCGAGCGATGGTACGCCATTGCCCAGATCATGCGGAAGCATCGCCTGGCGTGCCGAATACTGCTGACGTAACGCCGCTTTGTCGCTGGCCCGGCCAAATTGCCAGTACGACGCCGATAGCGTCAGCGCCAAACCCAGCAACGCAACGATCGTTGTCCTCCACTCCGGGCGTTGCACGATGAAATTCACCTCATCTCGAGACCTACCGTTTGGCTCCCATACTGGTGGACCAAGCGGCTATCCTCTAAACTCCGCAACAGGAACGCATCCATGAAAATAATCATCGTCCTTTTCTTGCTGGTCATCGTCGGCAGCCTCGCATCTGCCCTGTTCTACCTTGTGCGTGACAAGGGAGGCTCTGACCGCACCTTGAAATCACTGACGATCCGTATCGGGTTTTCCGTGACTCTGTTCATTCTGCTTATGCTCGGCTATTACTTCGGTCTGATCCCGCAACGAAACCTATAAAAAAATGTCGCCGCGCGGCTTACCAGCCGGCGGCGGCCATTTGCCCCGCGCAAGCGGGGCTTTTCGTGCTTTAAAGGTTAGAGCCCGTCGATGCGATCCTAACCTAGAGCCAGTAGACGAAGACAAACAGTCCAAGCCATACCACGTCAACGAAGTGCCAGTACCAGGCTACGCCTTCAAAACCGAAATGCTGTTCGGGCGTGAAATGCCCTTTCAGGCAGCGTAACCAGATAACGATCAACATGATCGTTCCGACCGTGACATGAAATCCATGAAAACCGGTCAGCATGTAAAACGTGGCACCGTAGGCACCGCTTTCCAGCGTCAGATTCAAGTCCTTATAAGCATGCCCGTATTCGTACGCCTGGACGCAAATAAAGGTCAGACCGAGCGCAATCGTCAGAAACATGAACAAGTTAAGCATGGAGCGCTTGTTCTCTTTCAAGGCCCAGTGGGCAACCGTAATGGTTACACCGGACGTTAGCAGGATCGCGGTGTTGATTGCCGGCAGCCCCCACGCACCCATCGGCGTGAACTGCTCGGCAATACCCGGGCCGGAAACCGGCCATGTGGCGGCAAAACCAGGCCACAAAAGACGCTCAGTATCGGGATCGGCAAGCCATGGCACCGACAGCACACGCATGTAGAAAAGGGCGCCAAAGAACGCCGCGAAGAACATCACCTCCGAGAAGATGAACCAGCTCATCGCCCAGCGGTACGACACGTCTACCTGCTTGTTGTATTTGCCGCTCTCGCTCTCGCCAATGACGGTACCGAACCAGCCGAACAGCATGTAAATCATGATGGCACTTCCGGCGAGCAAGACCATGCCGCCTCCACCGGCGCCATTCATCATGAGCACACCGCCTAACGCCATCAGAAACAGCGCGACCGAACCAACAATGGGCCAGTGCGATGGGGATGGCAGATAATAACCGCCCGGTTGCGAGGTCATAGCCTTACTCCTCTGTAAAGTCTGATTTATTTATTTTGATGTTATTCACGTAGCGATGTTGCGCACCAGCGTGACGATCACTGTCACAAAAACAGCCGCGCAAATCAATCCGGCGGCAATAACTTGCCAGGGTCGAAGCATCGCAAGATCATCGCGCAGCGCATTGCCCCTGCCAATTCCCGTAAACGCCGAAAATACCGCACGAAACGCGCGCAGCGCCCCGCCAGTCTCCCGGTCTTTCCTACCAACAGCGGCCATCACCCCTTATCACCCACTGGACGCATCGCGGTCTTGGGTTCCTGGGTGCCGCCAACTTCGAACATCGTGTAGGAAAGCGTCACCGTGTGCACGTCTTGCGGGATGGAAGGCTCAACGACCAGAACAACCGGCAACTCCCGGCTCTCGCCTGCCCGAATCTCCTGCTGGGTAAAACAAAAACACTCCAGCTTCTTCACATGAAGACCTGCACGTTGCGGACCAAAACTCGGAATTGCCTGAGCCTGGACAGAAACGTCGGTCGTATTCTTGAGATCAAACACCACGTGCACCAGCTCACCGGGATGTACCGTGCGCTTGCGCTCCCTGGGAATAAGCTCCCACGCAATATCGCCGCGCGAATTTGCGTCGAACTCCATCACGATCGTTCGCGACTTGTCGACTTGCGTGTTTACGACCGTATCCGGCTTCACCACCTGGTTGATGCCGGTGACTTCACAGATCTTTTCGTAAAGTGGGACCAGCGCGTAACCAAAGCCGAACATCACTAATGCGACAACGGTGAGTTTGCGAAGCGTATCGCGGTTACGTTTTAGTATTGAGTGACTCATTAGAACAACAAGCGCCGGAGAAAAAACCCGATAAAGAAAATGGCCGCGATCGTCGCAAGTACGATCCCGGTCTTCATGTTCCGCTTCTCTCTCTGATCAGTTTGCGAATAGGTCATCGGGTATCCACGAGAGACTGGGTGGCGGACGTATCATCAAGTGCCCGCCACTGCTCCCGGCACGTTCCGCCAGGTTACTTAACCGTCGGTGGTGTCTCGAAACTGTGATACGGGGCCGGTGTAGGCAGATGCGTCCACTCCAGCGTATCAGCGCCATCCCACGGCTTTTCCGGTGCTTTCTCACCGCTACGGATTGCCTTTATCAGGATGTAAAGGAACAGCAACTGGGACAATCCGAAACCGAACGCACCGATCGACGAAATCATATTGAAGTCAGCGAACTGCAATGAGTAGTCGGGGATACGGCGCGGCATGCCCGCAAGACCGAGGAAGTGCTGAACGAAGAACGTGACATTAAAGAAGATGATCGACAACCAGAAATGCCACTTGCCGAGTGTTTCGTCGTACATCTTGCCGATCCACTTCGGCAGCCAGTAGTAAACACCGGCAAAGGCAGAGAACAATGCGCCAGCCACCATCACGTAATGGAAGTGTGCGACCACGTAATAGGTATCGTGAAGCTGCACGTCAACCGGTGTCAACGCCAGCACCAGTCCGGTAAATCCGCCAAGCGTAAACAGGAACAGGAAACCGATGGCGAACAACATCGGCGTTTCGAATGTCATCGAGCCTTTCCACATTGTGGCAACCCAGTTGAACACCTTCACCCCGGTCGGCACCGCTATCAGCATGGTGGCAAACATGTAGTAAAGCTGCGCCTCCACCGGCATGCCTACGGTGTACATGTGGTGCGCCCAAACCAGGAAAGAAAGAATTGCGATGGAAGCCGTCGCGTAGACCATTGACGCATAACCGAACAACGGCTTTCGCGCGAAAGCCGGAATCACCTGGGAAACAACACCAAATGCCGGAATCGCAATAATGTAAACCTCCGGGTGACCGAAGAACCAGAAGATGTGCTGGAACAGAACCGGATCACCGCCGCCCGCAGCGTTGAAAAAATGTGTCCCGAAATGGCGGTCGGTAAGTGTCATGGTTACCGCGCCGGCCAACACTGGCATGGCGGCGATCAGCAAATACGCGGTAATCAACCAGGTCCAGACAAACAGCGGCATTTTCATCATCGTCATGCCTGGTGCCCGCATGTTCAGGATGGTCGTAACAATGTTAATCGACCCCATGATGGAAGACATACCAAGAATGTGGACGGCGAAAATCACCAGGTCCATCCCCATGCCCTGCTGTATCGTGAGCGGCGCATACATCGTCCAGCCGACACCGGCACTGCCGCCCGGAACGAACATGGAAAGGATCAGCAGCGAACCGGCGGGCGGAAGCAGCCAGAAGCTCCAGTTGTTCATGCGCGGGAACGCCATGTCGGGCGCACCGATCATCATCGGGATCTGCCAGTTCGCAAACCCGACGAACGCCGGCATGATCGCGCCGAACACCATAATGAGCCCGTGAAGGGTCGTCATCTGGTTGAAGAACTCGGGCTGAACGATCTGCAAACCGGGCTGAAAAAGCTCGGAGCGGATAATCAAGGCCATTACGCCGCCAACCATAAACATCGTGAAGCTGAACCAGAGGTACATCGTGCCGATGTCCTTGTGGTTGGTCGTCGTCACCCAGCGCATAATCCCTGACGGGCGATCATGACTATGATCGTGTTCGTGTACCGCTTCCATTTGATTCTCCTTCCGAACCTTTAATGTCTTCTATGTCCGAGAACTGTTAATTGCGTGCCGCAGCCACTTCACCGGGCTGCAACGAATCGCCCACAGAATTTCCCAGCGCATTTCGCTCGTAGGTAATAACCGCGGCTATTTCCATATCGCTGAGCTGAGACCCGAACGCCGCCATCATCGGGTTCTTCTTGCTGCCATTCAGAACGATATCCAGATGGTTGGCGATTGGTCCCGTTGTAATCTTCCCTCCAGTCAGCGCTGGAAACGTCGGCGGCATACCGTTGCCGCCAGGCTGATGGCAAGCCACGCAATGGGTGCCGTATACGGATTCGCCGGCAGAACTCAGCTCCGCGACCGTATAGGTTTTGGCGGGATCGTAAGCTGCCGCGCCAGTACCGGACTTTTGCTCGGCAACCCAGATCTTGTAGTCGTTTTCACTGACCACATTGACAACGATCGGCATGAAGCCGTGTTCCTTGCCACACAACTCCGCGCACTGTCCGCGGAAGGTGCCGGTTTCTTCGGCCCGGAACCAGGTGTCGCGAATGAATCCGGGGATGGCATCCTGTTTGACTGCAAGCTCCGGAACGTACCAGGCGTGCAGGACATCGTTCGCCGTCGTCAGGATTCGTACTTTCTTGCCAACGGGCACGACCAGGGGCTTGTCGACCTCAAGCAGATAGTTTTCGCCTTTCTCGGCATTGCCCTCGATCTGGTCCCGCGGCGTCGCCAGGGCACTGTAGAACTTGACGTCGTCGTCCAGATATTCGTAACCCCACTTCCACTGATAGCCGGTCACCTTGATCGTCATGTCCGGTGCCGAGGTATCCCGCATTTCAAGGAGCGTCTTGGTGGCCGGCCAGGCAAGACCGATCAGGATAAACACGGGCACCACCGTCCAGACAATCTCGACCGTGGTGTTCTCGTGAAAATGTGCGGCCTCGTGTCCGGCTGACTTGCGGTGCTTGAAAATGGAATAGAACATGAAACCGAACACGCCGACAAAGATAACGGTAATGATGATCATTACCAGCGTGTGCAGATCGTAGACCGCCTCGCCGAGCGCGGTGTTGGCCGGCTTGAGATTCAGTCGATACTCGGCCAATGCCACACCAGACACGAGCATGGCTGCCGCCAGACAAAACAGACGCGAAAAGGCTTTCAACCCCATACTTCCCCCGAACGTGCTTTTAATATCGTTATTAATCAAACCAACGCGGATAATTTCGAGCGCAGCTGTTTGGCTACGGACAGTTTGGCCTCGTCGGAAAGCAGTCTACCAAATTCGATTTCTCGCCCATGAGCCCGCAGAAATACCCTCTGCTTACGGCTCGAGACTTCTTCAATCACCACATGCGCCCAGAACCGGCTCATCCGGCGTTGTTCCCGCTTGCCGCCGTCCCGGGTTTCCACAACGACGTTGTCGCCCTCAATCGTAATCAGCTCGTAATCCTCGTCATGACGCTGCAACCAGCAATAAGCGAAAAACAGCGCCAGACATTCAGCCCCTGCGAATGGTGCAATCGGCCATGCGCCTACCAGTGCAAAAGCAGTGGCGACCGCCAGCGTAAATACACCGAGTGATCCGAAAACAAGCTGCCGGACCTGTCGTGAACTTGAGTTATTTCGTCGGGAAATAATTCCGAACTGAACGTTTTCTCCCAACTCAAGTGACGACATATTAAAGCTGTCCACGATTGGTTCGACGGCGAGGAAATGTAACATAGCGAACTGACGCGAAGCAAGGAAACAGCAGCAAAATCAGCAGGAAGAGCATGACTTGCCGGGCAGTGCATGGATGCAATACAAGACTGGCTGCAGATTCGGTTGGGTCGTATGTACGCGTGGGGCAAAATTCGTTCGCGAATGCTACTGACACCCTTGGCTATCCCGGTGCCGCGTGGATGTCTATCACCGGTTTGCCTTTCGGGGACAACCGTGATTCCGGCTTCCAGGCGTGGCCATAAATCACCTCGAACGTGGCCGGCAATCGCGCGTCCACCCCTCGAAACTGTTCGTAACGCGAGACGACGCGAAGATAGCTCGAGCGGGGACGCAAACCCTGCTCGCCCGCAGCCGCCACAGCGGCTGAGCCATGCGATCTGAGATCGCGCAACAATCCGCCAAGGGCGTCATAGGTCAAGGTAATCTTCTCCATGTCCATGACCGGATCGGCATAGCCACAGTGCACCAGCATGTCGCCGATATCGTGCATGTCGGCGTGTTGATTGACACGGAATTCACCGCCAGATGATGCAATCCTGAGTTCCTGCAGCGTATCCGGACCAAAGATGGAAAACATGAGTAAGCCACCGGGACGCAACGCCCGGATTGCCTCGGCCAGAGCCAGCGGCAGATCCTGCGCCCAATGCAAAGCCAGATTCGACCAGACGAGGTCAATGCTTGCGGATGCCAGGGGCAACTTCTGAAAGTCCGCGCGCACCGGGAGTCGCGTCGGCCGCCGGCCCATTCCCAACCAACGCCGCGTCGGGCGCGCCACTCGCTGTGCCAACATCTTCGCGGAAACGTCAAGGTCGATGACCGTAGCACCGTCAAACCTTTGCTGCAGCAATAACCCGGCGCTGCCGGTACCGCATCCCGCGTCCAGAATCCGCCGCACCGGCAATTGCACCAGCAACAGCCTTTCGGTCATCCGCTGCGCAATTTCTCGCGGCAGCGCAGCCACGGAATCATAGGTTTCGGCGGCGCGGTCAAACGACCGGCGCAGTATTGTCTTTTGCACGGCTTATTACGCCGACACCGCGATCATATATGGCATCGATCGCAGGGACATCGGGCGTCTTCCAATATACGGCCGCGCGGGCGCGGCTGGCAGAAGCGGGACCGAATTGAGCCAGATCGCTTCTGTTCCCATCAGATTGGCATCTAGCCGAGGTGCAATCCGTCGCTGGTGGATGGTTCGATACCGAGTCTGTCAAACAACCCGCGGTCAGCGGCCGCCTGGGGATTGCCGGTCGTCAACAGCTTGTCTCCGTAAAAGATGGAGTTCGCACCCGCCATAAAACACAGTGCCTGAAGTTCATCGGACATCTGCTCGCGCCCGGCCGACAAACGCACCATTGCCCGTGGCATGGTCAGGCGCGCGCAGGCGATCGTGCGCACGAACTCGAATGGATCAATCTCGCTAATGCCATGAAGCGGTGTGCCCTTGACCTGAACCAGATTGTTGATCGGTACGCTCTCCGGATAGGGTTCCATATTGGCCAGCATTGAAATCAGTTCAGCCCGTGATTCGCGCGACTCACCCATACCGACGATCCCGCCACAGCACACGTTGACGCCGGCCTGGCGAACGCGGGTCAAGGTTTCAAAGCGATCTTCCTGATTGCGGGTGGAAATGATTTCGCCATAGTGCTCCGAGCCGGTATCGATATTGTGGTTGTAATAGTCAAGCCCGGCAGACTTGAGCTGTTCCGCCTGCCCTTCTTTCAACATACCCAGCGTGGCACAGGTTTCAAGGCCCAACGATTTCACCGCGACAATCATTTCCGCGACCTTGTCCAGGTCTCGCTGCTTGGGGCCACGCCAGGCTGCACCCATGCAAAACCGTGTCGCACCCGTCTCCTTTGCTGCTCTGGCGACTGCAACCACTTCATCGACGCTCATCAGCGCTTCGTTCTCAACGCCTGTTTGATAGCGGGCTGCCTGCGGGCAATAACCGCAATCCTCCGGACACCCGCCGGTCTTGACCGAAAGCAGCGTCGAGAGCTGGACTGTGTTGGGTTTGAAGTTCGCCCGATGCGTCTGCTGCGCTCTGTATAGAAGGTCACCGAACGGCAATTCAAACAAACCCATGACGGCATTCATCGTCCAGTGTTTTGCAGCGCCATCCTGCCCGGAATTGTGCGGCTTCGTCGCGACAGTGTTCATTACAATGTGGTTCCGTGTGGTTGGAGTGAACATGCGTATTATATGTGCGGATACCTGCAGGGATACCGTGGAAGCATTCACGCCCGCGACAGCAGCGCCTGGCACTGCTTTCGGCTCAGCCGAAATTCCGGAAACCGCGCGGTTCACTGGCTGGCATGATTAGCATCGGTGCCCGCCTTCGTATGGCCTTGCCGGGTAGCTGCCTGCTTTGCGCTGCGCCTTCGACCGCGACCGGATTGTGCCACGCCTGCTTCAGCTCCCTACCCTTCATCAACGGCCACCGCTGCCCGAGCTGCGCGGCCCCGACCCCGGGTCCCGTGCGGTGCGGACGCTGTATCAAGCGTCTCCCCGCGTATGACCGGGTTGTCGTTCCGGTTGACTATCTGTCGCCAGTGGATTTTCTGATCACGGACCTCAAATATGCGCGCAACCTCGCCGCAGCCCGGGTACTGGCGTTTGCGCTTGCACAACTTCTCGAACAGGAACCCTATCCCGATATCGTTTTGCCAATGCCGATCGCGGCAGCGCGTCTGCGCGAGCGCGGCTTCAATCAAGCCACGGAAATAGCGCGGCATGCCATTAGCGCATTTGGCATCCGTGTTGCGGAAGGGCTCGCGCTACGAACCTCGGCTCAACACTCGCAGACGGTTCTACCATGGCGCGATCGCGCCAGGAATGTCCGCGGCGCATTCCGCTGCGATGCAGACCTGACCGGAAAGACTATCGCAGTCATCGACGATGTCATCACCACCGGCGCAACATTGAATGAGCTCGCTTCGGTTCTCAAACGCGCCGGTGCGACAGAAGTCGTCGGCTGGATTGCTGCGAGAACCCCCTCGCAGCGCTGAGGCGGTTAGTTCACCGCTCGTGCGAGTTGTAAACGCTGCTGCTCGACATACGTCTGCAGGCCAGGCGCAAGCGTACCGATCGAAGCGGCTTCATCGAATGCCCGCAGTGCTTCACCGTCGCTGCCAAGCGCTCGCAGGCTGATCCCAAGGCCCATCAGCCAGATCGCGTTCCGAGGCATGAACGCCAGCGCGCTGCGATACT
>Ga0307379_10007159_pt1 | contig 15215 bp, 12 predicted proteins | sample UN2MG_FD_202237 | JGI IMG/M metagenome (GOLD analysis project Ga0307379, IMG submission 202237) | Soil microbial communities from Risofladan, Vaasa, Finland - UN-2 | ecosystem: Environmental > Terrestrial > Soil > Coastal area > Acid sulfate soil | place: Finland: Risofladan, Vaasa | collected... | reverse complement strand
GCGCAGCGCGAGTGTGCCGGGGATGTAGGAATAGGACAGATCTATTGCGTCAAGGCTCATCTCCATCCACCCCTCTCACGAAGAAGTCGCATGAAAAGCAAGAGGAAGACGGGTATCCCGATGAGGCCAGCGAGGATGCCGAGTGGGATCTCTGTTGCCATGGCGGTGCGCGAGATGTCATCCAGAATGAGAAGGATGAACGCCCCGATACCGATCGATGCCGGAATGAGGCGCGCATGGTCAGGTCCGACGATCGCCCGCGCGGCGTGTGGCACGATGAGGCCGATCCAACCGATCACCCCGCTTATCGCAACAGATGAGGCCACCAAGAGTGAGGCAACGAACAAAACAGCGAACCGGCTGCGACGGACGTTGATCCCCAGGGCCAGCGCCTCGGTATCGCTCAAGGTCAACACATTGAGCCGCCAGCGGATCAGTAGGAAGAACGTGATTCCGAAGACGGTGATGATTAGGAGCGGCCACAGGTTCTGCCATCGCGCTCCACCTAGTCCCCCAAGGAGCCAGTAGGTGATCGCGGGGAGCGTATTCAATGGGTCGGCGACGTACTTGATCAATCCTAGGAGGGCGTTGTAGAAGGCGCTCACGAGGATCCCGGTGACGACCAGGATTAGGATCGATGATCCGAAGCGCAGCCCAATCGCGTAGACGATGAAGATTGCCAGAAGCCCGAATCCGAATGCGAAGAGCTGCACGTAGACCGCACTGTGTGTGAGGAGAAGGGCCAACGCCGCGCCGAACGCCGCGCCCGAACTGATGCCGAGAATGTGTGAATCGACGAGAGGGTTGCGCAGAAGCCCCTGGAAGACAGCCCCGCTCACCGCGAGATTCGCTCCCACGCAGAGTGCAGCGAGGATTCGCGGCAAGCGCACGCGCAGCACCAGCGCGCGGATCGTCTCCGAGACCGCACTGGGCCGAAACAGAGCGCGGAGTGCATCACCAACGGGGATGTGGTAGCGTCCGATGAGAAGCGAGGCGATGGCTAGTGCTGCCGGGAGAATGAGCAGTAGCCAGCTCGCGAGCTTCCTGCGACTTACTCTCCCGTCAATCGTGCGACCTCCTCATCGGAGAGCGTATATCCGTAGAACTTGTTGTAGAACGCGCGGCACTCGCCGGGAAGATCGATGTTTACCTCGTTTGGGTAGAGGGTGCGTGCAAGCCACATGATCCCCAGGAGAGAGTCTGGGACAGGAGTGTCCCATGCGGCGGCAAGGGCCGGCATCTTGTAGACGCGACCGTTCTTCACCGCGCAAATCGTCTGCAAATCCGGATCGTTCAAGATCTCCTGCGGCGTCAGGCCGCCGTAGCTAGTGATTATTACTACATCAGGATTCCAGACGAGGACTTGCTCGACGTTGACGTCGTTCCAATAGCCGTGCAAGCTGGCGGTTACCGAGATGCCACCTGCTGCATCGATCATCAGGCTCTGGTACATGTCACCGCTGGCGACGCGCAATGGGGAACTGCCGCAGAAGTAGACGCGTAGACGCTCCGTGTCCGCTATCGCCTTCGTGGCATGGGCAATCTCCGCCATCATGCGGTCGTAGTAAGCGGCGAAGTCATGCGCCCGACTCGCAGTCTCCGACCCGAGCGCCTCGCCGGTGAGGAGCATCGCCTCCTTCATCGCCTCGGGGGTCTCCACGACGTACTGGATCGCGGGGATACCAAGATCGATTAGGCGATCGGCGAGGTCACCGTGCTTTGTCGGGTTGGTAAGGACGAGGTTAGGATTCCTGGAAACGATGTCTTCCAGATTCGGTGTGCCGCCAGAGAGTTTCGTGTCGAGATTTGGTTCCATCTTCCATAGCCCATCCGGAGTCTTGGATAGCCCATTTATCTGCACATACCACGCGTTGACAATGCGTTCGCCGGCTCCCAGTGCGTACACGTAGTACGTCGAGATCCCGTACGCGCTCACGATGCGCGTGACTGGCTGCGGGATGCTCACCAATCTTCCACTCTGATCCACTACTTGCACGTCAGTCTCTGTCGCGAAGGCGAAAACGGATGCTGCGACGAGTAGCAGCGCGACAACCGCGGCGATACAGATGGGGTCATGCATTCGGCATTTCATGTCTGTCTCCTCCTGTTTCTTGTGAGAGTGCTTGCTTACACTCATTGAGCCACTCGATGGCGGCCCCCATTTGATGAGCGCGAAAGCTGATGGCGAGGTTGGCCAGCATGCGGTCATCCGTTGGAAGATCCCGGTGCCGCGACACGCGTGCGCGCAAGCGCTCAAGAAACGTAGCCTGATCGTCGATCAGAGAGATGGCTGCTTTGTCCCCCTTGCGCCGCAGGAAGTAGAGCTTGGCCAGAAACTCTACGCGCATGTCTCGCAGGTGCCGCACCGGACTTGAGCACCAGCGCACGAATTCCTCCCTGCCCCCAGGAGTGATCAAATAGACGTTTCGCGGCGGGCGATCCCTTTGAATCTGCACCTCCACGCTCACCAGTCCCTTGTTCTGCATGGAATGGAGGGAAGAATAAATCTGGCTTGTGGCGATTGTCCAGAATGGGGCGAGCGCCGCATCGACTCGCTTTCGCAGGGCGTATCCATGCAGCGCCCCACCATCGAGGAGACCCAATATTGCGTATTCCACCGGGAATGTTCTCTTTGCCATTGGTCCTCCCTAAAGGATTATTCCAATAAAGAATAGCCTTTACAAAGGGATTAGGCAAGTGTTGCCAGGGGATCAAAGAGAGAGAAGCACGTAGACGCTCGCAGAGGCGCAGAGCTTTTTCACCACGAAGAGCACGAAGGAATCAAAGAACGAAGAGCTTGATCCTGCTCTTAGGCTTGGCGACCTTGAAGTTCATCTGGAGTCCGGTCCTAAAACTCGAGAGACCGCTCGCGAGGAGCTAAGCACCTTTGGTAAACAGGGGAATACGAACAAGTAACACTAGGCCAACTCCGCCCCACCAAGCAGACAGTTCTCAAGGCTGGGGCCTTTCAGGGATCAAGTAGTGATTGCGGCGAATTGACAAAGCAAGGCCAACACAAAACTATCGGGCCTCTTGCGCTGAGGTCAACAACAAACAAAGCACAGAGAACCCGAGCTTGGTGCAAGTCGACGCGGACATTCCTCTTGTGTCGACGGCTATCCCCGGTTGGTGCAGCCACTAAGAGCAGCTAAGAAAACCGTTCGCTCCCGGTTACCGAGCCAAACCCGGGGATGCCGCCGACAACAACTGACTGTTTGTCACGCGATCACCCCCTTTGTACTAGACTCACCTGCCAAGCAGGCGGCATTCTCATTATAGGCAGATCTTGGCATAAGGCAAGTCATCGCTGGAGCGATGTCAAGGATGTCCGAAATTCGCGGGGCACAAAGCTTATCTCTGTGGTCTAAAGCCAGGTTTGCATTTCCTCACGACCTGCCCGGTTCGTCGCTGCGTTGTTTCCGTAGACAGACACTGCAAGCGCTGGAGTTATGGTATAGGCACTGGGACTCACGCGCCAACTCTTCCATCTACCTTGAGATGTCCCCACTGACGTATCAGTCAGGGCAGATGTCTCGAACTAGAAGCCACGATAGGGCAACCCTCGTGCCAAGGCGGTGATGATGACGGCGGCGGCCTGTCACATCGGTTGTGCTCTTGGGTCTAGGGTCTACTACGTCTGCAGGTGGACACAGGGAAGGTCCATCACTAAGCCATCCGTACCCTAAAGTGACATATGGTCCGCGTCATCCGGTCAATTCTTAAGAACGGAAGAGACTACGAACTTCGGGAGGTGAAGCCAATACGATTTGAAAAATCAAGAGAGATGTTCAAGCTTTTGTTTTGTGCTTCCTACGCAAAGAAATGCCCAGTATCCTGACTTTGGTAGATCCTAGCAGGCAAACTTCGCTCTCAGAGATTCGGAAAGCAGGAGTTAAGTGACGCATCCAGATTCAAGAAGCGAGATCAGACCCTGGCGTTTTCTTTATTGTCCAGTCAAAACACATTTGCTCTCCATCTTGTATTGATTCTAGGTATTCCCAGTGCTAGAATGATGGTAATGTAACGAGGTGTCAAAATGCAAGTACGTGTTGAGGTTCAGCCTGACCACCTTGAGCTACTTTCGAACGTTCCTAAACCCATTCTTGCCATTGCTGAGCTGGTCTGGAACTCCCTGGATGCTGATGCTGAACACATTTCGGTTGAGATCGAGAAGAACGAGCTCGGAGGGGTCCAGCTTATCCGTGTCTCCGATGATGGCCATGGCATCTCTTATATGGAGGCTCCATCGGCCTTCGGACATCTAGGTGGGTCATGGAAGAAGAGTACTGCTCACACCAAACTGAAGCGCCGGTTGCTCCATGGCAAAGCAGGCAAGGGTCGGTTCCGCGCCTTTGCTCTTGGCAACGAAATAACATGGGTCACTCGCTTCGAGGAGAATGGAAAAGTCAAGGGATATAAGATCCTTGGCAGGCGCTCGGAACTGGGTACCTTTGAGATAGGTGACTGCTACGACTCTGATGAGCGAAGCACGGGAACAAGCGTTCTGATTGAAAGTGTGACGCGTGATATTTCCGGCCTGACCAACAAGTCGGCTATCCTAGATCTAACTACCCACTTCGCTCTTTACCTCGAGCAGTATCCCGAGGTCAAAATGATGTACCGTCAGGAGTGCGTAGACCCCGGAGCAATACAGGAGCACCGTGCAGAGTACACTCTACCGCGTCTGGAGATCGAAGACGGCCGGAAGATCAGCTCCTCATTGGTTGTCGTAGAATGGAGCTGCAAAATAGACAGAAGATTATGTCTCTGTGATGCGGATGGATTTACTCTTGCAGAAATCTCCCCCGGTATCCATGCGCCAGGCTACTCATTCACTGCCTACTTGAGGTGCGAGCTATTGCGAGAGCTAGACAACAGCAATGCTCTTGTCCTTGGTGAGTCTTACCCGGACCTGAAGCAACTCCTTGATGCCACAAGAGAGCAGTTGCGTGAGCACTTTCTGCGTCGCTCTGCTCAAGCTGCTACAACTCTCGTTGAAGAATGGAAGAGGGGGGAGATCTACCCATATTCGGGCGAACCCGCCAGCATTGTGGAACGGGCAGAACGCGAAGTGTTCGATGTTCTCGCAGTCAATGTAAGTTCATACCTACCTAGATTCGAGCAGGAGGACACGCGAAGCAAGAAACTCTCCTTTTACCTGCTAAGGGAAGCGCTCGTAGAAAGCCCAAAGGCTGTACAACAGATCTTGAGTGAAGTGCTTGAACTCCCCCAGGAGAAACAAGAGGAACTGGCCGATCTCCTCGAGCGAACATCGCTAACGGCAATAATAAATGCTTCCCGGGAGGTTGCAGACCGACTTGACTTCTTGCGGACATTGGAGATCTTGCTCTTCAAGTACAAGGAACATCTTCTTGAAAGGTCACAACTTCACAAGCTACTCGAAGACAAGACCTGGCTCTTCGGTGAGGAATTCGCCCTTTCAGTCAGCGATCAAAGCCTGACTGAGGTCCTCAAGAAACACCTCGAACTCTTGAGGAAAGATGAGTTGTGTCCCGAGGGTGATGAAGTGCTCGATGAACAGGGGAGGCGCTGCATCGTCGATCTAATGTTGAGCCGCCTTGTGCCACAGTCGCAGGCCAAGCAACGTGAGCACTTGATTATAGAGCTTAAGCGTCCTTCCCAACCAATAACCGCCAGCATTATCCAGCAGGTGCAACGCTATGCGCTTGCTGTCGCAAGAGATGAGAGGTTTAGCAACACCGATACCAGGTGGGTTTTTTGGGCTATCTCAAATCAAATGACAGAAGAGGCTCTACTGCTAGCCAAGCAAAGCAATCGCCCTGAGGGTCTTGTTTACGAGACTGAGTCTCCAAACCTAAAGGTCTGGATAAAGGATTGGGGGAACGTGCTGGAAAGCTGTAGAGCGAGGCTCAGTTTCTTCCAAGAGAGACTCCAGTACACCCCGGAGGATCAAAGCGCGCTAGAAAAGCTTCGGAAGCTGCACGAGAAGTACTTGCCATCACTCGATATGGTTTCTGAGGAGGCAACAGCAGAATAGCATGATCACACATTCCCTCTCAGTGAATACAGGGAGCAGGACGTCGTGGCAGAGCTTGTTTTCTTGACATTACGTTGTATTTACGAGAATACTATATTAGGAAAGTAAATACGCCCGCCACCAATTTGGCGGCCGTCAAAGGGGGCGAGACAAAACGGCAGACAAAGGAAGTAATAGTTATCCGGTTAGTGACCGCAAAATGGAGCCATGATACCACCTCCGGCTCCGGAAGAAGGAGGTCAAAGCATGAGTGAAACGGACGAAATTGATGAGATAAACGATAGGATCCTGGTCCCAGCCGGAAATGGTCAAGCGAGGAAGACCATGATTGGCGTGCTCACAAGCCGCGATGAGGAAGACCCAGGGGGGAGGAATAAGAATACGGCGCTTGTCGCTCTCTTCAATCAGTTCTATTCAGATCTTACGGTGCGTGATAGACTTAGGAGGTTCGCGTTCGTGTTCACAGGCGGCACATACGACCGTGTGATACTGGGGTCTGCGAGGGACAGTGATGTAATGCCGGTCGATCCATGCACCAAGGACTGGCTCGAGGAAGAATGCGGAGTCATTCGCCTACCAACTGGTCAGGAGGGAGGTGTAACGATCCTCGGTTACTTGGTAGCTCAGCACGTAGTAAGTATCCTGTGGATATTCCTCTCTTCTCTCACTATGCACTGGCTTAGGCCGGAGAACCTGGCACTGCTTCGCCTATGCGATCATCTGCATGCGAAGACACTACTTAACTCGGGGTCAGTCGAGGAGTGGATCGCCACAGAGGCGGGAAGAGACGCCAATCGGAATCAGCGGAATTGGCCTCTCGGTGGCATACGCCTTGAAGGAAGTGAAATTGACATCCCGATTCGCCAAGTAGGAACACAGTACTACAAAATGCAAACTCCACAGGAAATGTGTGCCAACTTAGAATTTCCCGATCTGTCCGATGCACAAAGTAGATCAGAGGCAATCATTGCCTTAGTTGCTCATGATGACATGAAGCCAAAGATGGCTGATTTTGCCTCTGACTACGAGGAAGAGTTACTGCACTTTGGGCGTATTATAACAACGGGTACGACTGGGAAACTAGTGGGAGACTCGGCCTTACAGCTTGGCAGACACCACAAGCAGAATGGCGGAGATTATGTGTTTCGTTATCGCTCTGGGCCAAAGGGAGGTGACATCGAGATAGCGACGGAAGTTCTGTACGGTAATTGTCATGTGGTCATCTTCTTTGTTGACCCGCTGCATCCGCACCCCCACATCGACGATATCCGCGTTGTGTTCAGCGCATGTATGCGTCAAGACAAAGTAAGGATGCTCTCCCATGAGATTCAGGCACGAGAGTGGATGGATAGAGTGGTTCGAGGGATGTGACGGGTGTCTGGCGCATACCTTGCTACTCTGATACGCCGCAAGGCTGGCAATTGTTCTTGAGCCAGAATACGTAGCTCTGAATTCTGGGCTAATAGATTTACTCCATCCGCTTCCGAGCCGGCTGGACTTCGTAGAGCTCGCGGTCTTCTCTGACAAGGCCCACTTCCTCCTGAGGCGTGGCCTTCTCAAAGATCAGTCTTGCGTCAGAGAACAGATCGCTGCTCTCTGCCTTTAGGTAACGAGCTGCCATCTGGCAGTATTCCGGATCGATTTCAACACCAATGCTGTTCCGGTTGTTCTTAGAGGCAGCGACCATCGTCGTTCCGGAACCGCAGAAGGGATCGAGGACGGTATCCCCAACGAACGAGAACATACACACTAAGCGCGTCGCCAGTTCTAGGGGAAAGGGCGCGGGATGTTTCATTGTGGATGCTCCGGGGATGTTCCAGATCTGTTGAAACCAACGATTGAAGTCCTTCTTGTCAATCATGCTCTGACGGCGCTGCTCCTCTGTTGGTTTTCGATAGCCTCCTGGCTTTCTTTGCATTAGGATGAACTCCATATCATTCTTGATGATGGCGTTTGGTTCGTAGGGCTTTCCGAGAAACTTTGATCCGTTTGACACCTCATACGACGCGTTTGCTATCTTGTGCCAGATTATCGGGTTGAGGTTGTCGAATCCGATGTGTCGACATATCACGCTGATATCCGAGTGCAGAGGAAAGACCAAATGCCGCCCGAAGCGGCGCCTCGATACGCATACATCTCCCACGACACAGACCAAACGTCCTCCAGGGACCAAGACACGGAATGCGTGTTCCCAAACCTTCTTCAGCTCGGCAAGGAAGGTCTCATAGTCATCGATATGGCCCATTTGGTCGGGGTGTTCATTGTATCGTTTCAAGTTCCAGTACGGAGGAGATGTGAGAATAAGATGTACTGACTCATCTGGAAGAAAGGAAAGGTCTCTTGCGTCTCCGTTGATAAGTCTGTGCACTGTGGCCGTCATGATAAGCTTCCAAAGCCGCCAACGTGGGCAACCAGTGCCTTGGCAAGTCTCTGCACCGACAGATCATCAGCAGGAGTTGTGTATTCTCCACTCTTGCCGCGAACTCTATCGGATGTGATAAACGCTGCGGAAGTGTAGTGGCGTTCGAGGATGAGCTTCCGGCAGAAGATCTCGTAGCGCTTTTTGTACGATGCTCCGACAAATTCAGGAAATACCTTGAAGTGCGGTTCGCGTACCTTGACGGGCCTGTTCGATGCTGCGCAGTCTTCGAGCATGAAGAAGTAGCCGAGAAAAGGCTGCGGACTGGCAAGGAAGACCTCCTCGCGATAGGCTGTCCACAGATCCAGGGCGCTTCCCATTGCTTCTTCAGTCCGGTTGTTGAAGTTGTTCCCAAATGATGGCCCAACCTGGGACTTTGCTTCGATTGCAGCGATGAGGGTATTGTCCTTCACTACTAGTAGATCCCATTCCTTTGTTGGCCGGAAGAATCCCGGCAATTGCAGAGATTTCTTTCGGAATATGTACTCCTCGGGGATACCAGAGTCGGCGATCAAGTCAGTGAATAGTTCGATGAATTCGTCCATCTGTGCGCCACCCGTCACTGCACTGCGTAGGCCCTGATCAACCTGACCGCTCTCAGCTTGTCTCTGCTGCTGCGCTGATCGCGTGCCCCAGTAGCGGGCAACGGCTTGTCGCGTGCGTTGATCGATTTGATCTGGACTAGTGTACTTTTTCATTGAATCCAGAGTAGCAAATGCGGGATATGGAATCAAGTCTGCCTGGCGATTCGAGCCTCCAATCGTGGCCCAGCGGGGTCTTGAAAAGGGATACTAAGGAGCGTACCCTTTAGCAAGCTAAAGATTAGGCAGCTAAATATCCAACGCGAACGAGAGGACGATGCATGGACGATGAACGTGAATCGATTCACTATCTGTTAATGCTTATCTGCAAGCTGTCACGCGATCGCTCACGCGTTCTCATGGCCAAAATCGGAATTCACTGCGGACAAGGGATCGCGCTGCGTCAGCTATGGCGAAAGGACGGGGTTACCCAATCCGAGCTTGCTCACAGTCTGCACGTTGCGCCAGCGACGGTCACGATAGCACTGCAACGCATGGAAAAGATCGGTTTGATTGAGCGTCGCTCCGATCAACGTGATCAGCGCGTGTCACGTGTATTCTTGACCGATAGAGGGAGATCACTACGAGAGAATGTTGAGCAGAACTGGCACAGGCTAGAGGAACAGATGCTTGCGGGGTTCTCAAGCAAAGAGCGCGAGGCTATGCGCGAACACCTTCTGCGGATGCGTGCCAATCTAGACGATATCACATTAGAGGATGTGTCAGTCGATGAATGAAATTGACAGAGGGGAAAGAAGATGAGATCGTTACGTCGGATGTTTGGCTTTGTTAAGCCATACCGCGCTAAAGCCATCACTGCTCTTATCCTCCTGTTGGGAATGGTAGGAGCTGACCTTCTCATCCCCCGCCTCACGCAGCGGATCATCGACCGCGGGATCACCGCACAGAACATGCACGTGATTGCCTCGACCGCCGTCATTATGGTCGGTATAGCACTTCTCAGTGCGCTCTTCTCCATCGCAAACACGATCCTCTCCGTCCGCGTTGCCCAGAGTTTTGCCGCGGATGTGAGAAGCGGTATCGTGCGTAAGGTACAGACATTCTCGTTTGGCAATCTGGACAGGTTGCGCACGGGGAAGCTCCTCGTACGCACGACAAGCGATGTGAACATGGTGCAGTCGATCGTCGCGATGTCGCTGCGCATCCTCACCCGCGCCCCGGTGTGGGTGGTCGGAAGTGTCATCATGCTCGTACTCACGAGTAGAAGACTGTCCATCTTGATGGCCTGTTTCCTCCCGTTTATCGCTGTAGTGATCATCCTGTTCATGCACAAGGCACAGCCGCTCTTCCTCTCGGTACAGAGAGCGCTCGATCGGTTGAACGGAGTGCTACAGGAGAACCTGGCGGGGATGCGTTTGATCAAGGCGTTCGTGCGTGTCGGGCATGAAAAGGAGCGTTTTGGCGATGCGAATACCAAGTTGATGATGGAGAACATCAGCGTGATGGAGCTGATGGCACTTCTCATTCCGACGATGCTCCTCATTGTTAACCTGGGAGTCGTTGGAGCGGTCTGGTTGGGGGGTGCGTCCGTCATTAACGGAACGTTGACTCTGGGGGAACTCGTGGCCTCGATCAACTACATGAGTTTCGCCCTGTTCCCGATTCTCATGCTGGCGGGGATGATTGGTCCTCTGTCGGCAGCCGACGCCTCGTCCGCCAGAATTCTTGAAGTGCTCGACGCCGACGCTGATGTGAAGGAAAGAGAAGGCGCTCGATCTCTTGAGAATGTGAAGGGACGTGTCGCGTTTGAGAACGTCTCGTTCAGCTATTCGCGAGATGGGAATGATCCAGTCTTGAAGGGGATCAATCTCGTCGCCGAGCCTGGGGAAACGGTGGCCATTCTCGGGGCAACCGGAGCGGGAAAATCATCGCTCATCCACCTTATTCCCCGCTTCTACGACGTGAATGCAGGCCGGGTGATCATTGATGGGATCGATGTGCGGGACATTGAGCTTCATTCCCTGAGAACGCACATCGGTTTGGCCCTACAGGAGGCGATCCTGTTTGGTGGGACGATCCGCGACAACATTTGCTACGGTCGCCCGCAGGCGTACGAGGAAGAGATTATTGCCGCCGCCGTGGCGGCACAGGCGCACACGTTCATCACGGCGTTTCCCGAGGGCTACGATACTCAAGTTGGGGAACGCGGGGTGACCCTCTCTGGTGGGGAGAAGCAGCGGATCGCCATTGCGCGTGCTCTTCTCGTACGTCCGAAGATCCTCATTCTGGACGACTCAACGAGCGCGGTCGATGTCGAGACTGAAGCGCTCCTGCAGGATGCACTTGACAGCCTGATTGCGCAGTCGAAGCACAACACGACGCGGCTCATCGTGGCGCAGCGGATCAGTACCGTCCTGTTGGCGGACAAGATTGTCATTCTCGATCGGGGCGAGGTTGCGGCCATTGGAACGCACGCGGAGCTCTTGGTAACGTCGCCTATCTATCAGGAGATCTACCGGTCTCAGTTGGGAGATGGAGGTGCACCGCATGTCTAGGGAGAGTGCGGGACAGATGCCCGCCGGGCATGGATCGGGAATACCAGGGCCGGGCGGACACGGAAGGAGCGCAAGGATCGAGAAGGCACACGATCCGAGGGGGGCTGTCCGCCGGTTGCTGCAGTATCTGCGCTCGCAAACATGGCTCCTTGCAATGATCTTCCTCCTTGCCTCAATGAGCACGCTCCTCGCCCTGTTCGGCCCGTTCCTGATGGGAGTGGCGATCGACAAAGCGATCAAGGGAGCAAACCTGCGGGAGCTACTACGCGTGAGCCTGCTGATGCTCGGTGTCTATCTCGGCTCGTGGCTGACGCAGATCGGGCAGAACGTGCTCATGGCTAGGGCTTCACAACGCGCGATGCGCGAACTGCGCGCACACTTGTTCTCTCACCTGCAGACGCTCAGTCTCAGCTTCTTCGATCGTCACTCGCATGGAGACCTGATGAGCCGGCTGACGAACGACATGGACAACATCAGTCGCGTGCTGTCGCAGAATGCCACGCAACTGTTCACTGGGTTTCTTACCCTGTTCGGGATCTTGGCGATGATGTTCGCTCTCAGCCCCTATCTTGCCCTGGGGTCGATGCTCGTCTTCCCGCTGATGCTCGCGTTGGTGGCAATTGTCGGCAAGCGCACACGCAAATGGTATCGCGGCCTGCAGGCCAAGATTGGCCAGTTGAATGGGCAATTGGTGGAGATGTACAGCGGGCAGCGCGTGATTATTGCCTTTGGGCAACAGGGGACGACGCTGAAGCGATTCGACGTGGCAAACGAGTCCGTTCGCGAGATGGGGGTAAGAGCACAGACGTATGCGATGCTGATGCCACCGCTTCTCGGGATCCTCTCCAACGCTAACATCGCCGTGGTCGCCGGTCTTGGCGGATGGATGGCTCTGCGCGGGATGGCGAGCGTGGGGATCATCGCCGCGTTCATCATGTACTCGCGACGCTTTGCTCAACCGCTGCGACAACTGGGTGACCTATACAACCAGATTCAGGCGGCACTTGCCGGTGCGGAACGCATCTTCGAAATCATCGACACCGTGCCGGAGATCAGCGATGTGCCTGACGCGATCGAGCTTGGGCAGATCGCAGGCGACGTGGTCTTCGACCACGTCAGTTTCTCTTACGTGCCCGATGTGCCCGTATTGAAGGATATATCGCTCGCGGTAAGTCCGGGGCAGGCGATCGCACTCGTTGGGCCGACCGGGGCCGGGAAGACGACGATCGTCAATATTCTCACTCGATTCTACGATATCGATAGTGGCGCGATTCGCATCGACGGACTGGACATCCGCCAGGTGAGCAGTGACAGCTTGCGTCGGCAATTGGGAATCGTGCTACAGACGACCTTCCTCTTCTCGGAGTCGGTGCTGGAGAACATTCGCTACGGTAGACTTGATGCCAGCGACGAAGAGGTGGTCGCGGCCGCGACACTCGCCAACGCGGATCAATTTATCCGCAGGCTTCCGCACGGATACGACACCGTCCTTTCCGAGCGTGGAGGGAACCTCTCCGAAGGGCAGCGGCAGTTGATCGCCATCGCGCGGGCGGTGCTCGCTAATCCCAGAATCCTCATCCTCGACGAAGCAACGAGCAGCGTCGACACCCGCACCGAGGTGAGCATCCAGAGTGCCCTGCTCAAACTCATGCAGGGACGCACGAGCTTCGTTATCGCCCATCGGCTGAGCACCATTCGCAACGCCGACCAGGTATTGGTGGTCGACGGAGGGCGTATCGTGGAACGTGGCGATCACGATGAGTTGATCGCAAAGAAAGGATTCTACTACCGGCTGTACATGAGCCAGTTTCGCGGGGTACAGAGCGCCGACGAAGTGCAATTGAACTCTTGATGCCCGAGCTGCCATTCAGACGGAAGAGATATATCCGTTCGCTGCATGAGCTTGACGCAACCGTGATGCTGCGTTGTAGACGGGGAGTTTCACTGTGAGTGCTCCCTCCCGGGATCGTCATCGCATCGATTGTGTGCATGCGGGTAGGAAACTCATGTGTAAGTGTCCATCCCGGGGCTTGACACTTACCCCCCTGTTGGGTGTACATTGTCTACAAAGGAGGCGAGTGATATGAAACATTCGTTTATGCGGGCGATCGTAGTGCTGTTCACAGTTTTAGTTCTGGCGGTGGTTGTGGTTCAAGCAGGAACTACATACAGCACATGGACAGGGCAGTACAAGGTTGGAGAGACGGTAGCTTTCAAGGTTGAGGGTTCCGGTGGTGGCTGGTGGTCGTGTTGTCAGTGCAACACGTGCAATGAATCACAAGTGCTGGGTTGGCACATCGCTAATTCCTCCGGTCAGACGATCTACTCTGTGATCCATGACGCGCCGGTCTTTTCTTCATCATGGCAAGGAAGCTGGTCGCAGATCGATGCGAACGGAGCAGCTGTCGCAGCTGGCAGCTACACACTATACGTTGACACGTCCGTTGGCACGTTGACGCGGTTTGTCAAGCTGTACGATCCTTGCAATAGCTGCACATGGGGCTGGGGTTGGTCGTGTAACACATGTCAGGAGACGGCGACAATTACCTCCAACTGCTACTGCAGGACCACCCTTGTTCTGCAAAAGGAAACAACAACTTGTGGCTGGCCGTTCTGGTGGCCGTGCTGCACTTCAAACTGTCCGTAGTGGATCGTGCCGGCGACATGGTGGTTCTCCGGCAGTACGTTTAGCTAATTCAAGGAGGTTTCCGTGAAGAAGAATCTCAAGGTTCTATTGATCTTATTGGGGCTGGTCCTGGCGATGGTGTCAGGTGGGTTGGCACAGGAGAATATTAGTACTTCGCCGATTCTTCCTGACATCGTGGCGTTTGCCCAGGCGGCGGCGGCATCGGCCGCACAGGCTGCGTCACAGGCACAGGCGTCAGCAAACGCAATTGCGGCTTTATTAACTCAGGTACAGAATCCATGTTCAGCCTGTTCCGATCAATTTGGATCGATTGCTTCCGCGCAAGCAGCAGCGGCAGCATCCGCGAACGCATGCAGTGCCGCCTCGGCAAAGGCAGACGCGATGATCTCGCAGGTGGTGCAGGCAGCAGCCGCGGCGCAGGCTGAGGCATTTGCGTCAGCGAGCGCTTGTACGACTGCTGCTGCCAGTGTCAAGGCGATGATTGAGGATGTGGCTGGGGCTGCAGCGAGTGCTCAAGCCGCCGCGAAGGTATGGGTAGCTGCTTGTGCAACAGCGCAGGCAAGTGCAGGTGTGATGGCCGATGATTCCGCCGATGCACTGGCGGTGGCCTTGGCCTCAGCGAGTGCCTCAGCGAAAGCATGCGCTGCGGCGGCAGTAAAGGTACAGGCATACGTGTCGGACATTGCTCGCGTGATCGCCGAAGCGGAAGCCACCGCCTCAGCACAGGTGGAGGCCGCAGCAGGAGCCTATGCCAATGCCAAGGTCGCAGTAAGCGCGGTTGCGGGTGCGGCTGCTGAGGCAAATGCTCAGGCGCAAGCATGTGCGAGGGCGTATTCACAAGCACAAGCACAGGCAAGCGCTACGGCGACCTCGGTCTCCAAGGCGCAACAGATCTCGGAAGATGTTTCAGATACGATTAATACACCGGTCCTGTGTGGAACGGTAACCACTGAAATCAGAGGAACTGTTACCGCGGCCGCATACGCAGTCGCGCAGGCTCAGGCAGCAGCGCAGGCAGCGGCAGAAGCGGCAG
>Ga0307379_10007158_pt1 | contig 15219 bp, 18 predicted proteins | sample UN2MG_FD_202237 | JGI IMG/M metagenome (GOLD analysis project Ga0307379, IMG submission 202237) | Soil microbial communities from Risofladan, Vaasa, Finland - UN-2 | ecosystem: Environmental > Terrestrial > Soil > Coastal area > Acid sulfate soil | place: Finland: Risofladan, Vaasa | collected... | reverse complement strand
TAATGGTTTCTTTTTATTTAAAACTCTTTCTTGATTGATTTCATCAGCACGTCCACATATTTCCCTTACTGTTAATTTTTTAAATTTTAATTCTGGAAAATGTTTCAATAATGTGTCTTCTGCAATACCTGCAATTCCTTTAATATTATCAGCACTATCACCACAAATAATTTTCATAATCAATGCATTACTATAATGATGTTTGAAATGCATCATATAATTTGATTTTGTAATTGGTTGGTCAATATTAGGGAAAATTATTGTGAGATTTAAGTCAAGTAATTGTGCAAAATCCCTATCATTTGAGTAAATAAAAATTTCTTCTTTATTATTATATTGTAAACAATATGCAGCGATAAGGTCATCAGCTTCCACATCATCAACCTCGATTTGTCTTAAAAATAATTCTTCACCATATGCCTTTATTCTTTGTCGCTGTTTAAGAAGTGATTCTTTCTTTTTATTTTCATTTCTGATTTCAGCAGCAGTCATTTCAATTCTCTTGCTCCATTCTTTGGTTTTACGATTTGCTTTATATGCCATATCTATTCTATGACGAAAAATACCACCACCTTCACCATCCCAAACCAACACAACTTTATTAATCATGTGTTCTTTAATCATTTTGCGAACAGTTGTTAAAAAAGAATATAAACCACCAATATGTCCGAAATTGGTGGTTTCTATATCTTTTGCCCCATGATATGAACGTTTTAAAAGATATGAACTATCAACTAAAAGTGTTCTAATTTTCATTTATTCAGCTTCTTCAACATTATCACTACTTCTTTCAATAATACTTTCTTCGAATGAAACATTTCCATCAGCATCCATTGGTTGAGATTTGAATTCAATATCATCAGCAGTTAAAGTATCATCATCAAATTTATTACGAAAATAAAGAATATGTTCTTTTTTATAAGCATTTTCATGGTCTTTATCACCATAAATAAACCCATGTGGTGTTGAAATTATTTTTCCTTCCAGAGAAATCCCACCCCATTCACCATCAATATGATTCTTAGCGATATTAACCTTATTTTCAAAACCATAATTCAAATCACGACCTTTACTGGTCGCACTTACTCTACGTGTTCCATGTGTAAGAACACCACCAAAATGATAAACCAATCTTGAACAATAATGAACTGCTTCACCACCTTTATGTTTAACAACTTTATTCATACCATCATACCAAATTTTCTGGACAGCAGCAACTGTTGTTGTAAATTCACAATCCACTTTACGAGTATTTGGTATTGCGTTATTTAGTAACGACATAAATGATTTTTCATAAGCACCAGCATTCCACTGATTATTATCATTTGTATCTTTTTCCAACGCATTAATTGTTTTAATACAATTTAATGTCCCAATTGAATCAATTCCAATAAATACATCACGTGGTAATTGACCACTTTTCTGCATATCAAGAAAATCATAAATAGCTTTCCCCATATCTTCAATAGCAGCTTCTTTTCTATTTTTATCTTCAAGAATACCATATTTTTCAAGAAGATATTTATTATTTATAAGAAGATATTCACCATCCCAATCAAAACCCATTAATGTTAATCGTTTATTCCCTTCATCAATATTGTTTTCAGTATCAATAATTATTGGGAAATCACCCATTTTTTGTGCATTAACAATTGAACGCATAAGTGCTGTTGATTTACCAGTATTAGTAAAACCACGAAAAAGTGTAACATATCCTCTTGGAATCCCGGGCATTCCAGTTGCTTCCCTTAAACCATCATCAATCGGAATCCATTTAAGTGGTTTTGATGGAATTTCTACTGCACCAATTTTCTTTTTGAAATTATCTAATGAGAAATTTTTTTTAGGTGTTGGTTTTCTTACCGCATTTGCGGGTACTTCTGTATTTTTCTTAGCCATAAATGTGTGTTTATTGGTTAGCTTAATAAGGGGAGACATAATCTCCCCTTATTTTAAACTTAATTATTACCTTTAGAATGGCAAATCATCATAATCATCATAATCATCAGGTTCATCTGATGAATCATCGACACTACCAACTGTTTCAGCTACAGGAGCACTAACAGTTTCTGCTACTGGTTCAATTGTTGTTGCAACTGGTTCAGTAGCTGTTACATTAGTATTTGCTTCAGCAGCAACTTCTTTACCAACATCACTTGCATCATCATTAAATTCACCTACTTTATCAGGTGTAATATTACTGATAGTAACACGTGGAAGTTCTTCGTTAACAACATCACTTGCTTGTTCGAAATTATCATCCTCACTATCAAGATTCATTGTACGAGTATTGGCTTTTTCTTCCAAATCTGGACGACCCGGGAATACCCAATGTTTATTCGTTTGGTCAGTATCTTCCCAATAAGGATTAACACCATCCGCAACAGACACTAAGAATTCATAAGGTGACATGTTTGGTGCTTGTTTTGGCTTAAATACGTCTCTCCAAATTATGTCATCATCAAGCCACGCTTGTCTAACTTGAGGGTCTTGATGAAGAAGTGATTTACCTTTAGCGGTAATTGCTGAAATAGCTTTGTAAACATGACCATTAAATTCACTATCAGTCATAATAATATTAAGGTCAGTACCATTTTCAGCACTTGAAAAGTCCGATTTTTGATTATCAACATAATCCTGTAGAATAGGAAGTAATTTATCAAGAGTTCCTTGATTCTTATAATTATGTTTAAATCTCCAAAATTTAACACCATCTTTTTCTTGTCCTTTGTCAATACCTCTTACAATATAGAATTTCTTAGCTTCCCATTTAATTGCTTCTTTGTAAATCAAATCGTTTTTCGCTTTAACTTTCAATTGGAATTCATTCATATTTTCCTTCTTAACCCCTTTAATTGATGGGTCTTGAGTCTTAATTAATTCCTTATATTTCGCACATAAAGGACAGGGTGCTGGAATCATTATTGGAGCACCATTAGTATCCAACATTTTTTCACCATTCGGGTCTAATTTAGGAACTTTTGGGTCGTTGTGAGCAGGACAATAAATTATTGTGCCATGCTTTTTCTTTCCACCTGCTGCATTACTAGTAACAGCATGGAAGAATGCTTCTTCTATGTATTTTTTACCTGCTTTTGGTGGGAGGATTCTGAAGGTCTCTTTTGTATTTCTAGGAACAAAATACTTTTTTAAGATATCTTCTCGTGATTTTCTACCTTGTTTTTGTGATTGTTTTTTCTGGTAGTCAGAAAACATTGATTTTAATTGTGACAAGTCTTCGCCTGTCTGTGTTTGTTTTTCCATTTCAATAAATTTTTACAGTAAAGTTATTTTTCAATTATAATTTATGCTACAAATATAGCCTTCATTCATCATAAATACAAGCAATTTTGAAAAAAATAGTAAGTTTTTTAATTAATTTGATAATAAATTGTCAGAAACCACAGTAAAGGTCAAAGTCTGTTTATTTTCGTAATAATTACCGTTTTTCATTCTGAGTTGCAATTTATATGTTTGTGGAATTAACCACGAAGTATCAAGATTAAAGTCATAACCAACATTTGTTCTATTAACTTTTGTGAATGGAATAACATCAATCTCATATTTTTCACCATTTGTTGTAAATAACCTATACTCTATCTCTAAAGGTATGAAATTATTTTGATTTGGGTATAGTTCTTTTATAGTTAATTTAATTTTTCTTACATTACCAGCACTAATGTTCTCTCCCTCTCCAATACCCCAGAAATAAAAGAAATAATTATCAAATTCAATATTTGATGGTTGGTCGAATGTATAATAATTGTTAGATGATATTAAATAAAAACTATTTGTATGTTGAATTTCTCTGTTATTTATAACCAAATCCCATTCATCTCTGAATAATACTCCATCAGGATATAAATCTGAATCAATATTTAATGTAATTTTATAAATTCCTTTACTTACATGTATAATTGAATCACCTGATAATGTATCAATAAGATTTTCTTCAAAATCATAAATATTAACACTCTCTACTTCAATATTTTGTTCAATACCACCAACATTCACATATAAATATAAATCATTATCTTTATCAAGATAGAAGTAATTCCTATCGTCAGTAATGGTATCAATAGTAGTTGTTTCGATATAAGGTTCATACCAAGTATTAGTGTTTTTTGCGTGAAATGCTACTGCTTCTCTAAATTCTGTGGCTAATTCTTCAAGTTCATCTGGAAATTTAATCATTAAACCAAATGAGTCACCAGTATATATAATTGTTCCACCTGTACCAAATAATCTTTGATTCACATAGTCGGTTATATCAATATTTATATTCTCATTACCTTTTTCAAACCTTTGTGTACCAATAATTTGGGTGACTCCACTTTCATAACCACCACCAGCAATAGACCATTCAACATCAGTTTTTCTAAATTTCCAATTAGATGCCTCAAGTTGTGCATCACCTAATAATATGTCGTTATAAATAAAATCATAACCACTTCCTTCATCCCAATCTTCATTAAGATTATAAAGGTCTAAATCAAAACTAGTTGCTCTGTCTATTGATTGAGAATATGATTTCTTACCTAAATATTGTGGAGCATAGCTAATTGTATTGGTCATATGTAAAATATGAGTCATACCTGTTGTAGGGACTATATCACCACTATTAATTTTATCAACTAAATTACTTAAATCAATATCAAATATAAAACGAGTTACTTCTTCATTAACTGTACCATAAGATATTTCAGTAACAGGATTTTGCGAAGAATTGGTTAGGTTGTTCCCAATCAATGTATTATTTTTACTAAAGTATGAACGAATATATGACATTATTCTTTTTTCTATAAATACTCATAAACAGAAAAGACTACGCATAGCATAGTCTTTTCTTATTAGATTAATTAGTTTTCTTATTTAATATAATGGTTAACTAGAATTAATGCAGCTTCTTTTTTTGACATTCCTTCTGTAATAACTTTTTTTCTCATAACATTTTTAGCTAATTCAATTCGTTCTCTCGATTCACCAAGTTTTTTTAAATACTGTAAATCCTGAGTAGTTATTTCTTGTTCACCTTCATGACCTTGTAATGTTACTTCACCATCACCAACACCTTTATCCTTAACAGTATAATTATTATTTTCAGCATCTTCATAACGGTCACCAATTTCTCCCGGGTATTCCATTTCTTCTCTATCCTGAATCTCCGACATATTGATTCCCTTCTCACCAACATTCTGTTTTGATAAATCTTCTTCAGTACCATCACTATCCAAAACATCACTCAATGGATGTTGCGTATCACCCTCATAATCTTCAGGATGATTTCTCATATCTTCACGGTCTTCATAATCTCTTTCAGCAGCAGCATAATCATAATCTTCACCAACATTATGTGGTTTAAAACCAAGTAATTCATCAGTTAATTCTTCATCATGTTCACCAGTTTTAATCTCATCAACAGGTTCTTCAACACTAGCTTCTTTTTCCATTTTATTAAGACGTGTATAATAATCAGGTATTTCCATCAGGTGGTCCATTGCTATTTCCAGTGCTATTTTAGGGTCATCAGTATGTTCCATTTCAATACCCATACCTATCATTATTTGTTGTGGGTTGAAATCGATAGGGTCTTTTTCATCAGCTTTACCACCCTGAACCTGATTACCATTATCTTCACTCAATTTAACGCTTGATTGTGGTTTTCTTTTTTTCTTAGGCATTTGATTCTTTGGTTTGAATTTTTTACCTATTGGGTCAGGATAATCATTTTTTTCCTGTTCTTCGTTCATTCCTCTTATACCAATATGATAAATCTTAGTTGCCAAATCTTTTACCATTAATGCATATTCTTGTTTTGGCATATTGAGTTTTTGTGCACCAAGACGTTTAGTAAGAATATCATCTGCTTGAGTTATATAATTTCTTTTATCGACATTACTAGTATTAACCATACTTTCCCCTTCATAAAATGCTTCAGCACCCTTTGGAATAGTTCTTGTTTTATTAACTGATGATTGTGATGGATTAAGATATGCTTGAACTTGTTCTATTGTTGGTGATGGATTCCCAGCATTCACAAGAGCATCATATGCTTGTGTAATAATTGCTGCTTTTTGAGGACTTACTTGAGGTAAAGGTTCGTCATCAATATTAGTTTGTGTATAAGGGTCAACTCCAATACTACCATCATCATCAGTATTTTGTGGTAAATCACCAATACCGTATTCTGGTGGTAATGCTAATGGGTCTTCTTCAGGAGAATCTTGTGTATAATCATCATCAGTAAAATCCTGCATTTCTTCCAAATATTTACTTAATTCATTAGATTGAACCCTAACATTAGGGTTAGTTGGTTTTTGATCACCATATGCTTTACTTGTTTGCATTGTATCCGTAGGTTTATTGTATGGTACTTTATCAATTAATTTAATTGCTTCCTCATAAACTTCATCTTCAACACTTGAAGTATTGGTTTCAAAATTAGCATATTGACTAATAACATCCATAATTTCACCACTATGATTTTGATTAAATTCCTGTACTGCTTGCATATTTTCAGGCATATCTACATTCAATAATTCTGATTGAATTTTAAATCCAGAAAGTTTAGCATTACCTACATCAAATACACCATCTTGGTCAGCTTCATTTGAACTTACTTTGAAAGTGAAAGTAATTGTATTACCTTCTTTGTCATTAGTAACTATTTCGACAAAATTGTCATCACCAGCAGTTTGCGTATTGGTTTGACTCACATTTGCCTCTTTATTACTTAATTCAGCAAATGCTTTTTCAATTAATTGTGTACCTGTTTGAACAACATTTGTAGCAACCTCATTTAATTGAAGTTTATTTATTTTTTGAAACATTTCAACAAATCTTTCTTTACTGCCAATTTTATTATATAATTTCATAGCTTCTGTTTTTTATTCAAAAATTATTGGGTTTTCTTTACCAAACTTTCTCATTATTACCGCAGCTTCAGCATTTGCTTCATTCTCGATATCTGTACCATCATCACCTGCTCCTGCATGGAGTCTTCCTTCAATTTTTTGTTTTTCGTGTACCAATTCATGTGCTAATGTTCTCAGAACATCAGCTAGGTTTCTGTTCGCAGCAACCACTCTATTAACCCCAGTACTTGGAGTATTTATACCAAAAGAAGACATTTTACGTGCCTCTGTTGGGTCATAAGATATTTCAATTTTCAGTTTGTTCACATCTAATCCTAAATACTTACACACTTCTTCAATGAATTTTTGAATAATCTCATTTTTCTTTTCTCTAGGAAGAACTTCTTCATTGAGTTTATTCACTTTATTCATCATTTCAAAGAGTCTTTCTTTTGAACCATATTGATGTAACATTTTCATTATTTATACCATATTATTAAAACTATCCTGAACATCTATCTTAGATTTCTGAGGCAAATCATCAAAATCTGCAACATAAGAACCATCAGGCATTTCTCTCACACCTTTATTTTGTTCACCTTCACGTTTTTGTTCAAACCAGTTATCATGCCATAAATCATTTAAATTAAAATAATATGGATAGCTTACATCGGTTTTGTTCATTAATTTCTCACCACTAGTTGGTTCACGAACTTCCTCAACATCAGCATTTAAAACATCCATCTTAGCATTTAATCCCTGAATAGTTGAATCTAAACTAGCTAATTGGTCATGAATACCCTTCATAGCTTCGATATTATGTTTAATGATTTCATTTTGTATATCATTAACCTCATTTTCTGGTGATTCAGGAGCACCCATAGGATTTGCTGGTGGCATACCCATTCCAGCATCAGCAGCTTGTGGACCGCCCATCGGGTCACCCATAGGGTCTATTGGCGCATCAGGTGCAGGTACTTCACCGCCTTCTGGTGGTGGCGCACCACCAGCATCAAATGCGGGTGATGGTGTTTGAACATCTTGTGGAACATCATTAGATGGTGCAGGGGGAATTTTACCTTCTGGTTTTTCAGCATCTTCCTGTTCACCAGCTTCATTAGTTAATATAGGAACTTCATCAAATTCCTCATTACTAGTAACCAATGGACGATACTTAGGTGTCTCGCTGATTAGATATTCAGTACGATACTTAAACTTTCTTAAAAAATCTTCAGAAAGTTTTGCTTTATTTTTTTCCATTGTCGAATGAATGTTAGTATTGTTCTCTTAATAATTGTTTACCGTTCTTGGTTACAAAGACCTTATCAACGCGCTCAATTAAGCCTTCTCTTTCATTAAGAACAACTTCTTTAGCTTTAGTGTCGTTAATTTCTTCAACATTAGTTGGTTCATCAACAAAACTACTAAGTGCTTTTTCTACATTATTTTCCATAGCATCTATAATTATTTATTATAAATACTACGAAACATTCATTTTGACAAAATCGTAACGAGATATCTTTTTAAGAATTCAAATTTAGGAAAGATTTTATAATATGATTGGTATATTTCACCCTCTTCATCACTAAAATATTGACGACAATTTTTGAGACGTTTATGCAACCCAAACATTATATCATCAATATCAAACTTAAAAAAACGATACATGTTTAAATTAATTCCTGTGATTTTATTATCTTTAAGAAGATATATCATATCTAACTTATATTGATAGATTGCATCAATCTCTTTTGGTATAACATCCATGAGGTCTTGCATGTCTCGTAAATTGAAACCTACGGGGTCAAGATTAATGTATGAGTATTTTGGACTGAAATAATAATGTGGTGCTTCTAAAACAAAAGCATCAACACCTTTTACATGTGCTGCTTTATTTTCTGCGAAACTAAATTCCCAATATATTTCATTTGTAATAATTCTTTTATCGAAAATATTAGCATTAAGAATAATTGAATTATTTGGATTACAAATCTTCATAAATTTCCACCCAACATATAACGTAGGAAGACATTTATCAAGTTTATCGTATTCAAATAGGTGATTATAATAATTAATATAATCTACTTTTGTGTGATTTACAAGTTCCTTTTCATAAATAATATTAGCAATTTTCATATTAATTATTATATATATTAGTTCTTTGACAAGTAATATTATCACCATGTATAATCCATTTTACATAACCTTCAGGAATAGTAACCACATTATTAGTGATTTCGAACATTTGACCATGTTGTCTTTCAAATATATGACGGGTTGTTTCTTTTTGACATAAAGACAAAAACATTGAATTAGCAGTATCATTATATTTTGACATTAAATGTTCTTTTTTTGTATGATAATTAACTCTCATTGGTTGAAACTGAATTAAAAACATTCCAAGTTTATCAATTCTATTTAAATATTCAATTTGAATTCTTTCAACATATATTGATGACATATAATCATCAATATCATGACGTGTTTGAATATTGATATTATTTGAAATAACATATTCTATGAATTTTTCAACACAATTAAATGCTAGGAAATCTATTTGAAGTTCTTCTTTCACAAAATCAATATCCTCATCACCAATTAATAAACCCCACTTAAAATTTTTATTTGTTTGTGCTTTTAGATTTGGCACTAATATTTCTTTTGTTAAAATGAGATATTTCTTCAGTAAATCCTTGTCAGAAAACATCATTTTGGAGATTATAATATGTTTTACATTACTCATATTCTTAATTTTATGTTATCAATATCAGTATCATAATATTCACCATTAACTTTTTTATGTTTTTTAATGTTTTGATACAAATATATTTCGATTAATCCAATTAATGAACAATTACCTTTATCCCATTTATAATATAAACTGGCAATCTCTTTATCATTTAAATCTAATAAAGATTCAACAATATTTTTCTCATCCTTGCTCATATTAATTAGAAATATTATCTTTACTAATCATTTGAATCCAATCACCATGCTTTAAATCAGTACGTTCACTAGCTTTAATAACCCTAATCATTTCACCATCATTGAAAACAACAATCCGTTTAGCTTCTGGATGTATTTTTAATGCATCACCCTTTAAGTCAATAAGAATACCTTTCCCATCTTTTAATAGAGTAGCTAATGCCTGACTAAATGCCATTGTAAGGAACAAATAATCTTCTTTAGTATCTTCGTAATTCTCATCATATGGTTTTGTATAATTTTTACCCATTTTAACCATCTCCTTTCTTTATTATATAACTATCAGTTTCAAAGTGTTGAGTACTGACTTCATAAATCTCACCTTCAGTACCACTATATAATTGATGTGGTTGACCTTGTGGTATTTCTATAATATCACCAACACACAATGTTTTTCTATGTTCTTTAGCAGTATTAGTATCGATGTACGTTAGTACAAAATTACCTTTACTTACATACAAAGTTTCTTTCTTTTTTACATGAAAATGCATACTAAATCGTGATTTAGCATTAAATCTCAATATTTTTCCACAATAATCATTATCATTATGAATAATTATTTCCTCACCCCATTTCTTTGAAATAATGCGCTCATGAATTCTTAATTTAGAATCAATTATTTTCATATTTTCTCAGAATCTACAGCAACAACACCTTTTTGAGTCACAACCCATGCAGCACATCGATTGGCAAACTCAATTGCTTTGCGAATATCGTTATTTTTTATATAATCTGCAACAAGTGCAGCTAAAAAAGTATCCCCAGCACCACTCAAATCTCTTACTGGATGTTCATTTTGAATTTCAATTGGATTGAACCAATGACGTGCACCTTTCTTACCTAATGTTACAACTAATTCACCTTCATAGTCTTTAGTAAGCCATTCACTATTTTCCATTGCTTCTTTTTCATTAATTTTAATGAATTCAATACCCTGTGCCCATTCACTAATTTTTTTCTTAGTATCCATAAACACTAAAGGATGATTAACAGTAATGGCATCAATATCAATTTCACTTAAGAATCCTTTATTGTAATCAGAAACAACAACAGCATCATATTTATCGAAATCAATAAGCTCAAATACTTTTAAAGTAATTTGTTTAATATCATCATCTTCATCTACTCTAAGTATCATTTGATTTGAAACTTCATCAATAAATCTATATTTTCTAGGTAAATCTTTATTTGTAATAATATCTACTTCAATTCCTAATGCTTTAAGGTTTTCATAAACATTCATTGACATTCCACCACTTATTTTATTTGTTGTTGGTTTGAATACGGGTACTGGTGCTTCAGGACTAAGCCTATCACAAGTCCCATAAATGAAAACATCCTCACAACTATCACCTATTATTAATACTTTTTTCATTTTTCTAAAATTGACATTATTATTGAATCTATCCATTTACCACTCTTCAGAACTTCATCACGTTTTACACCTTCAAGAACAAACCCTATTTTTTTATATAAATTAATTGCTCGTTCATTGGTTGATAAAACTTCTAATGTTATTTTATGAAGTCCAAAATAATTAAATAAAAAAGATAAAAATTTAATATATGCTTCATATGCTAAACCTCTTCCTCTAAAATCTTTATGAAGGTCAGCACCTACATAACAATTTTTATTTTCTTTTGACCATTCACTTGTTCTGAAATAACCAATACGTTCTCCATTTTCCCAAATAATCCAAAAATCAGGATTAGTCTTATTAAACCATTCTTGAGTTTCTTCTAAAGTATATGTGTTTGAAGTATGAAGGAATTCCATTGCACATTCGTTTCTTACTTCACTTAAAAATGATAAGTCACTATATGTTATTTTTGTAAATTCCATTATTTTATCATATTTTGAATCGGTGTAAATAATTTTTCAGCATCTCGTAACTCAGGATATGAGCGATTAATTATTTCCCCATTTACAAAGAAATCAACACAATATTTTTTTGCATATTCTTTCAGCACAATACCGTTCTCAAGAAAATATCGAGAAAAAGCTATTTGATAGTTTCTACCATTCCAAGTCCAATCTGGTATTCTTTTTCTGAACTGCAATAACCATTCGTTATAATCAATAGTTTTTATTATTTTTCTCACACTATTACTTGATATTATTCCGTTTGAAATACTGCAATAGGCATATGGGTGTGACATATCATCAACATTCAGTTGAGCACCTAAATAAGAACCTTCCTCATATAATTCAATTAGTTTTGTATCAAAGTTAGATGTAGCTGGCACATAATCATCTTCAATAAAAATAAAATAATCGAAATCATTAATGAAAATTTCAAGTGCCTGTAAATACTGACCATATGATTGAAATCTATTTTCACATTCCACGACTTTTATTTTATCAGTCAATTCTATATTATAATACCGATTTTGAATATTATTTTTTGGTTTCATTATCGTTATTTGGTTAATATTATTCTCGGTATTACTTAGAACCTTTAAATGATTCTTCAACACATTCAAATAATATTCTCGGTTAACGGGTTTTACCCTATCACCACTCCATGTCGCTATAACGTAATTAATTTTCATGTTACTTGTTTAATTGTTCCGTAATTAATTCAAAATAACCATCTAAATCAAAATTATCCATACATCTTGCTATAGCATGACATTTTGGTCTATGATTTAAACAATCACCCTGACATTTTATTTTACTGTCAATAAAAAACGTGTTAGGATAAGCATTATTTGAACTCAGATTGTTTCTAAAAAATATGACTTGTGGAACATCTAATGCTGCTGCTATGTGAAATAAACCGTTATCAATACCTAAAAATAAATCACTAGCATTAATTATTGAAATAGCTTGTCTAAGTGTTGTAGCATTAATAAATGATTTATTATATTTATCGTAATATTTTCGTACATTTAATCCTAATCCTATTAATTTATAACCTTCTTCTCTTAATCTATCAAAAAAAGGTGCTATATAATTATCTCTTAGATTTTTACTGTCATAACCAGTTTCAGTTGAAACCGTTATTATTTTTGAACCTCCGAATTCTTCCACAATTTTTTTTCCATATTCAATTTCTTCAGGACTTAGATATATTTTTGGTCTTATTTCTCTAGGAACTTCAACACCAGTTTGACTAGCATAATGTTGTATAATATTACATGCAACAAATCTACAGGGTTCAAGTCGTATTGTAGGATTTAAGTCACTGCTAATTTCTTTTACAAAAGGATTATTTAAAAACAACTCAGGAACTGCGGTACAAACAACTATTTTTTGTTGATGTAATTCATTAAGTTTTTCTATTATCGGTGACATACCTAATGAATCACCAACAGATGAACACAAAGTTCCGTGATAATATCCCCCAACAAACGGTATTCCTATACTAATATCACCCATATAAATTTTATTTAAAATTAAAATATAATATCCTATTTTCTAAAATTTCAAATCTAACATCATTTTGAATTAGATATTCATATGACCTAAAATGTTTTACATGAAAAACATCGTCTAAAATTACATGTTTGTTTTTTAAAAAATCCCTATTTAACTTCATTACTTCTAAGAATTCCATATACCCAACCCCGCCAGCAGAATCTAAAAATATTATTTGTTTTTTATTATTATTTATTAAGTCAAAAAGAATATTTTCATCAACATAATCAGTACCTAATTCCCCATCATAAAAACCAAGAGGATCAACATGGTCAGTTAGTATTTGACACGCATTCAAATATTCCTTATCAAACAAAAACTTATCATTTTTAATGAATTCCATCATATCTTTTTTATTCAGACTTAATGCATTAAAAAATTGAACATTCTTAAATTGTGCTAAATTATTTTTTGCTACATTATAACGTGAAACATTACACTCAATTGTTTTTACTGGAATATTTGTTTGTGCAAGTATTTTGGTTGACCCCAACCCATCATTTGTTCCTGTTTCAACAATTTCCTCAATTTTATAATCTCTAACAATTTTATTTACCAAGTTCGTAAATGTTGTGTTGGTAATGCCGACATGATAATGAGATATTTTTCTTGGAGTGATGACAACACATCCACTTACCTTATAATCTTTTATTATATCATGTGTTTTATAAAAATTATTATAAATGAAATTAATGTTATCATGACCCAAATCTTTTCTTAATTTCCAATTACCAACAGCAAAATTACCGTCTTCATATATTCTCAAATCATCACACACAATTACATCATTTTTAATGTTTTTTAAATTACCGATTAATTCAATTTCATCTTCTAACGGAATTCTCATCCTTTTATTTTTCTCGTACGCCAAAGGAAGTCCTATCTCAGAACCGGGGAAATGAGCATCCAACCAAAATACTGTTGGAATATCTTTTATTTTCGGTAAAATATTGGAAAGAAAATCAACACTACTTTGATTAAAAATATGTAAATTCTTTATATGTCCCACATTTTTTATAGCCACATCATACTGGTCTTTATTAATCTCACATGAATAATAGTCATCAAAATTAAATCTTTGATAATCTAAAAATTGTAATCCATTTGCTGTTCCAGTCTCAACAAAAACTTTTACACCCAATTCTTTTAATTTAGCGTCATCTATATAATCATAAAATTTTCCCATTTCAATTTATCTTATTGGTTACACTATATATCGAATGAATTACTCCAACGTAATTAATTTTCATTATCTTTTATTTATTATATCAATAATTACCTCACCTACAATTTTTTGGTTATTCCACGCAATTCCACCCCAACCATTTCTATAGTCTTGTTTATTACCATCCCATATTGGTATGTAGTGTATGATTGAATTTGTTTCATTTAATACCTCGTTTTTTCGTTCTGTTATTAATATTGTAAATTCAGGTATGTTACAAAATCTTTTAATTAAAACTTCTCGTTTATCATCAGAATATATTTCTTGAAATTCTGATGTTGTCCATACAAACACCTTTTCACAATCAATACTCCTTTCCTTTCTCCTATTCCAATTTGCTAATACGGTTGCAGCACTTGTTTCATGTATCCAATGTATTACAATATCATCTAATTTCATTAAAACATAATTAGATTTAATACCTAAATGTTTTTCAAATCGAATATTTTTATCATAATTCTCAATAATTTCTGGTTTCAAATTCATGTAATGTTCATAATTTTCCAAAAATTTTAAATACATCTCATCATCACAAAATAATGAACCAACAAAAGGGGTTGAATATTCTATTTTTGTTTTTATATAATAATGTGTACCAATACATGAATTTGAAACAACATTAAATCCCATAATTACCAACCCTTTTTAATACAATCTACAATATATTGTCTTTCTTCTTCAGTCACCCACCATCCAACAGGAATTGATATTAATCGTGGTGTTATTTTATCAAGA
>Ga0307379_10007156_pt1 | contig 15221 bp, 12 predicted proteins | sample UN2MG_FD_202237 | JGI IMG/M metagenome (GOLD analysis project Ga0307379, IMG submission 202237) | Soil microbial communities from Risofladan, Vaasa, Finland - UN-2 | ecosystem: Environmental > Terrestrial > Soil > Coastal area > Acid sulfate soil | place: Finland: Risofladan, Vaasa | collected... | reverse complement strand
TGTTGAAGCTGCGCGGACCGACATCGACGAAGACCGGATGCGCGCCCAACAGCGCCACGACCTCGGCGGTGGCGGTGAAGGTGAAGGCGGGCATGAAGACCGCATCACCGGGTCCGATGCCCTGGGCCATCAACGGCGCCAGCAGCGCGTCGGTGCCGCTGGAGACGCCGATCGCATGGGCAACGCCGGTGCGCGCCGCAAGGGCCGCCTCGAGCTCGGCAACCTCGGGGCCCATGATGAAGCGGCCATGGGCGAGCACCGCCGCCATGCGTGCGTCGATCGCCGGGCCGAGCGCCGCGTATTGCGCCTTGAGCCCCGCGAACTCGATTTCCGGCACCGCCGCGCCTTCGGCTTCAGTCGGTTTCCGCAAGGCCATGCTCTGTTTCCCGGTAACGCTCGCCGGTGCGCGGGCAGATGAGATCGGGGCCGAGCCGCTCGCCGGCTCTGCTCACCCAGCCGGCCGGCCGCGCCGGCGTGCCGATGACCAGCGCGTGGTCGGCGACGTCTTTGGTGACCACCGCGCCCGCCCCGACCATCGCATAGCGTCCGATGGTGACCCCGCAGACGATAGTGGCATTGGCGCCGATGGTGGCGCCGCAGCGCACCAGCGTCGGCACGAACTCGTCCTTGCGCTCCACGAAGGCGCGCGGCGTCAGCACGTTGGTGAAGACCGCCGATGGCCCGCAGAAGACCTCGTCCTCCAGCGTCACGCCCTTGTAGAGCGAGACGTTGTTCTGGATCTTGCAGCCTTGGCCCAGCGTCACATCGGGGCCCACCATCACGTTCTGGCCGAGCACGCAGCCGGCGCCGATGCGGCTGCCGGATAGGACATGGCAGAAGTGCCAGATCTTGGCATCCGGGCCGATCTCGGCGCCTTGGTCGATCACCGCCGAGGAATGGATGAAGGGCTCAGGCATCGATCGTCTCGGCGACGCTCAGGGCGACCCGCTCGCCGCTCACGATCGAGCGCTGGCAGGCGTCGAGCACGCGCAGCACGCGAAGGCCTTCGGCGGCGTCCGAGGGCGGCGCGGCGGCGCCATCGACGGCCGCCAGAAAGGCCTCGCATTCGCGCGCCAGCGGCTCGCCCGGCTCGTAGGCGACAGGCTCGGCCTCGGCCTTGTCGACCACCGGCAGCGCGCCGTCCCAATGCGCGGTATGGCGATAGAGCAGCAGCTTGTCGGCGCCCGCGGCGCCATCGTTGAACAACACCATGGCGTCTTCGCCGACCACGACCAGGCGCTGATCCTTGTAAGGGTGGAGCCAAGACACGAAGATATGCGCCTGCAGCTCCTCGCCGAAATGGAGATGGGACAATGTAGTGTCGGCCACGCCCTCGGAAAGGTAGTGACCGGCGCTGGCGCTGACCGCCTCGGGCAGCCGCCCGGCGAGCGCCAGGATCATCGAGACGTCGTGCGGCGCGAAGGACCAGAGCGCGTTCTCCTCGCGGCGGATGCGGCCGAGGCTGAGCCGGTTGGAATAAATGTAGCGCAGGCGCCCCAACGCCCCGCCGCGCACCAGCGCCGCCAGGGCCCGGAAGGCGGGATGATAGAGCAGCAGGTGGCCGACCATAAGCACGCGGCCGCGCGCCGATGCCTGCGCCGCCAGCGCTTCGCCTTCGGCAATATCGAGGCAGAGCGGCTTTTCGACGAAGACGTGCTTGCCGGCATCCAGCGCCTGCGCCACCAACGCGCCGTGGGTGGCGGCAGGGGTGGCGATGGCGACGGCATCGACCGCCGGATCGGTCAGGATCGAGGCAAGGTTCGGGGCAGCCAGCGCGCCGTCATACTGTCCGGCAACCGTGGCCAGACGGGCAGGATCGCTGTCATAGACCGCGCGCAGCACACCGAGCGCGTGGTAGTTGCGCACCAGGTTCGCCCCCCAGGGGCCGGCGCCGATGACCGCGACGGCTTTTCCCATGACCTGCTACCGCCCTGCCAATTGCGCGATCACGTCGCTGAACCACGCCGCCTGTTGCTCGCCGCCGAAGCGCTCGGCGCCGCGCCGCGCCGCCGCCTCGCTTATGCGCTGCCACAATGTCTCATCCTCGCGCAGTACAGTCAGCCGCGCTGCCATCGCGTCCGCATCGAACGTGTCGAAGAGATAGCCGGTCTCGCCCTCCTTGACGACGCCTTGGTAGTCGCCGGTGGCGAGCGCCGGTACGCCTGCGCGCGCGGCCTCGATGACATCGCGGCCCCAGGGATCGTTCTCGCGCGACGGCCGCACCAGGGCGAAGGCGCCGGCCAACACAGCTTCGGGGTGCGCCGTGTGACCGCGCAGGGCGATACGCGCGCCGAGCCCGGCATCCGTTATGCGCCGCTCGATCGCGGCCTTGAAGGACGGGTCCTGCCGGGCCTCGCCATAGACGACGACGATCATCGGCGGCGCGTTACGGCGCTCAAGAGCGGCGGCCAGTTCGACCAGCCGGTCGGTGCCCTTGGCCCAGTCGATACTGCCGAGATAGACGATTTCGGGGATCTCCGGCAGCGCGCGCCGCGGCAGCGGCTCGGGCGCGATGTTCCAGAGCACCGTGCCGGCAAGCGGCGCGCCCGGCTCGAGACGGCGGAACCGCGCCTCCTCCTGATCGGAGATGAAGAACACGTAATCGAGCTCACGCGCCAGCGTGCGCACCAGCCAGCGGCCCCAGACGTTCTCGGGCACATGGGTGCGCGAGTGCCCGATGAGCGGCAGTCCGGTCAAGCGTCGCAGGCGGGGCGCCAGCAGGAACAGCCCTTCATAGTTCAAATGAATCAGTGCCGCGCGATGCTCCGCCGCGAGCGCCGCCAGCCGACGCGCCGCCGTCCCCAAACCGAGAAGCCGCGGCGCCGAGCCGAGAAAGATCTTGAAGCTGTTGTAGGGGCGGGGCGCAAAGCTCGCAATTTCGGGCACATGGCGGGTCGGAATGCCAACGCCGGCGTAACGCTCACGCACCGGCCCCTCTTGGCGATGGGCGACCAGCGGCTCGATGCGATTACGATCGAGCCGTCGCAGCAGCTCGAACAGGCTACGCGAGGAACCGCCCCAGCCGCCCTCGATATCGACGTGGAGCGTGCGGATCGGCGCGGAGCGCGCTGAACGAGCCGCGGCAAGATCGAGGTCAGGCGACTGCGGCAAGGAACTCATCGAAGAATTCTGCGGTCCCGGGATGGCTTGGCCGGCCCGTGTGATAGAGAACGACAAGTGTTCCATCAAATCGCCGGCAGACCTCGGCGGCCCGTAGCGCTTCGTCCATGGCCTGATTTCGTGTCAAGGACCGGTAGCGGTGCCCGAGCAGGGCGAAATCCATCACTGAGGTGCACACCTGCCGAAGCGCAAGCTTGCGGCGGTGACGGAGGCTGAAGGATGGAAACGCGCGGCAGGTTCCGGCGCGGAAATGGGTCCGTTCGGGATAGGCGAGCGTTGCATCGAGCGCCATGCCGGCATCGTCCCAAATGTCGGGTGTAGCCGCCGCGTCATAACCGAGCACGTGCTGCCGGCCTTCAGTCACGCGGTCCCCCAGAACGGCCTCAAGGCCGCTTTTCTGCGCCATCCAGCGCCCGGGATCGTTCGCCGTGCCGAACCCCGGGTGGAAGCCGACGATGTGCCCGCGGTCGCGGATCTCGTGCAGCGCCTGCCGCAATGTCCCTGCCATGGTGGCGGCGTAAGGACTGTCCATCGCGTTGTCCGATGGACCCATCGCATAGAACCGGCTTACCAGGCCGTGGCGTTCGGCCAGTCCCATCAGATCGCGCATTGAACGCAGCGGCTCGCCCGAGGCGTAACCGTCGTGCAGGCGCGACAGCGCCCGCGCGGGCCGACCGCGACGGATCAAGTCGCCTGCTGCATGCCGCAGCGGTTCGTGCCACCGGTGATAGGCGCGCAGGCGGTCGACATCGTGGGTCAGCATGACAGAAAAGGACGTTCGCCGTGGCGGCGGGCGGCGGCCCAGGATCGCGGCAGCGAGATGTTCGGCCGCGCGGTCGGCGAGCGGCGCGTTGCCAAGGCCGAAGCGCGCGGCGAACGATGCCTCGAACGGGAAACGACCGTATCGATCGGGCTCGTGCGGACAGCGCTCCTCGATCCGGGTGAGCATCAGAAAGATCAGGCCGATCGCGTCATATGCCGGCGCACCGGTGTCCTCCGTCCGCGCGGGCGGCAAAAGATCCCGCGCAATCGCCTCGTAGGCGCTCGCATCGAGCCGCAGACCGTCCGCCCCGGCATCGACCGCGCGCGGGAACAACCGGGCTGGTATCCGAATGGCCTCGCCAGGGCCGCCCGGCCCGTAATGCAATACGGTCTTGGCGTTCGCGTCACGGCGCATCGGATACCAGGCGTCGAGAACATCGCAGACATACTCGATCTCGCCCCGGAAAGGCTCGAGCCCGCCGCCGAGCGAAAGACGATAGGGCTTGGCTTCGGCCTCAGGCATGGCCCTCGATCCCGAACCGGCGGACCCACACGTCGTGGCTCATCAGCGAACGCAGCACTTTTGCGTGGTTCGCCCTGCCATCCAGGTGATCGTCGATGAAGCGCGCCAGGATGTCCGTGTCGAGTAGGCCGAACGACAACGCATCGAGGCGGTCCTTTATTTCGACGAGGCGCTGCCGATGGGCCGGATCCTCGCGATAGAGCGCACCGGCATTCTGCCACGAACCGTGCGAATGAGCCCCGGAAGGCAACCGCGTCGTTCGGCCTAGCCCCAAACGGCGGAGGGCCGCCCGGCCGAGCACGCCCGAAATCTCCAGCCAAGGATCGAGATCGGCACGCGTTCCCGTGTTCGCGCTCGGATAGGCGGCAGCTTCCCGCGACAGCAGGCCGAGGGCCCGGTTGGCCATGCGGCGATCGGTTCGCCAGGCCGGCGGGGATTGGAGATAGACGTCCATGACCTCGTTGTCGAAGGCCGGAATGGCAAGGTTCGTGGCGGCGCGCACCGACATCATGCCTGTAAATGTGTAGTGCCGGCTGACCGATTGGACGATCAGCGCGTCCCAGGCATTGGCAGGCTCGTCGGACTCGAGCCAGGGCGCCAAAGTGTCCTCCATGGCGTGCTCAATCTCGTTCCACCACGCCGCCCGGCGTTCGGGCCGGACGATCCGGTCGATCTCGTCGAGGGCCGGGCCGTGGCGAAGATTGCGGAGCACGTAGGTCCCCGTCGGCCGCCGCGGCACGCGTGACAGACATGGCAGGCGCAAGGTGCTGCGTCCCGTATTCAGCCGCCGATAGGGCAGGTACATGCCGCGCGCCGTGTAGTCGAGGCCGTGGCCGGTCAGCGCGCAATCGGTGTCACCCGACACTTGCGGCATGAAGGCTGCGATCGGGGTCGACGCCGGGTAGAGCCCGTTGGATTCGATAACCGCACTGTCAAGGCTGGCGAATGTTTCGGCCGGCTCGACGATCGCGGTCTCATGGGGCGCCCCGAAGATACCGGCGACGCCGCGGGCGATCTCAAGCTCGTAGGCCTGCTTGAAGCTTGCCGTCGTCACGCAACGGGGCGGGTTGCCATTCGACGCGGCGAGCACCAATCGCGAATCGATCCCGCCCGACAGCAGCAGAGCCGCGTTCGATCCGTTTGCCGCACGCTGCCGCGCCACGGCGCCGCGCAGCGATCGCGCAAGTGCCACTGCCGCACCGCGTCGGTCGAATGCCGGCGCCCGCCATCGCAGATGCCAGTAGCGATCCTCGCGGACGCCGCCCGGCCCCACCTCCCATACCGTCGCGCCGGGAAGTGCGCGGACGCCGGCGATGTTGGTTGCGTCGCCGACCATCCGCTGCAAGGAGAAAAGCTGCGCGATGCCGTTGCCGTCGGCCCGGCGCGGCACCCGCTTGTCGCCAAGCAAGGTGTAAATCTGGGTGGCGAAGCGCACCTCCCCGCGATCAGTCCAACAGTGAACGGGAAAGCTTGCCAGCCGATCGGTCATCAGAACCAGGCGATGCGAGGCCGGTTCGTAGTAGGCCGCGCAGAATTGACCGTCGATCTCCTTCAGCCGGCCAATCGCGCCGGCTTCGAGCAGCCGCAGCACGAGCTCGGCTGCATTGGCAGGCCTCGGCTGCAGGTCGAAAAAGGCCTCGATATTGAATATCGACCCCGCGAGCACGACGATCCCGCCACCGTCTTTGGAGCGCGCTCGCCGGCTGTCGCTTTGGCCGTGGCCGACCACCCCCAGATCGGCGCCCGCGCCGGCCTCATGCGACGCCGCATACCGCGCGCCGTATCGCGTATCGAGCACCGTCTTCGCCATCGCTTCGGCGTCGGCCGGCGCTTGGGCCTCGGCGCGGCGGACGCCGAAAATTCCGATCATGAGCCGTGGCCGACCCGTTCCAATGGTAGCGCCATGACATTGCCATGCCCGCCGACGAAGACCTCGTAGCCCTGCCGCTCCAATTGATCCTTGGTGATCTGCCAGATCTTGCGGCCGCCGCGGCTGTACCAGCCGGCGAGACGGATCCGCGGCCGAAGGTCCGAAAGCGTCTTGCTGGCGCCTTCCAGCGCTTCGACCTCGGCACCGTTGAGGGTCAGGCTGAGCATATCGAGACGCGGGAGGCCGAGGCGTGCGCACAGATGGTCAATCGAAACAGTTTCGACCTCAGATTGTTCCTGACCCTGGGCCACTTCGGAGACGAGGGTATTGGCCTGCGCGAAGCTGCGTTCCAATGCGAGCGAGCCCTCGTCGCGCCAGATCGCCGCTTCGATCGCCTGAACATTGGCAATCTTGTTATGCGCAAGATTGCTTTGCAGGATGGCGAAGCAATCCTTATCGGGCTCGACGGCGATGACCTGGCCGCGCGTAACCTGCCGGCTCATATGCATCGAGCCGAAGCCAAGAAACGCGCCGCAATCGAGCACGACCTCGTCCTCGCCTGGACGAAATGCCTGTTTGAGACGCTGGTGAACCGAGCCGTCGGGATAGTCGACGATCGCATCCTTGTGCTGGCCGTGAAAACCGAACAGCGCCTCCGGCGCGAAACCCTCGGGCTTCAGATCGGGGCGCATATGCGGATAGAGGTACCGATTGATGTAGTCTTTCACCAGGCGGAACCAGCCCGGGTCGAGTTCCGCGGGAATCGCGCGGCGAAGGATCCGAAAGACCTCCAGGTTCGCCGGCTCGGTCCAGAAGCCGTGAAAGCGCAATCCGGTGTCGCGTTCCTCGAGCCATGGCACGTCGCCCCGCTGCCCGAAGTCGAGCTTGGGAACCGTATCCCGCAGCGCCGCGATCATACCGGCATAGCGTTCCAGCCAACGCGTACGATAGCCAGGCAGCATCAATTTGAGACCCAAGGGCAGCATCGCCGTCACAGGCCGCTGCACTCTGTGTGTCTATGCGCCAAGCGCACTCGCCGCCCTCGCGGGCTCGTAGCCGCTGAAATACGCGATCTGGTCGCGGACGCCGCCCGGCAGCCGGTCCAGGAAGCGCTCCATCGTCTCGATGTCTTCGCGCTTGACGATGGTATCCCCGCGTCCTTGATCGCGGTTCGTATTCCGCGGCGGCAAAACCCGGATCTCCGAGTGATCGAGGCCCAGCGATCGAAAATGGCGCGTTACATTCCCACCGTCATTCAAGTCTTCGGTCCGTATCTCAACCGCGCGCGAAACCTCGAACTCGTCGACCAGCCGATCGAAACGCAGATACACCTCGCACCAGGCCCATAGGTACAGCTCGCCCTTGCTCATCGTACTCGGGTCGAGGAGCAAGAGATTTCGCGGCGCATCCGGCGCACTGTTGTCCAAGTAGAAGCCCTTGCCGCGATTGAGAAAACTGCGCATGTTGAGAATGGGATCCCGCACCAGCCGGATCAGCCCGAAGTCCTTCACCGCGCGCGCGAAGGCGTTGTGAAGGCCGCGGGCGAAATACTTGCTGACATCGACATAGATCGACCCCTCAAGCTGCTCCGCCATCCCCAATCGCTTGGCCGCGATACGATCGAGATACGCTTCGTCGCCGTCCTGGAACGCCGTCAATACGCGGCCGCGGCCCAACAGTTCGTGGGTCTCGAAGAAGCGCCGGCGAAAGCGCCGCTCGACATCGCCCAGCGCGCCCTTCAGCCGGACCTTCGCATGAGGCTCCTCGAAAGCGGCGTGGCAGCCCGGGACATGGGCATTGAGCAAGGCGGCGAGCGAGTTTTGACCACTGCGCCCGGCAGTCACGGTAAAGATGTACTGTTTGGCCATCGTTGGGGATTCAGGCCGAGAAAACAGGTCTGCCTTCCACGATCTCGGCTCTCAGAAAATCCTGAATCTCCTGCCGCATGAACCAAGTCGGAATCGCCTCGCCACTCATGAGCGCGGAACGGACTTGCGTGCCGCTAATTGGCTCGACCGTATCGCCACTCTCGGTCGCGGCATACTCGGCCCGATCCGGGTTGTAGCCGATTTGCGGGAAGAAGATCGGCTCGATGCCCAGACTGCCAAGCTGGTCGAACATGGCGCGTGTATCGTCGGCCTTGTAGAAATCAGCCACTCCGGCGTGGTCGCGCCCGACAATAAAGTGGCTGCAGCCCATGTTCTTGCGGCAGAGCGCGGTGAACACCGCCTCGCGCGGGCCGGAGAAGCGGCTATAAGTGGCGAAGCCGCCGAGCAGGACCGACCCCGCCGGATAAGCGCCAGTATCGATCAGCAGCCTGTAGCTCTCCAGGATCAGGTCGGGAAGGAAATCCCCGGCCTTCTTGGGTCCGATCACGGGATTGATGTAGAGGCCGTCGGCGTGGGTTTCGCGCAGCGCGGTCAGCTGGAGATATTCGTGGACCCGGTGGGCGACGTTTCGTGTGTGGAAGCCGACCACCCGACTCCAGCCCTTATGCGAAAAGAGGAACCTGGTTTGCGCCGGTGTCAGCTGATACTCGGAAAGCGGCGAGCGCAAACGCCCGATCGAAGTGACATCGCCGGCGACCACGGTGGCGCCGCCGCTGAGCAGCCGTTCCACCCCGGGATGGTTGGGCGAGTCGGTGCCGAACCAGCGCCTGGCGACTTGTTCAGGATCGATCGAATAGACCTGTTCGACATCAAGAAAGGCATGCGGAGCTCCAGCGGCGTCGGTGAGTACCACCCGCCCACGTTCCGGCAGACGCCGGGCGGCTTCCTCCGGGACCTGGAGAATGATCGGCATCGGCCAGCCTACGCCACTCGGCAGATGAAGATCCTCGAGCACGGCCTCAAGCGTTTCCTTCGACATGAAACCCGTCAGCGGGGAGTACGTGCCATTGGCCAGCTGCTGACAGTCCATCAGATCGGTGCCGGCGACCGCCAGCGTTGGCAGGCTTTCGATCTCTGCCAGCTCCGCGGCCGGGGCGTCGCGCCGGATCAGCCGGCCGCCGTGCGGCTCGACGAGCAGCGAGCGCGGGTCTTCCGGAAGCGTTTCGATCGGCGACGTAGCGCCGCTCTCAAATTCCGCCGCCAATCGCGCGATCATGTTGGCGCAACCCACCGGATGTCGTCCGATCGCAGTTTCCGCCGCCAGCACCAGCCCGTCGGCGCCGTCCACCAGTGTGTTGTAGACGTCGTTGACCTCGGCGCGGGTCGGTGTCGGGCGCTTGACCATGGATTCGAGCAGATTGGTCGCGACGTAAACCGGCCGCGACACGCGCTTGGCAACGCCGATGATCCGCTTTTGCACGCCGGGGATCTGCTCGATCGCGACTTCGCGCGACAGGTCGCCCCGGTCGATCAGGATCGCATCGGACCGGCGCGCGATCTCCTCAAGGTTGGCGAGCCCGGCGCGGCATTCGATCTTCGAGATCACGAAGGCCTCCCGCCCGAAGGCATCGCGGATCGCGTCGACATCCTCCGGCGCGTTGGCGAAGGAAAGCGCGATATGGCGCAACCCCCGCTCGGCCCCAATGCGGAGCGCGGCGCGGTCCTTTTCGGTCAGCGGCGGCAGCGACAGTTCACCGTGCAGGGTCACCGCCTTGTTGGAACGGACCTTGCCGCCGTTCAGCACCCGGACCATCGTCCGCACCGCCGATTTCTCGCAAACCTGAACCAGCACGTCGTTGAAGTCGATGCTGATCAGATCGCCGACCTCCAAGCGGTCGATCACCCAGTCGGGATAAAGACACAAAGCGTCCTCGCGCGCGGCCTCCGACTGCCCAACCAACTCGATCGTCCGGTTCTCGCGCAATCGCAGTTTTTTGCGGCCGAGCGTGCCCGTCCGGACCTGGGCGCCCTCGGTGTCGAGGCAGATCGGAACCTGCGAGCGCGACTGGATATAGTCGATCACCTCGGGCAGGTCTTCCAGCGCCGTGTGGGAAAGATTGATGCGGAATAGGTTGACGCCCAGGTCTTCCAATCGAGCGATGACCCGCTCGTTCATCGACGATGGCCCCAGCGTGCACAGGATTTCCGTTCGCCTCTGGTGATTGGTCTCAGTCATGGTGTCCTCTGCCAAACCCGAAACTCGGTGTGATGGCCGCCCCACCGCGGCGAAATTCAGACGCCGGCCCGCCCCCTGGAAGCGCGTCCGCCGCCAACATGGTGGGGTGTTCAGTCATCGATCTCGCGGACCACCCGGTAGGCTTCCGCGGCATACAGCCCCGCCTCGGCGCCGCGCCACTGCGCGAGCGCACGCACGGCCTCGAGCGAGCGCGGATGCGGGAAGTCCCGCAGCTCGCCTTCGTAGCACGCCAGCGCCGCGAGCTTGCGCTCGAGCACGGCGGCGATATCGACATAGCGCGTCGGCACGAAGCGGTCGGCCTCGCCGGCCCATTCGCTCGATGACGACACCTCGCCCGCGAGGATGCGCCGGACCGGCGCGCCGGGCAGCGGCCGGCAGGCGGTCAGGACAGCCTGCGCGGTGATCCGGTGATCGATGTTGAGGTCGCCCGCGTGATGGGTGAGAACGCTCGCTACGGGCGCCTCGCCGAGAAAGTCTTCGACCCGCTGGACGACATCAAGCAAAGGCACCGTGTCCATCCGGTTGTCGGGAAAATCACCGACGGTTGGCGGTGGTACGCCCAGTGCCTCAGCCGCGCGGTTTGCCTGGTCGCGCAGGACCTTGATTGCCACGTCCGCATTGCCGCCGCGCGAGGCAGCTCCGGTCGCCAGGATGAGGACGCGGACGGATGCGCCCGCAACGGCAGCGCGCGCGATCGCGCCTCCGAATCCCAGCACCTCGTCGTCGGGATGGGCGACAATCACGGCGAGCGGTTTGGTCCACATGGCCTCAATCCTCAAGTTGGAAGACGCTTAGCGCGCCCTCGGCGCCAATTTCGCGGAAGCCCAGGGCGCGGAAGAGCGCCAGCGACGGCGCGTTGTCGGGCTTGACCAGCGCCACGACCGGACGAGCGGCGCATCGTGCAATGGCCTCGGCGAGCGCGGTCCGGGCGAGGCCGGACCGGCGGAATGCGGGTGCTATATATATGTCCACCATGGTGCCGCGGTCTCCTGGTTCGAGCCGCACCTGGCCGATCGGCCGGCCGTCCAGCTCGACAATCTCCAGCAAGCAATCGGGATCGGCGATCCGGGCCTGCAGCCATTGCCGGTGGGTTGGCCAGTCGACGGGCGCGACGGTGGCGATCTTGTTTGCCAGCGAATCGGGCGCGTTCACCCAGTCAAACAACAACTTCGCATCGTCTGTCGTCGCAGGCCGCAATACTAAACTACCGGCCTCGACCATCAGCGCACCGCGAAGGTCGGCTGCACGCGCTCGCCGCGCAGCCGGCCCGCTGGATCAGCGGCGTCCAGATGGTCGCGCACGGCCGCCGCCGCGCGGTCCAGGGCTTGGAGGGTCTCGCTTACGATGGGCTCGCTATCGTGAGCGAGGCATAGGTTGTAGCTCGAGGCGAGCAGCAGGCCGTGGGCGACGAACTCCTGGCGCAGCAGGCTGACCATGAGGTCGGCCTCGACCGGCGCCTGCCTGATCGTCAGTCGCGGCCACCAGCCGGCGCCTCCGAAGCCGAGCGCCTCACCGAGTCCGTGGCCGGCGAAGATCGCATTGCTCTCCGCGATCAACCGCTCACCGAGCCGCCACAGCCGCTCGATCACATTCTCGCGCTTGATCTTGTCGATGGTCGCGATGGCGGCGGCGAGCGAGAGCGCCTCGCCGCTATAGGTGCCGGAGAAGAAGATATCCTCCATGCGCACCATCAGCGCGCGCCGCCCGACCACCGCCGCGATCGGCATGCCGTTGCCCATCGCCTTGCCGAAGCAGGCAAGGTCGGGAGTGACGCCGGTATGCGCCTGGGCACCGCCGATATGCACCCGGTAGCCGGTCACGATCTCGTCGAAGATCAGCACCGCGCCGTGGCGCGACGTGAGTTCGCGCACGGCCTCCAGGAAACCGGGCTCGGGCGCGCGGACGCCCGATGGCTCGAGGATGACCGCGGCATAGGCATCCGGCGCGCGCTCGAATAGCGCCTTCAGCGCATCGGCGTCGTTGAACGGAAAGACGTCCGACAGCGCCCGCACCGCCGCCGGCACGCCGAGATCGCGGCTGGTGGTGCCGATATACCAGTCGTGCCAGCCGTGATAGCCGCAGAGCGCGACCCGGTCGCGGCCGGTGGCGGCGCGCGCCAGGCGGATCGCCGCGGCGGTGGCATCGGAGCCGTTCTTGGCGAAGCGCACCATCTCCGCGCAGGGGATGTCGGCGACCATGCGTTCGGCGAGATCGGCCTCGAGCGTGGTCGCAAGCGAGAAGCTCATGCCGCGCTCGAGCTGGGAGCGGATTGCAGCATCGACGTCCGGGTCGCCATAGCCCAGCACGTTCGCCATCAGCCCCTGCAGATAGTCGATATAGACATTGCCGTCGGGGTCGGCGACGCGGCAGCCCTTGCCAGCGATCAGAAACAGCGGGCTTGCACCGCGCACCCATTGCTGGTGGCTCTTGGAGAAGGTCTGCGCGGCCAGCGGCACGACCTCGGCGGCGCGCGCGAAGAGCTGGTTGGAGCGCGCGAACGACTTTTGTGCGGCGACGCCCGTCGACTTCGCGAGATCGCGCACCGCGCCTTCATTGAGCGCGTGCTTGCGATTGACCCAGAAGAGGTCGGGTTCGGCCGTCATTGCCGCCACCGCCTCCATCCAATGAAAGCCGTCCGGCAGACGGTCCAGCAGGCGGCGCAGGAAGGCGAGATCCTCGGGCTCGTCGAGGGTCCAGCGCAGATGGCTGAAATCGACCGTGTTGACGATCTGCTCGGTGCTGAAGTCGCCGTGCGGCAGCCGATCCTTCAGCCGACCATGGATATAGGGCGTAACATGCTGGCGCAGAAAGGGCTCGCGCGCCTCCGCATGGGCACGGTCGAGCGCCGCGCGCGAGAACACCTCGACGTCGAGGCCGTCGGGATAGGACCGAGTGAGGTGGTTGGAAACGTAGTCGACCCCGCCCGACCGGAACTTGGCGATCGCCAGGTCGATCACCTCCGGGTCGATCATCGGACAGTCGCCGGTCAGCCGCACGACCGCCTCGGCGTTGGTTTCGGCCGCGATGGCGGCGAAGCGGGACAGCACGTCCTCCTCGCTGCCGCGATAGAGCGCCACGTCCTCCAGCCCGCTGACATAGTCGGCCAACGGGTCGTCCGCGGTGGCTTCGCTGCAGGCGAGCCACAACGCATCGATCCCGGTGGCCACGCGCGCCCGGGCGAGCGTGTGGCCGATGGCGGGCCGCCCGGCGATCTCGGCCAACACTTTGCCCGGCAGACGCGACGAGCTCATGCGCGCCTGGACGATGGCGACAATATTCGTCATTCCGCCGCCTCGGATGTCGGGGCGAAGCTGGGATTGAAGCAGGCAACAAAGACCTTGTCGGACGGCACCGGCGTGCCGTCGACCGACTCGAAGAACTGGTCCTTGAGCACCGCCTCCACCTCGAAGCCTGCGGCGGTGTAGGCACGCAACGAGCTCACGTTCAGAGAATCGATGCTCGCGCTCAGCTTACGGATGCCGTGCTCCGCAAAGGCGACGCCGATCCCGAGGCGGATCGCCGCGCGGGCGAATCCCTTTCCCCAGGCCTCGCGCTCACCCATGACCGTAATGAGATCCGACGTGCGGTGTCGCGGATGGATCGGCCCGATCTTGAGGTTGCCGATATGAAGATCGTCGGCCGAGCGGCAGATCGCGTACATGTGCCAACGGCCGCTTTCGCGTCCCTCGCGCAGATGGGCAAGCGCATCGTCGCGGCCGATACCGCGCGCTTCCAGGAAGCGGGTAACCTCTGCATCGGCGAACCAGCCGACATAGCGCTCGTCAATGTCCGCTTCGACGAGCGGCCGCAAATAGATACCGCTATCGACATTTGCCGCCGGGTGCGTCACGGCAGCGACTCCAAGGGCGTCACGAGGCAATCCGTGAACGGGATCACCGCGACCGGGTCCGGCACGGCGATCTCGGGCAACGGCTCGCCCTTGGCGAGGGAGATCAGATCTTCGTAAAACGGCACGCCGGCGAGGATCGCCGCAGCGATGCTGCCCGAAGGCCGCGGATTGAGCTCGATCACCACCGGCGTCCCATCGGCTGCCGTCATCACGTCGTAGTCGTAGAGCCAGCTGAGCCCCATCGCCGCGGTCACCTCGCGCGCAAGGGCCATCAGCGCGGGCGTGGGCTCGAGCACACCGCCGGTAAAAGGCACACCCGCCGGATTGAGCCGGCGCCGCGGCATGGCGCGCAACACCTCGCCCTCGCGGGCGAGGACATCGATGTCGTAGGCGGGCGGGAACAGCCGTTCCATGACCATCGCCGGCAGGGTCCGCTCGACCGAGGCCAGATAGTCGGCCTTGAAGGTGCGGAGATCCATGTGCCATTCGCGTGAGGCGAGATAGGGCTGAGCGCCTTCGACATCGTTGCGGACGACGATCGTGCCCCGATTGCCCCGTGCCACCAGGGGCTTGACCGCGAATTCCCGTCCGTCGCGCGCGAAGCGGTCGACGGCGGCGGCCAGCGCGTCCGGGCCGGCGGCGAGCGACCAGTCGGGGGTGCCGATGCCGGCGGCCTCTAGGTGTTCATATGTCGCGGCCTTGTTGGTCATGATCTCGAGCGTCTCGCGCGGCGCACAGGCCAGCGCGGCACCTTTGTCTTCGATCGCCGCGCGGTCCGCCGCCAGCGCCAGCGCCTCCTCGTCCGACCAGGGCAGTATGAGGTCGATGCCGTGCCGCTCGACGAGCGCGGCGATCGCCTCGACATATCCCGGCTCGTCACCGCCCGGAACCACCGCAAAGGCGTCGGCGAAATAGCGCCCGGCGGCGTCGGGCCGCGTATCGACACCGGCGACCCAGACCTCGTGGCGGCGGCTTTCCCTGAGCAGCCGGATGTTGAGCGGCGCTAGGGC
>Ga0307379_10007154_pt1 | contig 15222 bp, 10 predicted proteins | sample UN2MG_FD_202237 | JGI IMG/M metagenome (GOLD analysis project Ga0307379, IMG submission 202237) | Soil microbial communities from Risofladan, Vaasa, Finland - UN-2 | ecosystem: Environmental > Terrestrial > Soil > Coastal area > Acid sulfate soil | place: Finland: Risofladan, Vaasa | collected... | reverse complement strand
CCTGGGTGCAGCATATCTTTCTGGTTTAGCGGTGGGTTATTGGAAAGACAAAGAGGAAATTGCTCAGAAATGGAAAGTAAATAGAGAATTTTCCCCCAATATGGATGAGAAAATAAAAGAAAAATTATATAAGGGCTGGAAAAAAGCAGTCAGCAGGTCTCTAAACTGGGAGGGAAAAGAATAGGAACAGGGGACGGTTCTCCGTTCCTATTTACTATCTTTAAAACCCTTAATTTGCAAGGCTTTCAGACCCCATTCAGGAATACCCTAAAAACGCACGGAGAGTGCCTTTAAACGCACTCCAATTTTCGAAAAATCAGCAATTACGACCCCCATTTTTGGCCTATTTTTACCTCCCGTAAATTACAAAACCCTTATAAATAGCCACTTTCCAATTTTGAGATGAGGGAATTTTAGTCAAAAAAGTGCCATTTTTGAGGGGTAAAGTATAAGTTAAGGCAAAATTTGCTCGTACAAGCAATCCTGGCGTTATTCTCTTGAAACCCTTATTTTGCAAGGCTTTCAAGAAGGTATTTCTCCACATGTTTTACACATTTTCCCCATTTATAAGTAAATATTGTTAGTTTTAATCCCTCTGTCATTGTGAGGAGTGAAACGACGAAGCAATCTCTAAGGTAGGGGTCTGATTCATCAGACCCGTTTTTTATTGCAACCGCAAACTTTTCTTCCAAAAAAGCAGGACTTTTGATAATCAATGCAGTATATAAATAATAGATTGTTTTTAAATGGTGAATTGGTTAATTAACATATTTATGGTAAATATGAATAGAGGATTTTCAAAACTTTTGTCGAATAATAAAATATATAACCTTTTATTAAGTTATTATAAGTTTTTCAATCAGTTAGGAGAATATCCAATATGCAATCACTATCCCAGGATTTAACTTTTATTACCAATGAAAAGAATCAAAGTCTTGCAAATAGATTTAGAACCCTCATCAAAGACACTCAATTTTTTGATGTATTGGTTGGTTATTTTTATACCAGTGGTTTTTATGAGATTTATAAATCACTTGAAAAAACAGAAAAAATTAGAATCCTTGTCGGCATAAATACCAACATTTCTATTCTCCTCGCACCAACCTTAGATGAAGATTCAATTACTTCCCCTCTCCAGCAATCTCTGCAATTTTCTCATTCGGAAACAAAAAAGCAATTCTCCCAAGAAGTCACCAATGAAATGGAAAATTCTCCGGATAGCCAAGAAGTAGAAGAAGGGGTTCATATTTTTTTAGAATGGTTAAAGACTGGAAAATTAGAAATTAAAGCCTATCCCTCTGCCCATATTCATGCCAAACTCTATATTATGACTTTTTCGGAAAGTGATCGAGATGCAGGCCGAGTCATCACCGGCTCCAGCAATTTTACCAGAGCCGGCCTCCTTGATAATCTGGAATTTAATGTGGAATTAAAAAATAGATCTGATTACGAATTTGCCCTTGCTAAATTTAATGAATTATGGGAAGATGCTGTGGATTTAAAAGACAGATATCAAGATACTATCCAAACAAAAACCTGGCTAAACAATAATATTACTCCTTACGAACTTTATTTGAAATTTCTATACGAATACTTTCAGGATGATCTCAAACAAGCCGAAGAGATATTTTATAAATACATGCCCAAAGATTTTATGAAACTCGAATATCAGGAGCAGGCGGTTTTAAATGCCAAAAGAATCCTTCAAGAATACGGTGGTGTTTTTATCTCTGATGTAGTAGGTCTGGGAAAAACCTACATCTCTGCCCTCTTAGCTCAGCAATTAGATGGTCGCCACTTAGTTATTGCCCCTCCCATGCTTTTAGATAAAGACAGCCCCGGTTCCTGGCCAAATATTTTTTCTGGTTTTAAAGAACAGGCAGATTTTGAATCCTTAGGTAAATTAGACCAATTACTCAAACGAGGTACCGACAAATATAAAAATGTCTTTATTGATGAAGCACACCGTTTTCGTTCTGAAACAAATATTACTTACGAAATGCTTGCTCGGATTTGCCGGGGCAAAAGAGTTATTCTGGTAACCGCCACTCCCTACAACAATTATCCCAAAGATATCTTAAGTCAACTAAAGTTATTTCAAAACTCCAAAAAAAGTACTATTCCCAATCTGCCCAATTTAGAGAGATTTTTCTCCCATTTAGAAAAGAAATTACAACGTTTAGATCGAAAACAAAATTATCCGGAATATATTAGAACTGTAAAAGAAAATTCCCGAGAGATCAGGGAAAAAGTTTTAAAATATCTGATGGTTCGCCGAACCAGGTCAGAAGTAATTAAATATTTTACTCGAGAATTAGAAAAACAAAAATTGAAATTTCCCGAAGTTGCCAATCCCGAACCGGTATTTTATCAATTAAATGACCAGGAGGATAAGATTTTTACTAAGACTATCAAAATGATTGCCCTTGATTTTAATTATAGCCGTTATACACCTCTTCTTTATTACCGGGGAGAAATTACTCAACCGGAAGAATTGGCTCAAAAGAATATGAGAAAATTTATGAAAATACTTTTAGTGAAAAGATTGGAAAGCAGTTTTTATGCCTTCCGACAAAGCATCAATCGCTTCATTCATTCTTACCAAAAATTCTTGGAAGAATTTGATAAGGGAAATGTATATGTTAGTAAAAAATATATTAATAAAATATTTGAATTCCTGGAAAATGATGATGATGAAGCCATTCAAAAACTAATTGAAGAAGATAAAGCTGTAAAATATTCATCTAATGAGTTTGATCCAAAATATAGAGGACTCTTAGAAAAAGACCTAAGGACCTTAAGAGAAATTCAAAAAATATGGAGCACAGTAGACCGAGACCCCAAATTGCTCCAATTTTTAGATATCCTTTCTTCTCATTCTATCCTAAAGAAAAACAAATTAATAGTGTTTACCGAATCCAAAGAGACCGCAGATTATTTGAATGAAAGATTGCAAAAATATAAAGTCATGAAATTTACCGGGGGTTCAAGTGAATCCACCCGGAGAAAAGTAATTGATAATTTTGATCCCAAAGCCCACTCTCCTCAGGATGATTTTAGAATATTAATCTCCACCGAGGTCTTATCAGAGGGAGTGAACCTTCATAAATCTAATATAGTGATCAATTATGATATCCCCTGGAATCCTACCCGTATGATGCAAAGAGTAGGAAGAATCAACCGGGTAGATACTAATTTTGATAAGATCTACACCTTTAATTTTTTTCCCAGCAAACAATCTAATGATCTGATCAAATTAAAAGAAGCAGCGGCAGCCAAAATACATGCCTTTATCACTTTATTAGGAAATGATGCCCGTCTACTTACCGAAAATGAAGAAATAGAATCCCACGAATTGTTTAACCGCTTAACTTCTAAAGAAGCCATCATCGGTGAAGATGAAGGACAAGAAAGCGATTTAAAATATTTAAAAGTTATTAAAGATATCCGGGAAGACCATCCGGATTTATTTGCCAGAATTAAGTCCTTGCCCAAAAAGGCAAGAACTGCCAGGATATATAAACAAAAAAGCAATAACCTTTTAACTTATTTTCGTAAAGGGAAACTTCAGAAATTTTTTATGAGCGCCCTACAACAAGAATCTCAAGAATTAGATTTTATCACTTCCGCTAAAATATTAGAAGTAGAAGAAGATACTAAACGAGAGAAGATAAGTTCCAACTTTTATGACTTATTAGAAAAGAATAAAGAAGCCTTCGAATTTGCCACCCAGGAAGAAGTGCCAGAAATAAAATTAACCGGTGGCAGAGATTCTGCTACCCAAGTTTTAAAAATATTAAAAGCCATCTCTAAAGATACCCGAAAATTTACCGAAGAACAAGAAGATTACTTAAAGAAAGTAATACAAAAAATTACAGAAGGAGTTCTACCGAAACAGACTACTAAAATACTACTTCAAGGATTGAATAGTGAATTAAAAGAGACTATAAATCCTTTGAGAATACTGGCAGTATTACAAAAAAATATTGCTCCGGAATTTTTACAAGAACATCTATCTGAAAGTGCTGCTCAAACTTCAGGCCCCAGAGAAGTCATTTTATCTGAATATTTGATCGGAGAGTAAATTATGGATAGAGAATCTGCTAAAAAACTTATTAAAAATACTTTTCAAAATTCCTTTGATAAAGAAAAATTTATTTATTTTATTAAAAATTTACTTAACCGATATGATGAATCAAAGGCATTTCATTTACAGGGGTGCTATATACCAAAAGCATTCGAAAATATTATTAAATCTTATGAGCGCATTGGTACATACGTTGACCCAGAAGGAAAAAAGATTGATCTACTTATAGTCTATTTAAAAAAAGAAATTACTCTTGATCGTGCTCGTACAGCTCAGCGTAATTTTGTAGCTCATTATCTTAAAGAACGTGATGAAAAAGATGCTGGTCTTGTTGCTTTTGTATCTTCCCAGGAAGAAGATTGGCGTTTTTCTTTTGTAAAGATGGAATATAAGTTTGAAAAAACACCAAAAGGTGATGTTAAGGTAAAGGAAGAATTTACCCCTGCCCGCAGATATTCTTTTTTAGTTGGGAAAAATGAAAGCAGTCATACCGCTCAAAGTTGTTTTATAGATATTTTAAAAAATGATATTCATAACTTAAAACTAAATGAAATAGAAAAAGCATTTAATATTGAAAAAGTTACTAAGGAATTTTTTGAAAAATATCGTAATCTTTTCCTAGAAATTAAAGATTCTCTTGATGAGGTAGTAAAGAAAGATGAACAGATCAGGCAAGAGTTCCAAGAAAAAGAAGTTAATGTTATTGATTTTTCCAAAAAACTTTTGGGACAAATCGTCTTCCTATACTTCTTACAAAAGAAAGGATGGTTCGGAGTTAAAGAAAGACAGAAGTGGGGAACAGGTCCTAAAAATTTTTTACGTGAACTTTTTGAGAAAAAACATTGTGACTATATCAACTTCTTCAATGATGTTTTAGAGCCACTCTTTTACGAAGCATTACGGAATGATCGCTCCCACGATGACCACTACTTTAGTTATTTCAACTGTAAAATTCCCTTTTTAAATGGAGGATTATTTGATCCTCTTAATGATTATAATTGGGCAAAAACAGACATACTTTTACCCGGTACTCTCTTTTCAAATCAAATTAAAACAAAAGAAGGCGATATTGGTACAGGTATTTTGGATGTCTTTGATCGTTACAATTTTACGGTTAAAGAAGACGAACCATTGGAAAAAGAGGTAGCAGTTGATCCGGAAATGCTAGGAAAAGTCTTTGAAAATCTTTTGGAAGTCAAAGACCGTAAATCTAAAGGGACTTATTATACTCCACGAGAAATTGTGCATTATATGTGCCAGCAAAGCTTGATTAATTATTTATATACAGAAGTGAATAGTAAGCAGGAAAGTAGAACTAAAGAAGAAAAAATTCAAATGAAACTTCTGGGTAAACCAGACCCAATACAGCGAAGTTTAATTATAGAAAAAGATTTAAATATAATTTCTAAAGAAGATATAGAAAAATTAATTAAATATGGTGATACTACAATAGAGAATGACAATCATGTAGCAACCAAGGGAGAAGAAACCAAAACTTATTTTTTTAAACTTCCTGAAAGTATACGTAAAAATGCTGAAATTATTGATGAGGCATTAAAAAATATTCGTGTCTGTGATCCGGCCATCGGTTCCGGTGCTTTTCTTGTAGGGATGATGAACGAAATTATTCGTGCTAGGAACGTACTAACTTCTTATTTGTCATTGCGAGAAGAGGAAGCGACGAAGCAATCTCGTACAATGTATAATTTCAAACGTCATGCTATTCAAAACTGTCTTTACGGTGTAGACATTGAACCAGGTGCTGTGGAAATTGCTAAACTTCGTCTCTGGCTTTCTCTGATAGTAGATGAGGAAGATATTGAACAGATTAAACCCCTGCCAAATTTGGATTATAAAATAATGCAAGGGGATAGCCTGATTTCTGAATTTATGGGCATTGATTTAGATAATGATAAACAGAATAATGAGAATGTAAGATTATTTTCTACAGATGAGAGTAAAGAATTTTACAAAATGTTGAAAGTCAAAAAGAATGAACTTTTAAATCAACCAAATACAAATAAGAAAAAAATATTAAAAAAGGAAATTGAAAATCTTATTATCAAAATATTTGAAGTAAAATTACAAGAACAGAAATCTGATTATTTTAGAAAAATAAGAGAGATTGAAGAGAAATGGGAACGGCATCCGGTTAAAGAAGAAAGAGAAAGTGCAATTAAAATAGAAAAAGATATACTATCTAGAAAAACTGGGTTTAATTTGGAAGAAGCCGAAAAACAATTAAGGCAATATACCAGTAATCAGAAGGTTCGTCCATTTTTCCCCTGGAAATTATACTTTTCTGAAGTCTTTCAAGAAAAGGATGGATTTGATGTGGTAATTGCAAATCCACCGTATGTAAGGCAAGAAAAGATAAGAGATCAAAAGCCATTGCTTCAAAAACAAGGTTATGAAATTTATAATTCAACTTCTGACTTATATACCTATTTTTACGAAAGGAGCTACCAAATCCTTAAACTTAATGGTTTTTCTTGTTTTATTTCAAGCAATAAATGGATGAGAGCAAAGTATGGTGAAAAATTAAGAAAATTTTTTAAAGAGAAAACAAAAGTGGTAAATCTTATAGATTTTGGCGGATACGAAGTATTTGAAGCAACGGTTGATACAAATATTCTTTTATTCCAGAAGAACAAATCTACCCCAAATCATACCTTCAATGTGATAAACATACAATCAGACTTTACTAAAGATACTGAACTTAATGTATATTCCAAAAAACATAGTTTATCTATTACTCAAAAGGAAATTGATTCAAGATGTTTTACATTTGCGGATGATGTGACAATGAAGCTCAAAGCCAAAATTGAAGACAGGGGTGTACCACTAAAAGATTGGGATATAAAAATTTGTTTTGGAATAAAAACAGGTTTTAGTAAAGCATTTATAATTAATAATGAGACAAAGGAAAAACTTTGCAAACAAGATTCTAAAATAACAGAAATTTTAAAGCCCATTTTAAGAGGTAGAGATATTGATAAATGGTATTATAAATGGGCTGGATTGTGGTTAATAAATTCTCATAATGGTTTAAGAAGCAAAGGAGTTAAAAGAATTAACGTTGTAAAAGATTATCCTATTATTTATAAACATTTACAGCAATATCAAGAAGATTTGGAAATACGACAAGATAAAGGAGATAATTGGACCAACCTAAGAAATTGTGCTTATTTAGATGAATTTGAAAAAGAAAAAATATTATATCAGGAAATTTCATATGAAAGTAAATTCTCTTGGGATAATAATAAAATGTTTGTTAATCAATCGTGTTATATCATTTGTAATGCTAACAAATACATTCTATCTTTATTAAATTCTAAATTGATAAATAATTATTTTAGATTAATATCTCAAACATTAGGAACTGGTGCATTTAGATGGATAAAACAATATGTTGAACAAATACACATTCCTAAAATTTCTTCAACTGAACAAAGCCCCTTTATAGAATTAGTTGATCGCATCCTTGCCATTACAAAAGATAAAGATTATCTTGAAAATCCCAAAATGCAAGCCAAAACTAAAGAATACGAATACCAAATTGACCAGATGGTTTATAAACTATACAACCTTACCCCAGAGGAAATCAAAATAGTCGAAGGATTTAAAAGTAAATAATATATTTAGTTATTAATAAAAAAAGAAAAATCATGTTTTTAAGATATAAAAATAGAAAATTAATTAGGTTATAAAAATTAATAAAAAATGTTAAAAAAATTTTTAAATACAAGCGAATATAAATCTTTAGAAATAATTGAAAGAGCTTTAAAAGATAGTAATTATAAAGTTTTTCCCGGTTTACCACTATATGAAATTTTTGATAATAAAAATAATGAATTTAGTAAAGAGGAAAGAAGATACATCCGCGATTCAACATTTGATTTTGTAGTATTTGATGAGAAATCTTTTCCACAGTTAGCAATTGAATTCGATGGGCCAGTACATGATGTTTGTGAAAAAAAGAGATTGAGTGATATTAAAAAAAATCGAATATGTAAAAAACAAGATTTATACCTTCTTAGAATCAGGGATTTCCATTTAAGAAAATATGAAAAAATTACTGTCTTAGAATATATATTGTTAAGATTTATAAGATGGAATACCGAACAAAAAAAATTAGTTCAAGACCTGTATGACTTTTTTGAAAGTTTAAACGAAGAAGAGTTCGAAGAGTATACTGGAGATGGAGTTCTTGATCCTTCTGTAGATCCAACAGTGATTTTTGATTTGAGATATCCTTTTCCCGGGATAGAAGATGTTAAGAAAAGAATGCGAAATATCTATGGAATTTTTGATAGGGGCATTTTTAACAGAGGACATGAAACAAGAATAGAGGAAGATGGCAGCATTACCCATGTAGAACGTAGACAGTTGGAAGCTTCTATTAAAATGATTGATAGCAATGCTGCTCAAGAAATAAATATAATATTTTCCGCTCCGGTTAATCTATTATGTCTTATGCCAACTGAAAAAGATTGGAATCATTCTGAAAGCTCATATGACTATTTTAAAAAAAGTGGTAAGCTGCCTGTTACCTTTAATGATATACCTGGATTATCAGTTAATGAACTTACAGAAACACTATCAGAATATTTTACGCTAAAGAAAATAGAAAATTGGTTAGAAAAAAAATGCAAAGAAATTGAAAAAATAGCGAATATAAAGTTTATCAACAGAGTTAAGAAATAATGAAGTAAAAGACTACTTGTAGATTATCTTACGAAATGGATAGCTTCTATAAATAAAGCGAAAACCGAAATAAGGAGAAAAGAAAATGGGACTATCACCAACATTTGTGGGTTTTAGCAGTACAGATATTAAATATTATTGGTTGATGCAAGCTTGGAAGAAAAATGAAAATATTGATTTTGATTTTCGAGACTGCCAGCTACAGGATGATGTAAACTCAGAAGACGAAGATTATATTAAAGCAAAATGTCGTAATAGGATATTGATAGCAAGTAAATTTATCCAGCTAATCGGTGAAGATACGAGGTATAAATATAAGTATGTTCGCTGGGAAGCCGAGGTTGCTATAGAAAAGGGATGTACAATTATAGGTGTTAATCTTAATGGTTCGAAGAATATAGTAGAGAGAACATGTCCACCAGTTATTAGAGACATTGGTGCTATATTTGTGTCTTTTTCGCCATATATTATTAAATATGCTATAGAAAACTATAAAATGCACAACTCTGGAAATTATCATTATAATGAGAGTGTTTATGGAAAGTTAGGATATAAGGTGTAAATAGAAATATGGAGGTAATTTTATATGACACAATCTGATTATCCCTCTCTTTTTCAGTTGAGCGATTCAGCTTCGTTAACTGAGCAGAAGATGTATATTAATTTGTATCGAATAGATTTTGCTTTAATAGTTTTAGCAGCATTTTTTAGTAGCTTTAGCTTGAATCCTGCCCTTAAAATCTGTAGATGGTGTGCTCTTTTAGCATTATTTGCTCTTATTTTAAATTTTGGTTTGAAACTTATTATTCAATTATGTAAGTGGGATAGAAAATGGTTTGTTGCAAGAGCTGTTGCTGAGTCTGTAAAAACAACTACATGGAGATATATTACGGGAGCAGAGCCGTATGAGAATAGTTTGTCTTCCGAAGATGTAGATAGAAAGTTTGTTAATGAATTGGACGAGATACTTAAATCAGCTCCCGAAGCTCCTGAAAGTTTATCAAAAGGCATTAGGAGCGGGCAGCAAATTTCTAATAGAATGCGAGAAATTCGTCAAATAAATATGGAAGGGAGAAAAAATATTTATCTTCAACAAAGAATTAGAGATGAAAAAGATTGGTATAACAGAAAAGCGAAGTATAACAGTAATAAAGAGACAATGTGGTTTTGGATTATAATGAGTGTAGAATTCTTAGCAATCCTTGTAGCTATTTACATGCTTAACACTTTGGCCACTGCTTTCAACCCAATTGGAACATTTACAACGTTAGTTGTTGTATTTGCTGCGTGGAATCAGATAAAAAAGCATAGAGAATTAAGTCAGTCGTACACTTTGGCTGCTCAGGAGTTGACTTCAATAGAAAGTTTAGCAATACATATAAAAGACGAGGAAGGGTTAAGTAATTATGTCAGAAATGCTGAAAATGCTATATCAAAAGAACACACTATGTGGTGTGCGAAAAGAGTCTAAGCATTTTTGTGAGATAACTCCAGGTGTAGGTAAATTTAAAAGATGATTAAAAACGCAATTAATAGAGAAATGGATATTAGTATAGGCGGTACGTTTTTGTCATTACCCTGCTTTTTCCCTTCTATTTCTACTATCAAAACTAACCTGCCACCATTGGAATATTTAAAAATTCTTACAGCCTTAAAACATCCATTGTTTTTAATTTCTGCGTACGATTTATATTATTATAATACAAAGCAGCTTAAAGTAATTAAAAAGTTACTCAAAGACGCTGTAAATAACGAGCAAATTGTATTAATTGATAGTGGTAATTATGAAAGTTATTGGAGAAATGATAAAATGTGGAGTATCGAAAAATATCGTGAAATATTAAAATCTATTCCACATCAAATTGCTTTTTGCTACGATGTTTTTAAGTGGAGTATAGATTTGCAAGGAGTTATCAATAATATCGAAAGCGAAGTTGTTAAATCTCAATCATTTTCGCATGGAACTATCGTTCCCGTTCTTCACTTAAGAAAAAAATTATTTCCTAAAATTATTACTAAGCTTGCAGATAGATTAAATCCGCTTTTTATTGCTATTCCTGAAAGGGAATTAGGAGATGGAATACTTGAACGGGCAACTAATGTATTTAAAATAAGAAAAGAGTTAAATAAGAAATCACAATATTACCCCTTGCATTTATTGGGAACTGGTAATCCTCTATCAATTCTTATTTATTCAATATGTGGTGCAGATAGTTTTGATGGTTTAGAATGGTGTCAGACTACGCTAAATTATGACACAGGATTGTTATACCATTTTCAACAACGTGAATTTTTTAAGTTAGATCCAAAACTCAAAAAAATATCCGGTTTACCTTATACTCAACTAACACTCATATATAACTTAGAATTTTATAATAAATGGATGAAAAAAATTAATAAAGGATTTTTAAACAATAATATAATGGAGATAGTAGATAATTACCTTCCTAATCAAATGGTAGCATTACTGAAGAAAAAATTACCGGAGGTTTTTTAAGTGACAAATAGAATTTTTACTGAACATCTTGAATACGCAATTGGAGAAGTCTGTAAAGAAATTAAAAAAAGAAAGAATATTGTCGATTGGCATGATATACCAGAAGAGCAATTGTGGAATGAATTAGTCAGTTGTATTCTTGGAAGTCAGGTACGGTATGAGTACTCACAATGCGTAATAAATTATTTAATTTCTGAAGATTTGCTGTCAATAAAATATTTACTGAGCAATAGTGAACGTTTTGAGCGAAATATACAGTTAGCATTAGAAAAATCTATTCCTTCTCCTTTAACAAAAACAGGGAGTATAAGGTATAGATATCCTAGAACGAAGGCAAATTACATTCGTCGTACCGGAGAGTCGATATATTCTACAAATTCTTCCATCAGAATAATACTTATATCCTGTATAGATGAGCGCACTGCCAGGGCAAGAATCATGTCAGTGACTGTGGGAATTGGACCAAAACAAGCTAGCTTATTTTTAAGAAATATTGGTTATGCAAAAAATTTAGCTATATTAGATACGCATATTTTAAAATATATGACAGTTATTGGCTTAGTTCCAAAAATTCTAAAAACAGTGTCTTATTTGCCTAAATATGAAGACATAGAAGCAATATTAAATAATTATGCAACTAAATTTAAAGAGAGCTTGGCTTGTCTTGATACGGCAATTTGGATAGTAATGAGGTCTTGTTGGAAGGAGACGATAGTATGAGTATTGTAAGTCTTGTTTCAGGAGGATTAGATTCTACACTTATGGAGATACTTATAAATGAAGAAGGGATAGAGCAGTATCCTTTATTTGTAGATTATGGGCAATTGTGTAAAGAGGCTGAATGGAAAGCTTGCTTTTTCATCCACAAAAAATATAATTTTCCCATACCTAAGATTATGGATCTTAGGGGATTTGGTAAGTTGATTTCTTCTGGTCTAACGGATTCAAAAGCAAGGTTAAATGAAGATGCCTTTCTCCCAGGTCGTAATCTTCTTTTTCTACTTGCTGGTTGTGCTTATGCATTTCAGAAAAATACTAATGCAGTTGCGATTGGATTACTAGATGAAAAGTATCATTTGTTCCCAGATCAAACCGAAGTTTTTATTAGAAAAACAGAATCTCTTATAAATATTTCAATGGGGTTTAAAGTTAAAATAATAACTCCTTTAATGATTTTTAGTAAATCAGATATAATTAAAATGGCACAAAATAAAGGTATTACAGGAACATATTCGTGCCATGCGGGGGTGCATCCTCCCTGTGGTAGGTGTGTTTCGTGTATTGAGTTTAAGAATGCGTTAAATGGGGAGGTGTAACTATGGGTGGCGGACGTGGAGGAAGTAGCTTAACTCCTGACGAATTAAAAAAATTAGAAGAAATAGCAAAGAAAGCTATCAGAGAAGGAGCAGTTCCTAAAAAGAGAAGCATTTTTATTAGTTTTTCCAGTGAAGACTTAAATGAAGTAAATCTTTTACGTGGGCAGGCAAAAAATGAGAATTCAGAGTTAGAGTTTATTGATAGGTCTTTACAAAAACCATTTGACAGCAAAGATGCAGAATACATCAAACGGGGAATTCGAGAACGTATTAGACAGTCTTCTATCACTGTTTGCTATTTAAGTGAAAACACTGCTCAAAGTAAATGGGTAGACTGGGAAATTCGTGAAAGCATCGCTTTAGGAAAGAGTGTTATTGCAATGTATAAAAGCGATTCACTGCCGACTAAAATTCCTTCAGCTATTAAAGAATTCAAAATTAAGCTTGTTCCATGGGATCATAAAAAAATTTCACAGGCTATAGATGTTGCAGCAGAAACAAAGAAATAGAATTAATATGATACAGAAAACTATCACCTGTATCAATACTAAATTTGATACATAAAGTAGTAATTGATATTAGAACTGTAGCAAATCATATAGATTTTAATGTCAAAGAAACTGAAGAATAAAATAATTTATATTATAAAAAGAAAAATTTGAGGTGATACTTAAAAATTTGCTAAGCAAGATTTTCTAGCAGGAGTATTACATTTCATATAATATATATTAGTACTAATTGATATAATAAATAAAGTTTAAAAACGTTTTTATAATATATTTAGAGGAAGGATTGTACCTTGTCATTAAAGTTAAAAGTTTATATTGGAGAATTATTTGGGTTAACCATTATTCTCTTTATATATTTAATCCATTCTTTATCCTTTTCTGCTGATATGTGGTGGGTATTTACTTTTTTTCTTGCATTATCTATTATTGTTGAACATATGCCCTTTGATTTACCTTTAGGTGGAAGCGTTACTATCGGTTTTCCTATAGATTTTATTGTAATATTGTTTTATGGCCCGGCAGTTGCAATGTGTATCACTTTTTTAGGAAATGTATTGGGAGAATTATTTTATAAAAAAAAATATTGGTACAAAATTCTTTTTAATGCTTCTCAATATGCTCTATCAGCTGGAATTGCTGGTATTGCATATCAGAAATTAGGAGGAGTAGTTGGTGCAATTAATATAATGAATTATATAGTTCCTGCAATAATCTGTGCATTGGGATATTATTTTATTAATTCAAGTTTAGTAACAATAGTTATTTCTTTAGCCCAAGAATTATCTATACTATCTGTTTGGAAAAATCAAATTAAAGAGATTACTGCCTCTTATATAGCTTTGACTCTAATCGGATTTATAATGGCTATAGCATACAAAAATATGGGTATGTTGGGAATTATTTCATACTTCTTCTTTTTGTTTTTAGCCCGTCGTTCTTTTATATTATATGAAAAAATGAGAAAATTATACGAAAACTCTATTCATAATAATAAAAATTATTCAGAAGAAGTGAAAAATATGAAAATAAAAATATTTCTTTCGTATAGTCACAATGATATTAATATTGCTGATAATGTAGATAAATTTTTTCATTCAAAAAATATACTATTAACAAGGGATGTAAGAGATACGTTTCCTTATTCAAGTATAAAAAAATTTATGGATACCATACGTGACCATGATTATGTAATAATTTTAATTAGTGATGCATATTTGAAGTCTATAAATTGCATGTATGAGGTAATTCAATTTATTAAGGAAAAAAATTATATAAAACGCACATTCCCAATAATTATTGATAATAAAGCACAAATATTTGATCGTTCAAAACATAGCGAATATATTCGTTATTGGCAAGGAAAGTATGTAGAATTTAAAGCTAAAATAAATGCTATACAAACTATTGGTACATTTACTCTTTATAAAGAGCTAGATAAAATAGAGAAAATTCAATCAAACATTGGTGATTTCCTTGATAAAATTACAGATCTAAATTGTGTAACTTTAGAAAAGCTAGAAAACACTGATTACAAAGCAATTATAGATAAAATAACTAAATTTTCTAATTCTATTTCAAAATAAGATATTATAATAAGAAAATAGGGACAGCTTGGGTTCAAGTTGCAAATGCAACAATTTACTAAAGACCTCATGCGGAGTTAAAAATTCTAAAGTTTTCCGTGGTCGGTCATTTAACATATCCTGTACCCGTTTGATATTTTTAAGTGAAACTTTTGAAAAATCTGTACCTTTTGGAAAAAATTGACGAATCAAAGCGTTTGTGTTTTCATTGGTGCCTCGTTCCCAAGGAGAATGCGGATGCGCAAAATAAACTTTAATCTGCGTGCTCTTGGTAAAAAGTTTATGTTCTGCCATTTCCTGGCCTTGGTCATAGGTTAGAGAACGCTTTAAGCCTTTGGGAAGATACTTAAATTCTTTAGCGAAAGTTTCTCGTACTGTGGTAGCATCTTTATCCTTAAGCCGAACTAAGAAGGTCATACGTGTGGTTCGTTCAACTAAAGTACCCAAAGCAGAACCATTATTATGCCCCATAAGAAGATCGCCTTCCCAATGGCCAGGAATAGTTCGGTCGGCAACTTCGGCA
>Ga0307379_10007153_pt1 | contig 15222 bp, 15 predicted proteins | sample UN2MG_FD_202237 | JGI IMG/M metagenome (GOLD analysis project Ga0307379, IMG submission 202237) | Soil microbial communities from Risofladan, Vaasa, Finland - UN-2 | ecosystem: Environmental > Terrestrial > Soil > Coastal area > Acid sulfate soil | place: Finland: Risofladan, Vaasa | collected... | reverse complement strand
AAGGAGACCGCGTGGCAAAAGACTCAAAGAAGGTCATCGAAGCCGAGGGCGTCGTGCAGGAGGTGCTGCCAAACACGCTCTACCGAGTCGAGCTGGAGAATGGCGTTCTCGTGCTGGCGCAGGCCTGTGGGAAGATGCGCAAGTTCCGCATTCGCATCCTCCCGGGCGACACCGTCAAGCTCGAACTGAGCCCGTACGACCCGACCCGAGGCCGCATTACGTATCGATACAGGTAGGTCGCAGGCGGAACTCGCCCCCTGCCTGATGCTGTCTTCCGCAGTGCCCGCCGCCGTTCGCTGCCAGTCAGGCGCGGAACCCGAGCGCAGGGTGTCAGTGGGTGTTTGCCTCTTGCAGGACTTCCTCTCTCTTGCCGGAACTTCCACAGCGGCGGTCTAGCCTGGAGGAGGCGACGGCATGAAGCTCTCTATGCATTCGATCTGCATCGAGCGGAAGTATCCCCTGCTCGATGCCATCCACCGCGCCGCTGATCTCGGCTACGACGGGTACGAAATCGACATCGGCGACTTCGGCAACACCGGCCTCGGCCTTCACTGGCCCGAGGAGTACACCGAGGACCACGTCGCCGCCGCCGCCGAGGCCGCCCGCACCGCCGGCATCGAGATCAGCTCTCTCTGCCTCGGCGTCCTCTGGCGCTTCTACCCCACCAGCCCCGACTCCGGCGTCCGCAGCCAGGCCGTCGACATCATCCGCCGATCGGCTGCTTTCGCCGCCCTCGCCGGCGCCGAGGTCATCCTGCTGCCCGTCGGCCAGCCCGAGTCCCTGACGCCCGAACAGGCCCGCGACGCCCTCGTCGAGGTCCTGGAAGAGTGCGCACCGGAGGCCGAGAAAGCCGGCGTCGTCTACGCTGTCGAGAACGTCGGCCAGGCGCTGGCCCATACCCCCGAGCACCTCAAGGAGATCGTCACCCGCGTCGACTCGCCCGCCTGCCAGGTCTACTACGACGTTGGCAATGGCGCCGGACAGGGCGCCGACCCCGCCGCCGACATGCGCACGCTCGGAGACCGCATCAAGATGCTCCACGTCAAGGATTTCCGGCGCGCGCCCGACGGGCGCGAGGTCGCCGTCATCGGCGAGGGAGTCATCGACTGGCCCGCCGTCGCCCAGACCGCACGCGACATCGGCTACGACGGCTACCTCACCCTCGAAGTGCCCGGAACGGCCGACACCGCCGACGATGTCGCCACTCGAAGCCTCGACGCACTGCGCGGCTTCGGCCTTTCGCCATAGGAGGAGGAGAAACCATGGCAGACAAGCTTCGCGTAGGAATGGTCTGTGCCGCCGGCATCGGCGCCAGCCATGTGAAAGACTGGCGCTACCTTGAGAATGAGGCCGAGATCGTGGCCGTGATGGACGTCGACGAGGAACTGGCGCGGAACACCGCGCACATGTCCGGCGACGTCCCCTGGACGACCGATCTCGATGAACTCCTCTCCCGCGAGGACGTGGACGCGCTGGACATCTGCTCCCCGCCCTTCGCCCATGCCGACCAGATCATCGCGGCGGCCCAGGCCGGCAAGCACGTCTTGTGCGAGAAGCCTTTCACGGTGAACCTGGAGGACGCCGACCGCGCCATCGCGGCATGCAAGCAGGCCGGCGTCAAGCTCATGATCGCCTTCCCCCGGCCCTTCAGCGCCACGAGCCGCCGGCTGAAGGAGATGGTGGAGACGGAGGAGCTGGGCAAGCCCATCCGCATCTACAGCTCCCACCACATGCGGGCAGAGTGGCTGCGCAAGCGCACCGGCTGGTTCTTCGATCCCACCAGGAGCGGAGGCACCGCCATCGAGGGTGTCATCCACGACTTCCACTTCTTCCCCTGGCTCCTGGGCCCCGTCAAGCGCATCTACTCCGAGGCCGGCACCTTCATCTTCACCGACCGCAGCCCCACCCTCCCGGACGACCAGCTCGTCGTGCTGTGGCGCTTCGAGAACGACGCCATCGGGATCATCGACGGAGGAGCCAACGCGCCGAGCAACTTCGAGAGACAGACGAGCATCTTCTTCACCGAGGGTGGCGTGAAAATGGAACGCGGCGCGGGCTTCCGCATCTACCGGGGCATGAAGGACTACCACCCCTCCGTGGAGGAGGTCCTTCACTTCGGCCGTCGCGGGGATGACACCGACCTCGAGACCTCGGCCTTCACCCCTGGCGGCCACCTCGGCGAGATCCAGCACTTCATCGACTGCGTGCAGAACGACAAAGAGCCGGAAACCGGCGGCGAAGACGGCCGCTACGCCCTCGAATGCGCCTGGGCCGCCATCAAATCGTTCCAGACCAATCAGCCGGTGACCCTGCCGCTGGAGAAGCCGTATCCGAGTTACTGAGTGCGAATGGGTGCGCGCCAACTGACGGAGGCCGGGGTTCGCTTAAGAGCGTGAAATATAAAAGCGAAGCGCTTGGGGGCAGGAAGCGGACTCCTGCCCCTTCGCCTTCAGACTCCGGGTACTTTGAGGCGCGTCAGCTCGAACGTCAGGTGGACCGGCTCCTCGCCTTCGGCAAACGAGTAGACCAGCCGCGCTCGCCCGTCAGGCAGCCTCACTTCGCCCACAGGGTCTCGCACGCGGTCCCACCGTCCGCTCATGTCTCGGGCATTGAGGAGCCACCAGCCGGCCGGCAACGTCACGCTTAGCTCGACCGAATCCGGCCGCTGCCCGCCCGCGCCGACGCTCAGCTTCAGGACCCCCCGGCCCCGGTCCGGCTCCGCCCTGACGCTCACCTCAGCCTGACCCACCGTCAGCGTCTCCCTGCCCCCGGCCAGATCCAGGCGCCCGCTGGCGCGCCGGAAGCGCGAAACGGCCGATAGCTCCGCCTCCCCCCCGCTCAGCTCCCCAAGCCGCGCCGCCAGGGCGAAGTTCGCATCTGGGAACGGCAGCGGCTCCGCTCTTTGCGGGCTTAGGTAGAGCAGCAAGTCGGCGACCAAGGGATCGGTATCGATGAAGACGCAACCCTTATTGCGCACCCAGAGCTGCGGCGGCCCGGACCAGTCGCGCACCCAGTAGCCGCGAGGGATGGCGCGCCATCCGGCGGGCGGCTGGGCGGGCGAGATGATGATGGCCGAGGTCTTGGTGGGCGGCTGCCCGCTGAAGTCGGCGATAGCGAACGGTTCCCCCCGCTGGCGAGCGAGATCGCGGGCGACGCGGGCGGCATGTTCCGGAGAGTCGGAATGAAGGATGAGAGCGGGGCCGGACCGGCGCAGGAGCTTCTCGGCATCGAAGGACGGGGCGGGCGCGTCGGTGCTGGTTCGGGCGCGGGCCTTCGGGACGAACGTCAGACCGTAGTCGGCCTGCCGCGATTCGAAGAGGGCGTGAACGAGTCCCATGAGGACGACGGCTGAGTCCCAGAGGCGGCGCTTCTCGCCCCCCCAGGCCGGGTCGTGCATGTCGTGGAACTCCCAGACGCAGCCGGTGGCGGAGGCGAACTCGAGCATGCGCCGCGCGAGATCCGGGACGAAGGTGCAGCCCGGGCAGTCGGCGGCGGCGTAGAGCACGTAGCCGGGAGTGCCGCCGCTGATGGTGGCGCTGCGGGGGTGGGTTCGGATTCCCCGGTCATAGCCGAGGCGGTACCAGCCGGTGAGCAGGCCGGCCGCGAGGTAGGGCTCGGTGGCCGGCATGACGTCGAGGACCGCGCCGCGGGCGAGGACGCCGGGGCAGAGAGAGGAGTCGCGGGAGCCGTCGGCGCCGCAGCCGACGGCGAACCATTCGGCCTCGTTCATGCGGGGAAGAAAGCTATTGATGGCAACGCGGGCGCGGGAGGCCATGCTGTGATAGCGAGCAGAGCGCTCTCCATCGCCCATTCGGGCGGCGAGGTCGGCGCCGTACTCGGCGCTGGCGGCGAGGAGCCAGGAGTTGTCGAGCAGGGCGTCGAGCTCGCGGACCGGGGCGGCGAGGAGCCAGGTCTCGTCGCCGTTCATGGGCTGGAGGCCGTTTGGGGGGACGGCCGCCTCGTCGAGGCAGCCCCGCACCATGTCCCAGTAGGCGGCGCCGTCCACGCCCGCCATCCGCTCGGCGTCGCGGACCATGAGCACCAGATAGTGGGGAAGCTCCACGCCGTGATAGCCGTAGGCGGTGGAGCCATATGTCGGTATCTCATAGTAGGAGGCGATGCCCGATGCCTCCCAAGCGCGGTGAAGGAAGTCGAGATTGAGCTTGCCCTCTTCCGCCCGGCCGAGTTCAAGCAGCGCCCGCTGGACCCAATAGCTGTCCCGGATCCAGGCGCGGTTGTGGGGGTAGCGGAGAGAGCCGGTGTGGATAGCCTGGGGGCCGATATGAGATCGAACCAGGCAGAGGAGGGAGTCGATCAGGTCGTCCATGCGGCGGTCGCCGGTCTTCAGGGGGACAGCGGCACACCAGGCCTCCCAGTCGGCCTTCGTCTGGTCGAGCAGATCGAGCAGATTGGGCAGAGCGGCCTGGGCCTGGGCGATGTGCTCGGTCAGTCGAGCTGCGTCGGCGGCGACGAGGAGCACGGCGGCGGCGGCGCGTTCGCCGGGCTTCAGGCGGCCGAGGGAGAGGTCGATCTGCTCGGGCCGGGTGCGGAGTGGGGCGTCGGAGACGAATGCCAGTTTATCGCCGAGCTGGTGGGTATTGGCGTCGATCTCAACCCACTCGCCGGGGGCCATGAATCTGAGTGCCAACTGGACGCGCCGGGAGGCCGAGCCGGTGTTCTCGACGAGGAACCAGCGGCAGAGGAAGTTGCTCTCGGGCGCCATGGGGGCGAAATCGATGGAAATCACCTTGAGGTCGTCGCGGGTGCTCTCGGAGACGGCGATGGAGGTGTGGGCGACGCGGCGGAGAGTTTGGTCGGGAAATGCGGCCAGCGGTATCGGATTGCGGCCGGCGCCTCTCGGCATTCCTTTGCCCTGGAGGTAGAGAGAGACAGTCAGAGGCTTGGCGAGAGGGCGGACGGTGCGGGCGTCGGCCCAGAAGACATCGAGGGAGGTGAGGTCGTCGGGGTCGGCGCCGATGGCGGCGAAGACGTTGGGGCTGCCCAGCGTGAGGCCGTCGGGACTGGGCGGGCGCTCGGGCTGCCGGCCGGCGTGCTTGAAGGTCTCGAAGCTGGAGTAGGTCTGGGCGTCGAGCCAGGCGGCGAGTGCGTCTGCCTTATCGCGGCCGCCGGGTCCGCGGCCGGCGCACCCGGCGACGAGGGCGAGCACGAGAAGCGCCGGCACGAGTTGGAGGTGACGTGTCATAGGCCTCTTTCGCCTCCTACGGTATGGCGTCGACAAGAATGTAGCGCCAGGGTCGGCCGGAGTCAAGGAAGGCGGGGGCAGGATGTCAACAGGGCTGCTTCCTGCCGCCGGGCACCGGCTCAGCCATAGACGCCGTGCGCGCGGACGAGGTCGACGACCTTGGCGTAGCGGTCGAAGGTCACCTGGGTCGGGATCGAATGGTCGGAATGGAAGACGAAGCCTCCGGGGCTCGCCATCCCGAGGCGCAGCTTGGTGAGCACCTCCCGTTCCATTTCGGCTTCGTCCTCGGCGAAGAAGGTGCGGACGTCCACCCCGCCCATAAAGCAGAGGTCGCCGCCGTACTCGCCAATCAGCTCGCCGAGGTCCATGCCGGCCTTCACCTCTAACGCCTGGAGACAGTCGAAGCCGGCCTCGATCAGCATGGGGACGAGCGGCGACACGCGGCCGCACGAGTGCAGAATGACGGGCCAGTCGCGGGCGTGGGCGAAGTCGCAGAGCTGCTTGTGATAGGGCATGAGCTGGTCGCGGTAGGCGCGGGGGGAGAAGAGCGGGGCGTTCTTGTACCCCAGATCGTCCCACAGCCACAACCCATCGAACTCCAGCCCGTGGTCGAGGTAGAGCTGCGCCATGCCGAGGACCATCTGAGTGTCGTACTGGTACATCTCACGGACCCAGTCGGGGTCTTCGGCGATGGCCATGAGGAGCGCCTCGGGGCCGATCTTTCGCCACGCCGCCTCGTAGCCGGGGATCGCCGAAATACAGAGAAACTTCCCCCGCTCGCGGTAGCGGGCGTGCTCGGACTTGACCTCGTCCCAATCCACGCGGGCGGGGTCGGGGGTGAGCCGGGCCTTGAGGTCGTCCCACTGGCTGCGGGACTTGATGCGGAAGTCGAGGAGTTCGGGGGTGGAGCGGTGGTCGATCCAGTCGCGCTTCAGGATGCCCCAAGTGTCGCGGACGACGATCGAGTCGGCCGTCCGCTCGACCTCCTCCACGGGGAAGCCGAAGGAGTTGTCGATGGGGATCTGCCGAATCTCGGTCTCGAAGTAGTCGTCGGGGGACACGCCCTGTGGGAGGCCGGTTTCATGCCAGGCATTGGCGGTGGCCTCCCAGAAGGATTCGTGAATGGGGACGCGGTCGGGCTGCTGGTGGCGAAGGGCCTTCGATACTCTTTCGCGGGAGGTCATTGCCATTCCTCAGGTGCAGACTCTGACCCCTGGATTCGTGGTCGACATCGGGTTTGCCTGTCGGCATGGGCAGGAGTCGGCGTCGAGTATGCGAAGACGAGATGCGCAGGCGTTCTGTTTGGGATCCACTATCGACCTGGAGAGACCGATGGCGAGGATACTCGTACTCTACGATACCCGGTCCGGAAACACGCAGAAGATGGCGGCGGCGGTGGCCGAGGGCGCCGGATCGCTGCCCGACGTCGAGGTGACGCTCAAGCGCGTGGATGAGGCGCAATCGTCGGATCTCTTCGAGCACGACGGGATCGCGGTGGGGTCGCCGACGTGGTGCGGCGGGCTGAGCTGGAAGCTGAAGAAGTTCTTCGACGAGTCGACGTGCGTCTGGGGGAAGGTGGAGGACAAGGTGGGCTGCGCCTTCAGCACCTCGGGGGGGCTGGGCGGCGGGAACGAGATGGCCTGCCTCTCGATTCTCTCCGTGTTGATGAACTACGGGATGCTCGTCTTCGGGGTGACGGACTACAGCGCGCCGGGGGTGACGGCGCACTACGGGGCGGTGGCCGTGGGAGAGCCGAACGAGCAGGAGCTGGCGTCGTGCAGGATACTGGGGGCGAAGCTGGTGACCCACGTGAAGCGGGTGACGGGGGAATAGGGACGGGATTCGAGAAGTCGAGCGGAAAGCGGGCGGGAGCTGTTCTCCCGCCCGCTGTTTGCGTGCAGAGCTGGAGTCTATTCCTCCAGGCCGAGCCAGCGGAGGGGGTTCTTGTTGAGGATGCGGTCGATGGCCTCCGGTGAGGCGCCCGCCTCCCTGAGCATTTCCCTGTCTTCTCGCAGCCGAAGGGCGGCGTAGTCGGCGCCGCCGGGGAGGTGGCAGTCGCTTCCGTAGAGGATGTGCTCGTCGCCGAGGTAGCAGAGCGCCTTGCGGAGGGCGTCCACCTTCCAGATGCGCGGGGCGCCGCTGGTGATGTCGACGTAGCTCGTCCACTCGCCCTCCTGGTTCGACCTGAACTTGCCGTTGACCGCCAGGCACTCATCGGTCCAGGGCCAGGAGATGTGGGCCATGGCGAAGCGAATTCCGGGGTAATGTAGCATGATCTCGAAGAAGGCGGGGCGGCAATACTGGGAGGTGTCGCTCAGCCCCCAGAGGATGCCCGTGTGGAAGAGCATGGGCTTGCCGTATTCCTCGATCTTCTGGTAGCAGGCCCGGGCTCGTTCGTCGCCGGGATACCAGTGGTTGGGGATCATCTTCACGCCCGGAAGCTTCCTCTCGCCGAGGGCGTAGTCGATGCCATCGAGGGCGTCGGGCAGCGGGGGCTCGATCCAGGCGAAGCCGATGAGGCGGCGGGGGTCGGCCGAGACCAGCTTCGCGATCTCATCTATGGACTGCCTGTGGGCGTCCTTGGGGATCTCGCTGCCGCGTCGATGCGGGGGGACGGCGAAGAGGACGACGCGGTCGAGCCCCACCTCGTCCATCGCCTTCAGAATCCGGCCCCCGTCTTCTCCGCCGCTCGTGTGGACATGCACGTCGATAGCCATTGTAGACCCTCCTCGGTCGTTGGCGGTGACTCGCCAGCCTAGTATGGCGTGTCTCGCACGGCTCTCTCATATCGGGGCCATCTGACTATGAGATGAAAGCCGTGGAGGGCGCAGGCGACGTAGAACATGGCGCCCCACCTGGGGGCGCCCAGCAGTGTAAGCACGAGCCCGTAGACTGCGAGGCTCGCCCCAAGCGCGCTTACGATGAAGGCGGCGGTGACCACGGGCGCGGCCGAACCGCCGGCGCGGGACCTTCCCAGGAACCGCCGTTCGAGGAAGAGGGAGAGACCGTAGTCCGTCAGGCCGACTACGGCGAGGACGGCCGCCAGGACGCCCAGGGTCTGGGGATCGAGCGAAGGCGACGGGCGAACCGCGCGCCCCACGAACTGGAAGACCACCAACGGCCCGACGTACATCATCGTCACGATCCAGCGGGCGGTTATCAGACGCTTCGCCGATTCGCGTTCCATCAGGTATCTTCTCCCGCAGCGGTGATGATCGGAGGAGCGGCCGCCTCCAGCTCCGGAATGAGGCCTTCGATGAGGACGAAGCGCCCCAGGGCTCGCACCTCGACGTCTTGCGGAAAGCTGAGCTGGAAGAGGCGGTTGTCGCACATGCCGCCGGAAAGGTAGAAGCGCTCCGGCTCGCCGATGAATCGGTGGGCGTTCATGGCGATGCCGCGGGCGAAGCGGGCGACGGCTTCGGTCTCGGAGGCGCCCTGGGAGACGAGCTCGAAGAGCTGCTCCATGCCGAGGACGCCGCAGGTGACCGGCACCGACTTCTGCGCCGGCTCGACCCGGCCGTAGTCGATGCCGTAGTAGTTGCCGAGGAGCTCGAGGGTGAACCCCGTGAGGGCGCCGCAGGTGGCGGTCCAGTCCATGTCGAGGAGATCGCTGTCTCGCATGTGGACATACTTGACGTCTCGGGAGCCGACGTCGAGGAGCAGGAACTCAGGCTCTCGGATGAGGCGCCGTCCGCCCTGGGCGAGTGCGATCAGCTCGTTGAGATGCCTGGAGGCCCAGCGCCGGGCGCTGTGGCCTGTGGCGATGTCGGCGCGGCGACCCTGGGCGGCGGCTTCCCGGGTGGGGAGCACGCAGCGCCGGCCGGTGTCCGTGTCGAGCAGCTTGGTCCAGGTTGTGCCGAAGTCTCCGAGCAGGGCCATTAGCGGCGCACGTTCCTGAAGTGCAGGAATGCCTCGATCTTCGCCCTCACCGGCTGGGAGAGGACGCCGTCGACGTCGACGTGGAGCCCGCCCCGCGCCTGCGCGAGGTGCTGGGCGATGATGTTCTTGGGGCAGAAAGTCTGGGCGAAGAAGACGGTGGGCACTCCCTCGGGGACCTCCATTTCGAGCTCCCAGTCCGAGGGGGTGCGGTTTTCCAGGCAGCGGGTCCAGCCGAGGACTCGAGTGCCATCGGGGAAGATCTCGTAGATGGAGAGGTCGGCGGCGGGGACGCCCCAGATGGCGGCGGGCGGATCGGGCTCGGGCGTGAGGTCGAGCTCCCGGGGATTGACGAGGCCGTCGAGGATGAGCTCCATCTTGCGGAGGGGCGGAAGGTTCGAGTCGCAGATACGCGTGCCGGCGCCCTCGCGGTTCTCGTTGCGGGTCCGGATGATGGGGACCTCGAGGATCTGCTCCAGGATGTCGGCCAGGCCGCGGGCGGAGTCGCACTTGCCGTAGCCTTCGTCGATGACGATCTCGTCGAGGCCGAGCGCGAGGGCGTTGTCGAGGATGCGGCGGATGATGCGGCAGGTGGTTCGCGGGAGGAGGGATTCGCTGCGCGGCTCGACGCCCTCCACCAGGTTGTCGAGATCGATGAGATCGGCCGCCCGGCGCGGGGCCAGGACGCTCTCCGGCGGGCAGCCGGCAAACCCAATTCGTCGCTTCTTCTCAGCCATCGACCTCGTCTCGTTCGCTCAGTTGCACCCACAGGGCGACACATCGTTCGCTGGCTTCGATGCCGCGGACCTCCCCGGCAGCGGCGGCGGCGAAGTCGCCCGCCGCCACGGCGAAGACCTCCGCGCCGACGGTCAGCCGCGCCTTCCCCTCGATCAGCAGGCAGATCGCCTCTTCCGAGTCCGGCCGGGGCGGAAGCCCCTGCCCGGGCTCCAGCGAGAGCAGGAAAGCGCGTGTCCTCGGCGACCCGTAGATCAGCCGGGGCAGGAACTTCTCCGGGCGGAATTCGGAGGCATCGCTGAGCCGCAGTGGTTTCATGGGACGCCCCGGCACGTCGGCTGGAGTCAGTCTTCGCCGGGACCGATTCGCTGCCCTTCGCCCGCGCTCGCACGCGCCTCCGGCGGCGGAAGGAGTCACCTGCGATCCGCCGAATTAGCACTACAGCAAGCGAGGTGGCCAGCAGTGGGTGTAATCGACCCGAGGGAATTGTTGGATCTGGATGCCGTGGCAGTCAGCCTTTGGTGGCTCGGCAACACGGGGTTTGTCATCAACGCGGGGGGCAGCGTCATCCTCATCGATCCGCTCATCGAGCTGCACGATGACACGGACCCGGTGACCTCGGAGATAGGCCTTCCCCTGCTCGTCCCGCTGCCCGTTCGCTCCCGCAATATCGACCGCGCCGATCTCGTCCTGCTGACTCACGACCACGCCGACCACACGGGCCGGCGGACGATTCCGGAACTGGCTCAGCGGACCCACGCGCTCTTCGTCGGCACCGAGCGCACGGGGCACAAGCTCCGCCAGTTCGGAATCCCCGAGACGCGTATCAGGACGGCTCGCTACAATCAACCGATCCGGGTCGGCGGGATCACGGTGACCCCCACGGTGGCGAAGCACGAGGAAGATCTGATCCACACGCAGCGAGGGGACTGCTGCGGCTTTCTCATTCAGGTTGCCGGTGTGAGGCTCTGGCACACGGGGGACAGCGAGCTCCTGGACGAGCATCTGAAGATGAGGGACATCGATGTCCTGATGGTCCCGATTGCCCCGCACATCTTCGACACGGAGGATGCCGCCCGATTGGCGAATGCGATCAAGGCGAAGCATGTCGTCCCCTGTCACTATGGCACGTTCGATTCCGACCTCTACTGGTGCACGGGCGATCCGGCGCCGCTGACATCACGCATTGAGGACGCAAAGCGACGGTATCACGTCCTGCCGATCGGAGAGAAGCTGGTGATACCGGCAAGGTAGGGAATTGCGTGCGAATGGTCCCGTGGCCCCCGGGACGAGCGCTGACGCCCGGCATAGCTACGCCGGGCGGAACTGCTTCTACGCAAGACGACGAGCCCGAACAGCGCTCTTAGAGGCCCTCGGTCAGCCTCGTGACGAAGACCCGCGCCTTTCTGGCTTCCGTATTGATCTCATCGAGCGTGCGGCCGCCGACGCACTCGACCCAGCAGGGACCGGAGAAGCCGGCCTCGGCGAGGATGGCGAAGATGCGGCGGAAGTCGACGAGGCCGGTGCCGGGGGTGATCATGACCTCTCCCTCTTTGCCGCCGATCTCGTCCTTGACGCACATGGCGCGGACGTGCTCGACGACCTTGGGGAGGTCTTCCCTGGCGCGCTGTCCGGTGTAGTAGTAGATATTCCCGGGGTCGTAGCAGATGCCGAAGTTGGGGTGCCGGAGGCGTTCGAGGGCGGCGAGGAGGTCCCCGGCGAGGGCGCTGAGGCCGCCATGGGGTTTGAGGAGGAGGGTGATTCCGAGCTTGTGGGCTGCACTCAGGGATCGCTCCACGGCGGCGAACCAGGCCTTGTAGCGAATCGGGTCGTCCTCGCCCGTGAGGACGATGTAGCCGATCCCGAGCCGGCGCGCCCATTCGAGCTCCTGCCGGAAGCGGACGGCGGCCATCTTCGGGGACAGGGACAGGTCGGGGTTGCCGAAGGCGACGTGTGCCGAGAGGCCGTGCGACTCCACCTGTGCTTTTAGGCGGGAGATGTCGTCGTCGGTCACCTCGGAGGGGAGCAACCGCCCTCCCGCGGTGAGGGAAGAGAGGCCGACACGGGCATAACCGGCGGCGGCGATACCCGCCAGCGCCTCCTCCAGCGAGTATTCACCCCAAGGCCTGGTAAAGCACCCAAGCTCGATGTCCATATCCTTCCCCTCTGTCGGACAGGCCGGCGGGCCGCTAGAGCTTCACGTACTTGCCGGTCTTGGCGGCCTTGTAGACTGCGAAGGCGGCGGCGAGGTTGGTGCGCGACTCGCGGGCGGGGCTGGGCTTGGCGGCCCCGTCTCGGATCAGGGCGAGGAAGGGGGCGAGCATGCCGCCTCGGGAGCGCTTGAGTTTGACCGGCCGGATGCCCTTTGGAGTGGCGAGCATGGGCTGCCCGTCGGAGACGGCCTGGTCCATGTGGATGACGCCCTTGGTGCCGACGATCTTCGTCCAGTGCGGGTAGTACGGGCCGCCGGTCCACGTGTGCTCGAGCAGGGCGATGAGCCCGTTGCTGAAGCGAAGGGTGCCGACGCCGTAATCCTCGAGCTTCATCTTGGGGTAGCGCTTGTTGGCGATCTCGCCGTAGGCCGTCTCGACTTCGGCCTCGAAGAGCGAGCGGAGCATGGCGATGGTGTAGATGGCGTGGTCGGACCAGGCGCCGAAGGGGACGAGCTTCTCGTCGATCCACCAGCTGGGGCCCGTCTTCCCCCGCCACGGCCGCGGGAGCCCCGACCAGGCGACCTGATGGAAGCTGATGGGCTGGCCGATGACGCCGCGCGCGAGCAGCGGCTTGAGGGAGGCGGCCTGCGCCTGGGCGAGCTGATCGAAGGACCAGAGCACGAGCCGCTTGCGCTCGGCGATCTCGATGAGGGCGTCAGCCTGGCGGAGAGTCATCGTCATCGGCTTGACACAGGCGACGTGCTTCCCGGCCTGGAGGGCGGCGCGGGCGACCTTCACGTTGTCGCGGGTGTTCGTGAGCGAGCAGACGACGTCGACGTCCGGGTTGTCGATGACCTTTCGGTAGTCCGTGGTGAGTACATCGGGATCGTACTCCCGCTTGATTTCGGCCAGCCGGCGGCGCGAAGAATCGGCCACGGCGACCAGCTTGAGACCGGATCCCTTGCTGGCTTCGTCGAGCACGCCGAAGACCGTGTACCAGTGATCGAGACCGACGACACCAACGCCAAGTCGTTTGGGCATCGCACTCTCCTCGCACAGAACACATAGATTTCCGAGGCAGTATTCCTGGCAGGCGGCGATGGTCCTTCTTCCGCGCAGGAATCGTTCGGTGGTCGGCGAAGCCAATCCGCCAAACTCAGCAGATGGGCGGCTGTACCATGTCCACACGCGGGGAAGACCGAATCCCGGACTTGAGGGATCACGCGCTCACGTGCGTTCTTCCGTTCTGGGAACGTTACGGGATAGACCGCGATCACGGCGGCTTCATCACCCACTTGGCGAGGGACGGCGGGATCACCGACGCCTCGCAGAAGTTCCTGGTGGGGCAGACGCAAATGATCTACAGCTTCGCCACCGGGGCCGAGCTGGGGGGGCCGCCGGAGTGGTTGACGATGGCCGATCAGGGGGTCGATTTCCTTCTCCGGCATTTCCGCGACTTCGAGCACGATGGGTGGTTCTGGTCGACCTCTCGCCAGGGGCGACCGATGCAGACAGTGAAGCGAGCCTACGGGCACGCCTTTGCCACCTATGCCCTGGCGGAATACGCTCGTATTGCAGGGGACAGCAGCGCCCTGGCCGCGGCGACGCACACCTGGAGCTTGATGTCGAAGTACCTCTGGGATCCCGAGAACGATGGCGTCATCGAGGGGTGCACCCGCGCCTGGGAGCCGGCGGACAAGAGCCACACGATGGGAACGCACCTCCACGCGCTGGAGGCGGTGCTTGCGCTGAATGAAGCCGTCGGCGGGAACCACTTTTGGCCCCGCGTCCGTGCCATCTGCGATCTGCTGGTCGCGCCCATGATGGATACGCAGCATCGGTGCGGCTTGGACGAGTTCTCGCCCGATTGGCGATGCAAGTCGGAGCGGAGCCGGGCGCTGGTGAACTACGGGCACAATCTGGAAGCCGCCTGGCTTCTGCTCCGGGTGCATCGGCGGGAAGACGCCCCCGCCTACAGGGACACGGCGCGGCAGTTCCTCGACTACTCCCTGCGCTTCGGGCTCGACGCGACCCACGGCGGGGTGTTCTCGCACGGGCCGCTGGGCGAGGATGCCACCGCTCGAGAGAAGATCTGGTGGGTCCAATGTGAAGGGGCGGTGGCCTTCCTGTTGGGCTATCTCGAGTTTGGCGATCGCCGCTACTGGGAGGCCTTTCGCAGCGTTGCCGGGTTCTGCCAGCGCCATCTCCACGATGCCGAACACGGGGAGTGGTATGCCTCGACGGACGAGGACGGGACCCCGAGGCAGATGGCAAAGGGCTCCGAGTGGAAAGCCGCCTATCACGTGGTGCAGGCGTGCCGCTACGCTCACCGGTATCTGGCGGAGATCCAGGCGGGCGAGTGAGGCGGCGGCCCGAGGGTGAGCGCGGGCGGGGAATGTCTTGGGGCGGGTCTTACCCATACCGGCGGCTGGTCAGTAGGAAGGCGAAACACGGATGGGGCAATATTGATAGGGAGTGATGAGCTATGCGACGGCTCGTGCTGTTGGCAGTGGTGCTGGGCGCGGCGACGATCGGTCTACTCCGGGCGGAGAGCGCACAGATGGTGAAGCACACGGTCTGGGTCGTTCCCTGGGACCACCAGGAGCTCGTGCGCGTGCAGCCGGGCGACGTGATCGAAGTGTGGACGCGTCCCCTTCCCGTGATCCCGGAGAACCTGGAGTCCCGCTTCCGCGCCTCGAAGGAGGGTCGCGGGGTAGAGCCGGTCGGAGAGACGCTCCCACACAAAGAAGGGACGATGGAGCGTCTCTTCTTCTTCAAGGCGTTCGATCCGGGACCGGCGACGTTGACGGTCGAGCTCGTGAACGCGGAGGGCGAAGCGCGGGAGACCTGGAGCTATGCTGTGGAGGTCGCCGCACCTCGAGGCTGACCGGCCCCCGACGCCTGGAGAAATGACTCGTCTTCTGCAGGCGTCGGCGCGGGCTGAGTCTGACGTGAAGTGAGGGAAAGCCCAAAGGAGGGAGAGTCCATGCGGAAGCTTCAACTCAAGCGCCGCCGCAGCCTGGTGCTCATCGCCGCGCTGCTGCTGGTGGCCGTAACGGTCGGTCTGGCGTGTGCCGCCACGATCAAGCAGATGCAGGTGAGGCCGGAGCTGGCGATACGCCAGGTGCCGGAGAAGGTGATCCAGCTCCCCGAGGTGCGCCTGCTCCAGGTGAAGCAGGGCAAGCAGGTGGCGGACGTCAACGTGCTCAAGCAGACGTACTTCGTCCGGAACGACATTCCGTTCATTCGAGGCGC
>Ga0307379_10007150_pt1 | contig 15225 bp, 14 predicted proteins | sample UN2MG_FD_202237 | JGI IMG/M metagenome (GOLD analysis project Ga0307379, IMG submission 202237) | Soil microbial communities from Risofladan, Vaasa, Finland - UN-2 | ecosystem: Environmental > Terrestrial > Soil > Coastal area > Acid sulfate soil | place: Finland: Risofladan, Vaasa | collected... | reverse complement strand
TACTCCGAGAAGGTGCAGTCCGGGCGGTGGTATCAAGCGATTTGCGACGTGGACTTCACTGCCAATCAGGCGTCGCTTCGCATTAGCTCTGGCTGTGGTCCTATCGGGCCGCGCGAGACGGTAACGATCGGAAGCCTGACGCCGAATGCCGGTGGACCTACGCTTATATGGGGTCGTAACCCGAACGTCCCCAACTCAGGTCTCGATGGCGCGGTCTGCCGTTGGCGTAAGTGGGATGGCGTCCTCGGTAGCGATCCAGCGGCATCGACGGCGTTGTTCTACGGCGGCAAGGGTCGCATGTACGCTGATCTTCCGTCCCCGTGGGGCGCGGGCGATGGGAATCTTGAAGCTGCGTTCGAGATGGTGGAGAAGAAGAACGCGGTCGCCCGTCTCGACTTCTTCGGCGGGCTTCTGACGAGCGCCGAGCGCGCCTCCCGCACAGGTGTCGGTGGCGCGACCTGTGCCGACACTGCGCTCGTCACGACCATCTCTGACAAGATCGTGACGGCGCGGCAGTTATGCGCACGCTTCGGCGGGAGCGGTTCACGTCTGGTGAGCGACGGTCCTACGTGGGACCTCGCAAACGACGGTGCGTTCGAGGTCTGGATTCGCATCACTGGCACTACCGATGCTTCCATCATCGAGAAGTGGAATCACCTCGACATCACCGACTCTGCGTTCCGGCTGCGGTTGGATACGGGAGATCTGGTGCTTGACTACGTGGACAACGGCGCGGGCTCCACGTTGGTCATCGGAGATGTGGGCACGCCGGAGAGCGGGGCCACGTTGGGGATCGTTGGGATCTGGGCGCAGGTGGTGCTCCTCTGGAATCACGGCGCATCATCGTCCGTGAACGCTGTCCTGAGCTACGGGGGAATCCCGCGCAGGAATGTGGTCAGCTTCGCGACGGTTGCGCTGACGGGCGGCCTCACGAGCGTCCAGAACTTCAACATCGGCTACAGCGGGGAGACGGCCGCAGTCTTCGATGGTGATGTGCAGATGCTCCGTCGGTTCGGCGGCGTCTTTGACGCGCTGGGTGGTAGCTTCCCGGAGATCGACGACCTCTACGACTGCGGACGTGGCGTCTGGCAGTACGCCGAGGTGCCGTCTCCGTGGGTCGATGTTCTGTCCAGGCAGACGGAGCTTGCTGAGTTCAGCGACGGGACCCACACGGTAATTCGGCGTACGAGCCTCAACGCGACCGTCTACGCGCCGCTCGACGACTTCACGGATGCGGCAGCCTTCACGCCGTCTGCGTCCGGCACTGGATGCGTGGTGTGCGCGGACTCGCCGACGAGCGCGATCGACGCACAGAAGATTGTTCAGACCACCTCATTCGCAGTTGCAGCCGACGCGGCTACTACGGCGAACGACGCCGACGAGATCAAGCAGACCACGACGGCTGTGCAGGCTGACGCCGCCACCACGGCGATCGACGCGCAGTTGCGTATGAACGTGGACGTGGCAGTCTCGGCCGACGCTGCTACTGCGCTCTTCGACGCACAAAAAGTCATCCAGTCGGGCGCGACGGACGTGCAGGCCAGCACGGCGTTCGTCACCATCGACGCGAGCGAGATCAAGCACACGACGATGGCAGTGGTGGCCGGGACGGCGTTCGTCACCATCGACGCCTCGTATGTGCGCGTTGCCGCAGCCGTCACCGTGCAGGCAGGTGACGCGACCGCGATCGCAACGGGCCAGAAGGTTATTCAGACCACGATGACCGCGCAAGCGGGTGTTGCTGTTGTGGCGTTCGACACGCAGTCGGTGTACGGCGTGACGATGGCGACCGTGGCAGGCGCAGCCACGACGGCGATCGACGCACAGAAGATCCATCAAGTCTCGGTTGCGGTCTCGACCGGCACGGCGTTCGTCACCATCTCGGCTGACGAGATCAAGCACACGACGATGGCGGTCTCGATGGGCGTCGCCGTGGTGGCGATCGACGCCGACGAGATCAAGCAGACCACGATGGCCGTCGAGGCGGACCTCGCTATCACGACCTTCGACGCCGACGAGATCAAGCAGACCACGATGGCCGTCGAGGCTGACCCTGCGACTACGACGTTCGACACGCAGTCGGTGCACAGCGCGATGATGGCGGTCGCGGCAGGCGCGGCGTTCGTGACGATCGACGCGGACAAGATCTCGCAGACGACGATGGTGGTGGTGGCCGATCCCGCGACCGCGCTGGCGTTGGCGGAGATCGTGGGCGGCGACATCACGGGCGGTGTCGGGGCGGATGCGGGCGCAGCCCTCACGGCGTTCGACGCACAGAAGATCACGCAGGCGGCCATGACGGTCGTGGCCGGAGCTGCCGACACGCTCTTCGACGCACAGAAGGTGATCCAGTCTGGGATGGGTGTGAGCGCCGGTGCGGCGCTGGTCGCCGCCGCGTCGGACCTCGTGATCCAGTCCAGCATGGGGGTTCAGGCCGACGGAGCCACCACGACGTTCGATGCGCAGAAGATCCACCAAGTCGGCGTGACGGTCGCGGCCGACGAGGCGACGGGCAGCTCGGCCGGACAGAAGATCGCGACGACGAGCACGACCGCTGAGGCGGGGGCTGCGACGACGGCTGTGCCGAGCCAGAAGATCCACGTCGTCGATGTGGCGGTGCAGGCAGGCGCGGCCACGACGGCGATCGACGGGACGGTCGCGCAGACCACCGGCATCGTCATCGCGATCGCCACCACGGCCGATACGCTCTTCGATGCACAGAAGGTCGTCCAGTCCACGGGCGGGATGGAGCCGCAGGCGGGGGCAGCGACCACCGGAGCGGCGGGTCAGCGCATCTTCAACGTGGGGGTCTCGGTGGCGGCAGGCGCAGCCACGACGACGATCCCTGCCCAGCGGCTCCTGGGGACCTCTTTGGCGCTCTCTGCTGCCGAGGCTCAGGGAGTCGTCATCGGCCAGCGCGTCGTCCAGGGCGTCGTAGGGGCGGCTGCCGGGGCCGCTGTGGCGGTGGCGACGGGTTCGCTCGTCCAGGTGCAGGCTACGAGCGCCGCTCAGGCCGGATTCTCTGTCTCGGTCATCCTCGGGCAGCGGATTCCGCAGACGATCCTTGACGTGTTCGCGGGGCTCAGTGTGGTCTCACTCCCGGGGCAGAAGGTCAGCCAGACGAGCATGGCGGTCTTCGCGGATCCCGCCGTGGCGGGCATCATCGCCTTCGACCCGGCGTTCGCCTACGCGCCCGCTACGATCTTCGGCCCGGATGTCTCCCACGAAGTCGCGAGCCCTTCGATCTTGACGGTCGTGACCGACACGCTCCGCGAGTACGCCGTCGCTAGGAAGACGGTGGACACCGTGTTGGTTCCGGTGCGGGAGACCGAGGTGGTGTCGGAGCGCGAGTCCTTGATCTTTGGCCCTGAGACGACGCATCTGGTGGTCTTCCGGCCTCCTCGATGACTCTGGATCGAGGGTGTAGACGCGACCCCCTCGATCCGCCAACATACGGACCACCGCTGGGAAGCCCGTCAGCCCTGTTAGCAGCCAGCCCTCCGCCATAGGAGCACTAGACGCATGGTCCTCATCACCGATCCCGACGACCTCAACCAAGGAACCGAGGTCACGATCAACACGAGCACCCGGCTCATCACGTTGAACGTCGCGGGAAACCTGTCCAACGACGGGGTGTCCAACCAAGCCGTCTACTCGTTCCTCAAGGAAGAGTGGAAGACGGACCCGCTCCTGATTCCGTTCCCGTTCCCGATGGTCTCGATTACGCCCGAGCAGTTCGAGCTGATCGAGGATTGGGAATACTTCAACACGACGACGAGGAAGCTCGTGCGGTTCGGCGGGTGGCGAGAGATCGACCAGTTCGGGGTCATCTCGCGATCGCTCGCAGGCATCGTCTCCCTGGGTACGTTCGAGGACCCGGCGACGGACCTCGCGTACTACCAGCAAGGCAACGACCCGACCGACACGGGCGCGGCGACTGACTTCGACTTCGCGGGTCCGGTCAACGAAGCGATCATCATCTTCGACAACAACGTCCCGGCTGACGGCGGGACGGGGTTCGTGATGGACGCGACGGGGCGTCTGTTGAGTCGCAACGACGGCGGCAACTGGCTGACGGATGGCTTCGTGGTGGGCGGCCTCGTCCTGATCGACAACGCTGAGGACGCGCAGAACGACGGCTCGTTCCTCATCTCGGTCGTGGGTGGCGGCGTGGACGGGGACCTTACGCTCGGCACCGCTGCCGATCCGGGGACGGGGTTCAGCTTCATCGACGGCGCGGGCGGCAACGACCAGATCCAACGCTTCGACGGCGGCAGTTGGATCGCCGAGGGCTACGTGGTGGGCGGCAACATCACCGTCAGCACGGCGACGGTGGGTGCGAACAACGGCAGCTACACGATCCTCGCCATCACGGCGGACCTCATCGACGTAGTGACGGCGAGCTTCACGGCCGACACCGCCGACAACGCGGCCGTCTTCGGACCGCTCGTTACCAACGCTGCCGACACGCTCATGTCGGCCGGGGTGGACAACCGGAACGCGCTCAAGCTGTTCCTTCGCGTCCGCGACGCCGACCCGAACGGCAAGCTGTACGCGCAGGCTGACCTCGCGTCCGCTGGTTTCAGCACGATCGACAACAAGGTGTTCCGCTTCCCGCTCTCGAACGCGACCGACCTCAAGATTTCCGCGACGGACGGGGCCATCGCGGCGTCGCCTTATTCGGAGATCGACATCCGGTACTTCGATCAGGACTTCAACATCGACATCGACCTCGTGGGCACCCCGCGTGCATTCGGGATCGTGGTAGATGTGGGGACGCACTCGGGCGTGGACGGTTCCACGGGTGCTGCGGGTTCGGTTCTCACTACGGCTGAGGGTGCCATCATTGACGACACCCGTTATGAGAACGGCACACTTACGATTCACGATGGAGCGGACGCAGGTGTGTACACGATTGGTGGCGGCGTTGGAGATGTGACGGCCACCACCGTTACCATCACGACCACGTTCCCGACCGGGGCCACGAACTCTAGCTTTACGATCCAGCGTGCGACGCCCATCGTCGCCACGGCTGAGCAGATCTACGAGAAGGTGCAGTTCCAACTCCGACAGGCTGCCGACATCGACGTGACGGACCAAGTGGTGACGGGTCGTACTGCTGACGGGCTTCTGGAGTTCGTCGGTGACTCGCTGCGTGGTGGGTCCAAGTTCCCCTCCAACCCGAACGGTGGCGGCTCGGGCGTCACGATCGTCGGGTTCGACGCGAACGACACGAACCGGATCTCGTTCTTCGACAACATCGCTACCGAACGGTTCTTCCCGTTCGTCGCGGCTGGAACGATCACGTTCAACGCCAACCTCGTCAACGACTCCGCTGGCGAATACTGGATGTTCTTCGAGTACACGACTCGGACGAGCATCACGGACGCGGGCCTCGACGCCACGTTCGGTACGGCGTCTCAAGCGTTCCTCGACTCGGCCGGTGGCAACATCCCGGTCGTCGCGCAGAACGACTACATCGCGCTGGCGGGTTGGGCCTCCCCGGTCAACAACGGGGTGTGGCAGGTCGTCGATGCGACGCCCTTGACCACGCAGATCGAGATCGAGCGGATCAGCGGCGATGCGGTCATCACCGAGATTCCGTCGGTCGTCGTCAACTTCGACGAGAACCCGATCAACAGCGCGGACGCGATCATCGTGGACAACAACGCGGGCGCGGACATCACGGGAACGGTCCCGGGTGTTTCGGTCGGGTTCGACTTCGACTACGACGGCAACGTCCAGGGCGGGCGTACGGCCGCGACCGACGCCACGATCATCTTGCGCGCGATCGGGTTGGAGACCGCACAGTTCGTCGAGGTGGGGGGCACGATTACCCGAACCGTTGGACTCGTCTTCTCCTTGGTCTCGGCCCTCGAACGTAACTACAGCAACCCGTAGGGAGCCGTCGGGGTGGCCGCTGTCATCTTCACGGTGGACCCCTGGGTCGGCATCCGATCTTTTACCCCCGTCAACGTCGGGCAGGAGGCCGCATGACCATCAAAGTTGCAGGCATGTGGGAGCTGGGCTACTGCGCGCCTCTCACGGAATTCGACCTATGGGCCTTTCCGCTGCGTGACTTCGGAGTCGCGGAGTGGATCATGGCTCCGGTATCGGGTGTGCAGAAGAAGGTCACGGAGGTCGAGCGTCTCGGAGACGCCATCGCGGCCAACCCGGAGCTGACGGTCGTGTTCGTCGATGAAGCGGGCGAGACACCCCTCCAGGACTTCGAGCATCCCGAGAACGCGCTGTACGTGCTGGGCCGCGCCAACTTCTCTCCGATGCGGTCTTTCGGAGCCGATCACGAGCACGTCTCGGTGAGGGTCGAAACGCAAGAGGCCAAGGGACTCTTGTGGCCCCATCAAGCAATCGTCATCGTGCTTTACGATAGGGCTCGAAAAGCATGACTGTCGCAATCACCGACAACCGTACGGAAGTAGATCAGGCCGACTCACTTACGGGTTGGTCGAGTCCGGTCGTCGGTGAGGCGCTCAACCTCTTCACGGCGGACCCGAATCCCGTGGAGGACTCGGGTTGCATCGGCATGTCGGTCGGCATCCAGACCTCCGACCTTGTTTTCACGATCACGTCGGCTGACCTCACCGACACGCTCGTCTACGTGTGGATTCTTGCCAACGGCACGATGGACACGTTGGTCAATGGTGGCATCGCCCTCATCCTCGGCGACGGAACCGATGAGATTGGCTACCACCTCGCGGGCTCCGACGTGGCGGCGTTCCGGCACAGTGCGGGTCCGGTTGGCTGGCAGTGCCTCGTGCTCGATACGAGCCAACTTCCAGCCAACGCCACCGCTCTCGCGGGTGTGATCGCCAACCTGACGTTGACGACGATCACGCAGATCGGAGCGATGTACAAGACGCTCTCGAAGGCGTTGGGCGGTTCATCCAACTGCTTCACGGACATCATCCGCTATGGCAACGGCGGTATCACGATCACGGCGGGGACCTCGGGTGCTCCCGGGCGCTTCTCAGAGATCGCGGTCGAGGATCGCTCATCGACGACCCAGCAGGCGTATGGAATCATTCGGGAGCTGGGAGAAGGTCTCTTCGGTGTTCAGGGTCCGCTGCTCTTCGGGACCTCCGGCGGCACCGCCGCGACGTTCTTTGCCGACACGAACGTCGTGGTTCAGTTCGAGGATCGCAACCTCGGCACCGACAAGTATTTCATCACGATCCAAGGCAACGCGACCGGCTCGACGACGTTCCGACTTGGCCTCCTCGCTGGTACGACGGGCGGCACGGACGGCTGCACCATTACGATTCCGGTAGGCGTGGGGGGGACGTTCACCGCGAGCGACGCCGACCTCCAGTTCGTCTTGCTCTACGGCTCGACGTTCTCTGGTTTTTCGAGCGGCATGTTCTTCTCGGTGGACGCGACGAACGCGCCGAACCACGAGATCTTCGCGTGCTTGTTCACGGCCAACGGTCAGATCAACCCGGGCCTCACGCAGTTCAAGAACAACTCGATCGTCGGTGCGGTGCTGGTGCAGAACCTAGACGGCGCGATCGTCTTTCCTACCGCTGACGCCGACATTGAGGATCTGTCCTTTCAGATCGGTGTTGAGGGTCATGCGATTCGTCAGGAAGACATCGGCACGTTCGCGCACCGCGACATCTTCTACGCGGGCTACAGCGCATCGCTCGTGGGCGCGACGTTCGACACCGAGACGGGGGTGAACGGCGGCACCGAGGTCATCACGACGGACGCCGCCCACCTCTTCACGACGGGCGAGCCGGTGATCCTGAATGACGACGGCGGGATCGAGACGATTGGGCTCACTGAGGGCACGACCTACTACGCACGCGCTCTCACGGGCACGACGATCTCGCTGCACACGTCGGCGGCGGACGCAGGAACCGATACGGCTCGCGTGGACCTCACGGCTTCGGGTGGCGGAGCGGGCGAGACCCAACACCTCTACTCCGGCAACGCGGCGATCGTCAACGACAGCGGCGGCCTCGTGACAATCAACGTAGTGCGGGGCGACACCCCGGCGTACCGCAATGTCGGGGCCTCGACCACGGTGGTCAACAACAACGTCCAAGTTAGCCTGACGGGGATGAGGGAGAACACGGAGATTCGCGTCTACGCAGCAGGCACCTCCACGCCGGAGTTGGCGGGCATCGAGAACGCGACCGTCGGGACCGTGGACGACCGGAGCTTTGCGTTTACGCTCGCGGCGGGGCTCAGCGTGGACATCCGCATCTTCGCGGTCGCGTACGAGCCTGCGGACATCGTTGGCTTTACGATGGTGGAGACCACCATCCCGATTCAACAGCGGTTCGATCGCACGTACCTGAACCCCTGAGCCATGACGGTTACCTTCGACGGCCCGAATCTCCGCATCCTGATCGACGATCTCACTGATCTCGACGCAGGAGGAGATATCTATTCGGACTGGAAGGAGTGGGTGAAGCTCAGCGACAACGCGAAGTTCACCCAGGCATTCGACACGACCGGCGGAGACCCGACGCGACCGGGGCAGACGATCTCGCCGTACTTCTTCCTGCGCAACGATCTCGGCTGGCGCATCCGCGCACCCGAGGCGAACGGCGAGGTCAACATCTTCGGCAACCTGTTCGCGCGCGACTTTGCGATCCCGGTCCAGGAGAACTCGGTCGGCGCGTTCAACAGCTTGATCCGGCTGGAGATCTCTCCCCAGGCTCTCGTGATCGAGACGACGGTTGCCGCGACGGCTCCCGACGCTGCGCACATTGAGGTCGCGAACGACGGGACGACTGTGCACATCGGCGTGTGGCTCGACCGTCTGGGCTCGACGGTGATGAGCCCCATTCAGGCGCAAGTTTTCTGGTACAACCCGAACGGCACGCTGCTCTTCTCCGTCGTGGATTCGAGCCCGGACATTCGCGGGCACTTCGAGATCGACCAAGTGCAGGCGTTGGTCGGCAACACCGCTTACTACGCGGTCGTGCAGGTTACGGACGCGACGGGCACGATCACGAGCCGTCGTGGTGTCCCGACGGTGGGGCCGTGATCTATGCCGCTCGTACTCACCCTCGACCCCTCGACCGTAGGGGTGCGCCGCACCTCGACCTCACAGGTCGCGGGCGTCTACACGCTCGACCCGTCCGTACATCAAGTCGAGTTCGGTGGTGGGGGGCTCATCCTCGGGACGGTGGGCGCAGCGGCCGGGCTCGCGCTCGCGATCTTCGACGCGGACAAGGTGGTGCAGACCGTCATGGCCGTCTTTGCGGATTCGGCCACGGCCCTGATCCTCGCGTCCAAGTTCACGATCATCTCGTCGGGCTCGACCATCTTCGCACCCAACACCACCCACACGGCGTTGCGGCGAGACACGACGGTCGTATTTAGGCCGGACACCGACGTATGATGAGCTGAGGATCACATGTCACAAGGAACCAAGATCGAGACCTTCGAGGGGAACGCCGTCCGGCATACGTTCAACCTCAAGCAGTTCGGCAAGAACGCGCCGGTGGATGTCTCCACCGCGACCGCGATCAGCTTCGAGTACGAAGACGCAGACGGCGTGGATCAGACGCCCCTCGTGGTGAACGCAGTTGAGCCCGGGGCGGATTGGGGCAACGGCATCGTCGTCGTGTTCATCCAAGCGCCCTTGACGGACGTGCTGGGCGACTACCCGTTCAGCCTCACGGTCGAGATCAACGGAGAGACGATCACGTACGAGTGCGGCGAGGTGAACGTGCTCGATCGCCGGGGCTATACCACTCCTTGACGATGACGTAGCATCGCATACCCGCTGACAGCGCAGCGGCCTCGCCTCTCTCCAACCGAAGGTCCAGGCCCATGAAGTACGCGCTGCCCTTGCTCCTGCTCGCGGGGTGCGTTGGCCCTGACCACTCCGTCCAGGATCTCCTGACGCCGGATCAGTTCCACGTCTACTACACGGACGGGGACTCAAGCAGCAACGGCAGCCTTGGGTCGTCCCGAGACCCGTGGCGCTTCGCCAGCAAGTCAGATGGGGACTTCGATGCTTGGACGGTCGGGCTCTCATGGAACCTTACCGGCCCCGGACCGGGCGCGCGCGAGATGCGCGAGGCAGCCCGCGCCATGCAGGTCTCGGCCCGGCTCATGGCCGACGCCGCGAACGCCTCCCTGAACGCCCCTGAGCCCGTCGTGATCGTCGAGGCCCCGACGGCCGCGCCCGAGCCCCGGGAGGAGCCCGTACGGATCGTCGTGGAGGCGGCTGCGCCGGTAGCCGTGGCTCCCGTGGTGATCGAGGTCGGGCGGGCGGACCCAGGCTCCGGCGAGCCGGTCGAGCTGAGGCTCCCTGTGGCGCTGGAGGCGGCGCTCCTGGCGTGGGTCTCACGGCCCGCCCCCGAGCCCCAAGCGCAGCCAGCGCCCTCCCGGGACCCCGTGGTGGTCGTGCAGCCGGGTGCCGCCCCGGACATCACTATCACGGTCGAGAACGCGCAGGCGGCCACGGTCGAGGACAACGACGAACTGGTGGCTCCCGCTCCGGGCGCGGACCCTGCGTCGGACCCGGACGAGCCTCAAGGGGTCGAGCTGCTCGGGATCAGCTCGGAGGTCTGGACGCAGCTCATCATCGCCATGACGGTCTTGGCGACGGCGCTCGGCACCTACCTCGGACGGGAGAAGATCCCGGGCGTGAAGGAGCTGACGAAGAAGGGCAAGGCCGAGCGGGCCGAGAAGAATGCGGCCAAGGCTCAGGAGGAGGGGGGCTGATCCTGGACACAGTGTCCAGGAATCGGCGGATCCAGGCTCGTACCGTCTCCGAGGATCCCTCGGTGGTGCATCGCGGGGTGGGGCTCACGTAGCGGCACGCCCTCCAACCGCAGCCACTCCTCGACTTCATGCAGCTCGCGCTTCGCGATCGTGTCGAAGGCGAACTGGAGGAAGGCGTTGCGATCGAGTGCGTTCAGCTCGACGCGCGACAGTGCTGCCGTGTACATGAGCGCACGGATGCCGCCGTGCTCGCAGTCGGGCTCGTCCTTGCCGTAGCGGAGGATGACGCCACCGCGCGGCCCGGGATCCGGGTAGCACTCCAACGTCCAGTCGGGCTTGTACGTGAGCAGGCTCACGAGCCGTTGTGCTTCGGCGGCGTCCATCCGCACAGTCTAACTTGAAGCTCCGCCGCCGTCGGCAGAGGAGGAGGTTCGGGCGATGAACGCGCGGGCATCGAGCGGCGCGTTGTTCAGTTCGTCGTACCGCTTGAGCGCGATATGTCTGACGCCGGGCATGAGTTCTTCGATGACGGCGAGCAGGCGCGTCATCAACGTCGCGGCTTCGGCGAGCGGATCGTCTTCGCTCTTCTTCTTGGGGTCGCCTTCGAGGGAACCACGGCACGGCGTCTGGTTGGAGTCGTTCATCATTCTTCGATCTCTACTTCTTGGATGTCTTCCAAGGTCAGCACGGGCTGCGCGCCTTCGCGCAGCGCAGCGAGTCCGGTCTCGCGAGCGACGTTGCTCACGAAGGCCGCCACCTCGGTCTTGGCCGATGCAACGGCCGTCTGCACGTTCCGCTCAAACGCCTTCATGGCGAACGGCGCGTAGTCGTCGAAGACGCGGAACACCTCGAAGATCTCGGACAGGAGTGACTCGCGCAGCTTGCCGGAGATCCGCGCCTCGTCGAGCGACTTCTTCACGCGAGCCCGCGCGTCGTCCATCGTGGCAAGCGTGTCCTCCACGTCTTCCTGGAACTGGCGGCGCGTGATGCCCGCCTCGCTCTCTTCGGTCGGAGGGTCTTCCAGCTTCTTGAAGCCTTCGGTGTGGCGGTACTGGAGCGTGCATGGAACGCCGACGCCTTGGTTGGGCGTCGTAATCATCTGCGCGAACTGCGTCTCACTCATGCGCAACGTGCACACGAGCTTGCCGTCGTGGAAGCGATCGCTCCCGAGATTGTGGTAGCGGAGGCCCTCGTGGACGCGCAGCTCGATGAAGTTGTAGGGCGCGACCGGAGAGCCGAACAGCGGCGTGCGGCCCTGGATGCGGGAGATCCCGATCAGGCCGTGGCTCTCGTGCTCGGGCAGCTCTTCGCCGCCTGCGGTGCGCCGCTCCTCCTTGCGAGCCGCACCCGCGACCAGTGCGGTCCCGGGTGCGTTCTTCGGTTTGCGTTTCTTCATGTGATGTCTTCTTGCGCCTTCGCGCACTCGTGACAGGTCGTCTTCTTGCCGACCTGCGGCCGACGCCCGAAGGGCACCTCGATCTCGTGGCGACAGTCTAAGAAGACCTGAAAGACCTTCTGCGTGCGGTAGCACGGGTAGTTGGACATCCGCAGCACCGGCACGCGCCGGGTGCGGAGCCTCTTGCCGGTGATCTTGCGGAGCATCACGCGGCCTCTTCGACGCTGACCAGCTCCAGGCGCTCGGACTCGCGGACGGCCAGCACGGCAGCGGCGGCGCGCTTGCCGTGCTTGAGACCCAGGTACTTCGCGCACGTCGGGCCGAAGCCGAGGGTCTTCGAGACCTCGGTGGACAGCTCGGCGTTGCAGCGGCAGCACACGCCGGAGACACGGCCCTCGCGGGCGAGCGCGGCCTCGGTCGGGTCGGCGCTCAGCGCGCTCAGCGCGGAGAGGACCGCCTCGGGAGCGCCACTGCGGCGCGTCTGCATCTCGCCGGTCGAGAGGATGCGGCCGTGCCACGTCCGGTCCTCGTAGGCGCGCTCGTCGCTCGTGACGGTGATCGAGCCCGGGTTCTTGGAAGCGTCGCCCGCGATCGACAGGCGCAGCCCGCGCCAGTAGACCGTGACGCGCGACTTCTGCTTGGCCTTGCCCGCGTCCGCCATGCGGTGCAGGAGGTCGTGGACGCCCGGGACGACCGGGTTCACGGGCTTGGGCGCGGCGTCGCGCTTGGCCTGCTCGACCGCGAGGAAGTGGACCCACGCGAGCTGCTTCGGGGAGAGGCCCCGGTGCATTTCGTACTTGGCGGCGAGGTCCCGAGCGAAGCTGCTCCAGGTCATGCGCTCGCAGACGGTCGCGGCCTCGTTGTCGGTGAGGTCGCTCGTGAACGGGATGGTCACGCCCTTGCGGACGACGCTCATGGAGCGGGCCACGCGGGTCCCGACGGCGAAGCCACCGCAGACCGGGCAGGAGGTGCGCGACCAGTTGAGGTCGAAGGGCGCGTTGCAGTCGGCGCAGGTCGGGTGAGTGTTTTGAGTCATGGTCGTTGTCCAGCCCTCGCGGGCGTCTGGGTCCGAAGTGCCTTACACCTCTTCTTCGTCAAGAGGGGCCGTGCACCTGAATCATATCCCCGAAAACCTCAGTCGGTCGGGAAGGTGTCCTCCAGGCTCTCGTGTTGCTCGCCCACCGTCTCCACGTCGCAGTCCAGGGAGCCCTGTAAGGCCACCAGACGGAGCCCGAGGTTATTCCCGGGTCCTAGCTGGTGGACGAGCCAGCCCACGCAGGGGTCCTCGTGCGTCTCGTGGCAGGCCATCATGCGCAGCTCGCGCTGGCCGATGTCCGCCGGATTCGCGGGCTTCGCGATCGTGGACTTGAGCGCCCGGTGCTTCTCGACGCTGTACCCGTTCGGGATCTCGTGTGGATCGGTCGAGACCCTCCACGGGCACTTGGCGCACTGGAGGCGGGTCGTCACTCGATTAGCAGGACTTCTCCGAACGGAACCTCGTGCTCCTTGATCGACGCCCACAGGGTCGGGACCTCGGGCTCTTGCGCGGGCCAGCCGTTCTCGCCCCACGGTTCGAGGTCGGTCAGGTACACGACGCACGCCGGAGCCTCGTCCAGCTCTTCGATCGCGTCGAACACCGGGCCGAACTTCGTGCCGCCGCCGCCTTCCGCGTTGATCGTGATCTCTTCGTCGCGCTCGAACGTGTCGATGCGCTTCACGGCCGCGTCGCAGTACATGACGGTGACGCGCGTGGGATTGGACTCGTCAACGATCGCTCGCAGCTCGGCCTCGAACTGCGCGATCAGCACGTCGTCGATCGAGCCGCTCGTGTCGATCGCCACGACCATCGGCCCCATCCCTTCGGCGTGCATGGCGGGCATGTACGTGCCGCGCGCGATGTAGCGTCGGTTCGGGCGGGTCCAGGTGTAGTCGTCGGTCGTGACCTCTTGGACGAAGCGGCGCAGCGCGGACTTCCAGTCCACCCGCGTCTTCGCAGCGTCGGTCGCGAACCGCTTGAGGTCGCCCGTCAGCTTGCCCGCAGCTTCGGCCGCGTTCGCGGCTTGCTGAACGGCGGCCTTCCAGTCGCTCTCGGTTGCGCCGTCTTCGGTCGAGTCGTCGGGCGCGTCGCGGACTTCGCCGGGCTGCTCTTCGTCGCCCTGCTCGTCACTCGGCTCGTCACTCGGCTCGTCACTCGGCTCGTCGCCGTCTTCGCCGTCTTCGCCGTCGCCGTCTTCGCCGTCTTGCTCTTCGTCGCTCGGCTGATCGCCCGACTCGGACTCGTCTTCGCCTTGTTCGCCGTCGTCACCGGGCTCGTTCGGCTGGTCATCGCTGTCGTCGCCCTGCTCGCCTTGCTCGGGCTCTTCGCCTTGCTCGGGCTCTTGCGACTTCGGCAGACGGTCGTAAATCCACTCGGCGTTCTTGCCCTCGTAGGCGGCGTCGAGCAGCGCGCCTTCCGGCAGCTTGAAGCCGGAGCTGGTGAGGATCGGGTTGATCGCGTGATCGGCCGCGACGTTCCACTGCTTCGGGTCGCGGTTGTCGCGTCGCCACGGGTGGCCGAGCGCGCAGTGCATGACCTCGTGAGCGACGAGCCCGACGGTCGCGCCGTGCGAGAGGTTCTCGATGAAGCTCGGGTTGTAGCCGAGCGTGCGGCCGTCTACCCACGCCGTCTTGCAGCTCGGGTCGGCCTTGAGGCGCAGGCGGAGCGCGAGCACTCCGAAGAAGGGCTGGTCGAGGATGAGGGCCGTGCGGGCGGCCATGACTTTCTTGCTTGAGGCTTCCATCACTACTTACATCGTCCCTCGGTATGACTCACCTGGAGTCGTTCTCGTGTGATTTCTCGAAGGTCAGCGCCGAGATCTCGGAGGTGCTTTGCGGAAGAACTTTCATACCCTTGCCATCCGTCCTGACGTGGCGCAGGACGACCGCAGCGTCCTCTAGGCTCAAGGGCTTGCCCAGCGACGTGCGGTCCCACGGGAGCCTTCCCAGCGCCGCACAGAGTCGATCACGCCCTTGGGCCGCCGTGACCGGCGACGGGAACGTGGTCGGCTCCAAAAGGGGCTCGGGGCGTGCGGGCAGTTCCAGCACCACCGCGCCCCCCTCCAGTCGAAGCTCGGAAGCCTCGG
>Ga0307379_10007149_pt1 | contig 15226 bp, 14 predicted proteins | sample UN2MG_FD_202237 | JGI IMG/M metagenome (GOLD analysis project Ga0307379, IMG submission 202237) | Soil microbial communities from Risofladan, Vaasa, Finland - UN-2 | ecosystem: Environmental > Terrestrial > Soil > Coastal area > Acid sulfate soil | place: Finland: Risofladan, Vaasa | collected... | reverse complement strand
CAACCGTCCGGACCGAACTGATTGACCTTGTTGGTGATGTCGTCAGCTGTAATGCTGATCGGCAGCTCAAAGTCCGTGTTTTCGTCCATCTCGGCAAAGTTGCCGGCGGAGTCCGGCCGCGACCAGATCTGGAACGGATTGACGATAGCGTTCTTCAGCGCCTGTCTGAACGCCTCCGTGCTGTCTTCGATGACCACGCCGACCTGAGAGGTTTCGGGGTCGGTATTCACCATCAGACCGAGGCTGGAAATCTTGTAGGTCGCTGGCGTTCCAAACAGGAACAGACCGGCGGGCAGAACAAGCTTCACATGGAAAGCTGAGATCGCGATGCGTACCACTTCCACCGTTGAAAGGATGTTCTTACTCAGGTCCCGGTTTGTGCCTGAGAACCCGGCGATTGCGCTGGTGAAGCTTCGGTCGTACTGAAGCACCTGCGCCAAAAGGGTTGTGTCGATATCGTGTCGGGCTACAAGAGCGAAATCAGTGAAGTCCGAGAACCCTGCGCCGGTCAGCATGTCCGGAGTAGCAACAGTGACATCGGAGCCGGCCGCCACCGAACCATCATACTCAAACGTCAGAGACGAGTCTGTGGCGTCGAGGTAGACGCTAAGACCGGCACCAATACCTCCGTCTGCCAACGTCGTAAGATCGATATCGCCGTCGTCGGTGAACAGTGTCGGAATAAGGTTCAGGAACGTCGAGTCGCCGAGCATATCCTTCAGCTCGTCAATCTCTTCGGATTCAGAGCTGTTACGGATCAGGCCGGATCGCAAGTCACGTACGCGGCTGATTAGCGACGTGCCGGCCGGGTTGGTCACCTCGACCACTACGAGAGGAATCGACTCACCAACCAGCGGCGGGTTGGTCTCGTAGGTGGATACCGTGCCGCCGTTGACTACCTCTGTTCCGTCGTTGAGCAGGAAGTATTGGTAGTTCGTGCTGCCCATGCCGACAGGAGTAATTGCCTCCGAATAGGCACCAGGGAAGCTGATGAGCTGTGTACCGTCCTTGGAATAGAACTGCCCGCCGTAGACAAAAAGACGGCTGGTGTCGGTCGGGTCTACGACCGCTTTAGATGACCCAACCTCTGATGGCGCGATCAGGTCCTGTCCACGTACCAGCGGAAACAAGTCGGTCTGTGTCAGGACGATAGAACCGCCTGGACGGATCTTCACCAGGGCGATGGGCACCTGGTAGATGTTCTGCACTTCCGGAACGGGTACCGGGTCGTTCACCGACGCCTGGAACGTACCGGTCACCACCTTGTAGATCATGCTTGTGGCGGTGTTGTTGGTGAACTGATACTCGCCGACGATCAGATCAAACCTGGTCAGCGTGGCGCTTGGAGCAGCCGTGCACTGTACTGCGGCGAGGAGATTGACGTCCTCGATGATCTTGACGCCTTCACTGGTGACGAGCTCTGACTGGGCATCGTTACCCAGGAGCAAGTCGACCTTGGAAGGTACGCCAGCATTCACCCGCGGGAAGTAGCCGGCATAGACGCCAACGTCAGCAACCTTCGAGATCTTCGAATTATGCTTCCGCGCCGTCTCCGGGGAGTGAAATTGAAAGAGCTTGCTTTGGGTCACGGGCTGATCCTCTACTTAGCAGTGTATCGATGCTCTTCTGGTATCTGGACGGACACCTTACCGTTCTTCCACTCGATAGACCACCAGAACCCTTCATCACGCTTGTCGTCGATGATCCTACCCTGGGTCTCATGCTTCTTCTGGTAGTCCTTGTTGAAGTTCTCTTTGATCGTTGTCTTGACCGACCCATCCCTGTTTTCAGGAAGATGACCGAAGTTCTTTTCCCAATCGACACCTTCTACGTTAGCTGGGTACAGGAACATCCGTCGGTTGTAGACACCAAAGAAAGCGTTCTCGAACTCCACGCTGTGGTGGTCGTAGCGGCAAGTCAACTGCTGCCCGTTTTCCATCCGGAACACTTCAACCAGTGTTGTTCCATTGGGCAGGAATATCTCTTGCACCAGGAACTCGTAGTCCTCTTCCCACTCGTAAAAGTTGATACTTACATCGAAATCCGTAAGCGTCGCCTCTGTGTCGTTCAGCTTGATCTGTACGCTGGCGCCGATGTTGGGGAAGGGCACCGGTGGTCGAGGGAGAGAACAACACCCGACCACAACCATCGCGGCTGCGGTAGACAGGAAAGTTGTCAACAGTCGAACGATCATATCACCCTCCCTATGGAGTGATGACGACCGGGATACCGCCTGAGTCCGGAATGGTGACCGCGGACGGAGATCCGCCGCACCGGAAGAAGTCCAGCGTCCAACGTACAACTACGATCAGCCCGTTATTCTTCGTGTACTTCACAGCGCGATTCGGCGGTGCCGGGTCAGGGTCATTCACTTCATGCGAAAAGCAGGTTCCATCCGAGGATAGCAGAGCGAACTCATCAATGCCCGCTGAGTTCGACTCGTCAGCCTGCAGGATGGAGTAAAACCGAACCGAGTTGAGGTCCGGAAATTCGATGGTCACGATGGCTGCGCGGAACAGCTCGATCCGGTTTCCCTGATCGGTGACTGTTGCCGGGTTACGTGTTCCAGTGTCTACAGGTGATCCGGCTGGCTGCTCCTGGTAGTCACCACCTGTTCCGATGCTGATGAACTCGATTTGCTTGTTCGGGTCACGGCCGATCGCCCACGGAAGGATCTGGAAAGCCGTGTCTACAACGAGGTTCTTGTGGACGCGCTCAGCAACGAGCTCGCCGGTCACGGCGTCGTGAAACGTCAGGGCAACTTCGCCCGTGACGTCCATGTACGGCTGCGTTGTAAGTTCTTTAGTGCTCACAAGTTCCTTACACCGTACGGATCAAGGTGGCCATCGCGTACCCGCTAAGGCTGTTAGCTCCACCAGTGAGGGTAATAGCTAAAGTTCGGGTGGCTTTTGTCCAAGACAGAGCTAGTACGCAGCTCGATGCAGTTGTAAAAAAAGTAGTCGGAGTGGCCCAGGCTGTCGATCCGAACCCTATAGATCCGTTGTTAGGAGAGTGACTGGTATCGTACGTCACGCGCATACCGTCGAGGATGTATAGCTCTCCGGCTTCATCGATATCGAAGTATCCGGAGATGTGGTAAACTTCGTTTATCGTGCCTTCTACAAAAACCATCTCCAACCGATTCGGTGGCACTTCGTCTGGGTTTTGGCCAGCGGTCCAAGCCAGATTGATGGTCTGATCACCTGCTCCGGCCTTATTGATCAACCCCCGCTGAGGGACAGTGCGAACCTGTAACCGTGGCACATCCTGGACTGTGAATGTGAGGCCGTTACTAACCAGCACCTGCCCAGATGTTCCTGGAGCACCGCTTACGTTGCTCAAATCGTTCAACGACAGAATGGTCGATCCTGGAGTGGTAAAAATTCCGGCCGAGTTGAAGACGTCGGTATTGGTTACACCTGTCTGGTTGTAATCCACATAGCCGATCTTGATGTACCCAAGGCGTTCTACGCCGGGGGAAATCACCCCCAGGGCCGGTGGAGCTTCCGGGTCACCGTCGTCAACCTGAATAACCACCACACTTGCCGCGGCCGTCTTTTGAGTCACTATCATGGTCGGCGTTTTCACGCCGGTGCTCGGGTTCGCGATGTCACGTGACTCGGTTACTTCAGTCTCCTGGATATCCAGGTAGATGTAGAACCGCTGAGTGTCTCCTGGAGCTGAAGACACACCGTTGACTACGGTGGCTCCGACTGAGCCAATACGACCAGCCGCCGCAAAAGTCTGAGCGGCCACGGTAATGTCGATGCTAGGTCCGGCTACGATGGCGGAGCTGAAGCCAGCACTCCCGAAAAGGGCGTCGCTGACGTCGCCGATAAACCCCTCAACTACTTCCTTGAAATAGTCTTGGGCAGACTGGTGCAACCGATTCATATCGGTTGCCCCGGCCACCTCGTAGGCCTGGAACTGTGACTGATCCATAGAGCGCTCCGTCAGACAGTTTAGGGATTGTAGGCTCGGGTCCACCTTAGATAAAGATCCTCTCCCGGAATATGGCCTAAGAAGATGAGAAGGAAAGATCTTTCGAAATGAAAAGGAGAAATCAAATGCTGTCACTACTGCTAGTCCTCGGCGGCCTTATGACCGTCGCGTCTGTCGTGCTTCTGACGTCCATCTTCTTCGATGTGCTGACCAACGACGACAACTCGTGGTTGTCTGTCACGGTGGCCATCTTCATGTTCGTCGGCCTCGTGATCCAGTCCATCCTCACCGGCGGAATCAGCCTGGGCGCCATCTTCCTGGGTCTGTTCATCGCGCTGTACATCAACAAGGTTGAGAACATCTACGGGACTGACAACCCGTGGAAGGCCTTGAAGATCGGCGTAGGTGAGTCGTGGAGGAACTCGAAGCTGCTCAACCGCATACGTCCAACGCCACAGCTCGCCGCCGTATAACTCAACCATCCACCTTCAAAGAGAAAAAGGAGAACCACATGCTATCGCTAATGCTCATTCTCGGCGGCCTACTTGTGGTCGCCACCGTCGCCCAGATGGTAATCCTGGCGACGGACTGGCTGTATGTTGATGACAACTCGTGGTTGATCATCAGCCTTGGAATTCTTTCGATCATCGGCCTGGCTATCCAGGCTCTCATCACCGGCATCTTCAGCACCGCGCTCATCGCACTGCTGCCGTCACTGCTGTTCATCGCCCTCCAGATCTACGACAAGAGGGCAAAATACGATACCAAGAACCCGATCAAGATTGCGTGGTTCGTTATGCGAGACTCATGGTTGAACTCGAAGCTGATCGCTCGCCTGAAGACGTACTGGTCAGAAGGTGTCTGGACCAACATCAAGAAGAAGTTCAACGAGTCCAGGAACAACTACCTCGAAAAGCGAAGTTCGAAGGAAGGGGAAACCGGCGAAGTTCTCGCAACCGCTGACGCCTAAGGAGACTCCATGTTACAGGCTATCCTTATCGTCGGCGGAGCAATAATCGCCGGGGCCGGCACCACTGCCGGCGCCCTTTCCCTGATCTTCCGTGACAAGGAAGAATACATCGAAGAGGAGGCTGAGGAGCCTTCTCCGAAACCACGCAAGCGGCGCAAGAAGCCGGCAGAGAAGCAAGAGGAGGTCAAGGCGGAAGAACCGGTACCCGCCTCGATTCCTGTAAAAGTACAACTACCGGTACCTGAGCCTTCCGAGAAACGGAAGGCGGCCGAACGCCTGAAGAAAACCTTCAGGCCGACGGGTTGACGGAAAGAACCAACATGATGGTCGCCCTCATCTTGAAATGGGTCGGTCTGGGTCTTTCCACCCTGACGATCCTGGTAGTACTGTTGGGACTGGTCGCCTGGTTGGCCTGGTTCCAGTTCCCACGATTCTCAGCCGCTGTGAGCGAGCTAATGTTCAAAGTGTCCACCTTCAGTAAGCACCTTGCACTAGGAGCTGCGAAGGTTGCGTCGGCACCCTTCCGGGCCGCCGGTAACCGCATGGACAAATTCAGAGGGTGGGCTCGAAACCTACACCTGCGCTCACGCATCAGGCTGGATCAACTCGCAACTGACACCGTATGACTGCAGACTCTGCAGCCACAACATTGCCCTCCGTGTCCGGCCTAAGGATGCGGAGGGTTTTTTGGTTGCCGCAACGAAAGGAGGCCTTGATGGCCAGGCCGAGTGGAGCAACTCAGGAAATACTCGACATGATCCAGAAGCGTGGGATCAAGTGTCCTGTCGAGCTTTCCATGCGATCAGGTAAGTCAATCAAGGCTGTGAAGTCTGTGGCTTACCGTTACAACCTGGAAGTCGATCTTCTCCCGTTCGGGAGAGGCGGCGTGAAGAACCTGGAAAAGGAGATCCGGAAGAAACTACGGGAAGAGAGGAATCAAGAAACTCCCGTAGTTGAAGAAGCTGCGCCGAAGTCTGTCGAGGAGGCCAAAGAGGCAGTGGTCAAGGACCCTGCGTACTACATGGTACTGGCTATGGCCTACAAGCGGGTCGAAGATCACGTCGCGAAGCTTGTGAAGGAGTTCCCAGACGGCAAGGCGTTCGCTGATCGTCTCAAGACAGACCTCAAGCAGGCCGGCTCCATAGCTGAAGCTAAAGTGCTGTTCTCGATTACAGATGTTGGAGACCTGATTGAATGAAACCCGACGAATGGTTATTCCAGCCGTCGTGGTTGAGCGTTCCCAACTACTTTCTCAAGTGGGTTCGATTGCGGGTCTATCTGGCGGTTACTCCGAGGTTCACGCTCAGGCTTCGGATAACACAGCTGGATAGGCCCGCTAAACCAAAAGACGAAGTTTAGGTTCCGAAGACGTAGGTCTCGATGTAATCCTGGTCAATCACCAACGTCGCCAGATAGGTCAGGAAGTGACTGGCTGTGGTCGGCGTAATCTCGGTCATCGCTGGGACAGCCTGCTCGTCTGTAGCGGGCACCTCGGCACACAATACAAAGTTGGTCTCTACAGCTCTCACGCGGTCCAGGAACTCGACCAGCCGGTCGAACCTACCTTGGCCGATCAGCCATTGATAATCGACTTTCCCAGCAAACATGTGCGCTTTGAACAGATCATAAAGCTGCTGAATGAAACGGTCGACCTGTTCTTTTACCGGGTTGTCCATGAAGAACAACGGCGCATTGTCCAGCTGTGGAAGCTTACGGTACTCGATTACAACGGCGTCCAGCCCAGTGAGCGCTATCGGATAGCTAAGAGCTACAGACCAACCTGACCCTGTGAAATCCTGAATTGGATCAAGGGTAAGCTCGACGTTTCCGCCCACCAGATCAACTGTCCAAATACGACTGAAGTAGTCTTCACCGGCCAACGTGAACTTTATGTGGTCGGCCCGCCGAAGACTCTCGTGCTCCCCGTCGGGGAAGTACGTAGCTGGAATCGTGATCACCAGATCGTTGATGTCTGTGGGGGCCGCAATCTGGCCAACACTTACCAACGATTTCACTGTCTGAATGCCTGCGCCAAGAAGCCGGCCGACTTCCCAATCAGGGTTGAGCTTCTTCAGTGCCCACAGGAAACAGAGGCATTGCACGTGCCAGTTCGGATCAAGAACATCATCAAGGATGTCGAACCCGCCAGCGAAAGCGGTGAACTTCTCGACCACATCATTGACGCTGACCGCTAACGGTAGGTCTTGACGGACAAGGTACTCAGACTCAGTACCGTCCTCGTTCTCGACTACCACTTTCCAGAAATCAGGCATCTAGCCACCCTAGCTACACAGAAACGGAGAAACCATGGAAAAGCTGAAGGCCCGTACTGCCACCATTGTAGTCGCTGAGGCCGACGCAAACATCTTCAATCTCATGAGAAGCGCTCTCGGATGTACATCTGAAGAGCTGTTCCAGGAGATGCTTGAACTTCACAGCCAACGCTTCAAGGAACGTCTGGATGACCGCTCAAAGGCGTACTTGAACATGATCGGCCGCGCCAAGAATGAGCGCGACATCGTCGCCAGCTACGAAGCAGAGGTTGCCGTCCATCCGTCGACTCAGGCGAAGGTCACAATTCGGAAAGAAGTTCCGGCCTAAGAGCGTGAAACCAAAAATTGTGCTGCGTCGATTACGCAGAGCTGAGGTCGTGGCCACCGATGACGCTCTAACTAAACGGGGTAGTGTTGGACGCACCGTAGATTGAGTTCCGCCTGTCTTTCGACTCACCTCGATTGGCCTGCTGCCGGCCCCAACCAACGGGGTTATCTCAGCGAGCAACTGCCTCACGGCACTCGTTCGCGGCCGATGGTGGATACAAGACGTCTACACGCAGCACGATTTTTTTCCTGTTCCGGTTGACGGGACATTTTCTTTGGGGTATACCCAAAGCACAACGGAGGAAGTCATGAAATTCACGTAGGGGTCAGAACCGAAGTACAACACCGGCGACAAGCTCTATGTCGTCACAGGCCGGCACCTCAATCCCGGCCAGCAGGCTACCCAGTCTGCTCACGCTCTCAGTCAATTCCACTTCGACCATCCCGAACACTCTGCCGCATGGCATAGCGACAGCCAGTTCCTTTGCCTGTTGTCGGTGAAGAACCACCAGGCGTTGGAGCTGTTGCGTCATGTTCTTGAGACGCAGGGTATCCGACACTCGGCATGGTTGGAGCCTGACTGGGCCAACGAGCTGACGGCGATCGCCATCGAACCCGGAGAGGCTACTCAGAAGCTGCTGTCGTCTTTGCCTCTCGCGCTGAAGGAATACAGCCGCAAGGGGGTGCAGGCGGCGTAAGAACAACTATGCAGGGGTAGCTCAGTTGGTAGAGCGTCGAGAATCCAAACGCTGGGTAAACCAGCAACTGGTACTTTCGAAGGTCGGTGGTTCAAGTCCACCCCCCTGCACCACATTCTCGTGGCGGAACTGGCATACGCCACCGTGGACTACGCCTATATGGATGGGCTTGCAGTGAGACCTGCAGGTTCCGCGCTCATGGCGAAAACCGGTGACTGCTCTCTAGCGCGACGGAAGCAGAACTGCAGGTTCGAATCCTGCCGAGAATGCCACACCGCCCAGCCCTGTTCGTAGTGGCAACACTGCGGAAGAGGGGGTCTCGGGGTTCAAGACCCTGGGGTGGTGCCAATCTTTACGGCCCCATGGTGTAAGTGGGAAACCACAGGAGCACGCCGGTTTACCGGAGGTGAGGGTTCGAAACCCGATGGGGCCTCCAGTCTTATGGGAGCGGTAACTGTGTTGAACTAAGGAGAACTACCTCGCCGCAAGCGAGCTCTAGCCTTGGTTACAGCGGTGCCGCTCCCGCCATCTTTGTGCGTGTAGCTCAAAACGGAGAGCGCCTGAAAGGGAAGATGTGGGGGCCGTCCCACCGCGCACGCCATTTTCTGATGTAGGTAGCGGGGGTAGTCGCGTCTACCTGTGGTACGGAGTCCGGAGGGGACCAAGCCCCGTGGACTGTAACCCTATCCACTCTTGGTTACGGTCGGTAATCCGACCTACCTGTATCAGTACCATCTTGCAGCCGTAGCTCAATGGCAGAGTTCCGGGCACTAAACTCGGCGGTTGCGGGTTCGAGTCCCGCCGGCTGCGCCAGTCTTACTTTTGGAAGCCGGCTGATAGCCGATCTAGTTGGCTTCGACACGTAACAGAAGCTCTCTTAGCGGAGACTTGCCTGCACGTAGAAATGGTCGGAACCGGGAGACTCATGCGGCCATGGCCGTTGTCTCCAGGGGGAAGAAGCCTTAGCGGGCTTCTTTTTTAGTTTAGAACTTCATGGGGGCGACTCTGTGAGCCAGTAGGCTGCTCAGTACGTGGGGGATGCCTAACCCTGCGCCGGCCAGACCTATTCCTGCTCCTGTCAACCCGCGCTGGACCTTGTCGTCCTTCTTCTTGGATGTAGCTACGCCGGCAGCAGCCGACCCGCCTATCAGGCCAGCAGAAAGAGCTGATGGTCCGTATTTCTGAACAGCCCTGCGTGCTTTTACCCGAGGACTGGCGACGAGCGCATCGACGATCTTGGGTACACCCGCCTCGTCCTGCATGATGTTGCCGCTGTGAAGGTCGTAGATGCTCTTCCCTTCAATTTTACCTGAGGGGTTGTGACCGAACACGCCGGAGTCGCCGAGAGCCGGCCGAACAAACTGAGCCTCGTCTCTGAAGTTTTCCAGCTTGTCCGAGATGCCGGCTATCATCTTCTTTTGCTGCTGCTGCGCGATGAACTTATCTTTTCTTATAGCCAGCAGCTCTGCCAGATTCTTGGCGTAGTCAGGATCCTTTCCCACCGGGGTAAGCGCCTGCATAGCCTTCTCAGTCCAACCCTTGCCATCTCCATGGATAGAGAGTGGAGCGTTGAAGATATCAGGGCGTTTAGCTGCCAGGTCCAGATACTCCTTGGTGATTCCGGGCATCACCTCCTTCTTGATTCTCTTGATGACAGCTGGACCTACGTCATCGCCGGCAAACCCTTTACGAACGACCTTCTCCAGGCCTTCAGCGATAGGGGCTTTTCCGATCTGCCTCGGCTTGAGGCCTTTCATCCCTTTCAACCGAGCTATCGCTTTTTCTGAGAGCTTGCCTGCGGCCAACATCTTGGCCCACCGAGGAGAGGCTTCTTTGTCGTGTCCAAGCTTATACACTGACCACCTCGATAGACTTCACCCGGCCGCGCTTCCGAGCGAACGGAGAGCCCAGGACAATGCGGCCGAAATTTTCCTTCGCGTAGTACTTCGGGCCAGCGGTGTACGCGGCCATCAGTGCTCGTACAAGGTCAATATAATCATCCGTGGTCTCTTCCTGAGGTCCGAGCAGTATTCCAAAGTTGTTATAGGCAGTCTGCTCGTCGATATCGGCGTTCTTCAACCAGCCATCCTGGATCAGGAAATTGGTCTGCAGCACACCGCGCTCAGGAATAGCCCAGTCGACGTCCTTGATCCCGATGAAGCTCGGATGGTCAATGCCGTTCTGAATCGCTTCCAGATCGACGATCTCGCGGTCCCAGGGGGATCCTGTGTCCTTGTCGAAGGTCCACATGAACGCATGATCCTGTCCGTAGATCACCACCTTCGATGTGGCGCCGATTGGGGCGGTAAACTTGATGGCCGTACCGGGGTCCCCTGTGACTATGTAGTCAAGGTCTTCCGCCATCAGCAGTCCATCAACCTCGACATACTCAGGCCGGGTGATATCCAGCTGGCCCGGTGCCGAGAAAACAGACACACCAATGCCGGTCAACTCTGTGCGGGAAAACGGATGAGAATGTATCTCCGGATCTTCCCTCGTCGTCCACTTTACTTCGATCTGAGTACCGACAGGGATCGCCGCGACAAGCTTGATGAAACCCGTCGACAAGAACGTGTACTCGTGCGTGTGCAGCAGCTGCCGATCAAGCCACACATGAATCGGTCTGGTGCGATTGTAGGACTTGTCATCATTGAGATCGAACTCAACGCCGGGTGGCAGCTGAATTGAGTCTACGATCGAAGTCGTCGTCACCGCGTAGGACAGGTGATTGTGATGAGCGACGATGTCCCCGACGATCTTGACGGTGCTTCCGGACTTAGGTGGTCGAGCGAACACCAACTGCGTCGGCTCAAGGAACCATCCGTCTCGAAGGTTGATGGCGTCCATCGTAACCTTAGCTGATGCCGGGTCATCAACGGTGAATGTCAGAGGAACACGGGTCTGGCCGGCCGTCGCTACAACGGTTGTCATCCGCGATCCTACCTGTACGCGAATGATCTCTCCGCCGATCAGGCCTCCGGAAAACACCAACTCTCGCTTCCTGAGTGTCCAACCAACCTCTTCTTCAAGGTTGATGTTGTTGATGAACACCTGAGCGGTAATGATGTCGACTGGAGGGTCGATAGGGAAAACGATCTGAGTGCCTGTGGCTGTGAACGTGGGCTGTCCCTGCGCCCGGAATGTGTGAAGGCGGACCACATCACCAGGCAGCAGGGCCAGCGGAAAGGTAATGACCGAGTTGGTGGCGGTGTGACCAATGGTCACTCCGGAAGCAACAGGGTCAACCCCTACACGATTGATGTACAGAAGCTGCAGATCGTCTCCGACGTACTCTCCTGCGGGCATGGCCACAGAAGTCTCTCCGCCGGAGGCTATGTACTGGAAATCATGGTGTGCGTGAGGGACAGCGTCATAACGTCCGTCTGTGAGGTCACGCTGCACCCACCTTTTCTCCACGAATGTCGGAACGGTATTTACGTCCTTCGAGTCGTTGATCTGGTCCATCTGCTCGTACTCATTGGTAGCAGCATGAGCCAAAGCTTCCAGCAACGACGAGAGAACATGGCGATCAATACCGTTGGTCTTCTGAAAGAACCTGCCCATCACCGACAACATCTTGCTTGGGTTGAAGGCGTTAGGGTTTACAGGGTCTGTCTGACCACAATCTCCTACAACCGGCTTGCGTTCAGGACCGACACCTACATACAGACCTTCGTACCCATCCGGGTACTCAAAGCCTGCTGCAGGTACGATCGTGATTCCGCGTTTGGGCATAGTTATGCGATGATGGCCACTACCTCTTCAGGGTAGTCGTAGGTGCCGTAGACATAGATCTTCGGCTGGTGGTTGCCTTCCTTGCCGTACTTCTTCTCGCCGGCGTCCCAGTCAAAAATGTCACTGAGGATGCGCTCCAGCGCCTTCATGACCTTGTCGGGGCCGGGGGCAGCGAACTTCATGAACAGCCGAGTCGTGGAACGTTCCTTCTCTTCGCCCAGAAGAACCTCTGGCACGAACTTGAGACGGAATGACTCTGAGATGTCGACGGCCGGGATGTCCACAGTTTCGAACACTACACGGCTGTACATGCGGTACCCGTTCTTGATGTCAGGACGCTCAAGGAACTCCTCGATGCGCTGCTTCAAGAACTGGAAAGGCTGAAAGCCTGGGGGCTGAATATCACGATCCTTGACCGCGGTGTGAACCTCTTCTGGCGTCTCGATGGCACGGGTTTCAATGTCCCGTACCTTCTCCCGCGCAGACTCTTCCCCGAGCTGGGCCGCCATGGTGGCGACTTTCTGCTTGGGTCGGCCGTCATCTCGGCCATTGGCGGCGGACACATACGACGGCATGGTTCGCGCCGATGTGCCGCCTGTTCCTACATACGAAGGCTTGTTAGTGGTCATCGTTCCTCCTGGGTTAGATCTTCGCTACGGACAGATCGTCCACCGGAACGAAACGCTGCAGGTCTTCAACTGTCAGACGGTCTGAGGACTCTTCCTGGGTAATTGTACCGTCTGCGTTGAAGGTTCTCTTGGACAACACCACCGGGAATTCGATGTCGTTGATACCAAACAGGTTGAGTACAGCTACTAAGTCATTGACCGAGACAGTGCCTCCCTGCGGAATTCCGTCGATGTACGATCTGATAACACTCTCAGCAGCCGCAACCAGGGCGGTTCCCCTGTAGTTCACCTGGACGTCCAGCTGAATGGCCTGGGCTGCTTTGACGAGAATATCTTTTGTCGTGTCGTGAATCACCGACTGATCTACAAATTCCTGCAGAGTCTGTACATCCGGATTCGTGTCGTACACGATCCGCATTCTGGCACTGGTGTAGTTGGTACCCGCTGGATCAGTGTCTATGAACCGAATAAAGATGTCTTCGTCGGGCGTGAATCTGGTGGTCAGGTCGTTGACGATTACCACGAAGTCTGTGCCCTGAACCAACGTCTTCAGCACAAGGTCTGCGTTCGATGGGTCAAGCTGCTCAATACGTTGGATGTTCACCATCGGCAGAAGAAAAGACTTCCCGCCTTCATACATAGGCATGGACGTGATCGGGTTATCGATCGGCGTCGACGACACCGGGATGTCAAAGAAGTTCAGGGCTACACCGCTGGCATACAGAGAAGCGACGATGATCTGGTCTTCAAAGATACCGGTGGTGTGAAGATACAGGTCCGCCTTTCCGCCGATGTGGAAGTTCTCGGTGCGAATACCTGAAGAGATGGTGTACTTGTAGGTAGTCCGGTCTTGCGCTCCTGTTGATGGGTCGAAGCTGTTGGCCCCCTGAGGGTCCACCAACGGACGATCCAAGATGATGATGTGAGTCTGCTCGTTACGGTCCGGCGGAGCGGGTGGAGTTGATGTTGAGAACGGAGCAGAGAAGATGATGTCCTTGATCAGGTAGTCGCCGGCATCGGGATCGGAAATGTCCGAAGTGTTGAGCCTGACGGTGTCTCCACGCTGAACGCCGACCAAGAAGGTCTCGTCGTCGCGCTCGATCTCCATCTCGTGCCAGAAGTACGGGTTGCCGCCTGTCACCGACGAGAGGTAACTGTTGGAGACGTCAATGACGGCTCCTCTGAGCAAGTAAGTCGAAGGCGGTGCGCCGGCGCCTGTCCAGATAAGCCTGGTAGCAGGGTCGTAGGCTACGTTGAACTTGCGGCAGAACCCTGTGCCGAACAGGTCGTCGAACGATGCGTAAGCCTTGACGACATCTCGAAGCATCTGAGGATCACCGTAGCCGATTACTTCCTGAGAGAGGATCAGGCTTGGAAACGCTTCGTTCAACACCGTGAAGATTGAGTTACGACTGGTCAACGTACGGGTAGCCAGGCTGTCCTTGGTACGCCGTACCAGCTCAACGTTGCTTTCAATGTTGCGGCCGGCGCTAAACGGAGCCTTGTTGGTTACCCGGATGGCGTCAGAAACTCCTGTCACGGTGAACAGGGAGCCAGCTTCAATGTTGAAGTCTGACCCGACTGAAACCGCTGACACCGGAAGGTCGATGTAAAATAGACCTTCCTCTTGGTTGAGGCTCATCTCCGCTGCGGTTACGGCCAGCGCGGTGACCGCCCGAAACTGCAGGCCGTCTGCTGTCGAGACAACAGCATCCGAGGGGATCGTACGATTGTCAGACTGCGAAAAGTAAATACGCGCCGTGCCTGAGGCGGTGCCTGCCGGCTGGCGCTCAATGAAGAAGTTGGCCACGAGCTTGTCGAGCTCAGTGTCCCTCATGTATTGGTAGAATCGTAGAGACTGGTTACGTCTCAGCACAGACAGACGATCCCTGAAGGGCTGGAACATGATAGCCAAAGGCTTCACGACCGCCTGGTAAAGGACGCTGCCTCGACGGATGTCGAGTTCTGGAAACCTTTCCCTGAGGATCTGGAGTACAAACTCCTCAACGGGAAGGTTGAATCGGCTATCGAAGACTTGGAGCTCAGGCACGTCGCTTACCTTCTATGGCGGCAGACTCTGCAGCCATTACCAGTTTTCAACAAACGCCGCTTTGATCTCTGCCTGTTCCTCTGGAGTTGCTTCCGTGGGGAGCCGGCGAACGATCGAATCGAACATCATTCCAGGATCTACTTCGGGACGACTACCGGCCTTCTCGAACCCCCTGAGAACACCGCCCATGAACGCCGAAAGCTTCACAGAGGCAGGGGTTCTAAGCAGAACCTTCGTTCCTCTGGGCGTCGGCATGGTGGACTTTCCTTTTACGTCAGTCATGGACATGCTCTTTCCGACCTCCTTGGCGGCCTTGTCGTTGCTGATTTTGTTCACCGAGCTACCCAAATCGCTCATGGATGAAACCGAATCCAGGCCGTCAGACTTAGTCGTAGGATGCTCACCGCGATACTGAAAGTCTGCTTCGCCGTCACCGGAGTACGAGGGATCCTGCTGCTTCTTGTTCTTTTCGGCGAGCAACGTCTGCATGAGAGATGACGCACCATCCGGACCGCCGGACGACTGAAGAGGAGGGGTCACGCCCTGCAGCTCAGCGATCTGTCGATCCACCTGACTCTTGTCAGGAGTGTGTCCGAAGTACA
>Ga0307379_10007148_pt1 | contig 15231 bp, 41 predicted proteins | sample UN2MG_FD_202237 | JGI IMG/M metagenome (GOLD analysis project Ga0307379, IMG submission 202237) | Soil microbial communities from Risofladan, Vaasa, Finland - UN-2 | ecosystem: Environmental > Terrestrial > Soil > Coastal area > Acid sulfate soil | place: Finland: Risofladan, Vaasa | collected... | reverse complement strand
TTCTTTATGGATGTAGATGAGGGATGGCTTGACAGAGAATATGATATGGGGTACACAGAGTTCAAACCGATGATAGTTGATGGTGAACAATGAAAGATATATGTGTGTTAGATAAAGAAACGAACATTGTTTTAGAATCTTGTGAACAATGTGATCATAAAGAAATCTATAATTGTTCTGAATGTTCACATGACAGAGATTTAGTTTACACAACCACGTCTACGTGGGTGAAGTGGAAGTTCTTAGTTGGGGGTAAACAGTGAAATGAAACAAGAAATGTTTATTATAGAAACACAGCCAGAATCAACACCGTCAATGGATAAAAAATGGAGGGAGAATCCATATTATCCTACGATCTTCTTTCATGAAAACGTTGACTTTATAAAGGAATTAGCATCGCTTCAAATTATGCATAATGGAACAATATTAGATAAACCCAACAACTTAACAGGCATTGAGATTATTTATGATGTTTCAGGTTATATTTCAAATATAAAAATTCATAGAAAGAAATCATAGTTGGGGGTGTGAACAATGACATATTGCATCTATCCGTATAAGAACCTGAGCGAATATCGAAAAAACGTCGATAAAGATCATCTATGTGACCCTGATAAATGCCCCAAAAAAGAGGTGAACCAGGGTAAGATGTACTGGGGGTGGAAGTGGGTTCCCTCGGTACGTTGCGCCTATTCTAGAAGAACCCCTCCATATCTAGGGCCAAAGAAAACGATACGCCTTATTAACTGCGTTGAACTGTGTCCCCTGTGCGGGGTCGGGATGAAGCGAATCTATATTCAAATCTATGGATATAAGCCGAGTTGGATAACGATGAAAAAGACTAAAACAAGCAAAAACAAGGCAGTCGGGTATGTCTGCATGGGGTGTGGGGAAACAGTTTTAACTAAGGAATACTATAAGCTTCAACAACGATATGGGATCGTGTAGAAAATGAGTCTTGAAGATACCGCTGATCCACCACCAAGCGTATACGAGTTAGGTGATAAAGTCTTTGTGCTGCCTCCCGATAAAGCAAATCTATTTATGTCATTTCACGCCGAAGACCTGTACATCATGAATCACCATAAGGGTAGTCTCTACTATTATGTGGAGTATATACCTCCCAACCCAATTCCACCTGAGACCCGGGGGCTTACGATTATTCACATGATGCCGATTAGCCGCCGCGAGGAATTGGCCCCCAGATGAAGGGGTTAAAGTTATATACCGAGGCGGTGAAGGTATGTTGGGGCACGCCGATAGAAGACACAAGAAACACCACAACCTACGAACTCTATGCGGGTGCCCATACAATAACTTTAAATTATACTAAAACTAAGGTGTTTATATGAAGTGGAGCGAACGAGAAGAGGGGCTTTTCATCAAAGCCTGGAATAGCACCGCGTATGATCGACAACGTCTTGTAACTGTTTTTCAGAGACAGTGGTCGTCTCTAGAAAACAAGGCGGGTAGATTGGGGCTTCCTAAGCGGTGGCGTGTCGAGGAACGGGTACGATACGAGTCCATTCAGAAAGCGTTAGAGGAGGATCATATACTATGAGTGAGTATATACGAAGTTTCTTGTTGTTAAGTGACATCCATGCAGGATCACCATATGCTGTTTCCGAGGATGCCCCATTGAAGATACCAGTGGGACAAGAATTCAATGAAATATACCCCAACAAGGGACAGTTGGAAATATACAAAATTTGGCAATACATGAAGACGATGGCTGATAAGTTCCGCGTCGACACGGTCATAAATCTAGCGGATGCGATAGATGGTGCCAATTGGAAGGAGTGTGGACGACGACTCATGACATCGGAACTCGACGTTCAGAAAGACTTGGCGGTTCGTCTATTAAACCCAATCGTTCGGAACCGGAAATATGTATCATGCAGTGGCTCACCCTATCATGAATCACAGGATACCCAGATACACCGAGACATATCATTTAGACTTGAACAATCCGCCACAGAGTGTCTCTTCGTCGGGGTAACAGGAAACCTGACAATCCCAGAGATAAACAAGAAGATAAACATAGCCCACAAAGCGTCGAATGCGATGCTCTACACCGCAACAATGGCGGATCGAGAACTCATATACTGGAATGTCGCGTCGGCGCGGAACCAGCTCCCAGACATAGACTATATGATACGCGGACATCTACACAAGTTTTATCATCTAGACAACGGGCGAGAACACTTCATCCAGCTTCCCTGCTGGAAAACGTGGTATCCAATACGGAATAGTACACGTATGATCGGGCGCTACCAAACAGACATCGGATTCTGCATACTACTGTTCGATGAAGCGGGACACTCTACATTAAAGAACTTTATCTATCCTTCACCCAACATCGGAATAATGGAAGCGATACTGTGAAAGAACAGATAAAGGATTACGTCGATAGAATCGCTTACGGTCGTAGCCTCCAAGACATGAAGCTCATTTACGAAGCCGCGTGGGAGGCATCCCTAGAATCCGAGAACGACGCCGAGCTTATTCAAAAGATTCTCGACATAAGCCGCGAATATAATAATTCGTAAACCTTAAATACTTCTTAACCCTTTTCTTGTATCGACAAGATTTGCCTAGAAGAAGAATCTACCGAGTCGTCGACTGCCCTCTAACAGATCACCCGACAACCGACGAGTGCCGCCTATGTGAACATTATAAGGGGGCTAACTGGGGTGGTATCTGGGTTGACTGCGGTTATGAGGTTATCCCACGGCAACCTGAAACCGATGAAGAGTATGGTGTCGTGAAATGGTAGAGGAGGAAATGGATTTCCAGACCAAGTACGGGATACTCTGTGCGGCGGTGAAGCGTGTGCGGCAAATATGTGACCGAAAAGACACCATTCCCCAATGTTCAATACAAAGAAACAAAATCAAGGAGCGTTCCTAGAGATTGGTAGACTCTGACAGTTCATATTCAACTAAGATAGATGAGGCAAAGCATCTAAGTCAAACCTTGGAGGAGACGTTGGAAACAGCCAAGTTCTTTACATTCAAAGGATGTGTTGGGAAAGGAGAATATAGAGTTCCGAGGATATACATTAACGCAATTCTAAATTGGGCTGGAAATTGTACTGATCCTTTTGATGTAGATAATTATAAAAATCCAGAAGCGATGTTTGAAGCACTTGACTTAATCTTCAAAGTTCTTCAACCACTACAAAATCTTAGTTCACAACCAAGAATAACAATAGAGGAATCATGATGGGAAGACACAGTGACGGCTGGGGTAACTGCGTAGAGTGCGGGGAGGTTCTTAAACCCGAAGATGCGGAACGACTTGGGTGGAGTGACCGATGTGAGATGTGTTTAACTAGGGCTAAACTCTATCACCTCATCTTAGATAGGGAGTACACTGCTAGGGACACGCTTAAACAGGTGACAACGGATGAATGGAGAAAAGAGAACGGGGACACGGCGGAGGAATATTGGACGAAGCGCCTTGAAACCTATCGAGAAATGTATGAACCATTGAAGGAGATGCGGAGACTTAAACAAAGTTTACAGGATGAATCATATTGATAGTTCAGAAGGAAGAGTGAATGGTAAACAAATATACATGCGAATTCTGTGATGGCAAACCATACAACACAATAGGGTTTTTTGGAACTAAAAAACTAAGGAAAAACAGCTTTCTTTTATGTAAAGAACATAGTGAAGTTTTCCAAGATGAGCTTATTAAATTAATTCAGGGTTTGGAAGAAACTAAGAATGAAGGATAAATGTGTCTTTGACGTAAATAAAATATGTAGGGCAGGTAGATACACTACTTGTGATATGTGTATCAATGGTCCAAATGGAACCCAGTTCACGGTTAATGATAGTTTAGAAAGAACAAAGAGGATGAAAACATGAAAAGGATATTCAAATATAAAATAGAGATAACAGACGAACAAGTTATTCTACTACCGCCGAGTGGGGATATACTTCATTTTGGTTTACAGAATGATGTTCCCTATATATGGGTGAAGGTTGACCCAGAGAGAACAACTGTGAAGCGGTGGTTCAAGTTAGTGGGAACAGGTCATAGATTTGAGGATGGGTTCAAGGTAGATGGAAACAATCACATCCTTGATTATATTGGAACTGTTGTAGGGCACCAGAATACCTTTGTTTGGCATCTGTTTGAAATGAAGGAGACCTTCTTATAGTTTATGTGGAAGTGTCATAAATGCCTGCGATAAGTTTCTCAACCCTAAAAGATAAACTCCTAAGCGGAGAAAAGAAACAAACCATACGACCAGCTCGTACAGATTACTGGCTTCAATTTAAGAAAGGCGACCCTGTTTATGGTTATTGGAAGATGAGAACCAAGGAATGTGAAAAGTTGTTTGAATCGAAATTATCTGAATCCCCATTTGTTGTAACTATGAGTAAATTTAATGATGAGTTAATGAAACGAGATGGTTTTCATGATGCCACTCACGCACTAGACAAATGGTTCATTCCTCATTATGGTTGGAACATGAACGCGAAATTTGTGGTGTTGCGTTGGGAATGACAGTTTACCCTAAAAGGTGATAGTATGTTGGAATGGGATATTGAATTTGTGCGAAGAATGAGCGCCCTAGTAGACGAACTTCCTATTTTAACACAGGATGATGTAAGGGTATTCTGGAAAGAATTCAAACCAATAGTAATACAAGCCTTTAGCGATGCATCTGATTGGAGAAGGTTTAAAGAATTAGTTTTTACAGTTGTAGATGAACAATGAAAACATGTTGTGTTTGCAATCAACCCATAGAAGGGAAAGCCAAGAAAGTAGGTAAGTGTCCTAATGATGGCGTGGTGTTTTGGAGACACCCTGAATGCGTGATAGTTGAGGCAGAAGTATGATAATTCAGGGCGATTGTTTAGAGTTACTCAAAGGTATTGAATCTAAAAGTTTTGATTTGCTTATTATCGATCCGCCTTATAATGTGGGCATAGATGAATGGGATAAAATACCAAACTACATAGAATGGCTATCATCGAGATTCACCGAGTTTGAACGCGTGCTCAAAGACAACGGAACCATGTGGCTATTTCATATATCGTTCCCTACATTGGGTGAGATACATAAAGCGTTAGAAAGAAACACAGGCTTCAAGTTCAAACAATTCATCACCATAAATAAGGGATTACAGTCAATCGCAGGCAGAGCATCAGAAAACCTAAGAAGCTATCCCAGAGCAACAGAATACTTGTTATTCTATACGTTTCAGGATTTGACTGGGGCCGAACAACTTAACGAACAATATCAAAGAATTAATCCTATGGCTAAATATCTTAAAGAAGAATTCCGAAGGGCCGGTGTAACACAACGAGAAATATCAACGCTATTCCCATCAAAAACGGGGGGATTAACTGGGTGCGTTGCTAACTGGACCCTAGGATATAATTTCCCCTTAAAAGAACAATACGAGAAAATACGGAACCATCTTAACGGAGAATATTTAAAACGAGAATACGAATATTTAAAACGAGAATACGAAGATTTAAAACGAGAATACGAAGATTTAAAACGAGAATACGAAGATTTAAGACGAGAATACGAAGAAATGAGATATACTTTCAATATGGAACATGGAATTACTGATGTGTGGGATATAGATTTCTATAAAGACCGTGTGCCTTGGCACCCCACAAGCAAACCCTATGATTTGATAAAACGAATCATTGAAACCTCAACCAATGAGAACGACGTAGTTCTTGATCCGTTTAGTGGCTCAGGTACAACCGCCCTTGTTTGTCGCGACTTAAAAAGACAATACACTTGCATCGAGTTAAACGAAGAATACGTCATAAAATCAAAACAGAGACTAAGAGAAACACCCATAAAATTGACCAATTATGATAGTTGTGATTAAAGTATGATAGAGATAACTTTCATCTGCAAAAACCATGAATTCACCAAGACGTATCGCTATACACCACCAAAAACCCATATTGTTAAATGCCCCATCTGCGGAGTACAGGTAAGTAAGAGGAAACCATAATGGGTAGCAGAAAATACATTATCGACGCAATACGGCAAGCCATCAAAGAACAGCCTGGATGGTTCAAGATGGCGGACATAACGTCCCGAGTCACCGAGATAGCGGATCACGGGCCAGTGTCGGTTCAGCGAATCGCGCAGCACGTCAAGGTCTACGAGATACCGTTAGAGAGCCGCCTCTACGGAAAAAACAGGTATGAATACAGATGTCCAGACCAATGACTTTATATACTACTTTTTTTTGCGGAGATAACGTAACGAAATAATATATAACTATATATGATATATAACTATATATTATAATAGGGGGGAAAGGGCGCGGGACGAAAAATAAAGAGCTTCAAGGAACGAAAAAGTAATCTCTTCGTGTTCAAGGTTTCAGAGGAACATGTTAAAACAATGGAGGAGTTCTACCGTATCGCGGAGCGTGAAGGTGTCGCCGTGAAAAAGGTTATGGTATGGGCCATAGAGGAATACGTTGAACGCCACGGCCCCGGGAATAGCCAAACATTGTTAGGGAGCTTCGTTCTTGGGGGGACGCGCTCGGACGGTCAGGTAGAGCAAGAGATCGTCAACCGTCTTCTAGATAAGTCTGATGTTAGTTACGGTGAAATAGTTCAGCGTGTACGGGGGGCTGGTGTTCCTACGAAGGGGTTGCTTGTGGCGGTTAACAAGATTGTGGGAAAACTTAGGGAACGTGGTGTAAAGGTGTGGCAATAGTAATCCTTTTATATTGGTTGAACCTTCAAATAGGTGGTTACAATGGGTAAAACACAGATAAGTTACTCACGGAAAGTACAGACTATCCCCTATGAGAATATCTCCATCAACTATAGCCGCGAGTTTGATGACGCGGAGGAGGATATTTATGTTGTGTTTCAGTCGTGTCGTGACTTTGTTAACGATATGCTTGAGGACGAGTTTCAGCGTCTTAAGATCCCCCGGAGAGGCCCACTATGAATAATATCGAGTTAACTAAAGAAGAAGCACAGGAACTACGAACGGCTTTATTTTGGGCAGTAAGCCAACTAATTTGTAAACTTCCATCATATAAATACAATGAACTCGCATTAAAACTAGACAAGTTAATAGTTTGTGGAAAACAAAGATAATGCAACCAAAATGTCAGATATGTGGGCAATTCATCTCAGAACACGAACTATGGAATGTTGATGAAATGGAGTGTTGCAAAACCCATGGTCTCATAAAGATTTGTGGATCATGCCAAGAAATATGGGAAAAATATTGTACTCCACGAGATAAAGATAAATGTGTTATTAAGGTAACGAGAACCATATGGAAAGCCCTTCGAGAAAAGAAACCAGATTATTTCCCACGGTATACTTGTCCTAGATGTGATTATATTAGTTATAGCTTTGAAGCAGCCGCTAAACACATGGCATATCACAATCACCTTTATGAAGGAGTTGGAACATACCCAATCTACGTTTCACCAAAAAAAATCTTAGTTGGAGGTGAAGAGTCATGAAGCTTGTATGTTTGTATCCACCCCACTTGTATAGGCCCATGACCCCTTATGAGTTGCTTGATAGAGACGATCCTTTAAGGCGTAATGTTATCTCAATTCGTAGAAAAAGGAAGAACGCAAAATGGAGAAGAAGACACAGACTATGACTGTTGAGAGGGAACAAATACAATGATCTCAGATCCAAAAATAGCTTTTATAACCTTTTTTCTGAATCTTGGTGCATTCTGTCTTATGTGGTATGGCGCATGGTGGACTATTAAAGATGCTGTAAAAACAGCGATAAGGGAATCAAAACTCTTAGTTGAGGAGGAACAATCATAAATGTTAAAAACACTTAAAAGGCGATCATTAAATTGGGTTGGGGACCAACAGGGATATGGTGGATGTAATCGCTGTGGAGATAGATGGAGTTGGAAGAAATTACACAACCTCGAATTGGCTAGTGGAATTGGGTGTTTTCCGTTATGTGAAGAATGTTGGAAAAACACCACCAAAGAAGAAAAACTTGCATATTATCTTCACCATGTCTACATGAACGTTTCTAGACCCCAATTTGATTTCCAAGCGGCCGACGCAAATATTAGGCGGCAGATAAATGAATATTATGATAGTTTACGCCCCACAGTCACAAAGGAGGAAGAACGATGAGCGTTTGGAAAAACCCGACTAATTGGAGAAGAAGACACTTAATACATAGGCTTATTTGGGGACTTGGTTTAGGTGTTGTTATTCCGGGGGTTCTTCTTTGGCTTGTAACCGTATGGTGGAATGTATATCTTATGCCGTTAATTGATGTAAAACTAGCAGGATTATTGGAGGTGCCCGTGTTAAACCTTGTGTTTGCCACCTTGTTTTTCTTTGGATGCCCGGGGCTTATATGGGTAGCACTGATATCATTTTGTGTTGGGGTGAAAATATTATTTGACTTCTGATAGTTCATGTCAAACTAAGATAAATCGTTACAGTCTTTATCAAGGAGACTGTCTTGAAATGCTATCAAAAATAGAGGACGGTTCTATTGATTTAATAGTAACTGATCCACCCTATTTTCAAATTTCAAAACAATCTTGGGATAACAAATGGAAAAACTACGATGAGTTTTTAATCTGGTTAAATGATATAATTATTGGTTGCTATGATAAACTTAAAGATAATGGAAATATGTATATCTTCACAGCATTTGGGGAAGAATTTAATAAATTAGTAAACATGATTTTTAATACTAAGTTTAATGTTACAAACATGCTCATGTGGCAACGTTCACCCCCCGGAAGAAAACACAGTAAAACAAGATATACCTTAAACTATGAGTTTGTTTGGTTTTTAACAAAAGATAATTATGTCTTTAACTTGGATGATGTGCGTATACCACAAAATTATAAAGATAAAAGAAATAATCCTAAAGGGAAAAATCCTGGTTCAATCTGGTATTATCCTAATCTTATGATCGGTAGAAACAAAAAACAATTAGGACACCCAACACAAAAACCTGAGGAACTGATAGAGAGAATGATATTGGCTTCATCAAATAAAGGTGATATTATTCTTGATCCCTTCTTAGGAAGTGGTACAACAATGGCGGTTACACAAAAACTTGAACGGAGTTGTATTGGTTCTGAGACTAACTTGGATTATTGTGAGATAATAAAGAAGAGATGTAATCCAGAGATTTATAATACTTCACATACAAATGTCACAAAGGGAGAGGGAACGGAATGACTGATAGACACGCAGGATACATCGTAGTTCTTGAAGAACCAATCAGAGAAGACGATGCACAAGGAATCATTGATGCTATACAACTCATCAAAGGGGTTTTGGAGGTTAAACCTATTGAGAATAATTATGAGATCCAAATGGCAACCCTTCAAGCAAGAAGCGAGTTAGCCTCAAAAATGTGGAAGGTGTTATACCCTGAAATCTGATAGTTCATATAAAACAATAATAGATGCCATAGATCGCTATACCACCATAGAAGAAAATAAGACAAAGATGATAAAGGGCGTGTTTCCTAGAGCCTACGCCGCACGTCTAGGGTGGAAGGGGGGTTCGTTCTATGATGCATTAAAAATACTTGGGAAAGAAGCTGCCTATGATCTTGCTATGAATTGCCAGAATGAACTTCTTCATTGTTTAGGAATATCTAGATATTATGATCTAGAGGGACATGACAACACCGTCGATGTCTTGAAACTAACTAAGCAAATATTACTTTACGATAGTTCACATACAAGGTGAAAGAGAATGAATCTTCTAGGTAGATTCTTGAGGTGGTACGTGAACACATTCTTTAGACTCATATGTCGTGGGTGCAACATTCTTTGGTTGAGGTATAGACGTTGAAGTGTCCTAAATGTCTAGGAGTGGACTATAAGTCATTGGGATGGTTCCAGAGCCACATGATGAAGGAGCACGACTGGAAACCAGAACAGGCTGCCGAATGGTGGAACACGCGGTGCCCCAAGTGTGGCGCAGTCATAGTGAACCCTCTATTCTGTATCGCATGTACACACTGGTTAGGAGGGAAACATAAATATGACTGAATGGCCTGAATGGATGAGTCTCCCCGTCGAGATGTGGGATGACAAAGAGGTACTAGGCTTCGTTAAAGCGTACCGTGGTGAGAGCGTCTTACCTGCATTGTACCCGTTGACGCTGGACGAGTTCATAGAGTGGCTGGAATCCAAGGGACATAAAGCCGAGATGATGTTGCGAACCCTTAAATATTGGTTGAACGAGTATCATAAGGAGATGCACCGTGAAAAGTGATCCTACTTCCTTGTGTATGTGGTGTGAGGAGTATCACCGAAAAACTATGTGGTGTGACAGTTTTGGCCACGCCGTGTTGGAGCCTTGGAAGCCGCGTCGATGTAATAGATATGATGGTGTTATGGTGAACACTATAACGTTAAGTTCGTTAAAGGAAGTGTTGAAGGAGAAACCATAGATGTCATCAAACAGTGAAAAGTATTGTGCTAATTGTAAGAAATTTGAGGTGGAAGCCTCAGAATATGGTTGGGAAGCGTGGTGCCGCATAGATTATCATGACATTGAGAATCCACTTAAAGAAATATGTGATAAATGGGAGGAATCTTAGTTATGTTCCATTCTTTTTTTCCATTTTTTCTTTATATGCCGAGTAGCTATATCTAACATTTCTTTTTCCGTAAAGAAATCTGATTTTACAAAATTACATCTATGACAAGCAATAACCATATTATCTTTCACATAACCTTTAGAGTTGTCTTTACAATCAATCGTAAGTCTATCCGAACGATTATTAAATGAATCAAAAACAACATGTATGTTTTTTTCTTCTATTCCACAATAATGACAAACTTTGGGTTCATTATTATACCATTCAACAAACTCATCCTGGGATACGCCAATAAATTTTGGTTTACCACATCTTCTATATTGTTCTGGGTGTTTTTCCACATATTTTACACGGGATTTTATTTGTTGATATATACCAGCCGGTGTTTTTGAATGTTTTTTTGCATATTCTCTTTTACATTGAAGACATCGAACGGTTTTACCATCGTTTGTTGAACTAGAAGTTCCAAACTCTGATAACCTTTTTTCTTTTTTACATTTATGGCAAACTTTGGTTTGCATAGGCAGTCGATATCCTTATATATTTGCTTCCTTATATCTATTTTGGTGGAGTAGGGATTCTAGGCAGTTTCCCGAAACACCACAAACCTTAAATATATTTAAACGGAAGTAAATGTATGGATAATCCAACAAAATCTCTTTTGTGTACAAACAGTGAAAGACACCGCCCAGACTCTCCCGAAGAGAAACTAGCAATATATCATCAACTTCACAAGATACCAGTAGAACCCCCATGTGATGTTTGCCCTTGGCGAAAATATCCTGAAAGAGTGCAAGGTTGTGGTAATGCGGGGTGCGGATGGATGTTATTATATCTTGCGATGGACTACTATCAACGCAAAAACGGGTATTGGCCCTTCAAGGGAGATGAAGTTAGAATGGCGAAGGTTCTGATAAACGATGCCATAAAGTTGTTGGAGCGTGTATCCTAGTTGGATATACACCACCGAAAGATTTATATCTAAGTAGGGGATATACACAACTATGAACTGGGATTATGTTTCGGGATTATTTGATGGAGATGGTCATGGAAACTTGTTTATTAAATCTCCATGTAATTCACACCAAAGATATGGGACAACACCACTAATAGAACTTGCGGTTTCTGGTGATGTAATTATTCCGTTACGAAACTTTTTAACAGAACTTGGTGTTTTTCCTCAAAAAAGAGATTATGGTTATACTACAACGACATCCAATCATTTTGGTAGTGCAAAATATATTAAGATTGGTTCATGGAAAGGCGTAAAAATATTTTGTGAAAACGTAATTCCTCGGTGTTATATTAAAAAAGAACGATTACAGCTTTTACTTAATGCAATAAAATTACGAGAAAAAATAATTAAAGACAAAAACCATAATGAAGATTTTATTTCTTATTTTGATTATTATAGACATGAGATTCACAAATTTGCCAAGAAAGGGCCAAAGATAATTAGGGAATATGATTACCCAATTATAAATAAATTTAGTTTAGAGAGGTTGTCTGAATGGGAATAGAACAAAAATCTCCTTTGGATATAAACAAAGATATAAAAAGAAAAGCAGAACTATGGGATGAAATCGTCGCCATGAACCTTACGATAGGTAATCCTACCCCTAGCGGCATATGGTTTGGAGTTAATCATTGGAGAATTGCTTTCAGTTCCCTACATCAAGAAGTTCTTAATGAATCCCAAAAACGGTATCGCCTTGAAAAGAAACTTGAATTAATCACCCGATGGTATGGAGACCACATTGAATACGAACGCCCCGACCATTCACAATATTTAAAAGCAGATTCAAACGAACTTATGGAGTTGGGAATGTTGCTAGAGTTACCAATAATGGAATATGCGGAGCGTCGTGATAGTTGACAGTAAACAGTGACAAAAAATGGGATAGACAACTTATCGAAGCACAGGATTCATTATTAAGAGAAGCCACACGAAAACTTGGGTTAATTAAAGGTGAATTAGAAACATATAATAAGCGTTCAAAAAGGGAACAAAAACAGACGGCTTGGATTACAGTTGAGTTGATTCAAAAAATAATGGATGGTGTATATTAGTTGAGTGCAGACAATCATATATGGCATGAATACGGAGAAACACCAACAGCGTTTCCCGAAGTCTGGAATTCATTTGAATGCGGCAACTTCTATGACGCTGAATATGTCCAAGATTGGTTAAAGAGGTGTATGGCGGACTTCCCCCAATACCCTGTCATCGGAGGAGGCGATCCGTGGACCCACCGGGAATATGAGGCATGGTTTAAGAAATGGTTTTCACAGTTTAGGAACAAAAGGAGATAAATAAATGGTAAAAATAGTATTCTTGGGATCATGCAGATTTTCACCATATGAGATACTTGCTGTTCCTGATCCTATCCCCGGTGCTCACAACACGGATAAAGACTATGAAATGGCATTTAAGGTTTTCAAACCAGCTATTGATGAAGCAGACCTAGTTATTGTCTATGCTCCAGATGGGATAGGAGAACACACGGGTTTAGACCTAGAATATGCCAAGTCTCAGAACAAAGAAATAATCTTTGTTCCATCTAAAGTATCAGAGGAGAAACAGGATGCCGTTAAATAAGGCGAAGGGAAGAATGTTCAAGTCCGTGGGGTGGACCTGGAACCCAATAGCGGGGTGTACCCATGACTGTAAATATTGTTGGGCTAAATCACTAACTGAACGGTGGGGCAAAACTTTTGAACCCAAGATACGTGAACACTTCTTTAAGGATAAGATGCCGAATGACGGGTCTTGGATATTCGTTGGAAGCGTGGGTGACACGTTTTGTAGGAGTATGAAAGATGCGTGGATATTACGGCTACTAAAATTCATTAAAGACTGTAAAGCTAACAATAAGTTTCTGTTGCAGACTAAAAACCCGAATAGGTTTCCTTGGTTTATTAATGAACTTGAAGAAATAAAGGATAAAATAATTGTTGGAACAACCTTAGAAACTACATGGGCCACTCCTTGGAGTAATGCACCACCAACAGACAGTAGAGCAGATTATTTAATATACATGAAGAAACATGGATTCAAAACATTCCTATCTTTAGAACCATTAGCAGATTTTCAGCTAGTTACCATGAAACGATGGATAAACCTAATTCAGCCAGAGGCCATAGAGATAGGGTTAGAGAACTACACCAACTTCACATTCCCCCCCACAGACAAGAAAATACTTTCCCTCCTACGGTGGCTAGAGGACAGCAGATTTGAATACGTCCTCAAAGAAAACCTCAAACACCTAACCCTTTCTCCCCCCATCTGCCCCGAATGCGGCTACGACATAATCCGCGCAGTCTACAAAGATGACGAGGGCATGGAGATAGACTTCTATGACTGCACGGGGTGTAGTCATGTCTGGAAACCATATAATAGTTCTGTGCCAACAAAGATAGGTGAAAAAAATGGTTGATGTAAATGACATGTTTCATATTGCCAAAAGGATAGATATCATCCTTGAAGCTATGTACGTAGCTAGGCGACTGACTATTGATGAGAAACTTCAAATAAAACGAGTTCTCGACGTGGCACTAGACCAATGGTTTGATGAAGATGAGTGATAGTTTACCACGAACAAAGATAGAAAGCGGGGTTTCCAAAAATGGTGAAGTTTAGAAAGTTAAATATCCAAATCTTACTTGGTGTTAAACAATGATATGCATGGAATATGATGGGTGGCACATATTAAAAACAGGGAGAATAAAAGAACGTGAAGATATAAAACTAGAGTGCCCTGCTTGCGGATTCAAGGAAACAAAAGAAGAAAAATTCAGAGACGGTACGACTTATTGTGATGTTTGCGGCGAACATTCTGCCATCATCTGCCCTCAATGCGATGATTGGTGGGATCACGTCGATGAGGATCGCGTCTGTGGGGTGTGTGGATTAATTCTTGGTGCAGTAATCATCGGGAAAGATTCAGATTGCCCTCGTCATCCAGATGGAGGAATTGTTAGTTGGAAATGGTATTTAAGAAGAGGCGGATAAAATCTTAGTTGTGAATGAAGTGTGATAAAGTATGGATAGGGTTTGGTGGTTTATAGAGGAAAACACCTATATGTGGTGCGGGGAATGTCAACGTTTTGTTAGTGCTGTGATTTCTCAGATAGATGATGAAACATGGAAACTAACATGGTGCCATGGTGAAAGTTATGAAAAGAAAAAACCAGAGTCAATCTACGAAGAAATAAAACCAGACTTATGATACTTGGGGTAGAACAATGAAAAAATATGGTAGAACCGTAAACACTCATCACATCAGCTATGATCCTGAGATAACCGTAGACATATTTAGTGGGGAACACCAGATAATAACTTTGATGGAGCGATATAGCAAGCGAACTGTGAGTAAGGACTTTATACGATGCCTCAAAAGATTCATAGCCTCAAATGAAGATAAAGTCGTTGAATTGTGAGGATTGCCCCCTTGTCGTTGAAGACTGTTTCTGTTCACGTTATCTATGGTTCACCTTCTACTATGATCGTAACCAAGTTTGGGCCTGTAACTGGGTATACCTTCCCAAACTAGAATCTTAGTTTATGGCAAACTATCATAATGTTTATATATGCGCGTTGTTTTCTTTTGTTTGGTTCCGATGCCCCATCCAAAACAGGCTAATCCCC
>Ga0307379_10007147_pt1 | contig 15231 bp, 10 predicted proteins | sample UN2MG_FD_202237 | JGI IMG/M metagenome (GOLD analysis project Ga0307379, IMG submission 202237) | Soil microbial communities from Risofladan, Vaasa, Finland - UN-2 | ecosystem: Environmental > Terrestrial > Soil > Coastal area > Acid sulfate soil | place: Finland: Risofladan, Vaasa | collected... | reverse complement strand
CGACAAACGACCGCAGGAGCGGCGTGGTAGCGGGTCACGGAACAGCCCAGGCGGAGGCCAGGCGCGTCTGCGACCGTCACGTCGTCGGCGACTGCACCTGCACTGGCCTGGGTCGTTCGATCGACGCCGCCGTTGGATGCAAGGGCGACGACTGGAAGCAGCATCGCCACCAGAACCGCGATCGTGGCCATCGGGATGAGCAGGGTCCTACGCACGGGCGGTCAGTCCTTTCCATCGAACCTGATCGGGGGTTTGATGGTTACAACGACGAACTCGACCGGCGATTACACCCCGCGTGCGAACCGAAGCCGACCGAGGCGGCGATCAGTCTGCGTCGAGGAGCTCGAGGACGGGCGCCATCGCCTCGAGCGCGGCCAGCGTCGGTGGCCAGAGGATGAGTTCGACGTGGGTGAAGCCTCCAGAGCCGAAGGCTCGAATGCCGTCTGCGATCTCCTCGGCCGAACCACTGACGGGAACGCCGAGCGCCTCCGCCGCACCCGTGATCGACGTCGGTTCCACGATGATCCCCGCCGACCGCCCGATCGTCGCGGGATCTCGGCCGTGCTCGAGACATGCCGCCTCGAGTGCTTCGAGGCGCGGGCCGAACTCGGTGAGATCGCTCCGCTCCTCCACGTACCAGCTCCAGATATCGGCGTGGCTGACCGCCTGGCGAAGCATCTTGGGACCCTTGGCACCCATGACGATCGGGATCCGGCCAGGTCGCGGTCCGACCGGTCGCTGCTCCAGGTCGTGCGCGGCGTGGAACGTCCCCTGGTAGTCCGCCCGACCCTGCCGTAGCAGCGGGATGATGATCTCGACCGCCTCGGCGAACCGGCTGTACACCTGGTCCTCGGGCAATCCGAAGGCATGGGCCTGACTGCCGGCGTGCCCGGAGCCAAGGCCGAAGACGAACCGTCCCCCGCTGATCTCATCAAGCGTCTCGACGGCCTTCGCGGTGATCCCCGGGTTGCGGTGGAGTGTGGACAGGACCCAGGTCCCGACCTTCACCCTCGTGGTGGCGGCCGCCACGGCGCCGGTCATCGCCACGCATTCCCACCAGCCGATCGTCGGACCCTCGGCCGGGCGCCACAGCAGCTCGTCGGCCAGCCAGACGGTGTCGAACCCGACCGCTTCGGCGCGGGTCGCGAGCTCGCGGATATCGGTCCAGCGCGCAGTCGTACCGTCGACGAACGACTCGCTCACCGGGAGGACAAGGCCGATCTCGATGCGTGACATACGGGCTCCTTCGACCTCCGGGGTCAGCTCGGGCCGTGGCTAGCCCGAAGCCGCGGCAGGACGTCGGTGGCGATCCGCTCGAAGGTGGGCAGCTGTCGCTCGTCGGGCGGGTAATAGATGACGATCTCGTCCATGCCCAGGTCGAGGATCCGTTGCGCTCGCTCCTCGAATGCATCGACCGACTCGTAGCAGTCGTAGATGCCGCCCCGTGGGCGGGCCTGGGCATCGAACATCGTGTACGACCGAAGGAGCGTGCCCGGCGCGCGGCCCGAGGCCGCGAGGATCTCGTCCATCGACTCGACCCGCCGACGGGTCTCATCCACCTGATCGTCGAATGATTCGAGGAACGACAGGCTGCTCCACACGTCGGCCAGGCGGGCGGCGTGGCGCATCATCACCGGGCCCAGCGCGCCGATGGTGATGGGGGGCCTCGGCGACTGGACCGGTCGTGGGGTCATGATCGCGCCATCGACTCGGTAGTAGGTGCCGCTGTACGACGACGACTCGTCACGGAGCAGCCGATCGACGATCTCCGCGTACTCCACCAGCCGGGCCACGCGCTCCTTCGCGTCCCAATCGGGGATGCCGAGCATGGCGTAGGACGGATCGCCCAGGAGGCCCGTCCCGAGCCCGATCTCGAGCCGGCCATGGGACACGTGATCGAGGGTCAACGCCTGCCGGGCGAACATGGCCGGGTTCCGGAACGGGATCTGGGTCACGCAGGTCGCGATCCGGATCGTGGTCGTGGCGGCGGCCAGTCCGGTCAATGCCGTCCAGGACTCGAACCACGGGCTCGACGGGTTCGTCCAGTCGACGAAATGGTCGGGCATCGCCGCAGCGTCGAATCCGAGGGCCTCGAGCCGGACGAACCGCTCCTCGAGCACGTCCCACGGGACGTTCGGCAGGGACAGGACCTGGAACCGCGGCGTGGCCGGCATGTCTCATTGTGGCATGCGAGCCCGGCCCCGGATCAGCGTGGCTCGGCTGTGCGTGCTCCCGTCACGGCCGGAGCGGCCTGCCTCGCGACCTCGTTCGATCGGCCCCGTGACTTGATCGGCCCCGCTTCAAGGCGATCGATCAGCCACGGTGCACCCAGCCGGTCGAGCGTCTCACGGGCCGCTTCGATGGCTGCGCCGGCTTCGGCCATCTCGCCCTCGGTCGGCGCAAGCAGCGTCGCCAGGTCGACGGTGGTCATGGCCTCGTCGAAGGCGAGCCCCAGGCTGCGCCAGCCACGAAGTGCCTCTCGATACCCGGCGATCGCATCGGCCCGACGCCCCTCCAGGGCCGCGATCCCGGCGCGGAGGGATACGAGGTCCAGGGCGATCGCCCTCCCGCGGTTGGCGAATGGCTCGACCCGGCTAACGACTTCCCTGGCCTCCACCGCATCGCCTGCCCAGAGCGCGGCTCTGACGGCCAGAGGCAGGGCGATGGAGGTGAAGTAGGCCGTGACGTCCGCCGCCGAGATCGCCTCCCGCCGGGCATCTGCCAGCCGATCGCCAGTAAGAGCCGCCCATGCGCGACCCCAGTGACCGTACGAGACGTACTGGGTGTCCGACGTCGTGTCGGACATCGATTCGACCAGACGCTCGGCCTCGAGCAGATCCGCCGTAGGATCCCCGCCCTGCAGCGCGGTGAGGACCGCGCGGTCCACGAACAGTTCCGTATAGAACCAGCCCGTGATCTCGTTCCCCAGCCAGTCATCGAGCAGGGTCGATGCCCAGGCCCAATCGCCCACGCGGATCGCACACGAGACGGCGTTTCCGACCATCTGGAACCCGTAGACGAGCGAGCCTCGCCGGCCGGCGACGTCGAGACCTTCGCGAGCCATCGCCAGGCCGGCGCCTGGGTCGGCGAACTGCTCATAGAAGGTCAGTGTCGTGCGAGTATCTCGATCGACATCGACGAGCTCATTGGCGATCGCCAGGTCGTTCGTTCCGCGCAGCAGGATGAGTCCTTCGCGAGGGCGGCCCGTCCGGATCAGAAGGCTGGCCCGTCGCGACAGCGCCGCCGCGGTGATCGGAAGCAGGTCGAGGCGCTCGGCGACGGGCAAGAGGCGTTCGAGCCATGTGGACGCCGTCACGTCCTCGGCGTCGACATATCCACTGGTGATGGCGAGCATCAAAGCGACACCGGCCGGTGTCTCCTCGAGATCCGAGAACTCCTCCCAGGCGGGCAGGACGATCTCGAGGACGCGTGCTCGGTCATTCACGAACTTGGAGATCGCGTCGGCATACGCGGCAGAAGCCAGGGCGATGCTCGGCCGGTCCCCGAGCTCGCGCTGGGCCTCCAGGGCGCCGAGGGCATGCCGCTCCGCCACCTCCGCCACGAGGCCCTGCATGGCTGAACCGAGCGCTCGTTCGTGCAGATCGGCCCGATCGACCGGCGCCGGGCTGACGACCAGGGCGTGTTCCAGGAAGGTGACCGCCTGGGCGTGGGAACCGAGCACCGCGGCACGCTCCGCGGCTGCTCGAAGCGCAACGCGGGCCTGCGCCGCAAGCGCATCCGCTTCCGGCCCGTCGGCGGCGTACCCCTGAGCGGCCAGGTAATGACCGGCCAGGGCCCCGGCCAGTTCCTCGGTCTCGAGCGACTCGAAGAAACGCGCCGCAGCGAGGTGGCGCACTTTACGGTCGTTTCTTGCCAGCGTGTTGTAGGCGACCTCACGGATGAGTGCCTGGACGAACGCGTACTGACCCCGTTCCGGAGATCGCGGATCCACCATCTGGACAAGGAGTTCACGGCGGACGAGCGTTCGGAGCCGCGGCTCGAGTTCGGCCGGGTCCTGCCCGGAGATCGACGCGACGCCAGCGAGGGTGAAGCTTTGCCCCAGGACGGCCGCATCCGCGACCAGCGCACGGTCCGCGGCATCCAGCTCGTCGAGGCGGGCCGAGATGAGCGCCGTCAGCGTCTCCGGTACGGCCAGGTCGGACATGGCGCCGACGGGTCGGTAGACGTCGTCGGCGAGGACCAGTCGACCCTGCGCGACCAGCATCCGGACGGTCTCGACCGCGTAGAGCGGGACCCCGTCGGCTCGAGCGAGGATCGCGTCGCTCGCCGACTTCGGCAGGCCGGGGACCAGGCCGGCCAGCAGCTGCCCCATCGACTCGAGCGACAGCGGTTCCAGGTGGAGCGAGGCGAAGCTGCGGATCCCGGCGCCCCAGTCGGGTCGACGCTCGAGCAACTCCGGGCGAGCCAGGGTGACGATGAGGATCGGTACCCCCCGACTCCATTCCAGGATGTGGCCGATGAAGTCGAGGAGCCCCGGGTCGGCGTGATGGAGGTCTTCGAAGACGAGGACGACCGGACCGCTGGCCGACAGGCGCTCGAAGAAGGTCCGCCAGGCGCCGAACAACTGCTGAGAACTCACGTCGGACTCGACGCCCAGCAGCGACAACAGCGCCGGTTCGATCCAGGTCCGCTCGGATTCGTGGGGAACGTGCTCGCGGAGCATCGCGGCGATGGCGGCGCGGGTGGTCGGCTCGTCGTCGGTCTCCTCGAGACCTGCTCGTCCCCGGATCATCTCGCCCAACGCCCAGAAGCTGATGCCCTCCCCGTAGGCCGGGCTTCGGCCGTCGTGCCACCACACGGCTTCGACCAGTCCGTCGATGTACTTGAGGAACTCCCAGGCGAGACGTGACTTCCCAATGCCTGCCGGCCCCATCACGCTGACGAGGCGCGGTCGAGCCTCGCGAACCGTCGCGTGATAGAGATCCTTGAGCTGGCGAAGCTCTTCGTCGCGGCCCACGAACGGGGCTTCCAGCGCCTCGGACCGGCCTACGCCACCGCGCTTGGCGACGACGCGGACGACTCGCCAGGCCGGCACGGGATCCGCCTTGCCCTTGAGCGCCTGGTTCTCCGCGGCCTCGAACACGATGGCACGCGCGGCGGCGCGCTGGGTGGCGTCGCCCACGAGGACCGTCGACGGAGCCGCTGCGCCCTGGAACCGGCTGGCGGTGTTGACCATGTCCCCGGCGACCATCCCCTGATCCGTTGCGCCCAGGGTTACCGCCGCCTCGCCGGTCTGGATCCCCACCCGTACTTCGATGCCGGGCGCCAGACCGCGCACGGCGTCGACGAGTTCCATGGCCGCCCGGACGGCTCTCTCGGCGTCGTCCTCCCGCGCGACCGGCGCGCCCCACAGCGCCATGACGGCATCGCCGATGAACTTCTCGACCACGCCGCCGTAGCGCTCGATGATCTCGCGGACCGTCTCGAAGTAGTGCGACTGGAGCTCCCGAACCTCCTCCGCATCGCGGCCCTCGGAGTACGAGGTGAACCCGACGATGTCGGCGAACAGCACGCTCACCAGGCGTCGCTCGGCAATGGGATCCGTGCCCGCGGTTCGGACCATGGGGGACTTCGCTGGGGCACCCGATCCCGCCGCTCCAGGCACGCCGGCCAGCGGCGTCCCGCATTCGGCGCAGAACTTGGCGGCCGGAACGTTCGCTGCATTGCAGTTCGAGCAGATCGTCGCGAATGGCGTGCCGCACTCCATGCAGAACTTCGCACCGGGCTGACTCTCCGTCCCGCAGGCAGAACAGATCGCGCCGCTATCGCCAGCCATCTCAGTCGCGGACGGCGGCGGGCGCCAACTTCGGGGACGAAGTCGCAGCGGCCAGTCCCTCGGAGGTCGCGGGTCGGGCCCGGAGACGCTCGAGTTCGCGCAGCATCGGTACGGCGCCGAGCCGGCGCATGATCGCCTCTGCCTCCACGGCCAGCTCGACGATCTCGGGTTCCTTTTGTCCATGCGTCGCCAAGAGGGCCAGGACCGCCATCAACTGGCGATATGGAAGACCCATATCCCGGTAGGCGCCGATCACCTCGCGGAATGACCGTAGTTCTGCGCCGGTGGGTGCCATGAGGGCAGCGATGCCGATCCTTGTCAGTGTGCGATCCAAATCCCAGAGTCGCCCGTGGACATCGGTTGCGTCGAAGGCCGCGAGCGCGCGCTCGGCCCGTCCTGGGTCTATCGCGATGAGCGCGACGACGCCGGCCAGCTGCGTGTTGGCGGGCGCGTTGAGCGAATCGCGGCTAGCTGCGGACAAGAGGGCGTCGCAGGCATCGGTCAGGCGACCCTCCGCAAGCGCCAGCTCAGCGTGCAGTACATCGAGTCCGGAGATCACTCCTGAGTCTCCGTGCTCGACCGCCCATGCCTCCAGGGCGGCCACCTCATCGGCGACATCCTCGCCCTTGAGGGCTCGCAGCGAAGCCAGGTTCCAGCGAACCACGATACGACCCGACTCGTCGGTCTCCCGGTCCATCTCAGCCGTCCATCGATCGAGTGCCCAATCCCAGTCCCCCACCTCGATGGCACCCGTCGAGGCATTCGCCAACGCGATTCGTGCGTGGCCGTAGCGCCCCAGCTTGGTGGCGGTCTCGAGTGCCTCGCGCGCGACTTCGTACACCTCTGCCGGATTGCCCTGATCGTTGGCCGAGAGATTGATCCTGGCCCGCAAGGACGTCGCTGTCAGGCCGTTCTCGTCGGCCAGCTCCATCCCTGCCCTGATCGCTCCCACGCCCTCGTAATGACGACCGAGGTTCGAGAGGGCACTCCCTCTGGTAATGAGCAGATCGGCGACCAGTGGCACCGCGTCGAGGTGTTCGGCAGCCGGCAGTGCCCGATCGGCAACCTCAAGCGAACGCAGATTATCTTCATGGAAGAAGCTCGCCCGCGAAAGTTGTCCAAGGAGCGCGACTCGGTCCCGATCGAGCGGCATGTCCGGCGCCGCCCAACGCTCGGCGGCCGGATCCAACAGGCTCAGGGACTCGTCGACCTTGAAGTTGCTGATCAGACCCTGGGCGAGGGCGACCGTCGTGCGCAGTTCGGCGCCCTCATCGTCGGCGCTCCGCCGGATGTCGAGCGCCTCGCGCAGGCGCGTTTCCGCGATCTCGGCGAAGCCGCCCTCATCGGCAGCGACTCCCGCCCGTTCGAGCAGGTCGGCGATCTCAACCGGTTCCCGGGAGATCCGCCGAGCCTGATCGTAGAAGGTCGCGGCCTGGGCAAAGGCGCCCAGTTCGGCCGCCCGCTCGGCCGCGGCGCGCAGCGCGATCCGGGCCTGGCCCGCGACCGCATCGGCCTCCGGACCCTCCGGACTGTTGGCGTGTGCCGCGAGGTAATGGATGGCCAGGGCCCCCGCCAGTTCGTCCGTGCCGAGCGCCTCGAAATAGCGGGCGGCTGCCAGGTGGCCGGCCTTGCGATCCTTCCTCGCCAGCGTGTTGTAGGCAACCTCGCGAATGAGCGACTGGACGAAGACGTACTGGCCACGTTCCGGCGATCGCGGGTCCGACTGGATCGTCAGCAACTCACGCCGGACGAGCCCGCCGAGGCGCTCCTCGATATCGGCGTCGTCCTCACCGACCACCGCCGCCAGAGCCGGCAGCGTGAAGCTCTGGCCGAGGACTGCGGCCTGCTGGACGAGAGAGCGATCCAGCGAATCGAGAGCATCCAATCGAGCCCCGATCAACGCGGTCAGGGTCTCGGGGACCGCCAGGGCCGTCAGATCGCCGACTGGCTCGTGGACGCCGTCACGGAGCACGAGCTGGCCATCGGCCACGAGCATCCGGACGGTCTCGACGGCATAGAGGGGCATGCCATCCGCCCGCTCGACGATCGCCTGCGTCGCGGCCTCCGGAAGACCCGGTACGAGGCCCGCCAGCAGCTCCTGCATCGCTGGAACGGATAGCGGCTCCAGGTACATGGAAACGAAGTTGCGCTTACCGGCACCCCAGTCCGGGCGTCGCTCGATCAGTTCCGGTCGGGCCAGGGTGACGATGTAGATCGGGACGCCCTTGGACCAGTCGAGCAGATGCTCCACGAAGTCGATGGTGCCGGTGTCAGCCCAGTGCAGGTCCTCAAAGACCATGATCACCGGACCGTTCGCGGCCAATCGCTCGAAGTACGTCCGCCAGGCAGCGAAGAGCTGGTCGGCGCCGAGCGTGCTGCCCTGGCCGAGCAGGGCCAGCAGGGCCGGCTCGATCCAGCGTCGCTCGGCTTCATCGGGGACATTGGCCGCGACGCTCTCGGCGATCTTCCGCCGCGTGGTCACCTCGTCGTCGGACTCCGCGAGACCGGCCCGGCCACGGACCATCTCACCCAATGCCCAGAACGTGATGCCCTCGCCATAGGAGGGCGACCGCCCGTCGTGCCAGTAGATGTTCTCGGCAAGCCCGTCCAGGTATTTCGTGAATTCCCAGGCGAGGCGACTCTTGCCGATACCCGCAGGCCCAACGACGCTCACCAGACGGGTGCGCCGCTCGCGGTCGGTGGCGTGGAAGAGGTCTTTCAACAGCCGAAGCTCATCGTCTCGGCCCACGAATGGAGCCTCGAGCGTATCCGCGCGGTTGCGGCCACCACGTTCGGCGACGACTCTCAGGGCACGCCACGCCGGAACGGGTGCCGACTTGCCCTTGAGCGCCTGCTCCCCCAACGGCTCGTAGGCGATCGCAGCCTCGCTGGCCCGGACCGTGCTCTCACCGACCAGGACCGATCCGGGGGCCGCGACAGACTGGAGGCGGGCGGCAGTGTTGACCATGTCGCCGGCGACCATCCCCTGGTTGATGGCGCCGAGGGTGACGGCAGCCTCGCCGGTCAGGATGCCGGCTCGCGCCTGGATCGTCGGGCCCAGCGCCTGGACCGCGTCGACAAGCTCGAGTCCGGCGCGGACGCTCCGCTCGGCGTCGTCCTCGTGGGCAACGGGGGTACCCCAGACGGCCATCACCGCGTCGCCGATGAACTTCTCGACGGTGCCGCCGTAGCGGCCGATGACATCCGAGGCGATCTCAAAATATCGCGACAGCATCTCCCGGGTGTCTTCGGCGTCACGGTCCTCGGCGAACGGCGTGAAGCCGACCAGATCGGCAAACAGCACCGACACGAGCCGGCGCTCTGCGTTCGGAGCGGCGGCGCTCGTCGCCGACCCGGCCATGGCTGTCTGGATGGCGGGGGCCGGAGCGCCAGCGGTGAGCGGGGTCGCACACTCGGAGCAGAACTTGGCTGCCGGAAGGTTCGAGGCGCCACATGACGGACAAACCGAGGCGAGCGGAGACGCACACTCCATGCAGAATTTGGCACCGACGGCGTTCGTCGTTCCGCAACTAGCGCAAGTCACGCCTGTTCCAACCTCCTCCCTCGAATATCCGAGGCTGAGTGTAGCGAAGCGCGCGCGGCGCGCGGTGGCACTACACCCGAGAGCGGTCCGCCGCCGGGATCGGGCGATATGGCACCCGAGCGCTACGCAGCGTGGACTCGCGCGACGACGTCGGCCATCCAGGCGATGGCCTCCGTCCGCGGCGCATCCGACCTGACCCTCAGGTCGCAACGCACTTCGTCGAACCCGAGCGTGCCGTATCCGAGGATGGCTTCAGCCATCTGATCCGGTGAACCACCGAGCTGGAGGGCCTCGGGGGACGAGGCCGCCGCGGTGCCGGGAGTCGCCACCGAGAAGAGATCCACGGAGCGACGGAGCGTGGCGGGGTCGCGATCGACTTCTTCGCATGCACGATCGACTTCTTCGCCAAGCGCCTGCAAGTGGGTGGCCCCGGCGGATTCCGACGTCCACCAGTTCCACTCGTCGGCGAAGCGTGCCGCGAGCCGGAGCATCTTCGGTTTCCCGCCGGCGATCGCGATCGGCGGGCCCCCCGGGCGGGGGCCGCGCAGGATCAGTTCGGCCGCCGGCGCGTGGTAGAACTCGCCCTCGAAGGACGCCCGTCCCGTGCGCAGGAGTGAGGAGATGATCTGGATCGCCTCGGCAAATCGCGAATATCGGCGGTCGGCATCGATCCCGAATCGGGGGTAGTCGTCGGGCGTGTTGCCTAACCCGATACCAAGCGTGTACCGCCCGATGGAAATCTCATCGAGGGTCGCTGCGATCCGCGCCACCAGGGCCGGGTGCCGGTACGGGTTGTTGATGACCGCATGGCCGATGCCGATCGTCTCCGTGGCCGACGCGATACCCGCTGCGACCGACACCGCATCCCACAGTCCCAGATTCCCGTCGTCGTCCGGATAGAGCAGCGCGTCCTCGAGCACGACGAGGTCAAAGCCGGCGGCCTCCGCGGCAAGGGCCTCACCCCGGATCGATCGCCAGCTCGGCGGTGCTGGCTCCATCCCCGGCCGACCAAAGAGGCGGATGTACAGGCCGATCTTCATCCACGCTCTCCAGGGCGACGCCGAACGGGGCGTCATGCGACGCCGTCCGTGGAACCGTAGCAGAAGGCTGTGGCGGAACTCAAAACCAATCACCGTCGTCTCCTCGGTACGGCCGTCCCTCCAATCGCGGGCGGTGATCCAGCGAAGGTGGACCCAATGTCGCAAACAGTTCGCGCGCTTGGCGCCATGGCGCTCGGTGCCCTCATCGTGGCCGTTGCCGCGCTCTCCGTTCGTTCTGGCCCGGTCAGCGGCGCACCGACCGACCCATCCGATCCGGCCACGCACGCTATCACCGTGTCCGCTACCGGTACCGTCACCGTGGTCCCCGATATCGCTCGCGTCTACCTCGGTGTGACCGTCTCCAAGCCGACGGTCAAGGCAGCCCGGGCGACCGCGGCCCAGTCGATGAACCAGATCATCGCGCGGCTCAAGGCACTGGGCATCGCCGATGCCGATATCAAGACGACCAACCTGAGCCTGTATCCGCAGTACGCGGTGGGTTCGGACCGACGGGTCGTCGGATATCGGATCAGCGAGCAGGTCCAGGTCACCGTGCGCGATCTTGACAAGGCCGGCGATGTCGTGGACGGCGCGACCGCCGCCGGCGCGACAAATGTGAACGGGATCTCATTCGAGGTGAGTGACCCGGCGAAGGCCATGAACGACGCACGAGCCGATGCCGTCAGCGCTGCTCGGGTGAGCGCGCAGGCACTCGCGGACGCCGCCAAGGTCTCCCTGGGGACGGTGATCTCCATCACGGACGCGACCCAGAACTGGCCGATCTACTACGGATCCGGCGAGATGCGGTTGGACGCCGCCAGCGATCTGGCTACACCGGTCGAGCCGGGTACGCAGGATCTGAATGCGAATGTCACGGTGGTCTTCGAGATCAACTGAGCGGGATCGCCCCGATCAAGGCTGGGCTTTCGCCTCGCTGATCTCGATCAGGTGACCATCCGGGTCGCGGAAGAACGCGCGGATCTCCCAATCGGACTCGACCGGCGCCGTTAGAAACGTCGCGCCTCGCCCGGTGAGGGTCTGATGGGCGGCTCGACAGTCGGGGACCCGGATGGTCATGGCGTGGCTGACGGTGTCGATATCGGCAGGCGCTTCGAAGGTGACCGTCGGTTTGTCTTCGGTCGGTCCGCCACCGGTCACGAGTAACAGCCAGGTACCGAAGGCGCGCAGGACGCAGGAGGTCCCGCCGTATTCGCGGTGGACCTCCGCGCCGAGGACATCGCGGTAGAACGTGCGGGCTCGGTCGATCTCGTGGACGACGAGGATGTGGGTCAATTCCATCCCCTCGACTGGCACCGACTCGGCTACCTTCCGGTCCCCCACTTTCGGACCTCCGCGGCGAGGTCGAGGGGCAGGATCGCCGCGTGCGCTTCGCTCTCACCCCATGCATCGCGCGGGACGCGCCACATGATCTCGAATTCGTTGCCGTCGGGGTCGGAGCCATAGAGCGATTTCGACACGACGTGATCCGATGCCCCACCAAGGGCGTGCGCCTCGCTCAGGACGCGCGCGGCGTCGGCCAGGTCCTCGATCCTCGGAACCTCCCAGGCCAGGTGGTACAGCCCGACCGAGCCCCTGCCCGCGCGCGGCGCGTCCGGACCGACTGTGAACAGTCCGAGATCGTGGTGATTGTCCCCGCCCGGCGCGCGCATGAAGATCGCCCGCCCACCTCGTTCGTTGGCAACGATCTCGAACCCGAAGACCCGGCCATAGAACTCAGCCGACACCGTCGCGTCACGAACGAACAGGACGGCGTGATTGAGTCTCGAGACCGGGATGCTCACCGCCTAAGTCTGCGCGACAGCCGTCGACGTGTCGACCGCGCTGAGGTCCCAGCCCTTCCGTCCAGCGGTGCGGGGGTGCGCCCAAATCGCATCCGACACCCATTCGCAACCCGGGTGCGGCGGCAGCCGGAGCGCTCAGGCGCTATCCTTTCGACCGACCCCACACGTTTTCCCCGTGGACTCGCCCGTCCGCGGTCCGTACCGACCCACGAGTCAAGGTGGTGCCCATGAAGGTCGGCGTCGCCAAGGAGTCCGCGCCCGGAGAGCGGCGCGTCGCCCTGGTACCCGAAGTGCTCGGCAAGCTCAAGGCTGCCGGGTTGGAGATCCTGGTGGAACGCGGTGCCGGCGCAGGCGCGGCGATCCCCGACGCCTCCTACGAGGAAGCCGGCGCGACCATCGTCGCGACCGAGGCGCTGTACGCCGATGCCGACGCGATCCTGCGAGTCGCCAAGCCATCTGCCACCGAGATCGCGAACCTGCGGTCCGGTCAGGCGCTGCTGGGCCTGCTTGCTCCGCTCATCGATCCGACCACCGCAAAGGCGCTCGCCGATCGTGGCGTGACAGCCATCAGCCTGGATGCGATCCCGAGGACGCTGTCACGAGCCCAGACGATGGACGCCCTGTCATCGCAGGCGAACGTCGGTGGCTACAAGGCGGTCCTCATCGCTGCCAACGCCTACGGACGCTACTTCCCGCTCCTGACGACCGCGGCCGGCACGGCCAAGCCGGCCAACGTGCTGATCCTCGGGATCGGCGTCGCCGGGTTGCAGGCGATCGGCACCGCCCGGCGCCTCGGGGCCGTGGTCAAGGCCTACGACGTCCGGCCGGAAACCCGTGAGCAGGCTGAGAGCCTGGGCGCCCAGTTCGTGAAGCTGAAGACGACGATCGACGCCACTGGTGCCGGCGGCTACGCCCGGGAGCTGACCCCTGAGGAGCGGTCCGCCCAGCAAGCCGAACTCAACGAAGTCATCGGCGGGATGGACATCGTGATCACCACGGCCCAGGTACCGGGACGCAAGCCACCCGTCCTCGTGACCGCGGAAGCCGTCGGCAAGATGAAGTCCGGGTCCGTGATCGTGGACATGGCCGCGTCCGCGCTCGGGGGTAACGTCGAGTTGTCCCAGGCGGGAGAGACCATCGAGTCCGCCAACGGCGTCTCGATCATCGCCCCGGATAACCTGCCGGCTTCCATGCCGGCCGGCGCATCGGCGTTCTACGCCCGGAACATCTCCGCGCTGCTGCTCGGGATGGTCAAGGACGGCGCCCTCAATCTCGATTTCGATGACGAGGTCACGAAGTCCACGGTGATCAGCCAGGGTGGCCAGATCCTGTCCGAGCCGGTCAAGAAACTGCTCGAGCCGGCTGCCCCGGCCGCTGGAGGTTCCGCGTGAGCCAAGAACTCCTTACCTCGCTGGCGATCTTCACGCTGGCGATCCTCGTTGGGTTCGAGGTCATCAGCAAGGTTCCGGCAACACTCCACACGCCGTTGATGTCGGGGGCCAACTCGATCCACGGCATCGTCATCGTGGGCGCCATGATCATCGCCTCGGAAGCAGACAACCCGGTCAGTTACCTGCTCGCCTTCATCGCCATGGTCTTCGGTTCGATGAACGTCGTCGGCGGCTACGTCGTCACGGACCGGATGCTCCAGATGTTCCGTAAGAAGCCGACGGCCCCCAAGGCCACCACCGAGAGCGCCGACGGCGCTCCCGGGGCCTAGCCGAGGAGCGGGTCGATGTCACCAGAGTGGATCTACACCTTCGTCTATATCGCCTGGCTGGCGGGCGCGTCCTGTTTCGTGCTGGGTCTCCACCGGATGAACTCACCAGCCACTGGCCGGAGCGGCAACCAGTTGAGCGCGGCCGGGATGGTCATCGCGGTCGTGGCCACCTTCGTCTATCTCGTCACCCGTGAAGGTGGCCTGAGCGGAACGGCGCTCGCGATCATCTTCGTAGGCTTCTTGATCGGCGGCGGGGCGGGTCTGTACACCGCCCGGTCAGTAAAGATGACCGCGATGCCCCAGTTGGTGTCGCTGTTCAATGCGGTCGGTGGCGGAGCGGCCGCGCTGGTGGCCATCGATGACTTCATCCGGCTGAATTCGGGCGCACCGCTCGACACCACGATCTTCGTCGTCCTCGGCGCACTCATCGGCTCGGTGACCTTCACGGGCTCGCTCATCGCGGGCGGCAAGCTCCAGGGCCTGATCGCCGGCAAGCCGATCTACGTGCCCGGCGGACAGCTCGTGACGATCGCCCTCGCGGTCGTGGCCGTGCTGGGTACGGCGACGCTCATCCTGGGCGCGGCCGGAACGCTGAACCTGGACAGCACGGTGACCCTTGGGCTCCTTGGGCTCGTCGTGCTCTCGGGCTTGATCTTTGGGATCACGATGGTCCTGCCCATCGGCGGGGCGGACATGCCGGTCGTCATCAGCCTGCTCAACTCGTTCACCGGCACGGCCGCGGCGATGGCCGGGTTCGTGCTCGGCAACCCGGTGCTGATCATCTCGGGCGCCCTCGTCGGTGCGTCCGGGGCGATCCTGACCAAGCTGATGGCCGACGCCATGAATCGATCTGTCCTCAACATCATGGTCGGTGGTTTTGGTGGTGGCGATGAGGCGGCAGGCGCGGTGGCTGCCGGGGGTGCCTCGGTCCGCGAGATCGGCCCCGATGATGTCGCCATCCAGCTGGCCTACGCCCAATCCGTGATCATCGTGCCGGGCTACGGCCTGGCGGTCGCCCAGGCACAACACGCCGTGCGGGAGCTCGCCGAGCTGCTCGAGGCCCGTGGCGTCGACGTGAAGTACGCGATCCACCCGGTCGCCGGCCGGATGCCGGGCCACATGAACGTCCTGTTGGCCGAGGCAAACGTTCCCTATCCCCAGCTCAAGGAGATGGAGGAGATCAATCCCGAATTCGATCGCTGCGACGTCGCCCTCGTCATCGGCGCCAACGACGTGACGAATCCGGCCGCCCGGCGTCCAGGCTCGCCGGTGTCGGGGATGCCCATCCTGGATGTCGACCACGCGAAGTCGATCGTGGTCATCAAACG
>Ga0307379_10007143_pt1 | contig 15236 bp, 8 predicted proteins | sample UN2MG_FD_202237 | JGI IMG/M metagenome (GOLD analysis project Ga0307379, IMG submission 202237) | Soil microbial communities from Risofladan, Vaasa, Finland - UN-2 | ecosystem: Environmental > Terrestrial > Soil > Coastal area > Acid sulfate soil | place: Finland: Risofladan, Vaasa | collected... | reverse complement strand
TTGATCAGGCGAAACACCCGCACTGTCAAATACTACCCACTTATCATATGGATAAGGGAAGTTATTAAAAGATGTTTCCCAGAATGTTTCTGTTACACCACCTTCATCATCATCAACATAAAGAATGTTTTCTGGTGGTGCTGGCGGTGGGTCACCGATGTCTATTTTAAATACCCAGGTACCGTAGAATCCTACGGTCCAGAGATACTGTCCATCATATGTAATACCCTCAGGACCATTTCCAGCGTCGGGATGCGCAAATTCACTGACAAGAACCGCTGCTGCACCTGAAAGGTCAAGTTCATTTATGTCGTTTGCGGTACTGTTATCGTTGACAAAGAAGGTTCCCCTTTGATTGTCATATGAAGCACCCATAGGCCACTGTATTACATTACCGATGGTGCAGGTGTGAATTGTACTTCCCGTTGTTGAAACCTGATAAGCTGTTCCACTGTTTGTTGAACCACCTGTTCCAAATATCCAGAGGTCGGTTCCGTCATTGGTTAGACCTCTTGAGCCGGTTCCAGCAGGTGATATAAATGAACTTATGGTACTTCCTGTGTTGGGGTCGACCTCGTAGGTGGTTCCCGAGGTGGACCATTCCTGAATCCAGAGACTGCCATTCAGGTATGTACAGCCAAGTACATATGTGCCGATTGAGGTTGTAATCTGACTAATAAGCGTTCCTGATATTGTATCAAACTGGAATGCATTTATTGGAACATTGTTGGTGACATGCCATAGGTATGTTCCATCCCAGCCAAGTCCCATATGGCTTGAACCGCCTGGAGCCGGGACAGAGTCTACCACTGTTTGTCTACTTCCGAGCGTTAAACCATTTCTCTCCATTTCTGTGAGACCGTGATGTCCTGATGAGCCATCTGCTGAGGAATTGTTGGGTGAGTTCAAATCTGCTGTTCCTGCAAGCAAAGAGATGGAAAAGGCAAGAACAAAAATAAATGAAAGAAATAAATATTTCTTCATTTTAACTCCTTCTTATAAAAGGTTAAATTTATTCTTTTCACCTCCTTTCTTTCTTAGATTGTAAAATTTGTTTTTCCAAATTTCATAGTTCAAATAGTATCATAAGCGATTAAGAATGTCAAGTTTTTTTTACAAAAATGTGGAAGGAAAGGTAAAGACCACAGACCGGAGATCATGAAAGGTGAAATTACGAAAATGAGATTGCTTCACAAGAAATACGAAAGGAATATTCGCAATGACATACAGCAATATGAACGTTCTAAACGATCTAACGATGGTGTGATTGGTTTAATTGGTTTGAACCTTGAAACAAATGTTTTCTCTGCGTACTCTGTGGTTCCCCTGTGAAATACAATTAAGTTCTGCCCATTCTCCTATTTCACAGGGGAAATCTGTGGTTAGGTTTTTCCCGGAAACTTTGTGGACATTGAGAGGGTATATGATTTGCTTTGTTTAATCTTTGTGTAGTTTCCAAATATATCTATTAGATTTCTCTTTATGAATGCTTTTAGACCGGAAATTGTAACGATGTAAATTCTGCCACCAACTGCAAGATGTTTCTTTGCATCGGATAGAAGGATATAGAGAAGTTCTTTTCCCACTTTTGCAGGGATGTTTGAGGCAATGATATCGAAGTTTTTTTTCTTGACTTCCGTGAATCCATTGCTGAGGAATACATTGCAGTTTTTTATGCCGTTTATTTTCGCATTTTTCTCGGCAAACCTCACAGCGATGTAATCCTTATCCACGAAATGGGTTTCTCCGTCTGGAGCCAACTTCGCCATAACAAGCCCGATTGGACCGTATCCACACCCAAGGTCTAAGCAATCATTATCACTATCAATTTCTAAGTGATTGATGAGTAGTTTTGTGCCTTCGTCGATTTTTCGAGGTGAGAAAAGTCCCCAGGTTGAATGAAATGTGAATTCGTAATCACGCAGGTTGTCGGTGAATAGAATATCCTTTTTTAGTTGTTTTACATTCATTGTATTTATTTAAGGTATAATTTGTCCATTTGTCAAGTTAAATTTGAATGACATAGGACAAAGAATAAAAAAGTCTTGACAACAGTGTTGCAGCAAGTTTATAATGTAAAAGAAATTATTAAGTGAAAGGAGTTGGTCAGAAATGCTGAAAAGGAGTTTTTTATTGATTAATTTATTTTTGCTCGTTGTTTGCATCGTTTCAGTTTCTGCGAAAGACAAAAGGGATTTCATCGTCCGCATTGAAATCGGCAACCACAGTGAAGTGTATAATCTTTCAAGAAGATACACAGTAATTGATGCAAGACAAAGCTATGTTGACCTTCTTACTACGAAGGAAGAAATTTCGGAGCTAAAAAACAAGGGTTACAAAGTTAAAGTCCTGGGAACGGTTTCAGAACAGTTCGAGAAAATCAACAAACTTCCTGGTCGAGGGCAATATCATACGTATGATGAGATGGTAACTATCCTGAACAACCTTGCAAGCACATATCCAAATATCACAAAGCTTGATACGATAGGAACAAGCGTTCAGGGAAGGTTAATACTCGTTCTCGAAGTAACTGATAATCCTGGAACGGCTGAGGCTGAACCCGAGTTCAGGGTTGTTGGCTGCCATCATGGTAACGAATGGCCGTCATCCGAGATTCCCATTGACCTTGCACAGTATCTTTGCCAGAATTACGGTTCGATCGATTCGGTTACGAATCTTGTTAACAATAGAGAAATCTGGATTATGCCTATGTTTAATCCTGATGGTCATGAAGCACAGTCGAGATACAATGCAAATGGAATCGATTTAAACAGAAACTACGGATATATGTGGATAGGTGAGGGGGGAGATGTAGTTCAGTATGGCCAGCCTGAAACACAGGCAATGTTTGGATTTAATCAGTTACATAATTTCGTTCTTGGTTTAAGTTATCATACATATGGAGAGGTTGTAAATTATATCTGGAACTGGACTCCAACAAGGTCACAGGATGATGGAATTACCGTAATACTATCAAACGAATATGCTTCATATAATGGTTACTGGGTTACCGAAGGTTATGACTGGTATAGAACCAATGGTGATTTGAATGATTACAGTTACGGAATCGATGGAACCATCGACTGGACAATAGAGCTTGCAACATCCTTTGTTCCGCCTGCATCGGCGCTTGATTCTATATGGGATGAGAATAGACCTGCAATTCTTTCTCTTGTAAGGAAATGTATCCAGGGTATTTCGGGTGTGGTAAGGGATGCAAGCACCGGAGATACTTTGACACAGGCAGTAGTCAATGTAGAACAGATTGACTGGCCAGTTTTCTGTGACCCTGTGTCAGGGCATTTTCATAGAATACTTGAACCCGGGACATACACTATCCGAGCCTCTGCAAACGGTTATTATCCAAAAACCATAAGTAATGTCACAGTGAATGCTGATACTGCTACTAATACTGTAATAGACCTCGATTCAGGTGGTGGAAACTATGCATACAAATATGCTGTGGCAAATATTCCTGATAATACTTTCAATCCCACGCATAATATAACACTTACTCCCTGGGCACTTGGTCCACCTGACGGAAAATTTGCATCCATCGGAAAAGCAGGGGAAGTAATCCTGGATATGGGTTCTCTAACACCGATATTAAACGGTGCAGGAGATGATTTTACAGTTTATGAGGGTGACGATGGAATTCCCAATGAAGGTTACGCAAGCTATGTTTCCAATAGTTATAAAGGAGCGTGGACTTTTCTTGCAAATGGGACCGGGACACAATCATTTGATATAGCAAGTTTCGGAAGCAGTGCAAGGTATGTGAGAATAGTGGACGATGGTGATGGCAATCTAACAGACCCGACAGCAGGTTTTGACCTTGAATCGATCGAGGGACAGTCTGTTCAGGGTGTTTTTCTTGTGCTTGAAGGTTATTATGTCGATGATTCATTAATTGGCAACAATAATGGGGTCTTTGACCCTGGTGAATCGGTTTATCTGATTACGACACTTCATAATAGTGGCTCGTTGGATGCCATAAATGTAATTGGGAATTTAAGCGAATCAGACCCGTATGTGAGCGTAGATTCCTCGACAAGCAATTTTGGAAATATTAATGCAGGAAGCAGTAAGGATAATACGTCAAATCCATTCGTTATCTCGTCTCTTTCGTCAACGCCTTCCGGGCATATAGCAACGTTTACCTTAGCAGTTAGTGAAGATAGTGGTTATGTTGATACATTCTATATTAACATAAAGATTGGAGCAGGGGGGGATTTTCTTATTTGGGACCCCGACCCCAATCATTCAAGTGCATCCGAAATTGAAACTGCGCTTGAGGCGGTAGGATACAATGGTGTTTACACAACAGATCTTTCTGTATATTATGGTGAATTGCAATACTATCAAGCAGTTTTTGTTTGTGTCGGTATCTATTCCACTAACTATACAATTCCGGACGGAAGTGCAGATGCCACTGCGCTTGTTAATTATGTGAATGGTGGAGGCAGGATGTATTTAGAGGGTGGAGATGTGTGGTATTTCGACCCTCAGTATAACAGTGGATATGATTTTGGTCCGCTCTTTGGGATCAATCCGACGAGTGATGGTAGTAGTGATCTTGCGACGGTACAGGGGCAGAGTAGCACATTCACGACAGGGATGAATTTTTCATATTCAGGGGAGAACAACTGGATAGACCACATAAGTTCTACAGGTACTGGATTTCTCATATTTGAGAATTCATCACCTGCATATGATTGTGGAGTAGCGAATGATGCAGGTAGTTACAGGACGGTGGGAGTATCGTGGGAGTTTGGAGGGCTTGTAGATGGCAGTCCACCGAGCACGAAAGAGGCTTTAGCGGATTCGATAATGCATTTCTTTGGTATACTTGTGGGGCAGGAAGAGAAACCCGCAAATATTTCCAATATGCCTCGTATTTATGGATTAAGCCAGAGTTATCCTAATCCGAGTAAACAGTCAACGGTTATCAGTTATCAGTTACCAGTGAAGGGGAAAGTGAATCTCAGAGTATATGACGTGAGTGGGAGGTTAGTGGAAGTAATGATAGACAGGGTAGAAGAAGTGGGATATCACAACGAGAGATTAGATACGAAGGGATATGCGAGTGGAGTATATTTTTACCGACTCTCGGCAGGAGGCAAGACATTTACGCGGAAAATGCTGGTGGTGAGGTAGAACAGAATAGTGAAACGGAGAAACGGAGAAACGGAGAAAAGCAGACCAAAGACCAGAGACATGAGACCGAAGACATGAGACCATAAAAGGCAGATGAAAGAAGAGGAAAGGTAGGCGCAGGCTTAAGCCTGCGAAGAGTATCGGTGTGTCGGAGAAACGGTCAAAGACAGACCATAGACATAAGACATGAGACATCAGACATGAGACCAGAGACCAAAGACAATGAAAGGCAGATGAGTGAAGAGTGAAACGGAGAAACGGAGAAACGGTCAAAGACAGACCATAGACATAAGACATGAGACATCAGACATAAGACCGAAAACCTGAGACCAAGAGACCATAAAAGGCGAAAAACAAGATGTTTAATTAGTTTAATTGGTTTGAACCTTGAAACAAATGTTTTTTCTGTGCACTCTGCGGTTCCCCTGTGAAATACAATTAAGTTCTGCCCATTCTCCTATTTCACGGGGTAAATCTGTGGTGGAATGTATATGGAAATTGGGAAAATGAGATTGCTTCAGAAGTTAATAAGAAAGGCATACTCGCAATGACACTCTTCTTTCGTCATTGCGAACCCGAAGGGTGTGGCAATCTCATACTGACGAAAATAATCTCACTTCGTGAAAGTTCATAAAAATGTTGACTTTTTCTATTTTCAGGTTTATATTGGTAATGTTATGAAAAAGATAGTGTTAGTTTTTTCGTTACTGTTGCTTTTTTCTTCTAATGCACGAGCCAACAAAGTATTTGTTGCAAAGTTTCATGGTATTATCGGACCTATATCATCAAGATACATAGTCAAGGCAATCAGGAGAGCAGAAAAAGAAAAGGCAGAATGTCTTATTATTGAGCTTGATACACCAGGAGGGCTCGATACTGCTATGAGAGATATTGTCAAAGAAGAACTTAATGCGAGCATTCCTATCGTTGTTTTCGTTTATCCTAAGGGTGCAAGAGCAGCATCAGCAGGCGTTTTCATAACCCTTGCTGCACACATTGCTGCGATGTCTCCGGGAACTAATATAGGAGCAGCACACCCCGTATCTGTAGGAAAGAAGATGGACAGGGAGATGACGGAAAAGGTTACCAATGATGCTGTTGCCTATATTGAATCTATTGCTCGGGATAGAGGAAGGAACGCTGAGTGGGCAAAGAGAGCGGTTAGAAAGAGCGTTTCAGTTTCTTCTAATGAAGCTATGGAACTTGGAATCATTGATTTCATCGCCGAAAATTTAGATGAATTGCTTGAAAATATCGATGGTGTAAACCTTGAAATAGAAAGAGAAACGAAAACCTTGCACACAAAAGATGCGCAGGTGGAAGAAATCAGTCTTACTTTTAGAGAAGATTTCCTTAACAAGATTACAAATCCTAATATTGCTTATATTCTTTTCACTCTGGGAATTTATGGTTTAATATATGAGTTTACACATCCCGGGGCGATTTTCCCTGGTATTGCTGGAGGAGTTTGTATGATACTTGCTTTTCTTTCATTCCAGACACTTCCGGTAAATTATGCAGGTATCGCTCTGATTGTTATGGGGATAATTATGCTCTTCCTTGAATTGAAAACACCAACAAATGGACCTTTATCCATAGGAGGTATTGCTTCAATGTTACTTGGTTCTGCGATGCTTTTCGAAACAGATGCACCGTTTTTGCGGGTTTCCTGGAGTGTCATACTCCCGGTTGTGGTTTTCTCAGCTGCTTTCTTTTTGTTTGTGGTTAGCATGACAATAAGGGCTATGAGAAAAAAACCAACGACCGGAAAGACGGGATTGATAGGGGAGACTGCAGTTGCAAAAACACATTTCGTTCCAGGAAAGATAGGGAGTGTTTATGTTCATGGTGAATTCTGGGATGCAGTTTCTGGCGATGTGATCAAGAATGGTGAAGAAGTAGAAATTGTATCCGTCGATGGACTGAGACTCAAGGTGAAGAAAAAACAACAATCGGCATAAAATCAGTTCAAACTCCCAAACCTGGCTCTTCTACATAATGTGAGGTTGAAAGCCTCGCGCTGTTCGGATTTAACTTTTGACTTGCCTTTCGGCTTTATCCTTGCAGTTTCTCCGTCACTCCGTCACTCCATCACTCCGATTCCCTCATTTCTCTTCTGCGTATGTATGTATCGCCTAAAGAGAGTTTATCTGTTTTTAAAAAAGTAATATCCCAAAAACCAGCCAAAGACCATTAACGGTAATGCAGCACCACGGAATACTACACCTATGGAGAGTCCTACGGCTGCTCCAATAAAACCTCTTCTTATTCTTGAGAGGAAAATACCAACTTTTTGCTCTGCCTTGCTTAAGTGTTTTTCATATATTTCCTGAAACCATCGAGACAGGTCTTCCCATTCCTTTTCATATGAATCTTCTCTTGAATGTGAGTGAGAGAAGTTTCTATATAGGTCATACTTTTTTCTTTTTGGCGGGTCGCTGAGTATTTCGTATGCTGTGGATATTTGAGCAAACTTTTTTGTTGACTCTTCGGTTGAATGTTTTTTTGCATCAGGATGCCATTCCTTTGCAAGGTTTCTAAAAGCCTTTTTGATATCCTCATCTGAAGCATCTTTCCCTAAACCAAGGATAGTGTAATAATTCATGAACGTGTTCATAACGAAAATATACTCATATTATTTTTTTTGTCAACTACTTTTTACCAAATGATACAAATACAAGCGGATTGATACAATCATTTTAAGAATGTAAAATTCTTAAGTAAATTTGCAATATTTTTCAAATTAATGAAAAATACTCTTGACAAAAGTAATATTTCTTGTTATATTATCAATGTTGTAGTTTAAAGCTGTTCTTTGAAATTTGAATTAAATATGGAGTCTGTAAGGAGCATCCTTAGGTTAAAGTCTAAGTTACTAAGAGCGTATGGTGGATGCCTTGGCACATACAGGCGATGAAGGACGTGGTTGGCTGCGATAAGCCTCGGTTAGCCGTCAAGCTGGCATAGATCCGAGGATTTCCGAATCCGTGAACGGATTCCGAGTCATGTCGGAATACTCTGTGCTTTATGTGCAGAGAGTGAACCCGGGGAATTGAACCATCTTAGTACCCGGAGGAAGAGAAAACGAAGTGATTTCCTGAGTAGCGGCGAGCGAAATGGAAACAGCCTAAACCAAATAGTGTGTTAAAGTCTGTGCACGTTGCACTATTGGGGTAGTGGGGCATTATCTGGCTTTAGTACAGATAGAGCCGGAAAGTTACAAAATCTTATTTCAGTCGAATGATCCTGGAAAGGTTGACCATAGAAGGTGACAGTCCTGTAGACGAAGGAGTAAGATCTTTCTCGATAATGTTCCCGAGTACCTCGGGACACGTGAAATCTTGAGGGAATTTGTCCCGACCACGGGATAAGGCTAAATACTCGTATGTGACCGATAGTGAACTAGTACCGTAAGGGAAAGGTGAAAAGAACCCCTGGCGGGGAGTGAAATAGAACCTGAAACCGTATGCTTACAAGCGGTAGGAGTCCCAGAATTTTTACCTTCGGGTTTAGATTCGGGATGACTGCGTGCCTTTTGCATAATGAGCCGGCGAGTTATTGTATATTGCCAGGTTAATCTCAGCAAGAGAGTAGCCGTAGCGAAAGCGAGTCTTAATAGGGCGATTCCTCAATTCGTTGAGGAAGGTTGTATGTAGTAGACCCGAAGCCGAGTGAGCTACTCATGGTCAGGCTGAAGTTTCGATAATCTCGAAATGAAGGGCCGAACCAGTTAGCGTTGAAAAGCTATTGGATGAACTGTGGGTAGGGGTGAAAGGCCAATCAAACTCGGCGATAGCTGGTTCTCCTCGAAATAGTTTTAGGACTAGCCTTGAATAGTTAGTAATGGTGGTAGAGCACTGGATGGGTTAGGAACTTCGGTTCTGAATTCAACCAAACTCCGAATGCCATTACTCAAAGTTCAGGAGTCAAGCAGTGGGGGATAAGCCTCATTGCTGAGAGGGAAACAACCCAGACCACCAGCTAAGGTCCCAAAATATAGGTTAAGTGTCAAAGGATGTTAAATTGCTCAGACAGCCAGGAGGTTGGCTTAGAAGCAGCCATCCTTTAAAGAAAGCGTAACAGCTCACTGGTCGAGTGATTTTGCACCGAAAATGTAGCGGGGCTCAAACCTATTACCGAAGCTGTGGCCCTATACCTTTTTGGTATAGAGCGTAGAGGAGCGTTCCATTTTGAGTGAAGTCTTAGACGCGAGTCAGGATGGACAGAATGGAAGTGAATATGCCGGCATAAGTAACGATAATTCCGATAAGAAATCGGAACACCGAAAACCTGAGGTTTCCTGGGGAAGGTTAATCCGCCCAGGGTTAGTCGGTCCCTAAGGCGTAGCCGAAGGGCGAAGCTGATGGGAAATTCGTTAATATTCGAATACCACTTAGAAGGTGTTTTACCGAAGGGGGGACGCAGAAGGGTAGACCAGTCTCGTGACGGAATACGAGATTCAAGCTTGTAGGGGGTTTCAGCAGGTAAATCCACTGAAACATTACCCTGAGAAGTTATGAGGAAGCAGAAATGCTACAAACTGGTTGATCCCACACTGACTGGAAAATCCTCGTAGGGAATCTTCTGGGTGACCGTACCGTAAACCGACACAGGTAGGTAGGGTGAGAATCCTAAGGTGCTCGAGATAACCCTCGTTAAGGAACTCGGCAAATTGACCCCGTAACTTCGGGAGAAGGGGTGCCAGGTCTGGTGATATTTCTTGCAAATGGAGCTTGACTTGGCCACAGTGAAATGGCTTAAGCGACTGTTTAACAAAAACACAGGTCTCTGCCAAATCGAAAGATGAAGTATAGGGACTGACACCTGCCCGGTGCCGGAAGGTTAAGGGAAGGGGTTACCCTGTACCATTTGGTACAGGGGAAGCTCTGAACCGAAGCCCTGGTAAACGGCGGCCGTAACTATAACGGTCCTAAGGTAGCGAAATTCCTTGTCGGGTAAGTTCCGACCTGCACGAATGGTGTAACGACTTAAGCACTGTCTCAACGAGGGACTCGGTGAAATTGGAGTGGCGGTGAAGATACCGTCTTCCTGCGACTGGACAAAAAGACCCCGTGAACCTTTACTGTAGCTTGACACTGGATTCTGTCACTGCATGTGTAGTATAGGTGGGAGGCTTTGAAGTCCCGACGCCAGTCGGGATGGAGCCATCAGTGAAATACCACCCTTGTTTTGTTGGGATTCTAACTTTGCGAAAGCGAAGGAAAATGTCTGGTGGGCAGTTTGACTGGGGCGGTCGCCTCCCAAAATGTAACGGAGGCGCCCAAAGGTTCCCTCAGCACGGACGGTAACCGTGTGTTGAGTGTAAAGGCATAAGGGAGCCTGACTGTTAGGCCGACAGGCCGAACAGAGCGGAAACGCGGGCTTAGTGATCCGGTGGTTCTGTGTGGAAGGGCCATCGCTCAACGGATAAAAGGTACTCCGGGGATAACAGGCTGATCGGTTCCGAGAGTTCATATCGACGAACCGGTTTGGCACCTCGATGTCGGCTCATCGCATCCTGGGGCTGAAAGTGGTCCCAAGGGTTGGTCTGTTCGCCCATTAAAGCGGTACGTGAGCTGGGTTCAGAACGTCGTGAGACAGTTCGGTCTCTATCCATCGCAGGCGTAGGAGACTTGAAGAGAGCTGTCCCCAGTACGAGAGGACCGGGATGGACAAACCTCTAGTGTACCAGTTGTTCTGCCAAGGGCATCGCTGGGTAGCTACGTTTGGAAAGGATAACCGCTGAAAGCATCTAAGTGGGAAGCCAACTTTAAGATAAGGTCTCCCTCCTGTACCTTCGGGTACAGGACTAAAGGTCACTTCGAGATTAGGAGATTGATAGGCTGCAGGTGTAAGTTCTGTAAAGAATTCAGCCGAGCAGTACTAATAGACCGTGAGACTTAGATTCTAAGGATTCCTGACAGGCTCCTTATTTTAATAAATATTAGACCAGAGACTACAGACCTGAGATAATAGACCAAAATCAAGAATGAGAGAAATCAAACAGGTCTTATGTCTTAAGTCTCATGTCTTAGGTCTTGATTGTAATTTCCGGTGGCCATAACGGAGGGGTCACACCTGTTACCATTCCGAACACAGAAGTTAAGCCCTCCAGTGCCGATGATACTACTTGGGTAACCTTGCGGGAAAGTAGGTCGCTACCGGATTTTTTTATTTTAAATATGCACTGTGTTATATGAAGTTCGGCAACATTCTTGTCTTTTTCTGTATTTTTTCCCGTTATCGTATCACTACTACCTTCTCTGTCCTACTGAATTTACCAGATTCTAACCTCACAAAGTAATGACCAGACTGAACCTTCTCTCCATCCTGATTTGTCCCATCCCATCTAATAGTCCAATTGCCAGGCTCTATATTTCTATTCAGGAGTTCTTTGACCAATTTCCCAGCGATGTCGTATATTCTTAAGGAGACCATCCCTTCTCTTTTAATGTTATAGTTACAGACAACCAAAGATGAAAGGGTTATGGTCGGTTTAACCGAGAGACTAAAGAGTTGAGGAATAGAAGATTGCGTCTCCTCAATACCCAGAAATGAAGAAACTTTGTAAATCTGCCAGTAGCCTGTCATATCCTCCTTCTGATACACAATCCAGTTTCCATCCGGCGACCACTGGGGATACTCATGGTCACAACTATCGCTGGTCAGTGCTGTCTCTGTTCCTCCAGAGGATGAAACCTTGTAAACCTGCCAGTTGCCTGTCGCATCGTACTTGTGATACACAATCCAGCTCCCATCAGGCGACCACTGGGGATGCCCATGGTAACAACTATCGCTTGTCAGGGCTGTCTCTGTTCCACCTGCTGATGAAACCATGTAAATCTGCTGGTAGCTTGTCGCATCGTACTTCTCATACACAATCCAGTTCCCATCCTGAGACCACTGGGGCTCCCAATGGTTATAACTATCGCTGGTCAGGGCTGTCTCTGTTCCACCTGTTGATGAAACCTTGTAAATCTGGTTGTAGCCTGCCACATCCCACTTTTCATACACAATCCAGTTTCCATCCTGAGACCACTGGGGCCCCCAATGGACATAATTATCGCTGGTCAGGAGGGTCTCTATCCCACCTGCTGATGGAACCTTGTAAATCTGCCAGTTGGTCGCATTTATCCTGCAATACACAATCCAGTTCCCATCCGGCGACCACTGGGGCTTGTAATGGTCATAACTATTACTGGTCAGGGCTGTCTCTGTTCCACCTGCTGATGAAACCTTGTAAATCTGCTGGTAGCTTGCCGCATCCTCCTTCTCATACACAATCCAGTTTCCATCCTGCGACCACTGGGGATACTCATGCTCATAACTATCGCTCGTCAGGGCTGTCTCTGTCCCTCCTGCTGATGGAACCTTGTAAATCTGTCTGTGGCCTGTCGCATCGTACTTCTCATACACAATCCAGTTTCCATCCTGCGACCACTGGGCATACTCATGCGCATAACTATCGCTGGTCAGGGCTATTTCCTGTGCCCACAGGGGCAGGGCAAGCAGAATTATACCAGCGAAAAGAGAACAAAAAATTCTCCTTTGTTTAATCATACTACACCTCCTTCTCAAGATAAATTTTGAACATTTCACCATTCCTCCTTTCTCTCTTTCTAACTCATTCCAAAGAGAGTAGCTTCCTCCAAAATCCTAAAAACTTCCATAATATCACCTCCTGTTTTTGTTACTGAATTTCACATAACGGTTAAGGCTGTGTGCCGTTTTAATGGCATATAGCCTGTGTTATCGGTTGCATTTTGGAGTTTCTTCATCGTCCTACCTTTTATTTAACGACTGAACTCACTGGCACAAATGGAGCGCAGCGGAATTTGCGTCCAGTGCAGTTATTTGTTATGCGTTTTTCGAATCATTAAAACAAATTCTTTCGATCAGGCGGATAATCCTTTGGATTGATTTCAATCCTTACGTCAATTCTAATTCTGCTTGGCTTTTCTAATAGCTCAACATCGACAGGACCATTATTACCAATTGAAGTTTCAGACGGAATAGCGCGCTCTATACGTTTTGCTGCATCTGTTGCCAATGAATATCTTTTGTCTCCCATTCTCTTGAGTAATATATTTTTGATTTTTTGGTGCCACTGACCGTCTATCCAAGCTTCCTTCAAGGTTTCTCCCAATGTCTGTTGTAAAACCCAAATAGCAACTCCCGCAGCACAACCAGCAACAATTAGAGAACCGGGGCGAAGTTCTTTAATAAGAATCGCTGAATATCGATATTGCTTAAGTCGATATTTGGCAGCATCAAATGCCACATCTGGAAGGTCTGGAAACTCCTTTTGTATGGCATCGAGTTCGTTTTTTTCTGATTCAAAAACAGAATTATTCAGAGAATCCAAGATTTTTCGGAATACTGCATATGGCAACTCCTCCGGACCCTTCTGATGGAGTTGAACCTCTATTTCAATTCCTAGTCCATGATTCATTTATCTTCTCAGTGTGTATTTCTGAGCCTAACATAAGATCAGGTGTACTAATGGGAAAAGCAATTGTTGCTTTCCGTGGCTACCTAATCTCAGTTGGTTATTATTAGTTAATTGTTTACTATTACTTAAGTTATACATAAAGATTGGTTTTGCGTTGATGCGGATACTTTTTCATTTTTTGCCAGATGAGTAATAAATTCACCAATTTCTTTCTCACGCATTTCAATCGGATGTTTTTTGTTATGAAAGAATATGAACCTTCTAATCCAATTAATATAAGATTCTTCGGTTCTTAAACTATAATGCTTAACCCGAATAACTTGTCTTACTTGGTCTAAAAGTCCTGGCTTTTTACTATCTGTCATAACTTACTTCCGAATCAATCCTTTTTTCTCCAAAATCTTACCGATAACGGTCAAGTATAAACGCAGTAGCGGTTTTTAAGCACTAACTTTTCAGTTTATAACTGACCCTTTAATTTATTCATTTACCTTTGATTTTTTACTATATCCGCTATTGCGTTTATACAATGTTATCGGCTTTTTCTATTCTTCTTTCCTTCATAGAGATTCCCTACGACTTCAAAATTATTTGATTCAAATTCAGCAATAGGAAAAGCCTTTTCTTTTCCAATCGCCCAAGGCCAAAGAGGGTTTGTTTTATTTTCTTTTGAATGAGCATCATAGAAAAATTGAAGAACAGTTTGAGCAGAATCAATTTGCTTAAATATCACTTCTTTGAAATACTCTTTATAAAATTCAGTCCGATTAATAGACTTTTGGTGAATTATATTATGTCTGTTTTTTTCCAAGGACTTTATATTGCTCCAAAACTTTTGAGATTCAATTTTTGAAGTTGAATACACGTCTGTTAGTATTTTAGAAATCTTATCACTAAGAGAAACCCATCTTTCTATGGCAACTTTATCATAGATTTCAGTAATTCCTTTGCTTTTTACTTTCACTTCGTACTTATAATCTTCTGGAATGCTAAGGTTGGTAAATGATTCAATTGCAGTATAAGCAAACACAATTGAAATCTGAATTAATTCAATGAAATCAGCAGCAACTATTGATTTTTCTTGTAAAAACTTCTTTTTGTCTTTGTCTGTTTCGACATATGAGTGATTTACATTTTTTGGATTAATCTTCTCGTCATATAATTCCTTAGCCAATGCTTTATATCGTTGACTGATGGAAAGAAGCATTCCAACATTATTAGGTGCGAAAAATTCAAATGGATTCTTTGGGAAATTGATTTCATCCATTTCTTGAGAAACCATAGAGCCAATTTCTTTTCCATCTTCTATTTTTCGATACCAGATTGGCTTATTAATTCTCTCGTCAAAAATTTCATATTGACTTGGACTAATACAATATACCAAACTATTCTTACTCATTTTTCTTTGTTAATTGCCGATAACTTGTTTATATCCGACATGGCGTCGTATATACTTCCAATTTGGCGGTATAGGTGACATGGTGTCGTATATACCACCCTATCAGAATGAGGAAACACCCAACATTTTTGCTCTGGATTCCAACTATGACTTGTTACATATTTGAGTTTTTTAATATAAATTGGATTATAAGTGACAGTAACTTTTATCTTTCCACTCTGTCCTTTG
>Ga0307379_10007142_pt1 | contig 15237 bp, 15 predicted proteins | sample UN2MG_FD_202237 | JGI IMG/M metagenome (GOLD analysis project Ga0307379, IMG submission 202237) | Soil microbial communities from Risofladan, Vaasa, Finland - UN-2 | ecosystem: Environmental > Terrestrial > Soil > Coastal area > Acid sulfate soil | place: Finland: Risofladan, Vaasa | collected... | reverse complement strand
TGCCGCCGCGTGTCAGCGCCTCGACGGGCTTCGACGCGTTCGCCCATGCATTCGAAAGCTACCTACACCCACAGGCCTCACCCTACACCGACATGATGGCGCTGGAGGCGATCCGGCTCGTCGCGGCTTACCTGCCCGCTGTCCTGGACAACGGATCGGACCTGGATGCGCGCTCGGCGATGGCCTGGGCCGACACGCTCGCTGGCCTCTGCATCGCCAACGCAGGAGTGACGTTGCCGCACGGAGTTGGCATGGCCATCGGTGGGATGTACCCGCACGTCGCCCACGGCGAGGCTGTGGCGTTGATCTACCCCGCATTCACTCGCTATACCTACGCCTCGTCCCCCGACCGGTTCGTAGCGGTCGGCCGGATTCTGGAACCCGCGCTCACAGGAGAGAGCAGCAAGGTCGCAGCGGAGCGTGCCTGCGAGAAGATCGACGCTTTTATCAAGAAGATCGATCTTTGGGCGGGTCTGGACGAGAAGCGAGTTCCCCAGGACGAGCTATCCGATCTGGCCGAGCAGAGCATGGTGCTCCCCGACTACAAGAACAATCCCCGCGTGGCAGACCTCGATGACATGAGGGACCTCCTGGCGCAGTCCTATCGGCGCTGACCCGGGCCCGGCTGCCGGGCGAAGCAGTATGGCGATATCACGTCCGGCCTTGGCCAAAGCCGGAGTCCCGGCGGGACACTAGGCCGCGCCCGGAACTGTTGGCCGCTTGCCCCATCTCATCCGGAGGCTTACGATGAAGAAATCGCGTGCTCATCTGTTTGTCGCCACCGATGGCGATGACGCTAACCCAGGCACAGAGGAGCGGCCGTTTGCCTCTCTCCAGCGCGCGCGCCTGGCAGTGCGAAGGCTGACAGCGTGCGGCAAGGAACCTGTCACTGTATCGGTCCGCAAAGGGACCTACTGCCTCTCCGAGCCGCTGGCCTTCTCTCCCGAGGACTCGGGAGCGCCCGAAGCGCCAATCACGTACCTTGCCTCTCCCGAGGGATCAGTCACCATCAGCGGCGGACTGAAGCTCGAGTGTCGCTGGCGGCCGTTCCGGGACGGCATCGCGATGTGTGAGCTTCCTCAGGTGAAAATGGGAGGGCTTGACTTCGCCCAGCTCTTCGTCAACGGCAAGCGACAGATCCGAGCACGATACCCGAACTACGACCCCTCCGAGCCCGGCGCGAGCGGCTATCTACGGGCCGGCGGGCGGCTCCCCGAAGATCTCCGGGATCCCTGTCCGGGGCCGGATGATGATATGACGTTCTCCGGTGGCTCTCCTCGCGGCGTGCTCTTCGACCCCACGACTTTCACGACCAGGACTTGGGCTCACCCGGAAGAGGCCGTAATCCATATCTACCAGTCAGGCTACTGGGGCAATCTGCAGTGGCGGCTGAAGGGCCTAGACCGGGAGGCCAACGTCCTCTGGTTCGGCGAGGGCGGCCATCAGATGGGCGCGAAATGGTTCGAGCGACCGTGCGATGTAAACCAGCACTCGCGGTTCTTCGTTGAGAACGTCTTCGAGGAACTGGATGCGCCGGGCGAATGGTACCTGGACCGGCGCGAGGGCCTGCTCTACTATCTCCCGCCCGAGGGGATGGAACTCGAGACGGCGATCGTGGAGGTTCCCGTGCTCCGGCAGGCGCTGCGCCTGACCGGGACGCAACGCGATCCGGTCCACGACGTCACGTTCTGCGGCTTCCGCTTCGCGCACACGGCCGCGACCTTCCTGGACGAGTACTCCGTCCCGTCGTTGAGCGATTGGGCGATCCATCGGGGCGGCACCGTCTTCCTCGAGGGCGCGCATAACTGCCGCGTCGAGCGCTGCTGGTTCGACGCGGTGGGCGGGAACGCGGTCTTCGTCAACAACCACAACCGCGGCATTGTGGTGACGGGATGCAAGTTCACCGAGACGGGTGACAGCGCCATCTGCTTCGTCGGCTCGCTGGAGTTGACGAACGGAACGCAACGGAGCTTCCCCTATGAGTGTCAGGCCACCAACAACCTGGTCCACGACTGCGGCGTCTTCGGCAAGCAGATTGCCGGGGTCTACATCTCGCGGGCGAAGCGTATCACGGCCGGACACAATCTCATGTACAATATGCCGCGGGCGGGGATCTGCATCGGCGACGGCACATGGGGCGGACACGTGATAGAGTACAATCACCTACACGACACCTGTCGAGAGACTGGCGACCACGGCCCCTTCAACGCGTGGGGCCGGGACAGGTACTGGTGCCTGGTGCAGTCTCACACCGAATACCTGAAGAACAGGAGCCACTACGCGGGCGAGGTGTTGATCGATGCGATGGAGCCGGTGATCATCCGACACAACTTCTTCGAGGAGAGGGCGGGGTGGGGGCTGGACCTGGACGACGGCGCCTCCAACTATGAGATCTACAACAACCTGTGCGTCGGCGTCAGCATGAAGCTGCGAGAGGGCGCCTATCGCACGATCTACAACAACATCTGGGTGAATGGGGCCAACTCGCCGTGCTTCCATGTGGGCAACGAGGACAACCACGATCGCTACTTCCGCAACATCACAGTGATGAGCGCTGCCGGGATGCGCCCTGAGCACGATCTGAACTTCCAGATGGGACGAGGCTATGCCGAGATCTATACCATGATCGCCCCACCGGCACGGGGACCGTGGCTGGAAGAGATCGACTACAACTGCTTCTACAGCGATGTCGGCGAATTCATCGCGCGCGTCAGCATGCGCGAGGGAGAGCGGTGGAAGTACTCGTTGGAGGAGTGGCGGGCGCTGGGCTTCGACCTCCACTCCGTGTTCGCCGATCCCATGTTCGTCGATCCTGAGAACAAGGACTATCGCGTGAGGCCGGGATCGCCTGCGCTGAGACTGGGATTCCAGAACTTCGAGATGGGGGGGTGGGGCTTGACGGAAGATTTTCCCGAAGTCTGGCGGGACTGAAGTGCTCATCGTTTCCGACGCTTTCAGGTAGCAGCGGATGAAGCACCTGACATTAGTACTTGGTTCACTTACTGTAGGAGGGAGGAAAGTGAGAAACCCAACGAGGTGGCCTGCTGTTAGCGGAATGCTGTTATGTGCGTCTGCCATCATCCTTCTTCTCGCAGCCATTCCCTACGGAGACGCGGCGAGATCTGCACACGCCCCGGAGATAGAGTGGTTCAAGGGACAGGGCACAGATGAGGAAGAGCATGTCCACGAAGGGTGCCAGACAAGCGATGGCGGCTATATAGCAATTGGGCAGGGCTATCATGAGGATGAGCCATATGTGTTGATCATCAAAGTAGACAGCGAGGGAAGTCTGGAGTGGCAGAAGACGTTCGGCGGAGCGGGCAGGCGGGGAATAGGGTATTGCGTGGCCGAGGTGCCCGATGGATACATTGTTGGGGGCGCGCTGTATGACTCGAGTTGTCAGAGGCTACAGAGATTCCTGGCAAGGCTGGACTGCGCGGGGAACACAGTGTGGCAGAAGTTCTACGGCGCCCCCGGCATCGGCGGGATTCGAGGAATCGACATAACCTCCGATGGCGGGATTGTCGCCACGGGATACACTCATGCCCCGAATACCGAGGAATTCAGGGGCTTCGTCTTCATCGTGGATGATGGTGATGGATTCATAATGAAAACTGATGCGGAAGGCCGTATGGAGTGGGAAGTGCCTATCGAGGCCACGCAGGGCACAAAGGTCCGGGAGATCGCTCAGGGGTACGCCGTCTGTTCCTGTGTCTCGAATCAGACTGATGAAACAGCGGCCAACTCAGATTTCTGCCTCATGGAGACCGATGATCGAGGGAACACTCTATGGCGCAAGACCTTGGGTGGCAGCAGAGGCGATCATCTCTATGATTTCGATGTGACCAGGGATGGGGGCTACATCCTCGGCGGGCATACTGTCTCCTATGGGGTCGAGAACTGGGACTATCTGCTGATGAAGGTTGACGCCGACGGCAAGGAGGAGTGGCACAAGACGTTTGGCCAGCCCAGAGGCTATGATGCCAGATACATTCACGATGAAGCGTATGGAGTGAGACAGACTCCCGACGGAGGCTACATCATAGCCGGAGGTTCGGGCGATGAAGACGACTCATATCATGCATCCGGACATCCTGCGGGCCCATCAGATGAATGGAGGGCATATCTGGTGAAGACGGACGGTGAGGGGAATCTCCTCTGGGAGGGCATTTACCCGACGGCAAGTGATGTCGGCAACAATGCCGCGGAGTATATCGGGCTGACGAGCGATGGCGGGTACATTGTACTTGTCGATACCGATTCTCAAGCCCCACCAGAGCCGAACAACTTCGGTTTCCTGAAGCTAGCACCTGACAGATGAAGTGGGCTTGCCCCGATCTCCCGAGCAGGGGCCGGACCGCGCACCGGGGGCACGAGCCTAGGGCCCGGCCCTAGCGGCCCTTTCGGCGCTAGCCCTTGGCGTTCGATCTGAAGAGATACGCGCCCCATAGCGGGGGTAGGAGGAACACGGTGAGGAATCAGCAGAGGTCACTGGGCTTCAAGCGGATGCTGTCATGGGGTTTTGCACTTGTCCTCTCTCTTCTCTGCTCAGTCGCTCGTGCAGAGGCTCCGGGAATCGAGTGGTTCAGAGGGCAGGGCACGGATTTCGGAGAGCATGTTCACGAAGGCTGTCAGACGGACGATGGCGGCTATGTGGCAATTGGGCAGGCCTATCGTGATGATGAGCCATATATGCTGATCGTCAAAGTAGACAGCGACGGAAACCTGGAATGGCAGAAGACTTTCGGTGGCGCAGGCAGGAGGGCGATAGGGTATTGCGTGGCCGAGGTGCCCGATGGATACATTGTCGGCGGCAACCTGCATGACGCGAGCTGTCAGAGGATGCAGAGATTCCTGGCGAAGCTGGACTGCGCCGGCAAGACAGTGTGGCAGAAGTTCTATGGCGCGCCCGGCATCGGAGCGATCCGAGGCATCGACATAACGTCCGACGGTGGGATCGTCGCCACGGGATATACGAAGGGCCCAGATACCGAGGAGTTCAGAGAGTTCGTCTTCATAGCGGACGGTGGTGATGGATTCGCCGGGTTCATAATGAAGCTCGACGCGGAAGGAAGTGTGGAGTGGGAGAAGCCCATCGATGCCCCGCAGGGCACAAAGGTCCGGGAGATTGATGAGGGGTACGCGATTTGCTCCTGTGTCTGGACTGAGAATGAGAGCGGAGAGGCCAATCAGGATTTCTGCCTGATGGAGACCGATGACCGGGGGAATACTCTGTGGCGCAAGACCTTGGGCGGTAGCGGAGGCGATCACCTCTATGATTTCGATCTGACCAAGGGCGGCGGATACATCCTCGGCGGGCATACTGTCTCCTATGGGGTCAAGAACTGGGACTACCTGCTGATGAAGGTTGACGGCGACGGTAACGAGGAGTGGCACAAGACCTTTGGCCAGCCTAGAGGCTATGATGCCAGGTACATTCACGATGAAGCATATGGCGTGAGACAGACTCCCGACGGCGGCTACATTCTGGCCGGAGGTTCGGGCGATGAATACGACCCATATAGTGGATCCGGACATCCTGCCGGCACATCAGATGAATGGAAGGTCTATCTGGTGAGGACGGATGGCGAAGGGAATCTGCTCTGGGAAGGGATCTACCCGGCCGCTAGCGGCCTCGGCAACAATGCCGCGGAGTACATGGGTCTCACGAGCGATGGCGGGTACATCGTGTTTGTCGACACCGATACTCAGAGCCCACCAGAACGCGAGAACTACGGCTTCCTGAAGATAGCACCTGACCTGGTACACACGTCGACTCATGATGAAGCGCAAACCGTAAGACCGAGCTTAGGCGTGTCTGACTGAACACTCTGTCGGTCTCACCTCGGACGTAATGTGACGCCCTCATGTCTCACGAGAAGGGCGCTTCGGGCCATACCTCGGATATCTCGACGGCGGCTTCTCCGCGGCTCGCCGCCCGTGTCGAGCGCCAATAGGACCGCCCTGAGAGCGCTGTGGGCTTGTCCAGACTGACTCCGTGGAATATGATGTGGGACCGGTGTATGTCGTCAGCAAGAGTGAGACACGCAGTGAGCTGCAGTTGGGACTGATGTGAAGGGGCGTCCCTGCTCCTGGAATAGGTGCTCAGGAGAGCACGAAAGGAGCAGGAGACGATGGACGAGCAGACGGTGGTGAGCGAGACGGAGTCGTCCGGGGAGCGGACCGCAACGGCGAAGCCAGTCTTCTCCGTCCTGGGCACCTCTCAGCGCAGCGGTATGCACGAGAGGGGAGAATACCACGAGAGACCCTGTAGAAGCATCCTGGCGGTCAGATGAGTTTCTGGACAGCGCGCCGGCACAGGCGGTTCCACGGCGGAATGACTGGCAAAAGGCAACGACCTCCTTCAGCGAGCGGGAGGTCGATAGACCTTGAGCTCCAGTTCCTCGACAGCCTTGTAGTGCTTGCGGTTTGCCGTGCACAGGGGCAGGTGGTGCTCCACCGCGGTGGCCGCAATGAGCGCATCCGCGAGCCGGAGGCCAGCCCGAAGCGCGTATTCCTCCATATAGATGGAGGCGCGGTGACCGATGTTCTCGGTGAGGGGGAGGAGGTCGAAGGAAAGCTCCACGATGAAGTCCTTGATGGACTTCATCTCCTCCCGATCCCGCGCGCCCTGCAGCAATTCCATGTAGGTGACTACTGAAACCGCACGCCTGTCCGCGCGCTCTACGTGGCGGGCCGCGGACGCCTGACCGCGGAATAGCCAGATCAGCACATCGGTGTCAAACAGCATCAGTGCGCCCCTGTCGCAGGCGGTCCACGGCGCCCGAGACGTCCTTCAGATCCTCCCGATCAGCCCACATGCCAAAGACGGGGTGCTCGGTCACCTGCACGCGGCGGCGCGATCCTTCTTGCATTGGGTGAAGCACTCCCTTGGGCTTCCCGCGGTACAGAATCGTGACGGTTTCGTTCTGATCCAGGGCCCGGAGTACGTCACGCATGCGTCGACGCAGGTCTAGGATGGATGCTTTCATCGGCTCTGCCTCTAGTGAAAGTGTACACCTAGAGTGTACAGAAGGATCTTTCGTTCGTCAAGTCGCTGAGTCGCTGAACTCGTTACTCCCTCCTCCCGCAGGTGGGCCGATAGGCGCCGTTCTCGGTCCACGCCGCCGGCCCTGCTGGTGCCGAATGTATGCACGCGCTACCACGACAAAGCGATCGCCGCATGTGGTCCAGCCGCAGCGATCTGGTATTGAACCGACCGCCCGCCAGAGCCGCTGGCACCTCGCGCGGCCCCGCTGGAAGCCGCCGCCGTCTACGGCCCCCTCGTTATGTTCAAGGCGTGGATCTGGGTTCCGCGGGGACTGTTGGGAGCGCCGTTCCGGATCCGAACGTACACCGCGCCCGAGTCAAGCGTCGCCTTGATGATGTCGATCGCCACGGCTGACACACCAATGTGCTCCTCGATCGTGCGCTGATCGTATCTGTCCCGCGCGCGCAGCGCGTCGATGAACTCGCCGGGTCTGCCACGTTCATCGGCGGCGTAGCTCACCAGGAAGTCGCCGAGCACCCACACCTGGAGCCGGGATCCGCTGTACTCGGGCTTCAAGGCGATGCGGTAGATAACCTCAGCGGCCCCGTTCACCACCCGACCACAGGGCTGCATTTCGGATCCACGATCCTGGTATAGGTAGGGCGCGTCGGCATCCGTGCTGTTCGTCCGGAGGTGTAGCAGGCAGCGGGCGCGCTCCTCCTTCATCCGGTAATCTGCCTCTCGCCGGATACGCGTCATCCGCTTCTCCTCATCGGCGTCAAGCGTGGCGACCTGAACCTGGCCCCAGAGCGCAGCTCCCCAACCCGTGGTCTGGTCGGCCGCGTAGATGGCGACGTAGATGGTGCGCGCCGGATTGTCCTCGAGGTACGGGGTCAGGTCCAGCGCATACTTCCCCCGGGTCCGTCCTTCATAGTCTATCCGCCCCAACAACGTAAGTGCGTTCAGCTCCTCTTGGAACTCCCCCGGCTCGTCTCCCGCGTCGCGGGCGACCGCCAGGACAAAGGAGCCCCAGGCATCCACGATAAGGTCGGCTCCGGTCACTTCCGGCGGAATCGGGAAGCTGTAGATCATCCTGTGGGCGAGGTAGGCCATCCGTGCCTGGTTGTCGTTGACCAAGGCGGTGCCGAGGTCCAGGAAGGTGGACTGCTCTTCGGCGGGCGTCCCGGGGATGAAGGAGAAGAGCACGCGGCGCTGCCCGACAGACAGCGAGGGAGTGGGCATCGACGACGTGGCGGCGTCAGCCAGCTCATCCAGACGGCGCGACACCGCAACTTGTGCAGCCATTATGTCGCGTAGCAAGGACTCGACCGGCTGAGACGTGGCCTCAAGGGACTGGAGGTCACCTGCTATAGACAACGGAGTCCGAACAGACGCGGATTCGGCCTCGGCGATCCTCATCTGCTTGACGAGCCGCTCTCGTACCTGGACCGCGCTACTCCAGTCGTCATACTCGTAGAAGATCGTGTCGAGGCCGACGACATCGAACGGCATCTGCTCGCCTCGCTGCATTATCTGCACAAACGGCTTCCTCGTAGAATGACGAACGGCGAGCTCGTAGAACACGTTTGCATTCTGATCTGTGAGATCGGCTACCACCATCGGCGCATCGAGGAGGCGACGGATTATCCTCTCAGTGATCCATCCTGGACGAGCCCCCTCGATTGCTCGCTCCGCACCGTATCCGAGTTCAGCGGCAGCGGGCCGGATCACGAGGTTGAAGACGTCGTCGGATCGCTTGCGGACGGCCGTACCCTCATCGTCAATCGGGCAGATGACGAAGCAGATCCCCCTATCCGGTTCTCCGATGGCGCTCGCCTCCGTCCGTCTCGGCTCTTCGCTCATCCCCGTCGCTCCCTGGCGCCGCCCGCTCCGCGCCGGCCGCAGCATACTCCAGCACCTCTCGCCGGTCAATGACTTGGCAGGATCAGATCCCCCGCCGTAGGCCCTGACCGGCGCCCTCCATCAGTTGCCTCTGCCGCCCCCGGCATAGGTGCCTCGGCGATCATAAGCTCGGCAGGCAGATGGCCCTCGTCAACACGCCACTGATCACCAGTCGACATCATGCAAGCACTGCTGTGGTATGGCATGCCCTCAGCATCTTGGCAGGTGGCCGCAACACGAGTTCCCTGCCGAGGCGCAAGCGCGCGTACACAAGCATGGAAGGCGCCAAGCAGTCGACTGTGCTGACAGGTAGATCTCCCGCCGACTCGTACTGAGGCCGCGTGTGCCAGCTCGGGGCCAGTGGGAACGACCCGAACCCGCCCGCCATCAGTGGCAGCCGTTCCAGGGGGCGCGTACGTGTCTTTCTGGGCCGAACGGTTGCGCCTTGGTCAGCGCTTCCGGCGGTCCCGTCTGGCCGCTATGAGATCCAGCGCCAGGAAGACCTAAGCCAGAAATCGCGCGATGCAAGCGATGGCAGCATGCACCGGCTCGATGCCGCGTGGGTTTTCTCCCCAGCCGTTGAGCCACAGGGCGAAGCAAAAGTCTACGGTCCCAACCACGGACACACTCAGCGCGAGCGCGGGGAACCAGGCACCTCTCCGCAGGCAGGCCTGCACGGAGGGAGGCCAGTTGCCACCAGGAGGCGTGGTCTTTTTCCTCCGAAGAGCGCGCATCATGACGGCAGTTACGAGGCGCTGGCAGCCTTGCTTTGCGTGCTGGGGCTAGGCGAGGCGCAGATCACCAGCAGAGGGGGGAACAGGACTGCTGAAGGGGTTCTCTCCTTCGGGATCGCGGCCTGCAGGAGGGGCAGGCTAGCCGAGTTGCCAAGGCGAAGAGAAGAGCTAAGTTACGGCCTCAGCACAGAGCGACGCGATAAGGAGCGAAGGAAGTGGGCGAGGGCAACTGGGCCGCTATCATGAAGGTGGCAGTACCCGCGGCCGTTGTCGTAGTGACATGGTTCTTCAGCTCGCGCGCGTCAAAGGGACGACACCTAACGAGCATCAAGCCTTCCCTCAGCATTGTGACGGAGCGTAGGGATGAACCGCCCATCGGGAGCTACCTCTACGTGTACGTCTACAATGGCGGGCCAGGCGTTGCGCGGAAGCTGGAGTATGGCCTGCATATCGAGTGGGGAGGGAAGAGCATGGGAGGGAAGCGCGATGAGAAGGGGACAGCCGGCAGCCTGGGGGTGGGGGATCGCGTCCAGGTGAGACGGATACACGGCACGGCAGGTGCTCTTGTGTGGGGCACCATGGCCGATTATGTCCCGCCCGTAGTGTAAGGTTGGGCGGACTCTCTCGCGTATGTTAGGCCGCGAGGCGGCCGTTGTCAACAGGATTCTGCGATTTGTCGCTAATCAAGAGATCCTCGTCCAGCACTGCCGTCAGCATCCATAGGTCCTCGTGCCCGATGATCTTGCGGAAGTTCCTCTCGGTCTCCAGTGCGGCGGCCGCCGCCCAGCGCAGGGCCATCTCTCCCGAGCGCCATGTAGTCCGCAATAACTCGTCGGCGCCGCTGACGGGCTTCAGTGGGCAAACTCGGCTCTGCCCGGGTTCAGTCTGGCTACAGGTTCCGAGCGGCCAGAATCAGCTTGAGTGGGCCTCGACCGCTCCTTCAGGGCCGACCAAGGACCGCCAGGAATGCCCGGATAGAGTTTCTAGTGAGCACACGCGGACGAAAGGCGTCTGCGTCTATCTGCTCTCCGGCAGGTTCTTCAACGCATCCTTTGCAGCCGACCTCACCCTGGAATCTCGGTCTCTTCTCGAAAGCCTCTCCACCACTTGCCGCGCCTCTCTACACTTCCCCACGCCGAGAAGCTCCACTGCCGCGCGCCTCTCCCGTGCATTTCTGGACTCCACAAGCTCCATCAGGGCGGATACCGCCGACGCGCCCTGTGCTTTGATGCGCTTCGCAAGCAGCACATCAATCCACCGTGTCTTCTCGGAGCTGTATAGGCGGGCGATGTCGGACCCGTCGCGCCGCGCGGGAAGATGCCCGCTGATGATAACGTTGCCAGCGCAGAGCGCTCGCGCCTCGGCGATATAGAGCCGTGTTGTGTCATTATCCTCCGGCCCACGTGCGGCCCCCAGTGTTTCAAGGCACTGCTCGTCCCCGATCAGCCCTAGCCCCTCTGCCGCGCCCCGCCGCACGCTTGCATCCGGATCGCCGGTCAGGAGGGCCGAGAGGCCCGGCACTACTCGCTCACGGTCAACTTCACTGGTCAGCCGGCCTAGGTCTCGCGCCGCTCCTTCTCGCAAGATCGGATCTTCTGACGACAGCAGTCCCAGACACGAATCCACTGTACGCTTGTCCCCCAGCGAGATAGCCTGCCTCCTGTTTGCGAGCTTGACCGTGCCCACGCCGCACAGATATGCCCAGCCTTCGTTGGCCTTCTTGAAGCACAACTGCGATTCTGGGGCCGCGACGACTCTCACATCCCCCCATGCGACGGATCCGGCAAACCGCACCTCGCTGCCTCTGCCCGACCAAACTTCGGTCCTGCTCGGCCCATGTATCGTGAGCAGCGGTTTCCCGAGATTCGAGCTCCCCCCCACCGGGATAAGGCTGTCTGAGGGCCGTTCCGGGATGCTGGCGACGCGACCATCCCCCATCGCCATCATGCTGAAGGATCCGGTGCCCCTGCGCGTCTCCGTGAACGCAAGGGGCACGATGACGCGCTCTTCGACCGGCGCGCTGAGCGAGGTGTTCTCGGCACTGGCGACGTTCACTTTGGGAGTCGGATTCTGTTCTGCCGCCAGGGCGCACCTGCATACGGCCGGCAGGATTACGATCGCCGCGGCAAGGGCAAGGAGCAGCCCCTGCCCGCCGAAAACGCCAAGCCGAGGTCGCTCCTCTCGACGATGCCGAGCAGCGCAGCGCGAGATGTGTAACCGCCAATGTGCGCTGCTGGACCGCTGTGCGCTGCTGGGGGAAACAGTTTCACCATTAGCTCCGGGGATCACCATCTGTGAAGGCGTCATGCGTGTCAACCTCCTATTGGCCGCCGGGGCCGGTTTCTCCACCGCGACAACTTGCAGCGGGAAGCCCGTCCGCCAGGGCGGAGCGCACTTCCTACTGCCATACCCAAAGGTACGGCTTCTGCATTGACCCCACCTGCTCTTCACCAGAACCGCTGCCGACTCTACTCTTCCGAGGACCAGACAGCCCTCCACACGGGCCGGCCCTTCCGGACCCCGAGGGGTCCCTTCAGGGTGTCCCCCCGAAAAACACTATGGGCATATGCACTTGACTCAAGTTGAGATGGCTGCAATAGTGGCAGCTGATGGAGGACTACCCGAGGACGCTGTTGGAATTCGAGGAGCGATTTGCCACCGAGGAGGCATGCCTCGAGTACGTCGCCGGGATTCGGTGGCCTGAAGGGTTTGAGTGCCCTACTTGCGGCGGCACCCAGGCGTGGATCACGAGTCGCGGCCTGTATCACTGCGCGCAGTGTGGCCACCAGACGTCCGTGCTCGCGGGAACGATATTTCAGGACACGAAAAAGCCTCTGAGGCTTTGGTTTCGAGCGATCTGGCATTTGACGAGCCAGAAGTATGGTGCGAACGCCCTGGGATTGCAGCGAATCTTGGGGCTGGGTAGCTATCGAACAGCGTGGACGTGGTTGCACAAGTTGCGAGTCGCCATGGTTCGCCCAGGACGCGAGAGGCTTTCTGGATTGGTCGAGGCCGATGAGACGTACATCGGGGGGGCAAAACCAGGGAAGCGAGGGCGCGGAGCTTCTGGGAAGGTATTGGTGCTCATCATGGTGGAGGTGAAAGGGTCGAAGATGGGGCGTGTTCGCCTCAAACGAGTGCAAGATGGATCGGCAGAGAGCCTTCATCCCGCGATCGAGGAAAGCGTGGCACCTGGCAGCACCATATCTACCGATGACTGGAATGGCTATTGCGGAGTCGAGAAGCTCGGCTATGTTCGCGAAATCATCCGACAGGGGACTATCGTGGGAGAGAACTTGCTGCCCAGGGCCAACCGTGTTGCGGCTCTCCTGAAGCGCTGGTTGCTCGGAACCTATCAGGGGCGAGTGGAGGCTTCCCATTCGGACTACTACCTCGACGAGTTCACTTTTCGATTCAACCGAAGAACATCCAGATCCCGAGGGAAGCTCTTCTACCGTCTGGTGCAACAAGCTGTTGCTGTCGGTCCTGTCCTCGGAAGCGAGATCCAGGGCGGTAGATCCTGATCTAGTACTTGACGTCGGAAGTCCGAGCGCATGAGCTTCGGGCATCTGAGGCCCGTAGCGCCGCTCTGACGCCGTTTGGGCGTGTTCAATACGTGCAGGGGCTTTCGTCACGTGGTACTAGTTGACTTGAGTCAAGTGCATATGCCTAAAACACTATCTGCCCTTGTTACGTCGCGATGAGACACCCGCGGGAGAAGCCAGACGTGCACCGCAGATCACACAGCTGTTTGTGGATTCGAAACACCCGTTATGGGTCCAAGACACCAGTTCCTCGGCACAGTCGCGAGGGTCTCACGTCCGCCGACACGTGCAGAACGTGCAATGGCGGCCGCCGGCAGCCACTCACTCTGAGGAGGATGAGCAGAGGGATAGGCGAAGATGCTCGGAGACCGTATCGGGGGCCGAGTGGCGGTGTATAGCCAGGACAGCGGTTGAGGGCCGCCTGAGGGGAGCGATCATGTTCGACGTACTAAGGAAGCTGTTTGCTCGTCGACCGCCGGCCCGGCCCGCTCCACCCACGAGCGACAGCCTGTCCTCAAGCAGTGTAGAACCTGACAGCCCGCCGCAGTCCGTGGCCCAGCTACGGCGAACGCTCCGCGACATAGGTCACCCGGAGTTCCCTTTCCTGGATAGGGACCATTCACCGGCATCGCGCGTGCCGTGCACGGACTTCACACCATTCATCATAGACCGCCTGCAGTCTGGCGACTTGAGCTCCATATCCGAGCTCATGCGCGGGATACTGGCCGGCAATCCTGGCCTCGGCGTGGGTCCCGAGTGGATAGACTCGATAATCACCGAGGTGGCGCGCGCAGACTTCGGCGGGTACGTCACCTTCGGCACGCCACGGGGCGAGGTAGAGCTGAAAGCGCTGTTCATACTTGCGGGCAAAGATGGCGGCGGCAGAGAGTTCTGGATCGCCGAGAGCGGTAAGCCCCATTTGTTCTCCTTGGCTCTATCCTGTCAACGCCCAGTCTGGCAAGCATCGATGGAGGCGCTCCAGAGGAAAGCAAACACCTTCATCCGTCAGATGCGCAGGGAGGCCCCGTTCTGGGAGGAGTACCCGTTGTTCAGCCCACGGTGCTTCGCAGTGGAGCCCCTGCCAGAGTTGCCAGCTATCGACGTCATCCGCGGGCTCAGCCTTGCCAGCAGAATGCATCTTCTCCATTTCGCTGGATCGCGCGTGAGCGGGAGTTTGCTGAGGACAGCAACCTACCGCATGCGCAACCTGGGGGTCAATCCCGAACGGACAGTCTCTGAACTCGGCCGTGAAGGGCTCTTTGTTCCCAGCGATAGTGATGAAGGTCTGCTAGACGTGTGGAGCAAGGACGACTTGATGCAGGCTTGCGCGAAGGTCGGCGCGGAGTACCGCAAGTCGTGGAGAAAGGACAAGCTTCTTGCTGCCTTGCGGGAGAAGGCCCCGGAGTTCGTTCTGGAGGCGCGGGAGCGCGAAGGGCTTGTTACGCTCAGCCTCCAGGCCGGACCAGAGTTGCGTGCCGTGGCAGACTACTCAACACGACTCGAGGATGCATTCAAGCTGCTCTGCTTTGTCTGAGTCAAGGGACGCCCTGTGTTTGTCCAGTCCAATCCAGATCATCTTCGGTCTCCTTCTTTGCCGTGTATGTGCTTCGAGCACCAACTTACCCTAGCAGGAGGAGGCCGCCTTATGATAGTCAAATGGCGATGGGACATCTCTGAGCGGCCCCGGCACAACACGCCAACGCTATGGGAGAGCGCGAGTCAGCGCATCACACCGCTGTTTATGGAGACGAAACGCTCCTTCTGGACCGAACCAGGACCTGCAGGAATGCCCGGATGGAGTCTCCAGTGAGCACAGGAGAGACAATAGAAGCAGAGTCAAGTGCCAGAACATGCTGGCAGGATGCCAAAGGGACGGCCGGAAGTCAATCCCTGGGGAAAGCGCCGAAACACTAGGGAATCCCTGGGTATATCGAGGCCGGGATGAGTTCTGGTACAGTACGGGTAGTCGTTCAAGGGAAATATGCCTACTGCGCCGCGTTGGGTGGCCTCAGTGTCGTGGACATCTCCGATCCTGCCAACCCGCAACTGGCCGGTGCCTGTGACA
>Ga0307379_10007140_pt1 | contig 15238 bp, 28 predicted proteins | sample UN2MG_FD_202237 | JGI IMG/M metagenome (GOLD analysis project Ga0307379, IMG submission 202237) | Soil microbial communities from Risofladan, Vaasa, Finland - UN-2 | ecosystem: Environmental > Terrestrial > Soil > Coastal area > Acid sulfate soil | place: Finland: Risofladan, Vaasa | collected... | reverse complement strand
CTGTTAACTTTTCTTTTTCCCAATAATTCTAACCTTATTTTTTTCAGCCCTGAATACCCTTTTCAATATTGCTTTTTTAAGTGGGTCTTTTTCAGCTAAGTATTCTTTCCTAGCTTTTTCCACATCTGTTAAAAGCAAAAACTCGTCGTTAAGGTCTCTTTTCATCTTTATTCTCCATGTCTTCTTTTATCTACAAATGTAATACTCAACTCAGGAGGGCCAACTCTTGAAAACATGACTTTATAAATCTCTTTTCCATCCTCCTCCATAATTACAAGTACCTTTTCAAGTGCTTCTGTTGAAAGATAATCACTTATTGCAAAATTAACACTTTGTTCTTTTTGTACAACTTTTGCATCGGTAATTGGACTCAACATAATAAAACTCCAGGCAACCCCAATAACAACAGCGAAACCTGTTATAACACATAATATAAACCAATCTCTATTTTTCATTTTTCCTCCTTTGTGTTAAAACCCATGCCTTGCCTCGCCAAACCCCGAAAAACCGAGCCGGGACCTACCGTACCATACCATACCATTTCCTCTACCTTTCCATGCCAAAATTATCTTCTAGATAATTCATCTCTAAAAGTCTCTAATAAAGAAGTAGTTTCCCTTATCTTATTTAACAATTTATCAATTATCTGCATTGTATAATCTGGTGTAGCTACAGCTGTGGCTAATTCAACATAAAACTGTTCTTCGTTTTCTTTAACACTATAAAATTGATGTATAACTCTTTCTTCCTGCCCGAGCGGTGAAGGAACAATTTGAACTTCAACAATGTCTCTAATAAGAGTCCGTGCCTGTTTTAATCTATGTTGGTGAGCTGCAGCTGCATCATCCCATTCAAAAGCATCGTGTAATGGAGATACTTCAGAACGTGCTTTAGTTACAACAAACTCTGTTTCCAATTTCCCATTTTGTGTGCGGGCTAACCTTTTTAACTCCGAGCCATAAATTGTTGCTTTAGCCCCAGAAATTCTTTTACTTTTCGAAAAATAACTATTTGACATATGCTCTACCTGTTGGAACAACTTTAAACATACCATGCTGCCCTGAACTCTTTGGTGACGATGGACGCCAATCACCTATTCCAGAGCTAAACCCTGCTATATTAAATAAATTAACAACTTGGTCTGCTGTAATAGTATCTGCATTATATGTAACTGGAACAGTACAGGACCAATCCACGAATTCCGGTCTATGCCTTATATCTGGGACTTTAAAAGTTCCCCTAACTGCTCTATCAATACGCCTATTTATTTTCTTAAATCGTATTGGAACAACCTCACCTAATATTCTTACAGTTCTTTTTACAAGAGCCTTAGAAATCGTCAAATCCGTAACAGCGAACATAATTGCACCAATAAAAGCTGCTGTTGGGATAGCATTTTTACCGTCATCTGTATACCAAAAGCACGATTCATACTCTTCATCAAGACTTCTGTACTTCCTTTTTGGCTTTTTTGTTACAGCACCAGCAAGTTCCCTTTCCACAATATCTTCAATTGTTTGCATTGAGAACCTATGTTGTATATACGTACTGCCTGGTAATGCTTCCAAATTAACATTAATTGTTCCAATGTTAATTGCCTCAATGAAAATAGGCCCTTCATCCATTTTTTCATCTTTCTTCATTTTGTTTCTCCATATTAATCAGATTCAATTAATATATGATAGAAACGAAGAAACCTTTTGTTGATTTTTGCTAACTATTCCCGTATCTTTTCTTTTATAATAGTGCTGCTTATATCTGTTGTGTACGGCAAATAAATAACCTCAATACCAGCACCCACTGCTTCATCCAAACCTTTTAAATATCTATCCTTCCAATCATCACCTATAACAATAGCTGTTACATTTAAGTCCAAAAGAATCTTTGTATCAATAGCAACTTCACATTTTATAGCTTTATCTGAAAACTTCATGCTTTCCATAATCTCAACACGCTGTTCATATGGAATAATTGGCAACCTACCCTTATGCTTTAAAACAGCCTCATCCGTATTTACACCAACTATAATTTTATTCGAAAATTTTTTTATCCTGTCAAACAACCTTATATGCCCCACATGAAAAATATCCCACGAGCCTGGAACAAAAGATATATGCTTTTTAATCATAAAAAACTGCTCCTATTCTATAAAATTCATTCTTTACCGGAAATTTCAGTTTAACACCAACTATTTCCATCAATTTGCATACATTAACACCTGTAGCCTCAAGCGGAATTAAAGACTCATCGGGTCTTGAACATGGAAAAGAACAAGTCGAACATAACTTGCAAGAACCTGCACCGAAACCGACCACAAAGTAGTACCCTTCTTCTCTAAGTTGGTGCACCTTAGATTTAACAGCATCGTGTATGACTAAAGAACTTTCCTTGCCAATTATTTCCCAATCATCCAGATTTTTACAAGTAAACTTCTCATACATGCACAAACATATTCTAAACTGTTTAAGTATATATTTGTAATCTTTTTCTATATAAGGTGGACATGTGGCTTTTGTACCATACCGTTTACATGTTCTACACATTTCAAGAACCTTTAGTGAATCATCAAAAAGACTATCAAACTTTTCCGTTTGCGTAGAAACCCAAAACTCTTTCAAAACATTCCTCCCATAACAAGAGAATGAATTCTAGAATTATCGCTTAAACCAATTATAAATTTTACAGCCGCAACAACATCACTCTCTGGAACTAAACGGATATTCTTCAACTCTTTTTTAGTGTACATCTTTCTCGTTGATTCCGTGTCCACCGCACCTACACATAAAGCAACAGCTTGTATATTGTACTTACCATATTCAATATTAACAGAATCCGAAAGGGACTTTTGTCCTCTCTTAACTGCAGAATAAAGAGCCTTGCCCGGAGCTGCAGTAATTGCCCTTGTTGAAGAAAGCTGAATAATTTTACCGTGTCCCTGACTTCTCATTACCGGTACCACAGCGTTAACAACATTCATGTACCCAACCATCATACTATCTGCCATTCTGTACAACTCATATCTGCCTGCCTTCTCAAAACTATTATATTCCATTTCACCACAACAAAATATAACCGTATCTATAATATTAAACTTAAAAACTGTTTTAAGAACAAAATCTTTTATTGAACCAATATCCTCAACATTGCATCTATCACTTAGATAATCCTCACCTAATAATGGTCTTATTGTTCTTCCGCAAACACTTATCTTTCTATCAACAGATAGGTCTTTGGCTAACCTTGCACCTATCCCATGTGTTCCACCAAAAATACATATCGACATTAAAAATACCCCTCACCTAAGTTACCGCAGTTATATCTCCAATCTGTATATCTTTTTGGCGTGAACCAATCACTACCATAAAAAGCAGTTAAAAACCTAGAAACTTTATGAGGAACTTTAAATTCAACACCTTCAAAAACTATATTATCAAACCCCAATAAACACGATTGATACCAAGCTACATGCATCTTTTTATAATCCCACGATTGACCCATTTTACGATTATAAAAATAAACATTGCCTTTTTTATAAAATGCTTGAATCTCTATAGGCAAACACAAATCTTCACCCATATCTTTTTTAGCCCAAAGAATCCTACCCTCTTTTGGACCTGTAATATGAACGTTCTCAAAATGACCCTCTAATTTTGAACCTAAATACTTAAACATATCATCGCCCATAACACCTATATCAATATCCTTATCGTAATCTATTAACTTATGGTCACGCACAATGCCCAAACAGGTACCACCATGAAGAAAAAACTCAACACCAGCTTCCTTCATAATGTCGTTAAAAATAAAAAGCTCTTTAATAACTCTGTCCATGCCTATGAGATTAAAACCAATCTTTTTTTCTTTATCCATTTTTAACCTCAAATAGATGCCACACAAATAGTCCATTCTGAATCGTGCCTATATACGTTTCTCTTCCATCAAAATTATATGTAATACCTGTACCAAGTAAAATAAAAGTTCTTTCTTCAAGAGGAAAAGATGGAACTACCGCTGCCCAGAAAACAGGCATATCACCATCCTGCACCTGAAACGTAAGTATTTCCGCCCCTTTTGGCATATCGAAAGAAAATAAATGCCCTATCGCCTTACAACTATACTTCCAAATTTGCTTGTTCATCCTCTTCCTCCCATGGTCCATAATGGCCATACTTCAACAATTTATCAACCATTTCTTCTGCCGTGTATTTCCTAAACTTTTTTATTTTACCGTAGTCGTAATACCCCTCAAGTGGGCCTACCATACCCACACTTGAATCAAAAACCGTATCGTTGATTTCAACCCATGCGTGACCTATATACTCATTATATGTTGGAGAAAAAACCTCACCGTGGACAAGGAACCACCTGTTACAATCATTCTTAGAACGATATGCGTCAAGTATAAACTTTGCACTTTCAAGATAACATTGACCAAGTTTCTCTTTCTTTTTAGACATTTAATCTACCACACGCCTTCCGGTCGGTCCTACTACCAAAATCGCATTCCATATACGGATCTCTTTCTACGATTTCAACTGTCTTCTTCACCTTTTCTTTCTTCTTCTGGCAGTCTATTCTGTCTATCTTTGTTCTATTATCTTGTCTCATAGCTGACTGACTCACTTGTACTGTGAACCTATACTCTTGAAACTATACCTTTCGAGGGTAAAACGTGATGGGGTAAAACGTAATGGGTAAAACGTAATAGGGTAAAACGAAGGGACCCACCGAAGGAGACCATCCCGGTGAGTCCCTTAAGAATGGAAATGTAAAAAGGTCTCATCGTGAAACCTGAACTAAATAATAATTACTTAAATCACCTGACACGCTTTTTATCTCATAACCTTTAATTAATTTACTGTCAATTAATTTGTGGGCGTGAACCCTTGCAGTATTTACCGTGGAATATTTTGTTTCTTGAAAGCCTGGATTTTTGGCACCTGTCCTGCCCCATATCCGTACAACTGATACGATTCCACCGTATTCAACGAGCTTAACAAAATAAAACTTATCACTTGAAGGAGGGTCGTAATACTCCATGAGGATTGAATCTCCATCAACTACAATATCTCTGTTTCTAATCATTTTGACCTTTTTCATCAGTTTGTCATGTCATACACAAGATATGATAATACCATAAAAGTTGCAAGATAAACCGCCTTGCTAACGCCTATTTTTCTACGTATTGAGAACTTTGTGACTAGATAATTCTTAAGTAGGGTATATGGTGAATAGCAAAAGATTTTTTCTAAGAGTAATGCTTTTGTCAACTTTTTATACCCATATTTTATATATATGTTAATTTCAATCCTTTGGTTTAAAATAAATATCTATAACATTTTTCTCTGGGTTTACATTCTTTTCATTTGCCTTTCTAATATCCTCACAAATCTCAGACGCAATATCATTGCAGGGCTTACAATTTTCCACAGATACCGCACGCCCATTCTTATGCAAAAAATCGCATCTCTTTCTCCATAAATTTATGCGTCCAATTTTTTCTTCCACTGTAAAGTTATCCATTTAATTCCCCCTCTTTGGATAATACGCCTCGTTGCCTGTATGAAGCTTGACCAGAGTGCAAATTGCATTTTTAATAACCAAATTAAAACTTATGTGTACTCTATCCAGAGTCCAATCTTGTAGTTTGGAAATACCAACTAAAACCCTGTTTGCAGAAGCCACATCACCTGACTTGAACCTTGCCACCGCCTCATCACCTTTTAAATATGTAATCGTGTACATATCCAATACGTGTGAAAAATCAGTAGCTCCAATCCACAACATAGAACCATGTAACCCCAAACCATTAAAACAATCTGCAACAATAAAATTTGCACGCTCTGTTTCTTTTGAGTCAGTTATTAAACTTCCAATCTCTATAACTTTATAGACCACCCTTAAAACTCTTTTCTCAAATAGCTGACCGGTGGCTATACCGAATTCCTCAATTCGTTCAGTATTAATATCAGCTATTTTACCCATATTTATTTATGGTTTGCCACATCCTGTTCGCCAACCAAGAAATCAACAAGCTCATCCATCGTGTGAACAGAAATCCAATCAAGCCCAAGACGAACCAGGTCCGTAATTTTTACAATGCCCCCAACCTCTCCTGTTGCATCTTTTGCAAGTTTTTGAAGCCTGTCCTTGTACTCTTTTGATGCCCTAATTGTAATTGTCTCTTCCAAATTTTTCTTAGCCATTTTCTCCCTCTTCATTAAATCTTTTACCTCTTTTTGAACCTTTTAACATTTCACCCATACCAAGTTCCCAACAACCGGCTATGAATGAACGATAAGTCATGCCCGCCAAGACAGCTGCTTTTTTCCTATCAAAATCACTTTCCCGCAAACACCACATCATTCGTGCCCGCCTCACATCTTTTCTAGCATCCGAAGCCCGTTCTCTTCCGTTTAAAATAAATTCCTCAAGACCTTGTTCAACACCAATTTGTCTAACACGTTCAAGAGAAACACCCAACTCTTCAGCAACACTTTTCAAACGAAATTTGTGTTTTTGAAGCAACACCTTCATCTCTTGTTGTATTTCCTCATTTGATTTACCGATAAAGGCTACCCTCGGTTTCCCTCTACTCTTTTTTATCATCTGTTTTTACTCCTAACATTTTATAAAGAATTTCATTTATCCTTGCCTTATTTTCATTATACTCTTTTTGACGTATTCTTCCCATAAAAGATTGTTTTCTTTGCCACATTACTAATTTTGAAATTTCAACTTCAGCACGTGTAAATTTGTCACCAAGAAAGTCCTCCAATAATTCAACTCTAAAAGAGTCCCAAGCTGGAAAGAACTTATTCATGGCAAACGCTATATCCGTTGTAAAGTCTCTTTTTATTGATGTTAGCGGTCCACTGTACGGCGACAACAAAAAATTGTAAAACTCCATTTTTGTAAATGAAGAAAAGACTCTATATTTCTCTCTTTTAACAAGCTCAACAATATTATCAGCCATATGCACTAAAGTACGTGCGTTACCAATCCCCATCAAATTATGAATATCAAAAACGTGTTCCACAAATATATTACTTCTTTTATATTTGCCTACAAACCATATTGCATGGTACTCACCTTTATGATCGCTTCTATAATACTTTGGATTTGGGTCGTAAAAATTAATCTTAGTTTTCAATGCGTATTCCCAAACTGCCTCTTTATAAACACCACCCTCTTTAATTAAGTTATACACACCATCAACTATAATTTGTATTATTTCCTCATTAGTACCCTTAATGAATTTTTTAAACTCTTCAGAGTTTTTAACCTCTTCAAAAGCAAACTTCAATTTAATTCTCTCTTGGATATTTCCCACTTAATGAAGAAAACGTTTCAGGAATATCAACAACACGTGGTTTCATTTTCTCTCTCAATTCTTCATCCAATAATTCTTTGTCCCCCTCGCTCAATGTGGACAAAACCTCAATTGGAAGTCTAAAGTTATATCTGCCCAACTCGTTTTCAACATCCACCCTTGCAACTGCCCTTCCTGCCGAATTTATAACCATAGAAACAAACTTTGGTGCAAACGTAAGCAACATATCACAGGCTTCCTCATCAGTCTTACTCCAGAAAACATCGCTCTCACCGTGAGAATGCCACCAAAAATTTATGATACGCTCCTCACCGGTTCCAGAAACCTCACTTATTAGGCGAGCTAAATCTTCCGAACGTATCTCTGTCATACCTTGAGACGACTCTTGTTCCAGAATCCAAATCTCTTTTAATATTATCATGTTGTTGCTGAATAAGGCTTCCCCCATTCCTGAAACCTCGCTTGGATTCGCACTTTTCGCTAAATGGAATAGCGTGTCCCACACCTTTCGTGTCATAACCAATTTCAGTCGTTCCATAATTTCCTCCTAAAATTTCTCGTATCATCTCTTTTCTTTCAGTAGAAACAAGACTTCTTACCTCAAGCTCTGGTTGCATTGACCTATGACCGAACCCTGCATTAAAATCGATCCTCCCAAGAATGCCTGGTTCTTTTGTAGAAAGAACTAAAGATAAAAACCAGTTTGAAGCTGAGACAAGTGTCCGTGTTGCACGTTCATCCGTACCACTCCAAAAACAGCCCATATCATGATGCGAGTGCCACCATAATTTAATTTCATCTGGGTCTTCAACACTTGTTATAATTTCAGCTATGTCAACACCCGACAGCTCCGTACTACTCCCTGTTGACCTATGCTTTGAGATAAACAACTCTGTAACGTGCATTTCATTCTCTGGGCACTTAGGTGGCATAATAACTCTGCCCAAACCAGATACTTCCCTGCCCCTAGTTAATCCCATAATAAAATCAAACTCTGCACAACATTTTTCACTAACAATGACTCTTAAAGAACTTTGGTCCATTATACCTCCAGTATTTGCGGATATTTCATTGAAGCCGTAAGACGCATTGTTTCATCCTCGCTCACATATGCCCTCACCGCCCTAACAATCAAAGCTGTAACTAAATAGGCAACATCAATAATCGCTCTTTCTGTGCAAGGCAAGTCTTCAACCTCCTTATCCGTATACAAGTGAGCCTCATAAGCACGAATATCATCTATATCCGTAGGATTGAGAGAATGGACATTAACTGTCAAACCGCCTATCCTCCCATCAATGAGTGCTTTAACACCTACATTAAATTTTACCTTCTTCCAAATTTGATGCCTTACCTCCATCGTATCAACCGCAACAACAACAATTCCATCCAAATCATCACCATCCCATTTTTCACGATGTTCTATAACCTCAACTTTATAGTCTTTTACAAGTTTTTTACCAACAATTTCAACCTTATAAAAACCAACATCCGATGGGACAAAATTCTGGTTTGGAACATTGTGCGGTTCAACCAAATCAAAATCCCACAACTCAAATTTTGTGATACCTAGTTTTGCTAAAGCCGGTGCAACAAAACTGCCTATACCTCCGCATCCGATTATTGTTACTTTTTGTTTTACAAGCTCATCCATTGAAACAAGACCAAGCTGTCTCCAATAATCAATGCCCGTTTCGGACATAAATTTCCCTTTAGCTTCTTCATTCATTTGTTTTTACCTTTAAAATGGAATGTCCTCTGTGTTAAGCGATGGACTCGTATTAACCGTTGATTTTGATGGAAGCTTCGCCTTTGGTGGAACAAGTCTAATACCAAACCTAGTCGCTAAGTCAGTAAGTCTTATATAAGCACCCATACCGTTGTACGCATTTAAAAAATTCCAAGCCAACGTGAAGAACATAAGAAAGTCCCACTCTTCAAGCAACTTATATATTGACCCACGTATATTGCCCCAACAAATAGATGAATCATACCAACCTCCCCTAATGTGCGGGTGTTGATGAGATTTACTATCACCGTACGTTAAGTTTATAATTGAAACCGAATAAACAGACTCGCTGTTTGGGGAATTACTTACACCAATATATATTTTATACGAACCCAAATTACCTGTATATTTTGTATCCGGCTCCGTAATAATTACATCTTTGGTTATAACAGTTATTCCCCTTTCATCTATTTTCAATTCCTTTACAAACTCTAAACCAGCTAAACCTTCAACAATTTTCTTTGTTTCAACCCTAAGTTCACCTTTTGAATCCTTAATTGCACCAAAGGCTAAAATTGCCACCTCAAGAGCTTTCTCGGCTTTAATGAGTTTATCTGTGAAAGAACTCGTGTTTTCCGGAGCAATACAATTCAGTTTACTCTCAAGTCCACTAATTATACCGGTTTTAAAAGACTCCAAAGTAGTTTCAAACCCTATCGCCTGCATTCGTTTAACCGAAACCTCCAAATCTTTTATCTCTTCACTTGATGGTGAGTCCAACCGTACAATACTGTTCCGCAGAGCCTTTCGTTCATATTCAGCAACTTTGTTTTTAGAGGCTACAGATATTAAAGATGATAAACTTTCTTCTATGATACGCTTATTTTTCTCTATTTCATCTTTGTAGGATTTAAACTTTTTATCAAAAGTCCTACCCAAAAACAGAGCAAGCTCATCATATCTGTCATCCGTAATCTTAGATAAGATTTTATCTCTATGAACCATCAAATCAAAAACCTGCACCTCTAAATCAGAAATCTTATCAATTACATCACGTGTTACAGGCTCTTTAGGTGCCGATTCACCATCACCGATTGATGCAGATGTGCTCGGCACTGGAACAGCACTCACATCTGAAAGTGGTCTAAACCGTGTTACCGTAGGCGGTCCTTCCGGACCTACACCTGACCATTCTACAGGAGTTGGTTGCCCAGGTTCTAAACCCAGTCTTGCTCTAACTGCAGACTCCGCATCCGGTGGACAGGTTACAGTCGTTCCTCTAACAACAACCGGTAAGCCATGAAAATTGGCTCTTGCCAGTTGTGCAGAAGTTACATCAAAAGTAACCCATGCGTCAGACACTTTTAATTCACTCCACCACGCACTGTGGGAGTTGAAACAACTGAATCGCCTGGAAAGCACATCTCACCTTCCGTAACATGTCTTCCATTGACAAAGAACTCACCCGGACGTAAAAAGCCTTCATTAACAAGTTCTCTGACAGTTTTACCATCCTCGTCCTCACGAGGAACAACAAGGACAGGTTTCGAACCAAGATTGAAAACCTTGATTCCCGTATCCGTGTTATACCCAGGCTGTGCTCGCTCCTGCCTTGCTTCAGAAGGTCTGACAACAACCTCTGCATTCGCAGGGCGTTCCTTAAAAGCAGAAGGCTGTTTAATAACAGTCGGCTCTGCAACCGTGGTTTTGGAATCTGTCACTTCTTTTTTTGTTTCTTCATTCATTTTTTTCTCCATAAATTGATTTCAATTAATATATTATAATTCTTCAAAATCCTTTGGTAGTTTTTGTGCTAAATCGCATAAAATTTTTCTAACATCATCTTCAATGTCCTCGCTCTTAAATTCATCTGGGTCAAATTTTGAACCAAACTCCTTTAAAGCAATATCAAGACCATTGCTTACCCCGGCTGAAATAAACTTTATTGGGTCAAGCTTATCCTCACCTGCAACTGTTTTGGTTATAACATCATAAACAGCTTTAGTCTTCCTTAACTTTTTTAATTTTTTTTCCATCTTTCACCGCCTCTTTTTTTAAACTTTTCTCTACATACTTAATAAGTTTCCCCCAACCCATTACATCTTCATCTAAATAGTTACCAAGAATCATTTTCTTTAACTCAAAAAAATCCAACAGAATCATTTTTATTGCATACTGTTGCAAAGTCGTTATCTTTTTTATCCGTTGTACAATTTTATTACCATCGCACCAAAAAAATCTATTATCAACTTTTCTCCACTCATGTTGTGGCTCGCATGCACCCGATAGCTTGACAGGGCATGTACCACAATGGCTCCCTAAAAACATCTGCAAAATACAAAACGGGTTAAATTTAATATCCGTTACAATCGTTTGCACCATTTGAGCTTCTGTACTTGATAAACCTTGTTTCTTATCCCACAAAACAGATAATATTCCTAATTTCTCAATATGGAAAAATAAAGCTATTTCTGGAAATGGATATTTTGAAATCGTCTCAACGAGTCTTTCTTCATAGCTTGGCATCCAATATGTTTGAATACTAGCCTTATTCTGCATGAATAGAAGCCATGAATGAAGAACTTCATCTTTAATGTCGCTCATACTTTGCATGGTTTACTCATTTTCAAATATATTGACTTGTTTCATTTCAGTTAATATATGATAAAAACGAAGAAAGCTTTTGTTAATTTTTACTGACTGATTGAAATTTTAGAACCACCAGATGAGTTTGTGACTTTGATTACATTCTCAAAGAAACTATCCATATCATCCCTATGTTCAATTACATACACCGCTTTCTCAACACCGAAGTGTTCTAACAAACTAACCGTATTCTCTATCCCAACAGAGTCAAGAGCTTCAAATACCTCATCGAATATTAAAATATTAACTTTCATAAAAGAACGTCTTGATATTAAGTCGTACATTGAAAGCAAGACTATAATATCAGCCCTTCTTTTCTCCCCGCCAGAACACAGGGAGTACGTGCCACCTGCTCCTTTTTTCTCAACAACAACATCAAGCTTATCAATTACATTCCCTGTCTTTGCCTCAGTCTCTGCCTTAAAAACAACCGACAGTTCCCCATTCGTTAAAAAATCAGCATAAGCTTTAGCCGATTCATTTAGAACTGGCATAACATTTTTAAGAACCATACTCTTAATGCCTGTATTGCCAAAACCTGTCACCCAAAAATCATATCTTTCAATCTTTTTATTGGCTTTAGCCAATTTTGAAGCTGTGTCTGCAATTAATTTATTAGACGCACTTCTGTCTTCAGCCATTTTTGTTATATTTTTCTGCAATACTTCAATTCTTTGCTCCAAGTAAGCAATAGAATCTGTTCCATATTCCTGTGATTGAAGCTTTTCGTTTATCTCTGTTATTTCAAATTCTAACCGCCCACCAGCAACTCTTGCCTCATTTATCCGTGCATTAAGAATAGAAATCTCATCTCTTTTCAAAGTGAGCTGTAGTTCTGCTTCCTCAACCGCTTTAACTCTAGACTTTAAGACTTTCGAATACTCCTCATATGCAACTTTCTTTTCCTGTATCTGTCCATCCAATTTACCACCGACTGAAACAATATGTTTTTCACCAACCATTTGCAAACAAGTCGGGCACTCACCTCCATCAAGTTTTTCAACTGCTCTTTTTTTAGCCTCAAATTCCTGTATCTCATGAAACACAAACCCAATTAAATTTTGTGTCTTCATTTTTTTCAAATTACAATCACTCAACTTATCAACTAATTGTGTTTTTTGTGCTTCCGCAATTTCTAATGACTTTAAATTTATCGCTTTACCCTGTAAAACACTAGCTAGTTTTTGTTGTGCTTTAACCAAAGAAGCTTTAAGAACATCAGCTTCCTTTTTCTTTTCAAGTTTAGCCTTAAGCCGATTTTTTTCTGTAGTCAGTTCTACTTGAGCAGAAGAAATACTCCCATCAATCTTTGAACCAACAATCCTTTCTATGCTCAGTCTTTGCTCTAATTCAGGTACAACAGAACGCTCCGTTGTTTGTTTTATCTCCAAAGCACTTGCCCTTGCATCGTGCAACCATTCAAACTGCAGTATCCTGTCAAGTATCTTTTTCCTTTCAGAATCTGTTGCCTGAGAAAATCTGAACGGCAATCCTTGCCCGAATATTACGCTATTTGTAAATACATCAAACGTCATACCGAGGACCGTATCAATCTTTTCCTGAGTTGCAACCATAGTTGGCAAAGAAACATCTTCATCGTTTATAGTAAGTTCAACACTGTTCGGAAACCTTTTTCGTGTAATCTCTATCTCTACAGCGTCAACATTTAAGTTAATTTTGACGGAGCAAGACTCTCCTTTCTTTCTACCGTTTCGTACAACAGCGTCACCTGCATCACCTCTTATAGTTTTACCATACAGCCCCCAACAGAGGGCTTCAAAGATAGAACTTTTCCCCGCCCCGTTATCACCTTTAACAAAGAACAACCCAGACTCTGGTATTTCAAAATCAAGGTCTTTAAAAGAAAGAAAATTCTTAGCTTTTATTTTTTGAAACTTTATCATCTTTAAGCCTATCATCAAACCTATCATCAAACCTCTGCGAGTCATCTGGAAACGGAGTAGAAGTTTCTATTAAAATAACATGGCTTTTCTCTGTAGAAGATAATCTATGCCAGGTACCCGGTTTAACCCTGACAGAAGTTCCTTTCTCATATACAAACTCAAACTCAAACTGACCCAGCACATCCAGCCACGAATAAATTAAAGTACCTTCATGCACATATATTACCTCATCTTTTTCAAAGTGCCTGTGCATACTTGTATGGTCACCTTTATAAACAACTAATATTTTACCAAGATAAAACTCAGTATCGGCAATAATCTTCTCGTAGCCCCATTTTTTAGGTATAACTTGCATCAAAAAACCTCCTAGAAATTTATCAATTTAAGCCCTATCTTTTTCAATTCAATCTTGTCCTCACCGCCCTTAACTGTTACATATTGTTTAACTAACTCTTCTGCATTATCAATAGCCAATTGAGTTGTCGAGCGTTCAAGAACAGCCCGTTTCTTAGATATACTTATTGCGTTCTTTGGTAAATCAATCTTCTTATCAGTGACCACCCTGTAAAAATTCTTATCTTTAAATTCGTACCCATCTATTTCATCCTCACCGACCTCGATAAACTCCGGTGCATCAATCTCAAAATAACTATCAATTGTAACCTCATTGCCATTTTGAACATCAATGACCCAAACACCCATAGAAACACCAACATCATTCCATGTCTGATGACACGGTGAACCTGGTATAAGAATCCTTTCTCCAATCGGTGTTATCTCTGGGTGATGCAAATGTCCAACAATTGAAAACGCAAACTGAGATAAAAGCTCTCTTGGTATTCCCCTTGTAACCCTGTATCTGTTATAAACCGCACCTGTAACCTCACCGTGTGTCAATAAAATTATATCGCTTTTATTCTCAATTTTTTCTATTGCCTTAATCTGCTCTTTAAAATCAGGATTAAACGGAACAGCCCAAACACACACGCCACGGGCAAATGTCCTGTGCCAATCAACCGTATAATCAGAAATACCACTAAAAGAGGTCAATAAGTTTATCGAAGTTGCTTTTAGCTTTGAACCTCCCCTCAACAAATCATGGTTTCCCGATGCCCAAACAGAGGGCTTCCTCAATCTTTTAACTCTCTTAACAGTCTCGCTCAAAGACAACCACGATATTTTGTCTTTGGTATGAAAGAAATCACCACCATGCAACACACCCTTTATTTCATCATTGTCATTCGCATAATCAATAATTAAATCTAAGACATCCAAACTTGACTGAAGCCTTGAATTCAATCCATTAGATAGAATTGTAGAGAACTGTTGAAACTCATAAATGTGGTTATCCGAAAACACTAAGAATTTCATTTTCCTAACCAATGCTTACTTTTGTAACTCTCGATAAAATCCTCTAACCTTCCAAAATAAAACTCTTTATTTGCCATACACAAAATCCCACACTCCCACATAATAGGAAAATTCTGTGCTTCTGTGAAATAAAAGGACTGTGTGATATTTAACTGCCTGAATACAACAACCGTTTTTAACTTAGATTTTGAACTTGCTTCAAGATACCAAGTTAAAGGAGTATCACCCACACCGGTAAACATACCGAGGAAATTC
>Ga0307379_10007139_pt1 | contig 15241 bp, 11 predicted proteins | sample UN2MG_FD_202237 | JGI IMG/M metagenome (GOLD analysis project Ga0307379, IMG submission 202237) | Soil microbial communities from Risofladan, Vaasa, Finland - UN-2 | ecosystem: Environmental > Terrestrial > Soil > Coastal area > Acid sulfate soil | place: Finland: Risofladan, Vaasa | collected... | reverse complement strand
GGGATGATGCGATTAGCGAAACAACATCGGCTGCTTCTGGTGGTGTCACGACGATATTGAGTTACTTTAGAACAGGACAGAGCTATCTGAATAAGATGGGTCCTTACAAGGCAATTTTCCCGGAATTGTTGGATCTCTCTAGGGACACCTTTTTGGTTGATTATGGATATCACTTGGCCCTCTTTACCGACGAGCATATCGGGGAGATAGAGTGGCTCGTCAGAGAGGCAGGTGTCTCCACCTTTAAGTACTTTATGTTCTATAAGTTGCTTAATCTTGCTGGCTCTTCTCCTGATGCACTGAACTACCTTATGATAGATACCCCCATTGATCTCGGTTTTCTCTATAAGTACATGAAGGAAGTCAGCAGGGTGAATGATCTCTTTAAAGACTACGGTAGAATACCGTTGAGCATCCATTGTGAAAATCCGGAAATAATACAAGCAACCCAAGCGGAGGTTGAAAAGAACCCAAGCGGGAATTTCCTTAAGGACTACAGCGATGCGCGGCCACCGTGGCAGGAAGAGCTCGCCATAAATGAAATCGGTGTTATGGCCGAAAACACAGATTGTTCAATAAACTTCTTGCATTTAAGTAGTCAGAAGGCCGTTGATGCAGCTAAAGGTATGGCTGCTCGATATCCTCACCTGAACTTTTTGCTTGAAGGGACGCTGCACCATTTATCACTATCCCATGACATGGACCTGGGACGTCTGGCGAAAGTGAATCCACCCATTCGGAGCCCGGAGGATGTTGAATACCTATGGAAATGTGTGCTGGATGGTAGCATTAAAACTGTTGTGAGCGATCATGCATGCGCCACAAAAGAGATCAAGAAGGGAGATCTATGGACATCCCTACCTGGGTTTGGCGGTACCTCATTGATGTTTCCCGTTTTGATTACCGAAGGGTATCATAAGCGTGGTCTGCCCCTTCATATAATAGCTGAACTTAGCGCGGCCAATCCGGCACGTTATCACAATCTGTATCCCAAAAAAGGCGCAATCATGGTGGGTAGTGACGCGGATTTTGCTATTGTTGACATAAACCATGAAAAAGAGGTGACGCTCGACATTTTGCAAACAGCACAGGACTTTAGCCCTGAAGAAGGGATGAAGTTAAAAGGCTGGCCGGAATACTCGATCCTGAGGGGAAAGGTGATTTTTGAAAAGGGTAAAGTCATTGGGCAGCCTGGTTATGGTGAGTTTATAAAACGACCCTTGAAGCTTCATTATGAAGAATATTGAAATCAAAAATGCTTAAGAACCAGGCAATACCGCTCTATTACCAACTCGAGACGATCTTAAGAAAGAGGATCGTTTCAGGCGAGTTGGCCCGAGGAGATCTCCTGCCGAGCGAGGAGGCTTTGGCCAAGGAGTATAATTTGAGCCGAATTACGGTTCGTCAGGCCTTTTCCTCCTTGGAAAGTGATGGTCTTATTGTACGAAAGAGAGGCAAGGGAACTTTTGTTTCCAAGAAACACACGTACCTTGAATCTCCCAAATTCACCGGTTTTATCGAAGACTTAATTTCGATGGGGATACGTACTAAGTCAAAAATCCTAAACATCTCTATGCTAGAGGGGCCGCAGAACATTCGGGAGCATTTGGAACTCGAGGTGGGAACCCAGCTTTTTCGGATTGAGAAGATTAGGTTGGTGGAGGGGAGTCCCTTTTCTTATGTCTTAAACTATTTACCTCCTGACATCGGCAAAAAGATCAAAACGGATGACCTCATTGCCAAGCCACTGTTGATGATTCTCGAGGACGATATGGGTATAAAGGCGACCGAGGCAGTTCAGTCAATCGAGGCAACGATTGCTGACACCCATGTGGCGCCTCTCTTGGGAATACGAGTGGGCGATCCACTGCTCAAGGGGGAAAGGACGGTTTTTGATGTGAATCACAAACCTGTTGAGTATGTATCGGTTTTGTATCGAGCCGATAAGTACTTCTATACTGTTAATTTAAAGCGAAAGAGATCAAAGAATTTTGCGGGATGGGGGCCAGTTTAGTGTGGGGAAAGATTTGCCTGATAATTGAGGCACGGAGAGTTGTACATCCAACCTAGCCGTTCAAAAGCGAATTGAGGAGGTGTTACATAGTGAGTGTAGCGCGAGAGCTTGCAAAGAGCGCAAACAGCTTGATCTTTGAAGACCTACCATCCTATGTGATACACCAGACAGAGCGCCTTGTGCTTGACACACTTGGCTGTGCCATAGGTGGGTATGCGAGTGAGGCAAGCCGGGTGATTCAGGAAGTCGTTAAGGAGTTCGGCCATCCTGAAGAAGCAACGGTTTTTGGCAGCGGCCTGAGAACATCCTGCCTAAATGCTGCACTGGCTAATGGCGCCATGGTGCGCTACCTCGATTACAACGATACCGCCTTTATAATCCAGGGCGAGACCTATAGAAGTGGTTACCATCCTAGTGAGGTTATCCCTCCAATACTAGCACTGGGTGAACGGCAGCATCTCTCAGGCAGGGACACTATAACGGCCATTAATTTGGGCTACGATCTATCGCTCGCCTTCCTGGAAGGTATCATTGGTGCAGGAATGGAGAAGAGGGGGTGGAATGGTGATACCAGGGGTGCATTCATAATGCCTCTCGTAGCCGGTAAAATCATGGGGCTTACTGAGGATCAGATGCAAAACGCGGTGGGTATATCTGGTTCCTGTCATGCCGTGTTTGGGATTCTTGATACACCGGCAGAAGAGTATACGATGACCAAGAACATACGGTTCCCCATGATGTCCTATGCAGGAATTTTGGCGGCCATGTTTGCCCAGAAGGGTTTCACTGGTCCAGCCGGCATGATAGAAGGGAACGATGGGTTTGTCGAGGTCATCATGGACGGAAATTATGACCTTGATACGCTATTGAGATTTAAAGGCAAATTCGCCATTCGCGAGACCTGTATCAAGTCAATTATTGCCGACTTTTCCACTCATGGTCATTTGACAGCGACGCTGACCCTTGCACGGGAACACGACATTAATCCCGAGGACGTTATCGAAGTCAGAATAACCACCAGCAAACGATGTGCTGAGCACACTGGAGATCCAGTGAAAAAGTACCCAAAAAACAAGGAGACAGCTGACCATAGTTCTTACTACCTCACTGCCATTGCCATAATAGACCGCGAAATAGGGCCGGACCAATTCACCCCGGAAAAGTATAATGACCCTAAAGTGCGAGAATTTATCGATAAGGTTGTCCTTCAAGGTGATCCGATGTTGGATAAATTCCGCCCCGCTGGTATTTCAGAGATCATCACTAAGCAAGGCAAAAAGTATAGTCTTCGGGTGGATTATCCTAGAGGACATGCTCGCAATCCCATGACGGATGAAGAAGTTGTGGACAAATTCAAGAGCATGGCTTCAAGGTACATAAGTGAAGATCATATGGAACAAGTCATCGACACAGTTTTTGGTTTAGACAAGCTGGATGACATTGGAAAATTTAATAGACTTATGGTTTTTGGAGACAGCTGAACAGATAGGCTGAGCCTCATTATTTGTTGGCATAAATTTGCAAAGCGAGAAGTAAGATACAGGTGTTTGATATTAAAATTTGCCTTAAGAGGAAGTTTGTTTCAGTTGTTTTTTGATTCGGCTGAGCTGCTGCTTACCAGCCAGTTTCCGAATTTTTGAAATACCACGGAGATCACATATGGCAAGAGTTTACGAGTACCAGGGGAAAGAGATGCTCGCAAAGGTAGGTATTCTTATACCCAAAGGGAGGTGTGTAGCAAGTGCTGACGAGGCCAGAAATGTGGCCCAAGATATTGGAAGACCCGTTGTTGTAAAGGCTCAAGTTTGGGTGACCGGGCGTTTAAAGGCAGGAGGCATCAAGTTCGCAAAAACGCCTGAGGAGACTGAAAAGGCTGCCAAAGAACTTATTGGTAGCGAGATCAAGGGGTTGATCGTAGAAAAGGTACTAGTTGAAGAGCAACTTGATGTTGAGAAAGAGTTCTATGTCGGCGTCATAGTGAGTAATTCATATAAGATAAAAGGGCCAGTACTGATAGTAAGTAGTGAGGGAGGGTCCTCTATTGAAGAGGTTTCACAGAGAAATCCTGAGAGGATCGCCCGCCTGAATGTTAACTACCTACAGGGTGTAGGATCTGAGGAGACAAACCAATTGCTATCGAATGTATCTTTCGATGGCAGGGACTTGTCTCGAGAGCTCACTCACGAACTGGCAGGGGTTATTTCCAATGTTTATAAGGCCTTCACCAAATATGACGCCAGGACTCTCGAAGTCAACCCTTTAGTCTTAACCAAGGACAACCGTATTATTGCAGCTGATTGCCATCTTACGCTTGATGATAACTCCGTGTTTCGGCATCCTGAGTTGGGCATAAAGGTGCCTCGTGACATGGACAGGCCACCCACCATGTTGGAACAGAGGGCCTGGATGACCATAGAAGAGGGCGATTATCGAGGGACAGGGTATTTTGCGCAAATGGTACCAAAGATAGAAGGCGAAGGCTGGCTTGGGTTTCACGGCATAGGTGGTGGAGGCGCCATGCTTGGAGCGAGCGCATTTGTGGCACGGGGTTTTAAAATCGCCAACTATGCGGATACGAGCGGAGATCCTCCAGCCAGTAAAATCTACAGTGTGATCAAATACATCCTGTCACAACCCATTGACGGCTATGTTCTGATGGGGGCCACCCTTGCCAATCAGGAGCAATGGCATCATGCTCATGCCCTTGTGAAGGCGTTTAAAGAAGAGACTGAAAACAGGCCAGGATTTCCTGTAATTATGCTGCTTGCAGGGAACAAGGAAGAGGAGGCGCACGATATAATAAAAAGCGAGTTTAAGCATTTGCCACTACGTTGGGAATTGTATGGCAGAGACTATATTTACAATACAGATTTCATTGCAGATAGGGTAGAAGAGCTGGTTAAGGCATATCAGATGGAGAGGCGTACAGCGCAGAAGGAGCAGTAGTACGATGGGAGCGAATAAACTAGAGTTTGAAACAAGAAAGACTAAGATCACTATTGATTACAGCCGATGTCTTCCCGCGGTGGAAAACACGTCAGATCCAGCGTGCAAATTTGCCTGTGTAAAAGCATGTCGATTATATGGCCGAAATATCTTAAAAATTGAGGAGAATAGACCCGTGCTGGCAGTAAAGGATCCTGAAGAAATAAAAAGGTTGGATAATGAGTGTATTAGCTGTGAGTACAACTGCCAGCGGTATGGTGCTGGGTGTATCAGCATTGAAATACCTTTGGAATAGCAGAGGTAAGTTATCGTTAGGAGATAGGTATCATGCCAGTTTTGATTAATGAAAATACAAGAATGCTAATCCAGGGTATTACTGGAAGGTTTGGGCAGGGTGTAGCCAGGCGGATGATAGAGGTGGGTTCCAAGGTAGTTGCTGGGGTTACGCCCGGTCGAGGCGGTCAATCGGTCTGGGGGGTGGCGGTATATGATACCGTGAAAGAAGCATTAGAGGCGGTTGGATCAGTCGATGCAGCTGTTACGGTCGTACCAGGTCCGGAGGCCAAGGGAGCAGTGATAGAGGCCTTTGAAGCAGGGATAAAGACAGTTCTGATGCGCGTAGAAAGGGTACCTCTGCATGATTCCCTTGAAGTCATTGCCCATGCCAAGAAACATGGTATACGACTGATTGGCCCGGGTTCAGCAGGAGTAGTGAGCCCTGGAAAGGCCTCTTTAGGTGGGTTAGGTGGCTTTATTGGTTCTTCAGATCTGCCGAGAATAGCCTTTAAACCTGGCCGGATAGGTGTGATATCGCGCAGTGGCGGGCAAACCTCTACGCTGAGTTGGGCTGTTTGCAGTGCTGGTTTTGGGATTAGCACGGCGGTTCATTTGGGTTCCGAGCCAGTTTTGGGAACAACATTGCCGGAACTGCTTCCTATGTTTCAAGAAGATGACCAGACGGATGGAGTAGTGTATTTTGGGGAGATCGGAACCGTTATGGAAGAGGAGGCCACAGAGGTGATTAAAGCCGGAGGTTATACAAAGCCGTTGGTGGCATACATAGCAGGCAAAGGTCTTCCTTCTGGATTACGGTTTTCTCATGCCAGTGCTATTGTAGAAGGTGGGAAAGGAACAGCAGAAGGGAAGATCAAGGCCTTAAAAGAGGTTGGGGCCCATGTTGTTGACAGACCGGAAGATATCGGGCCTGTTTGTCAAGAGGTCTTCGGAAAATAGCCAGTCGATACTGATTCAATTGTGAGGAGGGCTTTGTTGGTGAAAATACTGAGATCAATGCTGTATGTTCCGGCAAACAGCTGGCGAATGATCACTACGGCCGTGTCTGAGGGAGCAGATGCGGTTATCTTAGACCTGGAAGACGGGTGTCCAATGGCTGAGAAGGAAACCGGTAGAGTTTTTGCCAGAGATTCTCTCCCTATGTTAAAGGAGCAAGACCTCGAAGTGTATGTCCGGATAAATTCCCTTGAGACAGGTCTACCAGAGACAGATATCAGTTATGTGGTGACTCAGGGGCTTGATGGGATTATGCTCGCCAAGACAGGGTCAAAAGAAGACATCAACAGTCTTGACGAGCTCATAGAAAAAGAAGAGCAGAAAAAGGGACTCGAGTCAAACAGTATTACACTTATTGCCCTTATTGAAACCCCGAGGGGGATTCTAAATCTACCCGAGATTATTGCTGCGAGCAAACGCGTAGAAGCGATCGCATTTGGTGCAGGAGATTTCTCGCGAGAAATGGGAGCCGGGATGGGGGTCACTAAGCTATCACCCGAGGAGTACTTTCCCATGGTTCTTCATGCACGATCGAGCATCGCCATAGCAGCAAGGGCAGAAGGAATTCAAGCCATAGATACACCCTTTTTTGGATTGGTTATAGATCTTGAGGGGCTTGCAAAAGAATCCGAAAAGGCCAAGCTGTTGGGATTTTCAGGGAAGCAAGTGACTCATCCTCGGCATGTAGCTGTGGTAAATGACTGTTTTTCACCGGCAAGAGAAGACGTTGATTTTGCTAAACAAGTCGCAGAGGCGTATAACGCTGCCAGAGCAAAAGGATTGGGAGCTACAACTCTGGGTGGGAAGATGATCGACTATGGTTCATTCAAGAGGGCAGAGGGGCTTTTGTCATTGGCTGAGGCCATTGAGAAAAAGGAAAAAGGCAGGAAAGAGGGTAGTGATTAGGAAAGGGTAATATGAAAGAATTTTCTTCCTTATATGCAGATTTTACAGTCAGTACTCGTTACGATGATTTAGAACCAGAGGTCATTCATCAGGCCAAGAAGTTGATTCTGGATTTGATGGGCGTATCTCTGGCTGGATATAAGTTAATGGAATTTCCCCGCATGCTTGTTGGTTACATGGCTGGGCTTGGTGGAACACCCGAGGCAACCATAATCCATACAAAGAAGAAATTTCCTGCTGTTAATGCCGCACTGGGTAATGCAGCCTGTGCTCACGCATTGGATATGGACGACGGACATCGATTTGCTGCCCTCCATCCCGGCACCGTTATTATACCAGCTGCTATTGCGGCTGCAGAGCTCGCACAGGCCAACACCAAGAAACTGATTGCCGGAATCGTGGTCGGGTATGAGGTCATGATACGGATCGGCATGGCGATTACCCCGTCCAGTCTGAATAGAGGTTTTCATATCACCGGCATAACTGGCCCCTTCGGAGCCGCAGCTGCGGCAGCAAAGATTATGGGTCTGAACCATAAGGAAACAGTGAGTGCCTTTGGCATCGCAGGCCTGCAGCAATCCGGGCTTATACAGGTCAACCATGAGGTTGAAGGGGCTATGGTAAAACCCATAAATCCGGCCAAGGCAGCCATGTCGGGCCTTCTGTCCTCCATCCTTGCCGAAAAAGGAGCCAAAGGCCCGCTCCATATCTTCGAAGGAGAGGACGGGTATCTCAAAGCAGTGGCAGATGAAGTGGACACCGATCTTTTGACTCGTAATCTGGGGCGGGAATTTGAAATACTCAATGTCTATCTCAAGCTCTATGCTGCGTGTCGCCACGCCCATGCCTCTATAGATGCTGCCTTAGAGGCATTTAGGGAGAGTGGCATTGATGTCACGGAAATAGAGGAGATCTCTATTGAGACCTACCCGGCTGCCATTAGGCTTGCCGGTATTATCAAAGCGACTACGCCGTCAGCAGGTCGATTCAGTATTCCGTTCTCCGTTGCCTTGGCTTTGATAAAGCAGGATGCAGGTGCTGACAAATATTCCGATGAGAACGTTAGGGATCAAACCATCCAGGCCCTTGCCGAAAAGGTGTATCTGTCGGTGGGAAGCAAATGGGAGAAGCTGTATCCTGAGAAGAGGGGAGCGACGGTAGGCATAACCGACAAGGTCAACAAGACATGGTCTTCCGAGGTGGAATTGGCGAAAGGTGAACCAGAAAACCCGGCAACCTGGGAAGAGATCTATAACAAGTTTCAGACGAATGCCAGCTTACTGATCTCTGAGAAGGATGCCAAAAAGCTGGGTGACACTATTATGAATTTGGAGCAGTCATCCCTCGGTGAGCTTCTTGAGCTTATCTAGACTGAGCAGGTGACTTAGTGCTTATAGGTTTGGGCTTTGCGAGAACTATTTTAGGTCGGTATAAATTCCAGTACATTCTAGAGAACGGAAATGGTTAAGTCAGGCAGAAGACAGAGAAGGAGTCTTAGGTGCCCACTATTTTAGAGTTTTACCAATGTGTTGATCACGATTGCATCAGCGTTCAATTGCCGCCTAACTTCAAATTGATGCAGCGAGAGGGTTCAAGAGAAGGGAGTTGAATAACGACGATGAGTAAAGAGAAGAAATCTACAGAGGATCTCATTTTGTGGGTTGATGACCCAGGCGAACTAACCTGGGATATCGAGGTAGATGTGCTCGTTATCGGTGGGGGTGGATGTGGCCTTGTTTCGGCACTGGCTGGAGCTGAAAAAGGGGCTCAGGTTTTCTTGGTCGAGAAAGACAAAAATCTGGGAGGCAACACCTCTCTCAGTCAGGCAATGGTACCCGCAGCAGGGACCCGTCTTCAAAAAGATGCCGGAGTCGATGATTCCCCGGAGTTGATGGCCGAAGATATCCTGAAATATAATGGATATCAAAGCGATCCGGAACTCACCCTCCATGTGGCCCGGGAATCTGCAAAATTGGTACATTGGTTGATGGATAATCTGGGAATACAGTTTGAGCTGGTAACAGAGTTCCTCTACCCCGGACACTCATGCCACCGTATCCATGCCAATCATTCCCGCAAGGGAACTCACTTAGTAAATGATCTGCTTCAGGCAGCTGCACGCTATGAGAATATTGATATTGCCTACAATGCACCTGTGAAGAGACTTGTTGCTATTCGCCGGGATAGGGCGATCGTGGGAGCTGAGGTTGAAATTGAGGGGATTGGCAAAAATTTTGCCCGAGCCAAAAAGGTGGTCCTGGCACTGAACGGGTTCGGGGCAAATCCTGAAATGCTTGGGAAGTACATTCCTGAGATGAGCGAGGCCTATTACTTTGGCCATGAGGGTAATACCGGGGAAGGCATTCTGTGGGGTGAAGCGCTCGGGGCGCAGTTGGACTATATGGGCGCGTATCAGGCTCATGGGTCAGTAGCTTACCCCCATGGTACGCTTTTAACATGGGCTGTGATTAGCCTCGGTGGTTACCAGGTCAACCTTCAGGGACAGAGATTTGTAAATGAATATCATGGATATTCTGAGCATGCCTTGGATGTATTGGCTCAAAAAGAAGGCGTAGCTGTAGACATTTTTGATCAAAGCATCTATGATACTGTCATTGACTACGAGGATTTTCAGCAGTGTGTTAAAATGGGTGCAGTAAAGAAATTCAGGAGTATTGAGGAATTGGCTGTGTCTTTCCGCTTGCCGCCAGAAGAAATGGCCCGCACGCATGATGAGTTTCAAAATGCTGCACGGGGCCAAACCCCAGATCCTTTGGGCCGGACAGATTTTGGCAAGCCTCTTGAGCCACCATTGTACGGTGCGAAGGTTACGGGAGCCTTGTTCCATACTCAGGGCGGGCTCAAGGTAAACCAACTGGCCCAGGTAATCCGCACTGATGGTACACCTGTTCCCAACCTCTACACCGGAGGTGGAACAGCAGCTGGGTTTTCGGGGAAGGCCGGTCCTTATGGGTATTTGTCAGCCAACGGCCTTTTAGCTGCCCTGGTTCTGGGTAAAATCGCTGGAGATGAGGCGGGGCAATCCGCGTTGCAAGGAGTATGAATTGGCAAATCTACTTTGGAAAGGAGGAGTAACGTAATGTCTGATTATCTTAACGAAATATCCGCATTTGTCTGTGGATGTCACTTTGATGATCTCCCATCAATAGTTGTGGAACGTGCTGGAGAGGTTATGGCGGATAGCCTGGCAGTGACCGTCGTCGGCGCTCAAGAGGAGGAAGTTCGGGCGATGACCGAGCGAATAGTCGTGCCTGGAGGCAAGCAGGTGGCGACCCTTATCGGAGGTGGCATCCAGACAGAACCATTAAAGGCAGCTTTCATAAATGGTACGGCTGGAACATTCCTTGAATTGGATGAAGGCAATCAGTTTGCGCGGGGTCATCCGGGCATTCATGTCATCCCTGCTGCTTTGGCCGTGGCAGAAGAAATGAACCTTTCCGGCCGAGAGCTTCTAACCGCCCTGGTATTGGGTTATGAGATTGCCGCACGTATCGGCATTGCCTGCAAGATCCGGATGTCCATGCATCCTCATGGTACCTGGGGCACCGTAGGAGCTGCGGTCGCTGTAGGTAAACTCATGGGTTATGACGAGGGGGCGATGCGGGAGATTATCAATGTGAGCTCATCCCTGAGTCTGGCGACGAGCCGTCGCACCATGTTGGAAGGGAGTCTCGTTCGGAATGTCTATGCTGGTGTTACTGGATACATGGGTATTCTGGCTCATGAACTCGTTCAGTCCGGCTTCACCGGTGAGGCGGATGGACTTCAAACTGTGTTTGGCGCTGTTGTGTCCGATACCTTTATGCCGGAGGAGATGATCAAGGAATTGGGTAGCCGATTTGAGATTGCACGCAACTATTTCAAACGACACGCCTGTTGCCGGTATAACCACGCTACGCTGGACGCCCTTGGAGATATCATCGCCAAGGCACCGGGAGGTGGACTTAAGCCGGATGAGGTGGCCAAAGTAGAGGTGAAGACGTATTCCTTGGCTGCACAGTTGTGTGATCCAAATCCCCAAAATACGCTGGCCGGCAAGTTTTCCATCCCCTTTGCCGTGGCTACCTATATTGTTACTGGGTCTACGGGTGTCGAGAGCTTTATGCAGCCGGCCATCCAGAACCCGGTTGCCAGGGAATTGGCCCAACGGGTGACCGTATCAGAGGACCCGAAGCTGACTGCCATGATGCCCGATCACAGGCCATCGAAAGTCAAGGTGACCCTTACCAACGGGACTGTTTTTGAGGCCCAAACCCTGACCAACAAGGGAGATTCCGAGGATCCGTATAGTCCGGAGGAACTCCGTGAGAAATACTATGAGTTGGCTGAGCGGGTTTGGAAACGGGATATAGCAGAGGCGATCTATGCAGACGCAATGAATCTGGAAAAACTCTATAACGTAAACCAGCTAACGGCTCGAATACGCCAGATAGGTTAACAAGAAAAGGGATTTGGTCTGAGAGGTTTGCTCTACGGAGGCAGATGGACCGATCAGGTTTCAGCTTTTGGGTGTAGTCCGAGCTCTTTGGGCTGAGGCGGCAAGCCAGGCCGATAGATGTTACCTTTGAGGCACAATTGCAAAAACCGCAAAACCTATTCATTTTAATGTGTTCCCTTCTCCTATCATGATCAAAGCCCGCGTCGATGTTGTAGTAAACATCAAGAAACCGAATGGAGCAGCACGACATGCCTGGTAATGATTTGGTAATAAAGGGCGAAAACAGGGGCCCGAATGTGCTGGGGGTCGAAGGAGATGCCGTTTCGCTCCTAGCGGATTATGCTGTTACCACTCGAATTACGGACCTGCCTCTAGAGGTTATTGATCACGCACGGGTGGTTCTGCTCGACACGATTGGGGTCATTCTAGGCGGCTCCAGAGAACTGGAGGCCTCTGCACTGGCGGACCGGCTAGGGCGGCAGAACGGTGGACCAAGCACTATCATTGGGCATACGCTCTCGACTAGTCCGGTAAATGCCGCCTTGGCAAACGGCACTGCAGGTACATGGCTAGACTATGATTCGGGACACAGGCCGCCGCCTGGAAAACCGCTTTTACCTGCCGCGCATCCCCCAGTTCACGTAGTTCCGGCCACATTAGCCGTTGGTGAAGCTATGGCGGCCTCAGGTGCTGAGGTTTTAGTGGCGTTGGTGGTAGGCTATGAGGCCGGCTCACGCATTGGCATGGCCAGCCGGGTCAGGAGGCAGATTCATCCCCACGGCACCCATCACAATGTGGGGGCCGCTGTGGCAGCTGCACGGCTAAAGGTCTTTGACAGAGAGCGAATGGAATCGACGATCGGGCTTGCTGCCCATCTTTCCCTGATGCCGTCCTTTGAGAATGCCTATCAAGGCTGCACGGTGCGCAATACTTACGCTGGAGTCGGTGCAGCAGCTGGTATTTTAGCGACGCAACTGGCAGCAGCCGGGTTTACGCCTGAGAGCAATGCCATTGGTTCCATATATGGAGGGATCCTTTCCCCTTGGTTAGATCCGGCACGGATAACAGAAGACTTGGGCCAGCGGTTCGAGATCACCCAAGGCTTTATCAAGCCTTATCCCACGTGCAGGTTTGCTCATCCCGCTGTCGAGGCGGCCGAAGCACTGGTCCGTCGATATCACATTCCTCCGGAGGAGATCGATACGGTGGAAGTCCGGACATTTGATTGGGCTGCAACCCTGGAGGATCCATCGCCGAGGACAGGCCTGGGAGCCAAATTTTCTATCCCATGGGCGGTGGCCAGTATGTTAGTGCGGAAGTCGGCTGGGCCGCAGGAGTTTAAGGAGGAAGCACTTGCGGATACCGAGGTGAGAGCCGTTGCCGCACGGCTGAGGGTAAGGGAGGATCCGGAGTATACATCCATGACACCAGCAAAACGGCCCGCGAGCGTCATCGTGCGGACCAAGAAAGGCGGTATTCTCTCTTGGGAAGTGGAGCGTAGTGCTGGGGGGCCCGATGCGCCATGGCCCCTGGAAAAGGTGCAGGAGAAGTTCCGATCCCTTGCGGACCCCGTGATTGGTCCGGAAAAGGCCCTCGCTGTGATTGACGCGGTGACAGAACTCCATGAGTTGTCGGACATTCGTGAGGTGACGAGGCTTTTGGTGCCCACTGGCTCCGCGCAAGGTCGACTATTATAAAGCAATCCTAACGGGAGGTAGATGAGATGGTTGAAGGAGAAGCGTGTAAGACCGATTTCATCGATACCCTTATAGAGCTGGCCACATCTATTTCCTTGGAGCGTCTTCCTTCATCGGTGGTTCACGAAGGCCGGCGGACACTCGTGGACACTGTCGGCGTGATCTTAGCCGGAGCAGCTGAGCCCGCCGCCCGCGCACTTGCAGGACAGATGACGGAAAACTCAGGGTGCCCCTGCAGCACGATGTTGGGCAGCGGCTATCGTGCTGAGGCCACGTGGGCGGCACTCGCCAACGCCACTGCTGGCGTGTGGCACGAATTCGACCCAGGGAACCGCTTTGTGGGCGGCCACCCGGCTGTCTATGTAATCTCGGCTGGGCTGGCGGTAGCCGAACGGGAGGGCGCCTCGGGTAAGCGCCTTTTAGAAGGTGTCATTGCAGGATACGAGGTTGGGGCTCGGGTAGGTCTGGGCACTACCCTGAGGCCTGGAATGGATCCGCATGGCTCCTGGCCCATTGTAGGCGCAGCCACTACGGCAGGTCTGCTCATGGATTATTCCGCCTCCGAGTTACGGGAGACTATTAATATGTCAACCTCCCTGAACTTGGGGACGTCGTGTAAAGCGGGTTACGAAGGTGCCACGATTCGGAACGTATACGCTGGCTGGGGGGCTGCCATGGGTCTTTTCGCAGCCGATCTTGCGCGGGATGGTTTCACTGGAGAACGAGACGGAATTAGCACGGTTTTCGGCAGCATTGCCGGGGAATTCTTCGACATAGAAATGGCCCTGGGCGATATTGGTCGGCGATGGGAAATCACACGGGGGTACCATAAACTCTATGCTTGCGCCCGCTGTATCCATCCTGCCCTCGATGCCCTGACTACCATCACAAAAGAGCATGATATTGCCCTAGAGGAGGTTGAAAGGATTGACGTATCCACCTTTGCCATGGCGGCCACTATGAACAACATCTCACCGGAGAATCCACTAGCTGCAAAATTTTCAATACCCCATGCGCTGGCGTCTTGCCTGGTTCTGCATGAGACTGGCATTGCCGCCTATGGTGAGTTAGCCGTGCAAGATCCGAGGATAAGGGATTTGGCGGCAAAGGTGACGGTACGAAACGATTCGGAACTGGACGCACGTACGCCGGCGGAACGACCGGCCGTGGTTCGGGTGCACTTACATGATGGCAGGACACTGGAAAGGACGGTACGACTTCCCCAGGGCGAGCCTGATACGGAACCCCTGAGCGACGATGCACTCGGCAAGAAGTTCCTGAAACTGGCCTCCAGCTCACTCGGCTCTGATACGGCTCAAACCTTGCTTGACAAGTTATGGCAGATCGAGACCCTACCGAACATCCGCGAGTTCACGGCCCTCTGCAAGGGGAGCAAAGAGTGAGCAACAAGGTGTTTAAAGGTACAATTCAGGCGGAGGCTTCGGTTACTTTCTCGGCAGATCCGCATACTGAGTAACTCCCCGAATTCTGACTAATCGAGCAATTCTGTATATTGGCTCGGCCGTCTGTCCCTCCAGTAAGGGATTCTTTTTCTTGCTTCTACGACCTCATCTAGATCAATCTCGGCCTCAACGACCTCTTCCATATCGGGGGAACCTGTTACCAGTATCTCACCTCCTAGCGGATGGATAACCATAGATCGGCCCGTATTTTCCCTATCTCCCTCAGTTCCTGCTTTATTGGGAATGCACACGTAAAATCCATTCTCATATGCCCGACTCTGCACCAGTCTTCCCCATACCTTGATGCGATAGGCCTGTCCGTAGGTGGCATAGTTTGTGGGATTGAACACAATATCCGCCCCCTTAAGCCCGAGAATTCTATACCCTTCAGGAAACATCCGGTCATAGCAGATTTGGACACCTATGCGAGCACCCACTCCCTTCAGATCAAAGGTCGGGAATCCTA
>Ga0307379_10007138_pt1 | contig 15242 bp, 10 predicted proteins | sample UN2MG_FD_202237 | JGI IMG/M metagenome (GOLD analysis project Ga0307379, IMG submission 202237) | Soil microbial communities from Risofladan, Vaasa, Finland - UN-2 | ecosystem: Environmental > Terrestrial > Soil > Coastal area > Acid sulfate soil | place: Finland: Risofladan, Vaasa | collected... | reverse complement strand
AATGCAAGGGCGGGGGGCGGGGTCGGGGGGCGGGGTCGCGGGTGAGGGCACCCGCGGCCCTTTAGGCGGTGTTGGGTTGTGCTGAGGTAGTCGCGGGTGGGGGCGGCCGCGGCCCTTTAGGCGGTGTTGGGTTGTGCAGAGGTTGTCGCGGGTGAGGGTGCGGGTGGCTCTTGCGATAATGGCGCTTGTACGGGGCAGGTGTCGCGGGTGGGGGCACCCGTGGCAGGTGGGAAGCGTGTGAACGTGCGAAAGTAATAATAGTGAAATCAAGGAGTTGTGAATAGAGCGGGGCATGGGTGACGAAATTGTAAAAAAGCTCTTGACATTGGAGCGGGATGTGGTATATTGATATGTAGCTGACGAGGGAAATAACTGGGGTTCATTGGCAATTGAAGGGCCCGGGTGAATGGAGCGTATGCTCTCACCGGGGTCTTTTATTTGTCGAAAGCGGTAGCGGTTTTGGTTCATTGGGGGATCTGTTCCAGTCACTCTCGTAACGATTTGACAATCCGGCATTGATCTGCTAACTTGTTTTTTCTTCTGAGGCCTCCCGGAGGGGAATCCGGGGGGACGGGATTCTGCTCTTTGAAAACTAAATAGCAAGCCGAAAACTTGTGATTCGGGTTTAAAGCCAATACTTTGTTATTGAGCCGGCGGGAAGCTTATTCCCGCGTGCTTGGAAAATCAAACTGGAGAGTTTGATCCTGGCTCAGAGCGAACGCTGGCGGCGGGCTTAAGACATGCAAGTCGAGCGAGAAAGCCCAGCAATGGGTGAGTACAGCGGCGGACGGGTGAGTAACACGTGAGCAACCTGCCTCTCGGTGGGGGATAACGTCGGGAAACTGGCGCTAATACCGCATACGTCGGCGATGCCTACGGGCGTTGCCGGGAAAGACGGCCACTCCATGGAAGCTGTCGTCGAGAGAAGGGCTCGCGTCCCATTAGCTAGTTGGCGGGGTAACGGCCCACCAAGGCTGAGATGGGTAGCTGATTTGAGAGGACGATCAGCCACACTGGGACTGAGACACGGCCCAGACTCCTACGGGAGGCAGCAGTCGGGAATCTTGGACAATGGGGGCAACCCTGATCCAGCCACGCCGCGTGGGTGATGGAGGCCTTCGGGTCGTAAAGCCCTGTCAGAGGGGAAGAAACGGTTGCCGGTCAATACCCGGTGATCTTGACGGTACCCTCAGAGGAAGCACCGGCTAACTACGTGCCAGCAGCCGCGGTAAGACGTAGGGTGCAAGCGTTGCTCGGAATCACTGGGCGTAAAGAGCGTGTAGGCGGGCTGGTAAGCGGGGTGTGAAAGCCCTCGGCTCAACCGAGGAAGTGCGTCCTGAACTGCCGGCCTTGAGTCCGGGAGAGGGCGGTGGAATTCCTGGTGGAACGGTGAAATGTGTAGATATCAGGAAGAACATCGGTGGCGAAGGCGGCCGCCTGGCCCGGTACTGACGCTAAAATGCGAAAGCGTGGGTAGCAAACAGGATTAGATACCCTGGTAGTCCACGCCCTAAACGGTGAGCACTCGGTGTTGGGAGCATTGACCCTCTCAGTGCCTGAGCTAACGCGATAAGTGCTCCGCCTGGGGACTACGGCCGCAAGGTTAAAACTCAAAGGAATTGACGGGGGCCCGCACAAGCGGTGGAGTATGTGGTTCAATTCGATGCAACGCGCAGAACCTTACCTGGGTTAGACAACACTGGACATCCCTGGAAACAGGGCTTCCCCTTCGGGGGCCGGTGGTTCAGGTGCTGCATGGCTGTCGTCAGCTCGTGTCGTGAGATGTTAGGTTAAGTCCTGCAACGAGCGCAACCCTCGCCTCTAGTTACCAGCGGGAAAGCCGGGGACTCTAGAGGGACTGCCGGTGTCAAACCGGAGGAAGGTGGGGATGACGTCAAGTCCTCATGGCCCTTATGCCCAGGGCTACACACGTACTACAATGGCCGGTACAAAGGGTCGCGATACCGCGAGGTGGAGCCAATCCCAAAAAACCGGTCTCAGTTCAGATTGGAGTCTGCAACTCGACTCCATGAAGTTGGAATCGCTAGTAATCGTGGATCAGCATGCCACGGTGAATACGTTCCCGGGCCTTGTACACACCGCCCGTCACACCACGAAAGTCGGCTGGACCAGAAGTCGCCAGGCCAACTGATTAACCTCGGAGGCAGGCGCCCAAGGTCTGGTCGGTAATTGGGGTGAAGTCGTAACAAGGTAGCCGTAGGGGAACCTGCGGCTGGATCACCTCCTTTCTAAGGAGTCGTGGGCCTTAAGATGAGCCCACCAGGTGGCGGCAGGATAAAACCTGTCCCACTACTCCAGGTCAATCCCGAATCCGGGCCGTAAGCTTGCTATTTAGTTTCCAGGGAGCAAATCCCGAAACGGCGCGCCGTCACGGCGCGTTACGTTTCAATGCTCCGGCTCTTTGACATTCATGGCGGTTAAATTAAAAGCGTCACGCGCTTAACACCGAATATCGGACCCACCGCCTCCCCCGATGTTCGCTCTCGGAGAAAAGGCTCTCCGTCATTCATGGGCCTATAGCTCAGGTTGGCTAGAGCGTCCGCCTGATAAGCGGGAGGTCGGTGGTTCAAGTCCACCTAGGCCCACCAGTTAAAGTAGTCAGTAGACAGTAGCCAGTAGATAGGGAAGAGGGCAAGGCCGCTGTTCCCTGGTCCCTGGCTACGGGCTACTTGCTACTCTCCAACGGGGGCATAGCTCAGCTGGGAGAGCAAATGGTTTGCAACCATTAGGTCGGCGGTTCGAATCCGCTTGCCTCCACCATTATGAGGAAGGAACCCATGAAGAAGAAAGAAAAGCTGGTTCTTCATAATCTCATTATCAAGGAAGATGGGCTATACGCGGCTATCTGCTTGGAATTCGATGTTGCCTCGCAGGGGGAAACGGTCGAGGAAGCGGAAGCTAATATCAAGGAAGCGGTAGAGTTATACTTGGAAGATGTATATGAATCTAGAGATGAAAAGGACTTCATACCACGACCCGCGCCTCCCGAGCTATGGCTTAAGTACTTCAAAGCCGAGCAAAGAAAAATCAAGCGACAACTCCAGGCCGAGCAAAAAATAAGACGACAACTCGAAGCCAAGGGAAAAAAGCTCAGGCGACAACTTAAAGCCGGACTTGAACCTGAATTGAAGCTGAGGCTTAAGGATTTCAAAGCTGAGGAAAAAAAGCTCAGGCGACAACTTAAAGCCGAACTTGATACTAACTTGGTGTTTGAAATCGCGGTAGCCTGATGAAGAAAGAGTTGCGTAAACTCAAGAGCAGGGAAGTTGAAGGGATTTTATTAAAGGCCGGCTTCAAGTTCAAGAGTCAGAGAGGCAGTCATTGCAAATATGTTGGGACGATTAGAGGGGAGACCAGAAAAGTTACGATAATAGCTAACCAAGAAAGGTTTGCTATTGACACCCTGAAAAGCATGATCCGGCAATCCGGCCTGTCCGAGCAAGAGTGGCTGGCGCTGAAATAGGTGATGATCGCCGCCCGGCGGCGTAATCATATAATACGGCACCCGTAAGTCCGTCATGATCTTTGACAATTTGCGTTCGAGTAAAATGATTGTGTAAGGATCCATTACAATTTCACGGATCAGGCTTGACACAAGTCTGATTCAATCGTTTTTCGGGTGGCTTGATTCCACATGGTGGTATCAAGTTTTTTAGGGCACTCGGTGGATGCCTTGGCACGAGGAGGCGATGAAGGACGTGGTCAACTGCGATAAGCCTCGGGGAGTCGTTAAACAGGCGTTATTACCCGGGGATTTCCGAATGGGGCAACCCGGCGGGTTTCATAGCCCGTCATCGGCGGCTGAATTCATAGGCCGTCGAAGCGAACGGAGGGAAGTGAAACATCTCAGTACCTCCAGGAACAGAAATCAAAAGAGATTCCCCTAGTAGTGGCGAGCGAACGGGGAACAGCCTAAACCGCGCATCTTTAAGCCCGCCGGCGTTGGATGCGCGGGGTTGCGGGATAAGGTCGGAGGCAGCGGCGGCAGCCTCGGGAAGTTACCAAGCCGGTCTGTAGTTGAACGCCATGGAAAGGGCGGCCAGAGAGGGTGATAGTCCCGTCAGCGAAACGGGCCCGGCCTTCCTCGATCGTATCCCAAGTACCACGGGGCACGTGGAACCCTGTGGGAATCCGGGTGGACCATCATCCAAGGCTAAATACTACCTCGTGACCGATAGTGAACAAGTACCGTGAGGGAAAGGTGAAAAGCACCCCAGTAAGGGGAGTGAAAAAGTACCTGAAACCGTGTGCCTACAAGCTGTGGGAGGGCGTTTATCCCGGCGGGGGCAACCCCGCTAGTGGAGAAGCCTGACCGCGTACCTTTTGCATAATGGGTCAGCGAGTTTCCGTCAGCGGCAAGGTTAAGCCGAGAAGGCGTAGCCGTAGCGAAAGCGAGTCTGAACAGGGCGTTTAGTCTCTGGCGGTAAACCCGAAGCCGAGTGATCTACCCATGGCCAGGGTGAAGCAGGTATAACTGCCTGTGGAGGCCCGAACCCACTACAGTTGAAAATGTAGGGGATGAGCTGTGGGTAGGAGTGAAAGGCTAATCAAACTCGGTGATAGCTGGTTCTCCCCGAAATATATTTAGGTATAGCCTCGCATGATCTGTCTCGGAGGTAGAGCACTGGATGGGCTAGGGGTCTTAACGGATTACCAAACCCAACCAAACTCCGAATGCCGAGAACAGCAGTGCGGGAGGCAGTCTCCGGGAGATAAGTTCCGGGGTCGAGAGGGAAAGAGCCCAGACCGCCGGCTAAGGTCCCAAAATACGTGCTAAGTGGTGAAGGAAGTGAAGTCGCTCTGACAACCAGGAGGTTGGCTTAGAAGCAGCCATCCTTTAAAGAAAGCGTAACAGCTCACTGGTCAACGCGACTTTGCGCCGAAAATTTAACGGGGCTCAAGCACGTTACCGAAGCCGCGGGTGTGAATGGTCCTCGGACCACTCACGCGGTAGGGGAGCGTTCCCAGCGGATTGAAGCTGGACTGTAAGGACCAGTGGACTGCTGGGAAGTGCGCATGCTGACATGAGTAACGATAAAATGGGTGAGAAACCCATTCGCCGTAAGCCCAAGGTTTCCTGGGCAAGGTTAATCCTCCTAGGGTTAGTCGGGACCTAAGGCGAGGCCGAAAGGCGTAGCCGATGGAAATCAGGTTAATATTCCTGGACCGCTGTGCGAACGTTATTGAGCTATGGGGGGACGGAGAAGGATAGGCCTACCGGCGGCTGGAAGTGCCGGGCCCTCACTGTAGGGGGACGTCTTAGGCAAACCCGGGACGTCATTACCCTGAGGGATGGGGGGACGCTGAACCTTCGGGGGATGCGGATTGGCTGATTCCACGCTTCCAAGAAAAGCCTCTATGCGAGTTCGTGCGGCGCCCGTACCGGAAACCGACTCAGGTGGGCGGGGAGAGAATCCTCAGGCGTTTGAGATAACCACGGTTAAGGAACTCGGCAAAATAGCACCGTAACTTCGGAAGAAGGTGTGCCCTCTAGGTGTAGGAAATTTTCACGAATCTTCCCAAGCCCAAGAGGGTTGCAGTGATCAGGGGGTTGCGACTGTTTACTAAAAACACAGGACTCTGCAAAATCGCAAGATGATGTATAGGGTCTGACGCCTGCCCGGTGCCGGAAGGTTAAGGTGAGGGGTCAGGGACCAGCAATGGTTTTGAAGCTCTGAACCGAAGCCCCGGTAAACGGCGGCCGTAACTATAACGGTCCTAAGGTAGCGAAATTCCTTGTCGGGTAAGTTCCGACCTGCACGAATGGCGTAACGATAGCCCCACTGTCTCAACCGTGGACTCAGTGAAATTGTAGTGGCGGCGCAGATGCCGTCTTACCCGCGGCAAGACGGAAAGACCCCGTGAACCTTTACTATAACTTGGCAGTGGATTTCTGGCTTACTTGTAGAGGATAGGTGGGAGGCTTTGAAGCAGGGGCGCTAGCTTCTGTGGAGCCAACCTTGGAATACCACCCTGGCGAGTCGGACATTCTAACTCGGGCCCCTGATCGGGGCCGAGGACACTGCCTGGCGGGTAGTTTGACTGGGGCGGTCGCCTCCCAAAATGTAACGGAGGCGCACAAAGGTTCCCTCAGGCTGATTGGAAACCAGCCGTAGAGTGCAATGGCATAAGGGAGCTTGACTGCGAGAGGGACGCCTCGAGCAGATGGGAAACCAGGTCATAGTGATCCGGTGGTTCTGTATGGAAGGGCCATCGCTCATCGGACAAAAGGTACTCCGGGGATAACAGGCTGATCTCCCCCAAGAGTTCACATCGACGGGGAGGTTTGGCACCTCGATGTCGGCTCATCGCATCCTGGGGCTGAAGGCGGTCCCAAGGGTTCGGCTGTTCGCCGATTAAAGCGGTACGCGAGCTGGGTTTAGAACGTCGTGAGACAGTTCGGTCCCTATCTGCCGGGGGCGCAGGACATTTGAGAGGAGCTGCTTATAGTACGAGAGGACCTGAGTGGACGGACCTCTAGTGTCCCGGTTGTTCCGCCAGGAGCATCGCCGGGTAGCCACGTCCGGAACGGATAACCGCTGAAAGCATCTAAGCGGGAAGCCAACCTCAAGACAAGATGTCCCCGCTGGGGCGAAAGCACCAGCCTCAAGGGCCCTTGTAGACTACAAGGTTGATAGGCCGGAGGTGGAAGTGCGGCAACGCATGGAGCTGACCGGTACTAATCGCCCGTGAGACTTCTTACTATCGGAATCGAGCCGCCCGCAAAGCGATTGAAACAATCCCTGAAATTAAATGGATCCAAATCAACCGAACGCAAATTGTCTTAAAAAAGGTTTGAGGTTTGAGGTTTGGGGTTTGTGGTTTCAAGTCCAATCCGACTTGGTTCCCAACCTCAAACCCCCAACCTCAAACCCCAAACCTGATTCCAAGTTTCCGGTGGCGTTGGCGGAGGGGTCACACCCGTTCCCATCCCGAACACGGTAGTTAAGCCCTCCCGCGCCGATGGTACTGCTAAGAGTCCTTAGTGGGAGAGTAGGTCGCCGCCGGATTTAAAATCAAAACGCCGGACCCCCCAAAAGGTCCGGCGTTTTCTTTTGCACCTTCTTGCCTTCACACCTTCTTACCTTCACCCCCACCCACCTTCTCACCTCCCCACTACCCTACCACCCATCCCAAGGGCCGCGGGTGCCCCCACCCGCGGACCACTGCCAGCGCCAACCATGCCAACCGTCTATTTTTTTCTTGACACGATAATATAGGAATGTATAATGATGGCAATCACCGGCGACTCCGCCCTGAAAGGGCCAAAACAGGATAGCCCAGGGTCGGCCGTCCCCGGCCTACCCTGGGACATGGGCGGCCATCAAATCCTTTCCAGCCCTGAAGGGGCGTGACAAAAAATGCGCAATACGCCGTTGGATGGAGGACGGACCACGACCGATCACCCGAACCATCTCATCGCCGAGGTCCCGGCGAAGCAGGGGATAAGCCAACCATGCCCAATCATGCGCATCCCGCGGCCAAGCCGCCCACATGGAAATCTAGGTGGGTTACCCGCTAAACCAGAGAAAAGAAACTTGATAACCCGAAAAAGTTTTTATCCTTGACTTGGTAATCAAGAATTGTATAATGGAAGGATGGGAAGCGGAGAAAGGGGAGAGAGGAAGGATGTATATCCATCCTAAAGGAAATGGGTGTGGGATCCCCCGATTTTATTTGATGATATAATAGTGTAAAGGAGGAGCATAATGCCTTTTGCATTTCGTAATCTTGACCAGCAGACACGTAGTTTCATGGTAGAAGAGATTGAAACCGCCAGAATTAATGACGATATATATTTCAGCCGCCGATTCAATTCAGCAGGTATCAATTTATGGCCAGAATTATTGCTCGAAGCAGCTCGAAGCTACGACGAGCATTGGCTCGCGTACCAACTAGAAACCCGCGGTCTGATGAAGGGGATGGAAGGTTGTCACACTCCCTCGGGAGGATACACACTCAAGCATGTGCCCGACACGGCGGCGGAGACCATTTCTGAAGGTCAGTTCAATCGTTACTACATCCTTGGTGTATGCCGTCAAGCTATTGCCAAAGGAAAATCAGAGGTATTCGTATATCGTGCCAAGCCTGTTCATGTAGCTCGTGATGAATCAGAAATGCTTAAAGGTAGCATTTTCAATCCATCCGAGTTGATTGATCAGATTCGTCCACGCCAATCAAGTCTCGGTCATAAGCTCCTTAAACCTAATTCGGGTCTAAGTATTTTTTTCCGGTAGGGGGTCAGACCCTTGTTTTGGGAAACGGTGGGAAACGGTGCCTGGCACCAACTTTGGGAAACGGTGCCTGGCACCAACTTAATTAACTTAACTCTCTCCGGTATCTTCGCCACATGCAACTCGTCCGCGTGCTTGCCCTGCATGTGTCAAGCTGGCGGCAGGCGCCACTCAATTACATGGAGCCTTCGGAGGCGCTGGAATAGGGGGAGGCCCAGCGGCCTTTTGTTTTGGTGCAGGCCCGTGCTTTAGCGCGGGTTTACGAGGCGCCGCATTCCTCGTCCGGACCCCGTTTTAACGGGATTCTCGAAATAGAGGATTTATCCGGCTGAAGCCGGTGCGCGAGAAGGACGTTAAAACGCCCTTCACCATTCTTGCCGCCCCCCGACACCCGCCATAAATGACGGGCCTATACGCCGGGAGCAAGCCCGATGAATCGGGCTAATGAACTGTCCGCCCCCGGGTAGGGGGTCAGACCCTTGTTTGTTAGTTTAACTCCCTTTAGCAGGAATCATGATGCCGTGCGGCGGGCGCCGTAGCGTTTGTGGCGGGTAGGGGGTCAGACCCTTGTTTGTTAGTTTAACCTCCTGCAGTGGAAATCATGATGCGGTGCGGCGGGCGCCGTAGCGTTTGTGGTTGGAGACGCGGGAGTCGTCGCGGAAGGAGTCGTTGGGGTGGGGGCCGCGGTAGCGGGAGTCCTGGCGCTTGGGGAAACGGGAGACGTTTTGTTTGGAGAGGGGTTTGACGGCCGCGGCGTTGGCCGCGGTTTCGGAATGGTACTGGTGGTCGGTGACGACCTGGATCTGGTTGCCCACGAGCCGCTGGATGTCGCGGAAGTACATTTTCTCGTCGGCCTCGCACAGCGAGATGGCGACACCGCTGGCCCCGGCGCGGGCGGTGCGGCCGATGCGGTGGATGTAGCTTTCCGCTTCGTTGGGGATGTCGAAGTTGATGACGTGGCTCACGCCGACCACGTCAATGCCGCGCGCGGCGATGTCGGTGGCCACCAGCACCCGGATCCTGCCGGCGCGGAAGGCGGCGAGCGCCCGCTCGCGCGCGTTTTGCGCCTTGTTGCCGTGGATGGAGTCGGCGTTGATGTTGTTCTTGCAAAGGTGGCGGGTGACCCGGTCGGCGCCGTGCTTGGTGCGGGTAAAGACCAGGGCCATGGTGATCTCCGGGTCCTTTAACAGCGCGTTCAGCAAAAATATTTTCTGCGACCGGTCCACGAACATCACCTTCTGCAGGACGGTGTCCACGGTGGTGGCCGGCGGCGTCGCTTCCACCCGGACGGCATTGGTGAGCACGGTCCGGGCCAGGCTGGCGATGTCGCTGGGCATGGTGGCGGAGAAGAGCATGGTCTGGCGGGAGCCGGGCAGGCGGGCAATTATCTTGCGCACGTCATGGATGAAACCCATGTCCAACATGCGGTCGGCCTCGTCCAGCACGAAGATCTCCAGGTTCTCCAGCCGGATGAAACCCTGAGCCATCAGGTCGAGCAGCCGGCCGGGGGTGGCAACCAGCACGTCCACGCCCCGGGCCAGGGCATTGACCTGCTTTTGCTGGCCGACCCCGCCGAAAATCACCGCCTGCCGGAAGCGCAGACCCTGGCCATAGGTGGCGAAACTGGCGGAGATCTGGGACGCGAGCTCGCGGGTGGGAGTGAGGATCAGGGAGCGGACAAAGCCCGGGGCGAGGCTCTTGGGATGCTGGGCCAGATGTTGGAGCATGGGCAGGGCGAAGGCCGCGGTTTTGCCGGTGCCGGTCTGGGCGATGCCGAGCAGGTCGCGGCCGTTGAGCAGGTGCGGGATGGCCTGCTGTTGAATGGGAGTCGGGGCCTTGTACCCGGCCTTGCGGATGGCGGCCTGGATCGGCTCCATGAGATTGAACTCTGAGAATAGGGACACTTTTTCACCTCTTGTTGATTGAATTTTTTTTGCAGGGTCCACAGCGTGTTGGATTGACCGGCTTTTTTAAAGGCGGGGTAATCAGCATAGGCCATGCAGTACAAAGTCATTATAGAGCGGCCGGGCGGGAATGTCAAATATCACTCTTGTCCAAAATAGGCCGTAAGAAAACCGCCAAGCCAAGAGCGCCAAGGATCGCCAAGTAAATCATGATGTTTCTTTGCGGCCCGGCAAAGAACAGCTCCGGAGCGTTGGCCCCAACCGGCTTGGCGAACCGGCCGACGGGAGCGCCAAGCAAAAAACATTCGCACCCCAGCCCTCTTAAAATCGTGTTGAAAAATAATCCTTGGCGCTCTTGGCGTCTTGGCGGTTCTCCGGTCCGTTTATTTTGGACAGCACTGGTCAAATAAGATTAAAGAAATATCCCCGGGCCATGCTCCGCGAACAGCGCCAACCTGTTCAAGAGCAATCTCCCTTTGCCTGGAAGATTACGGTTTCATAAAATTCAGCGATTAGGTTATTATTTCCGTCATGAGCTCGATAGTAGTGGTTAAGGGTCTGGTCAAGCGTTTTGGCCGGTTCGAGGCGCTGAAGGGGATTGACCTGGAGATCCCGGCGGGTGTTACTTACGGGTTGATCGGTCCGAACGGCTCGGGCAAGACCACACTGATACGTATCCTGACCGGACTGTCGAGGCCCAGCTCGGGGACGGCGGAGGTGTTGGGTCATCTCATGCCGGACCGGGGGCAGGCGGGCGCGATCGGTTACATGACGCAGGCGGAGGCGTTGTACCAGGACCTGACGGTGGAGGAGAACCTCCGCTTTTTCGGCCGGCTCTATGGGGTGACGGGATCGGAGCTTTCGCGCCGGATTGACGAGCTGCTCGAGCTTGTTGATCTCAAGGGCCGGCGGTCGAGCCTGGTGGAGGAGTTGTCCGGGGGGATGAAGCGCCGCTTAAGCCTGGCCTCCTCGCTCGTGCACCGGCCCAGGCTGCTGGTTCTGGACGAGCCCACGGTGGGGGTTGACCCGGAGCTGCGCATCCAGTTCTGGGACCATTTCGAGACGCTGGCCAAGAGCGGGGTCTCGCTCTTGGTCTCTACCCATCATCTGGACGAGGCCTGGCGCTGCCGGCGGCTGTGCCTGCTCCGGGAGGGCCTGGTGCTGAAAGAGGGGGATCCGCAGGCCTTGCAGGAAGAGGCTGGGGCCGCTTCGCTCGAAGACACTTTTTTGTATTTCGCGCGGAGGCCTGAGCCATGAACCGGGTGATGGCGCTGGCCCTGCGCATTTTCCGCCAGTTCCTCCGCGACCGGCGGACTTTGGTGCTCATCTTCGCCGTGCCCATCGTGATCATGGGACTGCTGACCTGGATCCTCCAGGCCAAGGCCGCTCCGTTCCGGCTCACGGTGCTGGCCGGCGACGGCGACAGCGCCATGGTTGCCGGCATGGTTCGCAGCCTGCTCCTCGCCAACGCCAACGTGGAGATGGTTGACGGGCTGACCGTTTCCGGGGTCACGGCGGCGCTGAAGGACGGCCGGATCCAGGGCGCGGTGGTAATGCGGGGCGGGGGGCTTGCTGACCTCCAGGCCGGCAAGCGGGCGGAGCTTGAGGTTATGGTGGAGGGCAGCGATCCCATGCTGAGCCAGGACTTCCTCCGCGAGCTGCAGATCATTCAGCGGCCGCTGCTCGACGCCATCCGGGGCATGATCTATCTTTCCGATGATGAGATGCAAATGGTGCTGCCCCCGGAGTTAAAGCTCCAATTCCTCTACGGGGGCGAGAATTTCACGGCCACCGATTACCTGGCCCCGTCGCTGATCGCCTTCATGGCCTTTTTTTTCGTGTTCATGCTTACCGCGGTCAGCTTCCTGCGCGAGCGAGCGCAAGGCACCATGGAGCGGCTGCTGGCCAGCCCGCTCACCCCCTTCGAGCTGATCGCCGGCTACCTCTTCGGGTTCATCGGCTTCGCCCTGGCGCAGACTCTGGTGATCATGTTCTTCATGCTCGTCATCCTCAAGATCCATTACGCGGGCAGCCTGGCCTCCATCTTCCTGGTCGAGCTCATCCTCATCGTGGGCGCGTCCAACATGGGCATCTTCTTCTCCAGCTTCGCCAAGAACGAGTTCCAGGTGGCCCAGTTCATCCCCCTGGTGATCGTGCCCCAGGTCTTCCTCTCCGGTCTGCTTTGGAGCATCGAGACCATGCCCCGAACCCTCCAATACCTGGCCTATGCCCTCCCCCTCACCTACGCCAACCTGGCCCTGCGCGATCTCATGATCAAGGGCCTGCCCCTGGCCCGGACCGCGCCCGAGCTCGCCGCGCTCATCCTCTTCGCCGCGCTCATGGTTGCGGCCAGCGTCCTTACTATCAGGAAAAGCGTATAACGGCCGGCGGCGCCGGATCGGGATGGGGTCCGGGATGGGGTCAGACCCTTGTTTAATTGTTTAATGCCAATCCGCTCCCGATCCTTCTTTCGCTATCGCCTCTTGACACGCCAATAATGAAAGGTACAATTGCGCCGTACCAATATTGGTCAGAAGGGGGGCGGAGCATGGATGTTGACGCGACCGTGAAAAAGGCCGGGGCGCTGGCCCGGGAGTACGAGAAGACTTGCACCGGCTGCGCGCAGTCGGTGGTGGCGGGGTTGATGGACGCGCTGGAGGCGGGGAACGACGACGTGTTCCGGGCGGCCAGCGGCCTGGCCGACGGCATCGGCCTTACCGGCGACGGCTCGTGCGGCGCGCTGACCGGCGCGGCCCTGGTGATCGGGCTCCTGTTCGGACGCGAGCGCAAGGACCACAAGGACATGATGAAGCCCATGAAGTCCTATCTTATGTGCCAGGCCCTGCACCAGGACTTCATCGCCCAATACGGGAGCTGCCGCTGTCACGACATCCAGAACAAGCTGATGGGCCGGAGCTTCAACCTGCTCGATCCCAAGGACTTGGCCGCGGCCGTGAAATCAGACATGATGGAGCATTGCTCCGGGGTCGCCGGCCGCGCCGCCGCCAGGGCCGCGGAGCTCATCCTCGCCCAAAAGACCGCCATCGAAAAATAAGGTTTGTAGTTTGGGGTTTGTGGTTGAAATTCAAGCCTCAAGCCTCAAGTCCCAAAGAGAGGTTTGTGGTTTGGGGAGGTGGGAGGGGGTCTCGAGGGCCTGTTTCCCAAACATCAGCAGCCCCGCAGGGGCGTACTTCGTTAACCCAGGGCGGAAGCCCTGGGTGAGAGTCGGGGATAACCATCAAGCCCTGTAAGGGCGGCCCAAGACCGCGTTAGGTCGCGCTTTCAGCGCTAAAGACGAGATTAGATGTTCGGTACCCAGGGCTTCCGCCCTGGGTTAACGAAGTTCGCGCTTTCAGCGCCGTGGAATGTGAATAGAGCTGAATTTGATTTGGGCAACAGGCCCTCGACATTAGACATTTCCTGAAATCGTCAAAAGCTTGATTTCATAAATGGCATTGTTCATAATTGTCTTTGGGACGCGGACTGTTCTTTGACAATTCATGGAGAGGACATCGCGGACGGAACACGTTCATCCTGTTCTTTGTGGTGATCTTCACCTTCGGCATCTCGCCCATTCCCCCGGGCGCGGCCAGGGCTCAGGAGAGCGAGGTCAGGATCGCGGTCAAGGAGATTGTCAGGGACAGGTTGGCGCGGATTTACGGCGGCAGGGACAACATCCCCCGCATGGCGTCCCGCATCGCGCGCGGCTATCCGACCCTGGAACCTCCCAAGGCCGGCACCGGCACCATCATCAGAGGCGCCTTCCTCTACCTCCTCCCCTCCGACGTGCAACATAAGGCCGACGGCATCTGGACCCGGGCCGCCAGGGTAATGGACGGGATCATCGGGGCCAAAGAAGCGAGTGCCTCAGTAGCGCCGACAGCCCGTCGGCATCTCTCCCCCGGTCCCGCGCATCGAGGCTCAAGCGTTGGTAGGCCCGACACTCCTGTCGGGCAAAACACAGGCGGCCTCACCAATGGGATCGGAAACGCGCGGGACAAGAGTGTCCCACCCACCTCCGCCGCCGTCTTTCTTGAACCTCAAACCTCAAACCCCAAACCTCAAACCTCTTTCGGCTCCTCCGCTCTTCGGGCTCTTAACGACCTCCTCGGGACCCCCGAGGCCAAAGCCTGGTCCGAGCCCCTCGCAAGCCTAGACCGCATCCACTTCTACCACACCGACCACCTCGGCTCGACCCAGATCGTCACCGACGCCAATGGAGACATCTATGAGCGCATTGACTACCTGCCATTTGGTGAGATCTTCAATGACGACGTGGCATATCAAGGCAGTAATCCTGATTACGAGCGCGACCGCTTCAAATTCACCGGCCAGATGTACGACTACCTCACCAACCTCTACTACTACGGCGCCCGATACTACGACCCCGAAATCGGCCGCTTCACCCAGGCCGACACCATCGTCCCCAGACCCCTCGACGGCCAGACCTTCAACCGCTACACCTACTGCGCCAACAACCCCTTCAAATACGCCGACCCGACCGGCCATTCCTTCATGGGCTTTTTCTCAAGGATTTTCGGCGCCATCGGAGCGGCGATTGGAGCGGTAATCGGGGGCATTATAGGAGGGTTGACCCTGGGTCCCGCCGGCCTTTTCATGGGGGCGATGCTTGGCTCCATGATGGGCGGCCGGATTGGCTCCATAGCGGGAGCGTATCTCGGCTATGGGATGGATGTGGCGGGGGCAACCATTGCGGGTGTTGCGGTCCAAGTGATTATGATAGGATCACAGCTTGCCGCGATGTGCGGGGTTGGGATTGGCGTTGGAGGAGGAGGATCAGAAGTCGTACAAACTGAAGCAGGTGTCAAGCAGGAAGCCAATAATGATACAGATTATTTAAGTTCAGGTGAAGGTGATGGTTTTGGAACTCCATTTACAGTGGATGAAGCAAGAACAATAATAGAGAACCATTTAAATGGACATCCTCTTTTAAAGGCATTACTAATCAGAGCATTATTTATTGGACATTTGCCTGATTTTGTGCTATAATCGTCTCCATGAAAAACTATGACGGTCGGAAGCTTTCCCCCGAGTCGCAGGAGACGCTGCGCGGACGCGTAGT
>Ga0307379_10007137_pt1 | contig 15243 bp, 9 predicted proteins | sample UN2MG_FD_202237 | JGI IMG/M metagenome (GOLD analysis project Ga0307379, IMG submission 202237) | Soil microbial communities from Risofladan, Vaasa, Finland - UN-2 | ecosystem: Environmental > Terrestrial > Soil > Coastal area > Acid sulfate soil | place: Finland: Risofladan, Vaasa | collected... | reverse complement strand
TGCGACGATTGGTGCGAACGCTACGATCGTGTGCGGCATTACGATCGGCGAGTATGCTTTCATCGGCGCGGGTTCGGTGGTCACGAAAAACGTGCCGCCGTTCGCGCTGTTATACGGCAACCCGGCGGTTCAGCACGGCTGGATGTGTGCGTGCGCGTCGCAGAAGCTGGAGTTCGGCGGGTCGAACACCGCCGAATGCAAGGCCTGCGGGCGGCGTTACGTGCTGGCCGAAGAAGGGCCTGAGCAACAGAGGCAGGAGCTATGATTAATGAACGTCCCGATGCTTGATCTGAAGGCTCAACACCAGGCTATCAAGTCTGAGGTCGAGGCGGCGATAATCGAGGTGCTGGAATCGCAGGCATTCATCCTTGGTCCGAAGGTCAAGGAGTGCGAGGCGGCGATCGCCCGCTACTGTTCGTGCTCGCACGCGGTGGGAGTGTCGTCGGGCACCGACGCCCTGCTCATCGCGCTTATGGCGGAAGGGATCGGCGCGGGCGACGAGGTGATAACGACGCCATACACGTTTTTCGCGACGGCCGGTTCTGTCTCGCGCACAGGCGCAACGCCCGTGTTCGTGGATATCGACCCGATCACATACAACATCAACCCGGGCCTGATCGAGGAGAAGATCACGCCGAAGACGAAGGCAATCATCCCCGTGCATCTGTACGGTCAGACTGCGGAGATGGACCCCATCATGGCCGTCGCCCGCAAGCACGGGCTGGTGGTGATAGAAGACGCAGCCCAGGCGATCGGTTCGGAGTATAACGGCAGGCGCGCCGGGTCGATCGGCGATTACGGCTGCTTCTCGTTTTTCCCGTCGAAGAACCTGGGCTGCGCCGGCGACGGCGGCATGGTTACTACCAACGATCCGGCGCGCGCGGAGAAGCTGATAGTGATGCGTGCGCACGGTTCGAAACCGAAGTACTATCACCGGGTGATCGGCGGCAATTTCCGGTTCGATTCGATCCAGGCTGCCGTGGTGAACGTTAAGCTGCCTCGCCTGGATTCATGGACGGCAGGGCGGCAGGCCAACGCTCGGCGATACGAAAAACTGTTCGCCCAGGCGGGGCTTGCGGCCACTGTTTCGCTGCCGGTGATTGTCCACAGCCGGCACATCTTCAACCAATACGTCATCCGTGCGCCCCGGCGCGACGAGCTGATGGAGCACCTGCAGAAGAACAACATCGGCTGCGCCATCTACTACCCCGTGCCGCTGCACCTTCAGGAATGTTTCGCCCACCTCGGTTACCACGAAGGCGACCTGCCGGAAAGCGAGAAGGCTGCGCGCGAGACGGTTGCGATACCGGTTTATCCCGAGCTGACCGACGAGCAGGCGGCCTACGTGGTGCGGTGCATCGCCGATTTCCTAAGCTAGGTTGTGTGTCATTCAGATGACAGACTATCGAGTATCGCACGGCTGGGACAAACCGCACGAAGGGACTCCGCCGAAGCGGTCCCTCTCGCGAAGCGTGAAGGTGCGTCAGCAGAGCTTGCATTGTCATTTTCTGGAAGCACCAACGGTGCGTCGTATGATAGCCTATGGCAAGCGAACGCCCGAAGGGCGGAGCGCAGCCATAGGTAAGCGACAAGAAAAGGAGGAAGCCCTGAAGGGGCTTCGTAAGGGCCGCGGGCGACGATTGGAACGGGTACAGTACGTCTCGACTGCATTTTCTTACGACGCTCCTACAGAGCGTCTTGTTCTGTTTGACATCGCATTACCTATGGCATCGCTCGGCGAAGCGCCTCGCTTAGCCATAGGCTATCATACGACGCACCGTTGGTGCGTAAGAGCCGAAGCGAACAAAGCTTTTCTCGCGCTCCACGGGCCTGGAGAACACGATGTGAGTCGCCTCCTCCATCAGCGGGTGAACGCTGGAATGAAGGCACCACAGAACACGATTGCATATTCACCGGCAACTGCGGCTCACTACACTTGTCGGTCGCTGCCCGACCACCGGCCCGCAGATGATACACAGCGCCTATGAGTAAACTGGGAAGCGGTACAGCCAAGGTCATGGTCGGCCAGATAATTGCGATGGGCGTGGGCATTTTCACTGCGCCGCTTGTGGGGCGGTTGTTCTCGCAGGAAGCGTTCGGCGTTTCGACGCTGATAGAATCGGTGGTCATATGGGTGACGGCGTTTGCGGGCTTGGGTTACACGCAGGCGATCCCGCTGTCGTCCAGCCGCGGCGAGACGCGCGCCCTGGTGCGGCTGTGCCTGTGGACGACGCTGCTGATCGCGTTGCCGATCGTGTTGCTGGTTTTTTTCGGCGGCGGTTGGTATGCCCGGGTCAATGAAGAACCGGCGCTCAAGGCGTTGGTGTGGTTCGTGCCGGCGATATTTCTGATCGATGCGCTGCGCCAGACTATGGGCTATGTTTTTTCGAGGGAGCAGAAATACGGTTGGGTGGCGGCGGTATCGGGCTTGTCGGCGAGCGTTGCGCGCCTGCTGCAGATAGTGCTGGGCTTCGCGCTCGGCGGCAGTGCGTTGTTTCTGCTTATCGGCACCACGGTGGGCGGGGTGCTGGGGCTGGCGATACCGGCGGTTGTGTTCATTCCGCTGATGCTGGCGCGAAGCGGCCGCGATACGGAAAGCGGTCCCCGCACGATGCGCGCTGTTGCCTCGGTTCATTCGCAGTTCCCCCGGATTCAGATGTGGAACCGCGTCTTGAACATCAGCTCGCAGTCGCTTCCCGTGTGGCTGATGGGCGCGCTGTTCAGCACGCAGGTGCTTGGGCTGTACGGTTGGGGCCGGAAGCTGGTGACGCTGCCGCTGTCGCTTCTGGGGGTGAGCATCGCGCAGGTGTTTTATCCCGAGGCCGCAGCCGAATGGCGCGAAACAGGCAGCGCGGCGGGCACCATCCACCGGACGGTGCGCATTCTTGCGATCACGTGCATTTTTCCGCTTGTGGCGCTCGGTGCGCTTGGGCCGATGATCTTCGAGGTGTTCCTCGGGCCGGGCTGGCGCGAGGGCGGCGTGTATGCGCAGATTCTGTGCCCGTGGATGCTCGTTACACTGTTTTCATCGCCGCTATCACCGATGTTTATGGTCGCATCGCGCTGCGGAAAAATGATGTTCTACAACATTCTGCTGATGACGCTGCGGCCGCTGGCGCTGGTTGTCGGCAGTGCGTTGGCCATGTTGTTCTCGCCTTGGATGCTTGCGGTCGCCGGCGTGAGGTTCCCGCAGGTTGAGTGGCTGTGGTCGGGCGCGTCGAGGCTGAGCTTCCTGTTCGGCGATGCCCCGCGGATGGGGATACTGCTGTTCTCGGCAGTTGGACTGATTCTTCAGGCGGCAACGCTATCTTCGGCTGTGAAGCTTGGCAAGGCGCGCCGGCGCGAGATCGCCGCGTTGTGCGTGCGAGAAGTTGCAATAGCTGCAGCGATGCTTGCCCCTGCGTGTGCTGCCTACTGGCTGTTCGGGCAGCCCGTGGTTTCGCTGGCCCTGCTTGCCGTCGGCGGGCTGCTGCACGGAGTGGTGCTTCTGAAGCGCGAGCCGGCCGTGCGCACCAAGGTGATGTCGATAGTTGCGCGGGCCATACCCGGCAAGAAGACCCCCGCTGAAAATAGTGCCGATGTTTTATGAACCGGACCGCTGAGTTGATTCTGGACGATTCCCGCGCCGCGTGGTCGACCGCCTCGTCGGATTCGGCCGCCGTGCATGCGCGCGGTTACGCTTTCGTGGGCGACGATTTCTACGAAGGTCAGGCGCTGGCGGATTTCATTCACCGGCACTGCACGAAGTCGTCGGGCGAGTTCATCGACGAGCTGCGCGAGCTGATCCCCCGGCTCAACGGCGGCTGGGGGCTGGCGGTGAAATTGCCCGACGGCCGCGTGCTGGCCGCCACCGACCGCATTCGCTCGGTGCCGCTTTTCTACGCCCGCCGGGGCGAGACTGTTGCCGTGGTTTCTTCGGCGTATTCGCTTATCGGCCGCTCCACCGCCATCCGCATCCGCTCCGCCGCCGAGTATCTGCTGGCCGGCTTCGTCACCGGCAGCGACACATTGTTTGAAGGTGTCGATCAGCTCCAGACCGGCGAGATACTCGAGGTAGATAGCTCCGGTCGACCGGTGCTGAATCGCTACTACCGATACCTCGCCGCCGAGCAGAGCACGGCCGATGAGGAGACGCTCGAGCGCCGCGTCGACGAGATGTTCAACCGGCTGTTTGCCCGATACGCACGGGCGTTCGGCGGCAGGCGGATCATCATTCCGCTCAGCGGCGGGCTTGATTCGCGCCTCATCGCGGGAATGCTCAAGCGCTATGGTGCTGAAAACGTGCTATGTTTCTCGTACGGCCGGCCCACTTACGAAGAGGCACGGATCAGCCGGCGGATCGCCGAGTCGCTCGGCTTCCAATGGCGCATGATCGAATACAGTCCGCAAGTCTGGGCGCGGTCGCTGGCTTCGCTCGATGATTCCAGCTTCCACGACTATTGCAGCAATGCGGTATCGCTGCCGCATCTGCAGGATCTTCCGGCCATACAGCAGCTTATGGAGGAGGAAAACCTTCGTGACGCGATAATCATGCCCGGGCATTCGTTCGGCTTGCTCGCGGGCAGCCACATCGATCCCGCGCTGCTCGGCATCGACGGCTCCGCCGGAATGGCGCCGATACTGGAAGCGATTCTCCGAATCCATTACAATTTCTTCCCGAACAAGGACCGTTTCGCGGCACAACAGCAGATACCGCAATGGGTGGAGCAGCAGCTCGGTGAGTTCTGCCGGCCCGACAGCCGCCCCGCCACCGCATATTACGATACCTGGGACGTTGACAATCGTCAAGCCAAGTTCATCGTCAACAGCCTGCGAAGCTACGATTTCTACGGCATCCCGTGGGCGATGCCGCTGTGGGACTATGAGTTGACTGACCTGTTCGCGCCCATTCCACCCTGGTACAAAGTACGGCAACGGTTGTATTTCAACACGCTCGGAAGCAAGATACTCCGAAACGACCTCGAAATGTTGCGCGAGATCACGCGTGACAACGGCCAGATGCTCACCGAACGGATCACCGGCGAGCAAACGCTGCCGCCGCTGTTCCAGGAGCGGCAGCTTTCGGCGCTCTACCGAATATGCAGGGTGCCGCTCAAGATGACCGGCTTGATGCAAGTACTGCGGCGTTGGTATTGTGGTAGGCTGCCGGACCACCCATTGGCATTCGATCACTGGTTCACCGGCGGCCACGACCCAAGAAGGATAACGATGGGAGAAGTTCTCGACAGGCGAGGTGCCTGGGATGTTTTGCCGGAGGAGGCACGACGAATGCTTCGCCCTCACACAAGACGGCTTATGGCTCAGACGAACCATACCAGCGCGCAGGCCGTGATCGAACTGGCCCGCCACTACCGGATGCTGGACTACATGCGATCAAAGGAGGGGACTGTATGACTTACGCCCAGCCGCCACGCGACCTCAAGATAATCATGGTGGTCGGCACAAGGCCGAACCTTATCAAAGCAGCACCTGTTTATGACGCCTTGGTGCAGCACAAAGGCGTTGAGGTCTTAATTGCCCATACAGGCCAGCATTACGATCCCAACATGGACTCCGACGTGTCCCGCAGCCTCGGTCTGCCATCGCCGACCTGGCAGTCAAGCACTTCCAAGAACGGCTACGATGCCACGCGCGTCTGGCTGAGGGATATTTTCAAGCGCTGTAAGCCGGATGCCGTGATTGTGATCGGCGACGTCGATTCCACCTACCACGCCGCCATGGCCGGCCGTGATGCAAGCTGCGCTGTGATACATGTGGAATCCGGCCTCCGTAGCGGCGATACCGCCATGCCCGAAGAACGAAATCGTATCGCTGTGGACAAGATCGCCCATCTGCTTCTTGCAACGGAACAATCGGGTGTGGATAATCTTCAGATGGAAGGGGTGCTCGGGCGCATCGAACTCGTAGGAAGTTTCACCGTGGATGCACTTGTCCGACAGCTTCCGCGTGCCGATGCCGATACGATTCTGCGCGAAATGAAGCTCCAGCCGAGGAGCTATGCACTGGCCACTATACACAGACAATCGAACGTCGACTCGCCGGCCGCCTTGCAGCGGATTATGGAGCTTCTGCAGAGTGCCATCGACGAGACCGGCCTTGCGGTTGTGTGGCCGATCCATCCGAGGACGCGCAAACGCATAGACGAGTTCTCAGTAAGGTTGCCGGCCGGGAATCTCCAACTGTGTGAGCCGGTCGACTACACTCGGTTTACCAAACTCATGAAGGAAGCTGCGTTGATACTGACGGATTCCGGCGGCATTCAGGAGGAAACCACATACCTCGGAATCAGATGCATCACATTTCGAGATACCACCGAGCGCCCCGCCACGATACTATCGGGCACAAACGACCTGCTCGCCGACTTGGCGCCCGACAGCCTCAGGCTTCTGCTGAAGAAAAACAAGAAGGCGAAACCTGTCGAGTTTTGGGATGGCAAGGCTTCCCAACGTGCCGCGCGGTGTATCATTGATTTTCTGGCAGCAACCACCGGATAGAATCAACACATGGCGAAGCGAGTCTTGCTTATCGGTCTCGATTATTACCCCCGCAACGTGCCCGGAGCGCACCGCTCCGCAAAACTTGCGAAATATCTCCCCAGCTTCGGGTGGGAACCGGTGGTGCTTACGTGCTCGGCCACAAGCCAGAATAGTTTTGGGCGCTATGATCCCGATCTTGAGAATAAGGATGACTGCACGGTCATTCGCGTCCCCTCCAGATATCACAGCGCCAAGACGCTGCCTGGCTTCATCAACCATTACATCATCAGGGCCTATGCTCCGCATATCCACCCGCTTGGCCTGTATTGCAGCATGCTCCGACGCGGGAAACAGTTGCTCGCGGAGCAGCATTTCGACGCCATCTGGGCCACCAGCCCATACATAATGGCATTGAATGTGGCAGGACGGCTCGCACGGCTGTTCAACAAACCTCTTGTGGCCGACCTGCGCGACCTCATGCACGAGACGGAAGACAGGCCGGGCATCCTCCACCGTTGGCAGATGCACCTCGAGAAAAGAATGTGCGACCGCGCCGACGCCCTCAGCATCGTGACCGCCCCATTGGGCGAGCAGCTCAAGAAGCGGCATAGCAAGCCGGTGCACGTCATTGCAAATGGTTTCGATCCCGACGATTTCCCTGCTCCCGGAAGCCGCAAGTCTGAAACATTCGATATCGTTTACGCCGGATCGATCTACGCCGGTCGCGACCCCGCGCCGCTGTTCGACGCGCTCGACCTGCTGCTCGAGCAAGGCACGGACATCAGCCGCATGCGGGCCTGCTTCTATGGAGTGCAAGCCCCGCAGATGGAACCGTACCTCAAGGGGCGAGCATGCCGAGACGTAGTACAGGTGATGGGCGAAATCCCCCAACGCCGATTGATATCCGTTATGCAACAAGCTTCCCTGTTGCTTCTTCTCAGCCACAAACAACCGGGCATTATGCCTTACAAAATATTTGAATATCTTGCCGCAGGCAGGACAATTCTGTCCATACCCGGCGACGGCGACGTCACCGACGCGCTGCTGGATGAAACCGGCGCAGGCGTGGCCGCAGCCCAGCCCGCCGCGATCGCCGAGCTGGTCCGGCAGTGGTATCAGCAATGGCAACGAGGCAGCGATCTGCCCTACGGCGGCAAGCCCGACGAAATCGCGAAGTACACCCGCAGACATCAGGCGCAGCACACCGCGAAACTTCTCGACGAAGTCTGCGCCGCACGGAGCAATCCAGGATGACCAGACCGACAGTACTCGTAACAGGCGGAGCCGGATACATCGGGAGCCACGTGGCGCTGGAGCTTCTGCGCCGCGGCTGCCGCGTTGTGATATACGACCGCAACCCCGCGCCGCAGGGGCTTGTCGATATTCGCACCGACGGCGAACTGAGCGGCGTGCAGGCCGATCTCGCCGACTCGGCCGCGCTCAACGGCGCGCTCGACCGCTTCCGGCCCGACGCCGCAATCCACCTCGCAGGCTACATCGCCGTGGCTGAATCGGTCGAGAACCCCGCGAAATATTACCACAACAACATCACCAACGGCATCGCACTGCTCGACGCACTGCTCGCGCACGGAGTGAAGCGATTCGTTTTTTCATCCAGCGCCGCGGTATACGGAATGCCCGAGCGCGTGCCGATCCCGGAGGATCACCCGACCGCCCCCATCAACCCCTACGGCCGGACCAAGTGGATGTTCGAGTTCATCCTGCGCGACTACGACACGGCGTGGGGGATGAAATCGATGCTGCTGCGATATTTCAACGCGGCCGGCGCAGACGATACCGGCGCGATCGGCGAGGCCCACGACCCCGAGACGCACCTGATTCCGCTCGTATTGCAGGTGCCGCTTGGGCTGCGCGAAAACATCTGCGTGTTCGGCACCGACTATCCCACGCGCGACGGCACCTGCGTGCGCGATTACATCCACGTGACCGACCTCGCCGCCGCACACGTTCTGGCCGTCGAGGCGCTTCTCGATGGCGCGCCCAGCGACGTCTTCAACCTCGGCAACGGCCAGGGCCACACGGTGCGCGAAGTGATCGAGACCGCCGGGAAGGTAGTCGGCCGGCAAATCGCCGCAGTCGAGAAACCCCGCCGGCCCGGCGATCCGCCCGCGCTCGTTGCGTCATCGCAAAAAATAATCGAGCGGCTCGGCTGGCAGCCGCAACGAAACGACCTCGCCACGATAATCGAATCGGCCTGGCGATGGCACAGCGGAAAATGATCGTGACGTCGAGGCCCCTGCCGTGACTAACGGAGCATATCATGACCGACGCCCCGACACGCCCCATCCTTGTTACCGGCGCCGCCGGTTTCATCGGCTCGCACCTGACCGCCGGCCTGCTCGCAGACGGTCTGCCGGTGCTGGGAGTGGATAACTTCAACGATTACTACGACCCCGCAGTCAAGCGTGCGAATATCGCCCCGTTCGCCGGCAACCCGCTGTTTGAGCTGATCGAAGCCGACATCCGCGACGCCGACGCGATGGCGGCGGCCTTCGATCGCGCCCCGGCGCAGGTCGTTCATCTTGCCGCTCGGGCGGGCGTGCGGCCGTCCGTCGAGCAGCCGCTGCTGTATCTGGATGTCAACGAGCGCGGCACGCTCAATCTCCTCGAGTGCTGCCGCGAACGCAGCGTGAACAGTTTCATCTTCGCCTCGTCGTCGTCGGTCTACGGCGTCAACAGCAAGGTGCCGTTCAGCGTGGAAGACAAAATCGCGTTGCCGATCTCGCCATACGCGGCCACCAAGCGGGCGGGCGAGCTGATGTGCCACACCTACCACCACCTGTATGGCATCCATATCACGTGCCTGCGGTTCTTCACCGTATACGGCCCGCGCCAGCGGCCCGACCTCGCCATACACAAATTCGCGAGGCTGATGGCCGCCGGCCGCGAGGTGCCCGTTTACGGCGACGGCTCGATGCGGCGCGATTTCACATACATCGACGACATCATCGCGGGCGTCCGCTCGGCGATGGCCAGGGATTATCCCTTCGAGATATTCAACCTCGGCAACTCGAATCCGATCTCCGTGACGGAGCTGGTGGCGCTGCTCGAGAAGCATCTCGAAATGAAGGCGAAGATCGTGTATCGTCCGGTGCCGCCGGGCGACGTGCCCATCACGTTCGCCGACATCAGCAAGACCGCCGAGATGCTGGATTACCGCGTGACCACGCCCATAGACGCGGGCATCGCGAAATTCGCCCAATGGTTCCGGTCATGAAGTGTGAAGTCTGACGCCCTTCGGGCTTATGGAGGCGGAAATTGAGGATGCGGGCGGGACGCCCGCGTTCCCAGGGCCGAGCGGTGTCCGACGAAATTTCTGCAAGAAAATGTCGCGAGCCTGCCTTCAAGATTCTGTCTGCCAGCGTGCAAATCTCAAACTCGCGCCGAATTTCTGCAAAAAAAATCCGCCCGATCGACTTGACAAAAGTTCGTTTGTGTGGTATAATATATATGCAATAATGCAGAATCCAGGCAGGATTGACAGGATCTGGGGAGTTCGTTCCTCGTACTGTTTCATCCATCTTCGTAAATCCTGTAAGTCCCTGCCTGTTTTTCTGCCGGCAAAAACGAATTCGATGCTTGAAGTCGGGCAGGGAATGGTGTATACTGCCTGTAAGGAGAAACGGAACAGGCACATTCCCAGTTTTGTCCGTGTGAGGTATAATCAGCAGTGAAACCGACTAATAGCATCCTCAAGCTGATCGTTCCCGCGGCCGTTTGCGCTGCGGCGTTTCTCGGCTGCGCGCCCGACCGCACCTGGGAGCGGCCCAGGCAGCCGATACCGCCGCCCACAGCCACGAAATCCAAGGCGACCGCCGTTGCGCCCGAGCCTGTTGCCGACGCCATCGAGATCACCCCGCGGGTGCAGGTGCTGTTCGATTTCGAGCGCGCCGCCCACGCAGCACGATGGCGGCCGTCCGGCATCAGCAGGAACCCCAGCCAGGCGTGGAAGAAGCAGGTTGCGGCGCGGGGCAACGGCTCGATGCTGGTCGACCTCGACGCCGGCTTGTCTTGGCCGGGAATCCGCTTGGTGGCGCGGCCGGACCAGCCCTTCGACTGGTCGTGGGCCGACGTGCTGCGGTTCGAGGTTTTCAACGCGCAGGACGCGCCCGTGACGCTGCACATGTTCGCCGACAGCGCCCCGGGCACGGGCGGAGCCGCGCGGATAACCGGCCTGTTCAACCTTCGGCCCGGCATGAATCACCTCCGCCTGCCGCTGAGGCCGCCCGGCAAGCCCGAGCAGTTTGACCTGGCCGGCATTCGCGAGGTGGTGATCTTCGGCGATAACCCCCGCACCACGCAGCGGCTGTATTTCGACGAATTCCGCCTCGAGGCGCCGCCCGAGACGCAGGCACCGGTCGAGAACGCGCGCCTGTTCGATTTCGGCCCCGCAGGTTCGCTGCTGATGCCCGGTTTCAAGCCGATTGCGCACGACGCAAGCCTCGAGCGCGGCGACGCCGGGTTCACCGCCCCGCCGGCAGGCGCCGCACAAGCTCCTTACCGGATCGACAGCATCGCCGATGACTACGTGCACGCAGGCAGCGGGCCTGCCGAATTCGGAGTCCGGCTGCCCGACGGCCGCTACACCGTGGCTGCATTCATACGCGCCTTCGACGACCTCGACCTGCCCGTCCGCGACTGGTCGGTGACCGCAAACGGCAAGCTCAAGAAACGGTTCACGGCGTCGGCTGCGAATTTCTATTCGACGCAGGGCTACTACCGGGGCAGCGACGTCGACTATACGCCGGATACCGACGTCTGGGAAGCTTTCGCGCGCGAACACGTGCCGCTGTATCAGTTCGAGGCCGACGTTTCCGACGGAATGCTGCGGATAGGCTTCGATTCATGCGCGCTGTACGGGCTGATGATCTGGCCCGAAGACCAGGCCGAATGGGGCCGGCAGCTTGTCGAGCAGGTGCAGCGGATGCGTCGCGAAGAATTCCACACGTTCAACTATTGGCATCCTCCCGCCGTCGACACGGCCACGGCCGCGCCGGTACTGGAACACGTTTCGTACCTGGAAACCATCGGCCCGGAATACATTCCGCAGCAGGGCCGCCGCTGCGAGCTGGCGGCAGCAGCCGGCGAGTGGGAACCGGCCGCCTTCGCCTTCCGGTCGCCCAAGGCCTATGAGAACATACAGGTCCGCTGCACCGATTTCACCGGCGACGCCGGCACCATACCTGCCTCGGTGGCGCGAATCCATTTGGCGAAGTTATTCCCCAACGGCAGGCGCGGAGTTCACAGGCTGCTGCCGACAATGCTCGAGCCGGCGGGCGGGCAGACTCTCGCGGCGGATGTGACTCGGCTTCTGATCGCGGATTTTCGCGTGCCCGACGATGCCGCGCCCGGCAGATATCATGGGATGATGCAACTCGAGGCGCCCGGGCGGACACCGCTGGCCGCCGAGATCGTCATCAACGTCCGCAGCTTCCAGCTTGCCGGCGATCCGCCCGTGGGGTTCGCTATGTTCTACGGCAGCCCCGGGCGGTTCCTCGGCCATTATTCCCGCTTCTACGAGGGCGCCGAACGGCTCGAGAAGGCCATTGCCGCCGAAATGCAGAACATGCGCGACTACGGATTCAACACGCTGTCGGTAGACTTCCCCCGCGTGACCGGCGTTGAAGGCGAGACAGCCACGCTCGATTTCTCCGCCTCCGAACGCCTGACGCGCATCGCACACGAGCACGGCCTCGCACGCCGCCAGCCGGCTCTCATGTCCATGACAAGCACGCTGTACCGCCTGACTCGCAACCTCGGGCTGACGGAATTTTCCGACAGATTCAACGCCGTGTTCACCGATGCCGTCCGCAAGACCGTCGCGTGGGCGGCGGCAGATGATCTGCCCGTGCTGTTCTACGTTGTCGATGAACCCCGCGAGAAGGACCTCGCCTGGTGGAACCGCAACCTCGCCGACTCGCTGCGATACGTCGGGCTGCTGAAAACGGTGCCCGGCGCCCAAACATACATACCGCTCACCGGCGACCGCAGCGACGGCGTCGACTACACGCCCCTTGCCGAGGCGCTGGATGTGACCGGGACGCACGCCTTCGAAAGCTCCCGCAGACTGATGGACACCGCCGGCAAGCTTTGCATTTACAACAACGGGCGCAAACGCCTGACCTTCGGGTTCCTCACCTGGAAAAACGAAGCCGTCAGCCGCCGCGAATGGGGCTACCACTGGCACAACCTGCCGTGGAACCCGCTGGACGACGGCAACTCGGCCGTGATATACCCCAGCCCAGGCGGGCTGCTGCCGACCATCGACGAGATGCGCATCCGCGAGGGGATCGACGACTACCGCTACATTCACGCCCTCGAGCAGAAAATACATCTCGCAGCCGCAGCCGGGCGCGACACATCGACTGCGACCGCCCTGCTCGAGACCATCCGGGCGGCGGTCCCGAGATTCGTTGAACCCCGCGACTACGACACGTGCGACCTCGAACACGACCTCGCCGGCTGGCGCGAACGTATCGCTGCCGAAATCACCAAGCTCGACAGGCAGGCACCATAGCGAAGTATCATCCTGCTGACTGAACGTAATATGACAGACAACCACGCCTTCAAGCCATCGCCGGCGGCGCTGCTTGCGATGATCGTGCTGCCGGTCGCGGGCTACGGCTATCCGGAAATTTTCGACTGGCGTTTCGCGGCGCTGATCGCAGTGGGCTGCGTTGCAGGCGCGGCACTCGCATGGCTGCTGCGAAACGGCGGCGTCCGCGCGTGGGTTGCTGTCTACGCCGGCTATGCCGTTGCGCTGATATGCCCGCGGATCGCGTTCGAGTTCATAGGCGGACGGCACGCGGCCCCGGCCGGCTGGACGCCATTCTGGCCCGGCGGGCCGGCTGTGCTGGGGCATTGGCTCGACGGCCTGACCGACGGCCTGCTGCTGGCGGGCGTGCCGGCTGCGGTGGCTGCGATTCTTGCGCCGGAAGGCGCGCGGAAAATCATTCGGAAGCCGCAGGCGCATCGCTGCTGCGCCGAATCTGTCCGGTCGACCGGACGCCTCGCCGCGGTGCTGCGCGTGGCGGGGCCGCTTGCGGTTTTCACAGCCGCGGCGTACGGGCTTGCGCTGCGGATTCCAGCCGGGCACCTGCTGTGCGCGCGCATCGACGTGATGCTCAACGTCTGGAACCACTGGTGGTTCAAGAATGCGCTGCTCGACCCCGGCCTGTCGATCCTCAGCACCGACTACATCTTCCAGCCGTTCGGCGTTTCGCTGCTGTGGCACACGCTCGGGCCGCTCAACTGCCTGATCGGCATCGCGTTTCAGGCGATCACCGGCGCGGGCGCGATCGGCACGTACAATTTCACCGCGATGGTGTCGTTTGCGCTGATGGGATGGGCGGGCTACCTGCTCGGCCGGCGCGTGGGCTGTGCGTCGGTCGGCTTTTTCGCCGGTTTCGCCATTATGCTGTGCGAAGCGCACCTGGGGCAGGTCCGCGCGGGGCACCTGGGGCTGCTGAACGCGCAATGGCTGCTGTTTTTCGTGCTGTTCGCGCTGCGTTTTTTCGAGAAGGGCCGACTCGTGCATGGCGTTGCGGCGGGAGTTTTCTGGGCGGCGGCTTTCTACACTCACTTCTACCATGCGATATTCTGCTCGATCATATACGGCATAATGATCCTGGCGCTCGCGGGCGGATGGGCGGCTGCATCGCCTGCGGTTCTCGCGCCGGCCGCGCGGGTTCGCCGCCTGCTGGGCAACCGGCTGCTGCTGCCGGTCTTGATCGTGCTGGCGTCGCTGGCGTTCTGGAGTCCGGAGCGCTGGCACTGGCTGATGATCGGGGCGTGGGCGGCCGTGGTGCTGGCGGCGCGCGGCGGCATTGCGCGGACGTTCGCGCCGCTGAGGTGGTGGAAGGCGGCGTTGCCGGGGCTGGTAGCCGCTGCGGTGGCGGCTCCGTGGCTGGCGCCTATGTTCATCGAAAACATGCTGCACCACGGTTCGCTCGACTGGGGGCGGCCGTCGGCTGTGTACGCGATGGATGTTTTCGGCTACCTGATCCCGTCGGAAGTTTCGCGCGGCGGCACGCTGTTTGAGTCGCTGTGGCGGCGGTTCACCGTGCCCGGCGGCGACAGCTCGGCGTTTTTCGGCTTGCCGGTGATTTTGCTGGCGATATACGGGCTGCTGCGGAATCGCAAGCCGTTCTGGATATTCATAGCCGCTGCGTTCGGTCTGCTGTCGTTCGGGCCGATGCTGCACGTGCTGGGCGTTGCGGTCACTCGCTCGCGGATGCCCTATGTTGCCATCGAGGCGATGCCGTTTCTGGCGGCGGGCGGCGTGGCCGGGCGATACGCCATGCCTGCGTCGGTCGCGGTGGTGATGATTGCAGCGGCGGGGCTGGCTCACCTGATGGCGCGTATGCCGAAACGGCGCGCCGCGATGGCCGGCGGTGCGGCGGTGCTTTCCGTCATGCTGCTGAGCTATCCTCCTCTGTTCTACTACCAGCCGCCGCGGCCGAAGCTGCTGAAGATGATCAAACAGGATGCTGCGGAAGGCAACGTGCTGCCGTTGTGCCCGGTCGACACGGCCCTGTGGTTCCAGACGATCCACGAGAAGAAAATGCTGCGCGGGTTCGCGTCGCGGCTTCCGAAGCGCGTGCTCGGTTTCGCGCACCAGTCGCCCGTTTTCCATGAAATACGATACGGCAAGCCGCTGCCGGTCAGCCGCGAGGAGGCGCTGGCAACGCTGCGCGAGAATAAGGTCCGGTGGATAATAGTGGCGGAGGGGCACCCGCGGGTAACA